>Ga0193699_10001167_pt1 | contig 10551 bp, 9 predicted proteins | sample L3c2metaG_FD_160095 | JGI IMG/M metagenome (GOLD analysis project Ga0193699, IMG submission 160095) | Soil microbial communities from a riparian zone of the East river system, Colorado, United States - L3c2 | ecosystem: Environmental > Terrestrial > Soil > Riparian zone | place: USA: East River... | reverse complement strand
CGTGTGCGCGGGAAGCATTCATCCTTCCGGAAAGATGTATCGTTGGCGTAATGGTTGCCCGCCACTCGCTGAAGCACCGGAGTTGCCCGGCGATTTGCTCGAAGTGATCCAGCGGCCCGAACCGGCGGCAAACTTCGCCGACGATAGCGCGCGTGTCGCGCCCGAACAATTGGCCAAGATTCTCGCCGTCCTACCCGTTGAGGATTTTGGCACGAACGACAAGTGGGAACCGCTCCTTATGGCCGCGCATCATGCGACCGGCGGTGCGGGCCTCGCCGAATTCATTGAATGGTCAACACAAGACGCGGCCTTTAGCGACCAAGCGGCTGTGATCGAAGGGCGATGGAATTCGCTCGATGCAAACAAGGCAGGCGGACGCACCATCGGCACGTTGAATAAGGCGCTTGTCGCCGCTGGGCATCCTGAGTTCGTCGTGCGTCGTTCGGCCGCCGAAGACTTCGAAGATATCCCTACTATCGATGGCTGCGAATACAGTTTTGAGGGCGATGGCAAAGGCGAATTTGATTTTGAAGGTGACGGCACGGAAATTGTCCCGGTCGAGCAACGGGGCTTGGTCATCAACGAACGAACACAATTAGCGCCGGATACAATCGGCAATGCCTATGCGGCTGTGGTCAAATCGGGCCTTGCCCCCGCTTACGACGAACTGCGGCAAAACACTGTCTTTCGCACCGAGCAACTTCCATGGGCGGAAACCTTTGGTCGCGTGCTAAATGACCATGTGCTTCGCCTGACCCGCCTTTTCTTCGTCAATCAATGGCAGGGCAATTCGTATCAGCCAGGCCTCGACAACCTTCTGAACGCCATCGTGACCGTGGCATACGCGAAGAAGTTCAATCCAGTTCTCGAATATATCGACAGCCTCAAGTGGGACGGCGTTAAGCGCGTTGAAAAGTTGTTTGGCGGTTACTTCAACTGCGGCGATGACACATATACGCGGGCTGTCTCGCGCTGCTTCATGATAGGCGCGGTTCGCCGGATTCGGCATCCCGGATGCAAGTTTGACACCATGCCGATCCTTAAAGGACCGCAAGGCTGGAACAAGTCAACGGGCGTGAAAACGCTTTTTGGAGAAGAATTTTGGTCGGATGCGAGCCTTGGAAATCTTCGCGACAAAGATGCGCCGATGAAACTTCGCGGCATCTGGGCTCAAGAATTCGCGGAGGTCGACTCGCTTACGCGCGCTGACACGAACGCGCTGAAACATTTCTGTAGCTTGCAGTATGACCGGCAACGCGACCCTTACGGGCGTATCGCTGAAAGCTCTCCGCGCCGGTGCGTCTTCATCGCGACCGTCAACGAGGGTGGCTACCTCAAAGACCCGACCGGCGCGCGGCGCTTTTGGGTGTTGAACCTGTCGGCCCCGATCAATGTCGCGACTCTCAAACGCGACCGCGATCAGCTTTGGGCAGAGGCAGCCGTACTCGAAGCCGAAGGCGCGTCAGACATTCTACCCCATGGACTATGGGAAGAAGCTGGTGAGCGCGCGGCCGAGCAAACGACGGAAGACCCGTGGGCCGATCCGATCCGCCTATTCCTCGAAAGCCGCGTTGAAGCGTATGAGAATTGGAAGCCCAACGATGACGGCGAGCCGCGCATCCCGCCGCATCAGGTGCACACGTCTGAGCTTTACAACGCCATCGGGATCAAGACCGAACATCAGACCAAGGACAAGGCCCAACGACTACGGACTGTGATGGAGTCGACACTTGGTTGGCGGCACATGAAGTCGGTCCGGGCCGCAGGACGCGTCGCGGCGGGCTACGTAAGCCTCGAAAACCATGAGTTGTAGTGCATGTGTAGTGCATTTGTAGTGCTTGGCTCGAATCGCTAAGCCTCTGATTTCCTTGGTTTGTAGTGCATGTAGTGCATGTAGTGCGTTGCTTACGTATAGGACGAAACAAAAATAGCCCTGCCCGTTGGCAATACCCTGCCCGTGCAGACCCCCTCCAAGGACAGCATGCACTACGCACTACATGCACTACACCCCGACTGCTTTGGCCGATGCCATGCCCCCTAGGCCGGTCAGGTTCTTCCCGGCCTTTAGACAACGTGGGCAAGATCGGTGCCCGGCGTAAGGCACTGAATGAAGGAATGCGATGCGTTCGAATATTCGGGCTAGTTTTTGGGTCCGGAAACTAGCCCGAACACTCGAAGCGAAACGTTCACCCACAAATATTTCCGTTCGGGTAATATCGGACATTCATTGGAGGATTGGACATGGCACGCAAATCGAACCTTGATCGCATCGAACCCGACCGCAAGCGGAAGCGGATCGCCGTTGCATTGACTGCCGGTGACGCTGGCGCGGTCACGCAAATTTCGGCAATGCGCGGCGTGCCTAGCTCGCGAGTCGTCGCGCGCATGATCGGCGACGGCATGGCAATCGAGCAACGCGGGCGGATCGTCCTTGATCGGCCGAAGTGGCCGACGCACCCCAACGACCCGCGCTATGTCCAGGCGGCTTTCGACCCCCTCGATTTTCTGGATTTGGTCGAACTCGCGGAAACAACTTTTGAGCCGTTGAACGTCACCGCGTCGGCGCTGTTCAAGCTTGGGCTGTCTGCCTATCAGCAAGAGCGCGCGCCCAAGGCGGAAGAATTCGAGTTCGGATAGCCATCCCGATACTATGGACAAGCTTTCTTTCGAGGCTTGAACAACGATAGTCTCACGGGTGAGCCGTAGAAGTGGTTCGTTAACACTGACGCTCTATTATATCCGTAATAGGTATATACTACGAAAAGCAGTCGAATGGCCCAAGTCAGACTTTCTGGTTTTCGGTGCGAGCGTTGCAGCCATGAATGGCTTCCACGAGACAAGATGCAGCCGCCGCGAGTATGCCCGAAATGCAAAAGTCCTTATTGGGATAGACCGCGCCGCGCCCTCGTTTTGAAAGTCGAGAAGAATTTAGCGCAAACAATTTCTGAGAATTCGGCGAGCCGCAAAAAGGTACGACGCAGATGAGCAAAGCACCATCTTCGCAGGCTTGGGAGTCTGAAGACGTCTCGACAGACGACTTGCTGTTAGACCCTCACAATCCTCGCTTAGCCGACTACGGACTCGACGCGTCGGCTACGCAGGACGAGATTATAAAAGTTCTCTGGACGAATATGGCCGCCGATGAATTGGCCCTTTCGATTGCGGAGAACGGATTCTATCGCCACGAACCAGTTTACGCCGCAAAGGAACGCGGGAAGAACTTCGTCGTCGAAGGAAATCGCCGACTCGCCGCCGTAAAACTACTTCGTGATGAAGGACTGCGGGAACGGCTGAAGATAATAAGCCTCCCATCGCTAAACGCGGCCGAGAGAAAAAAGCTCGATACGCTGCCCGTCATCTTCTGCAAGCGGGATTCGATTTGGGCGTTCCTCGGCTTCAAGCACATCAACGGACCGCAGGCGTGGGAGTCGTATCCGAAAGCTCACTATGTAGCTTGGGTTCACAACGATGTTGGCGTGCCGCTCGATGAAATTGCGCGGCGGATTGGCGACAAGCACAGCACAGTAGAGCGGCTTTACGATGGCCTCATGGTTCTTGAGCAAGCCGAGAAGTCCGGAGTCTTTGATCGCGAGGATAGATATCGCGAACATTTCTCCTTTTCCCATCTGACGACCGGGTTGGGCTACACGGGCATTCAGACCTTCCTGGGATTGCCGAAAGGTGATCGGACCATTGGAAAGCGCAAACCGGTCCCGAAGGATCACGAAAAGCAACTGGGCGAGCTTTTAGGCTGGCTTTACGGCAGCAAAGCGGACAATCGACCGGCGATCATACAGAGCCAAAATCCTGATTTACGACGCCTAGACGAAGTACTGAAAAATCGGTCTGCGGTTGCCGCTCTTCGAAAAGGACTCACCCTCAGTGTTTCCTTGGAGATCAGCAAGGGCGACGAACGTGTTTTTCGTGAGTCCCTAGTAGACGCTAAACAAAATTTGCAGAAGGCGCGCGGCACCGTTCTTACCGGATACGAAGGCAACGATGATCTGTACCAAGTCGCCGAAGAGATCGTGGAATTGGCGAATGCTGTTCTCGGAGACATGAAGCCAACCGGCAAGAAGAATAAGAAATAGAATGATTGCCGCGCCTTCGGCCACCGACCCGACGGAGTACGCTGCCGACTGGATGGAGCTTGACGCGCTCTGTTCGCCGGAACAGCAGTCTTCCGTCGCAAGTTTCGCAAAGCTAATTCGTCGATCGGGCAGCACCGACGCCATCGAAGGCAAAAGGGCCGACGCAGGTTCGGAGCTGAGTCAACGCGTAGCCGAGGATATGTTCGCAGAAATCGAGAATCGTAAGCGAGCATGCGGACAAGACAAATATCCCTTCGAGGTCGAAAAGGGACACGTGAAGCTGAAAGGCGACCCGACACTGTCGCCCTATGTGATGCTTCTGCTAATGTCTGTTTCGAAACCGACGGCCGGTCACGACGGGACCGCTGCGTTGTTTGAACATCTTTGCACTCAAGCGACTTTGGGATACCTCGGCGGCGAGGCTAACGGCGCAGTGGCCATCCGTTTCGGATCGCCCCGCAGGGCACCGTTGGCGAAATTGAGCCAGGCGCTGGATGATCTTTGCCTGCAACTTGCAGAGGGTGGCGGATGCCCGCGCCCAGCAAAGGCTAAGCACCTTGGCGACGAAGACCTAGATATCGTGGCTTGGCGGCATTTTCCCGATTCGAAAGCTGGGAAATTGATTTTGTTTGGGCAGTGCGCGGGCGGCAGCACTGATTGGCAAAGCAAGCTCGCCGACATGGATGCGCACGCGTTCATCAAAAAGTGGTTTCGATCCATGCTTGTCGTTGAACCGGTACGCCTGTTCTTCGTACCTCGTCGAATTCCTGCCGATGACTGGAACGACTCCGGAATTGACGGCGGAATTTTATTCGACCGGTGCAGGATCGTCGCCTGCCTAGACGGTGTGAGCGACAAGCTTATTAAGCAGGGCCAAAAGCTGGCGAAGATTGAACTAAAGCGGCTGGCAAAGAAATGAGACACCGACTTCATGCATTGTGTTCTTACTTCGCTATGTTTCCCGAATCTTTCGCGGAGCATTGGCTGAGCAAACTAAGTAGCCCCGGAGACTTGGTGCTTGATCCGTTTTGCGGCCGAGGCACCCTGCCATTTCAGGCCTTGTTGATGGGCAGGCGAGCCATTGGCTGCGACACCAATCCTGTCGCGTATTGTATTTCAAAAGCGAAGACGAATGCGCCGTCAATCGGCCGAGTGATGGCCCGCATTGATGAACTAGAGAAATCTTACCGCGAAAGCATAGTACGCATCGAAGTCGAAAAGCTCCCTCCCTTTTTTCACGTTGCGTATGATTCAGAAGCGTTACACCAATTGGTCTTTTTGCGACGCAGACTGAGTCATCGCACATCGCTAGTGGATGGCATGGTCGCTGCGTTGGTGCTTGGCTCTCTGCATGGGGAAGCCGACAAGTCAAAAAGATTTCTGAGCAATCAGATGCCGCACACGATCAGTACGAAACCTGAATACTCGATCAGATTTTGGAAGAAGGGACGCCACCGCGCTCCAAAGAGAAATGTTTTTGACTTGCTCCGTATGCAGTTATCTTACCGCTATGAAACCGGAGCACCGGATGAAAGAGCGCTGATTTTCAATATGGACATGCGTGATCTTCCCCGGCACTCGACAAAGTTTATGTCGCCTGTTCGGTGCGTGGTGACTTCGCCGCCTTATTTTGACGTTACCAACTACGCGGAAGATCAGTGGCTAAGATTCTGGTTCTTGGGTGGCCCAACAGAACCGAAGAAACAATCTTTCTCGCGAGACGACCGCCATGGAAACGTCGATCAGTATTGGTCGATGCTCGCTGACATGTGGCGTACGCTATCGCTAGTACTTGATAAGAAGTCAGATGTTGTCATCCGCCTTGGCGCAACCCGGATTGGCCCTGAAAGATTGGTCAAGGCATTAGAGGGCGTGGCCAAAGTTTCAAATCGGAAAGTAAGGCTGGTTGACTCCTACGTTAGTGAAATCATTAAGAGGCAGACGGAGTCATTTAGGCCCGGGTCGAAAGGTTGCCGGGTTGAGGTCGATTGCCATTTCCGCGTGACCTGATTTGGGCGCCTAGCATTTTAGTTGCGAATTGTATTTCATACGAAAATGCAGTCGCCTGTTAAGAGACCCAATAATTCGAGACGGGAATTTTAGTGAGATAGTTCTCTCTCTCACACATTTTGGTCAGGACGGAAGCCATGCCAATTTACGATAGACCCGTAAAGTCATTGATGGCCGATTGGGCGAAGAAACATCTTTCGCCGGGGCAAACGTTTTCAAAATCTGACGCCGTGCCGTGGTTTGCTGAACACTACCCCAAGGTCAAACGAAACACGGTTGGAATGCATATCGAAGGAATGTCGGTCAACAACCACATTCGAAAACATCATCCTAGCATCAAGCCAAACAGCGGGCATGACCTATTCTTTAAGCTTGGACCGGATCGATATCGTCTGTGGAATCCAAATAGCGATGGCCAACCGTATTATAAGCAAGACGCCGAAAATCAAGCGTCCGATATTATCAATCAGATTGGCTCTTCGGATGATGGCACCGAGTCTGACAATGGTGTCGAAGCCACAACGGAATTTGCCTTTGAAAAAGATCTTCGAAATTACCTTGTTAAGAATCTCGGCCTTATCGAACCCGGCTTGCATCTGTATGAAGAAGAAGAAATCACGGGTATTGAATTTCCCGTGGGAGGTCGGTTTATCGATATTTTAGCGGTTGACCAAACCGGAAGTTATGTGGTGATCGAGCTAAAAGTTTCGCGCGGATATGATCGCGTGATCGGGCAGCTTTTGCGCTACATGGCATGGGTTGAGCAGAACATGGAAACGACTAAGCGCGTGCGCGGAATGATTGTAGCAAAAGAAATCACAAACGATCTAAAACTTGCGGCCTCTCGCATTGCCGATGTTCGACTCATAGAATACGAAATATCTTTCAAATTGAACTCTATCTAGGATTAGGCGCGATACTTTGGCGGCGGCAAGTCGCCGCGTTAGCTGAAGAGTCCCCGCTTGCCCCCTCGTGACTCGGTCATGCTCCTTATTGTGACCTTGAGCTTTTGCGCGCGAGTGATGACGCTGTTTGATGTGCGCTTCATCTTGGCGCCGATTTTAATCGCGGACCAACGCGCAGCCGCTAACGTTCGAAGCTGATCGTCATCCGCAGGTGTCCAAGGACGAATAAGTTTGTAACGCACGCACAATCCCTTAGGAAATAAACGCCATCGCCCTTAGGAAATAAACGCCATCGGTAATAGGGCTCAACTAACGCTTGAAATCTCGGCCGTGGCTTTATATTAGGCCGCTTTAATTGAAGCGCACCAATCTGGGCAGTTCATTAAAATTCTCAAGATGAATGTAGTCTAGCACGATCGCCACCTTAAAAAGATTGTTCGCATCATCGGGGCGAACAGTTTGCATCCGGATCATTACGCAGCTGAGCCAAGGCGGGCAAGGCATTATTCGCAATCCAGCAAAAGACCGAAAAAGAATTTCCCAAATAGTAGTTTGCCTATTCAGGAAGTCTTCAAGAATTCAATATCTACGACCGATCCTCGGCGCGAAACGACTTTGCATTCGCGGCGTATGGAACCGTTGGACGTCAATAGCAATGTAAACTCATTCGGCACGGCAATGTCCGGCGCGTCGATGCGCGCGGTCGTCGCTGACCTTTCGATTATCAGACAAGGTAACGGCGTGTGACGGTGGCCACCTTCCAGCCATGCCACTAAATACGAGCTTTCGCTCACAACGTCTGTACGCGTGGGAGATGGCACTTCACGAGTTCCATAAATTGACAAGGAAAGTCTTGACCGGCTTACAAGCAAATCTTCTAAGCGCGGGTTGCTCAACTATCTAAAGGTGGAAGCACGTTGGGGTAGCGATGCTGGCGAAGGCACGTTAAGCGCTCGCAGTACGGATCGCAGCATTAGGATTCGTTCAGCTTGCCGTTGGAAAGAAATCGGCAACGGGCGCAGGCGCGTCTATAAGCAGAAATCAAAAAACTTTGGGAACGAATCTAACCTCTACGCGTTTCCTCTCGTTCTGCCTAAAGGACATAGGTCCGAATGACCCCAGCCGATCTGTACCGCGTTAAAGCCACCGAATTCGAAGCACTTGCTCGCCGCGAAAAAAATCCCGCGCTTCGACAAGAGCTTGAGGCCCTCGCTGCGGGGTATATCCGCCTCGCGGTTCAAGCCGACATCAATAATCAGAATGACATTGTGTTTGAGGAACGGCCTCGAAGCGACGGCATGCGATCTCAGCAAGTCCAGCAACAGCAGTCTCGCTGCGAGAAAAAGCACGACGAACAAGACTAGACGAGAGTGGCCTTGAACCTACGTCTACATTCGGAAATAATTTAAAGCCTTGTTGTGGTGGTGCGAGAGGGCGGCAGGCATCAAATTAGTTTGGAACCAATTCGGCCGTTCGGCGTTCGCGTCCTAGTGTCAAAAGACATAGGTCGCTAATGACCACGGCGGATAAGTACCGAGTCAAAGCCGAAGAATTGACGGCTCGCGCACGCCAAGAGACAAACCCCACAGTTCGCCGCGAACTTGAAAGCCTCGCAGGCGGTTGGCGCCTTCAGGCGGACATAAATAGCCAAAATAAAATTGTTTTTGAGTCCCGACCTCAAATGGACGGGTCGCAAGCTCAGCCGGTCCAGCAACAGCAATCCCAATCGAAAAAGTCCGACGAATAAATCGAGTCCATAGGCGGCTTATGCCCGAGGCTGGCGGGTCATGGTCCGTTGTGCGGAGGGGCCGCGCGAGACGATGAAGCGCAAGCGCGAGTGCGTCTATGGTGCGGAGCTTGATCTAGCGACGCTGGTTTGGACGCGCGGCCGTGACTTCCCGTTGGCCCGGCTGGAAAGCCGCCTGAAGTGCCCGGCCTGCGGATCGCGCCGGGTCTGGCTGGCCTTCATTGTGCCGGGCGAAGCTGGACGCCAGCGCGCCGGTTAGAAGCCGATCTTGTTGATTGCTTCTTTTAGCATCTTAAGCGGGAAGCCACGCCCGTGCTTGTTGCCGTATTTCCGCGAAATCTTTTTCTTCCCGTCCGCCCATCCGCCGATGGCCTCGCGCAAATCTTCCGGCACGCCAGCGCGCCGCAGCCGGTTCGCCGCGCGGTGGCGGAAGGAATGCATTGGAGCTTTGTCGGGATCATTGATGCCGATATCGCGTAGGAACGCGCCAAGCCGCTTGCCGGTGGAATCCTTGTGGCCAGTGAATAGCGGCGCGGTGATCTTCTTGGGCAGGTAGGGCAAAAGAGCTTTCGGAAATGGAACGCGCCGCCGTGACTGCGGAGTCTTGGTCCCGACTTCACAATAGCGAATGCCGTCTTCGGTCTTCTCGCTGGAAATCTCAAACGCTTCGCCGCGCCGCATTCCAGTAGTCGCCAGCACGCGCAACAACAGTTGATCGTTCTTATCGAGCTTGCGCAGGTTCGCACGAATCTTTTTCATGTCTTCATCGTCGAACGGCGCGCGTTCGTCTTCGTCATCGCGCTTCGGTACGCAAGCCGCGAAGGGATTGATCCCCTTATGCTTGCCTTCCTCAATGGCGAGGTTCACGGCCGCGACCAATGGTACCATGCGACGGCGCAACGTCGCGCTCTTGGCTTCGCGGCCGTTGTCTTCGCCTTCATCCACCATATAGGCCACGATGGCGCGGCCGTCTTCGCGGGTGCATTCGCGCAAAGGCTTGCCGACAACGGTGCGAAAGATGCGCCAGACTTCGCGGGCTTGACGCTCGCGGATGCCGGTTATGCCATTGTGTGTGAGATATGTTTCTAAGATCGCATCATCTGGACCGCTCTTTGCCGCGACAAAGTTGGGCCGTTCACTTCTAACCGGACCCTCTCCGATCTTTCCGGCCATAGCGTCGTCAAAAACTTGAAACTCAAGGGCAGCGGGGAGCGGTGCACCGCTCAAATGGATGACAGGACCGCCGTTCGGCTTCGTGCCCGTGATCTTGCCCGCAGCGTCCGTGAAGGTAAGCACGGTTTCGGTCGCCATGACGTGGCCGCCTTCCGGCAACGTGTGCAAGCCCGGCTCATAATCGTGCATCCAATCCTTATGCACGAACGTCGTCACGCGGGCTTGCCGCCGCTGGTACATCAATGCCTTGTGTTGTTTGATTAGATCGGCCGCCGCGATTTCTGCGGCCTTCAGGTCCGGCGTGCCAAGTGACCGTTCAGTGAGCTTGCCGCCGGGCGGCTGAAGCCGGACGTACCAGTTGCCACCTTCCTGACGCTGGAACAGGTAGCGCATGACGCAAACTCCAAATCGGATTTTACAGGCACCCTTTCCCGACACCGATTTAGAGGCATTTTTACAGGCAGTCAACGAAAGCAGAAACTATTGATTTTACTAGGTTAATTTGGCGCGCCCGAGACGATTCGAACGTCCGACCTTTGCCTTCGGAGGGCAACGCTCTATCCAGCTGAGCTACGGGCGCCTGGGCGTCTCATAGACGAATCCGCCCCAAGCGGCAACGGGCCTG
>Ga0193699_10001166_pt1 | contig 10553 bp, 8 predicted proteins | sample L3c2metaG_FD_160095 | JGI IMG/M metagenome (GOLD analysis project Ga0193699, IMG submission 160095) | Soil microbial communities from a riparian zone of the East river system, Colorado, United States - L3c2 | ecosystem: Environmental > Terrestrial > Soil > Riparian zone | place: USA: East River... | reverse complement strand
CCGCGGCGCGCCCGAGTTCGAGACGCTGCGGCGCAGCATGCGCGAGATGGTTTCCGAGCTGGCGCACGGACGACGACAGGCGATCGAAGCGGAACGGCTCCACGCGTTCAGAGAGAGCGCGCGTCGAGTGGCGCACGAGATCAAGAACCCTCTCACTCCGATTCGATTCGCGCTGGCGCGGCTGCGCGGGCAGGCCCCGGCGCCGCTCCAGGAGGACGTCGACGTCATCGCAATCGAATCAGACCGCCTGGATCGCATGGCGAGGAGCTTCGCGGAGTTCGGGAGGCTGCCCGATGGTCCGGCTGCAGAAGTAGATATTGGCGAACTGGTCCGCTACACGGCGCGCAGCTGCGTGCCGCCGAACGTCGCGCTCGAACTCCAGATAGACGACAATCTCCCCCGAGTGCACGGCCACAACAGCGCGCTGGCCGGCGCATTGAGTAACGTTCTTCTCAACGCCGTCGACGCATCCGCGGATGGCGGGCAAATCACGGTGAAGGCGAATCAGGTGAGGATGGCCGGCCGCGACGCGGTGCGCATATCTGTCGCCGACACCGGAAAGGGAATCGCGGCGGAGAGCCTCGAACAAATCTGGGAGCCGTACGTCACCAACAAGCCCGGGGGCACCGGACTCGGGCTCGCCATTGCGCGGCAGGCGGTATGGGCGCACGATGGGACCGTGAATGCGACGAGCACCCCTGGCAAAGGAACGGAGATTCAGTTGACGATACCTGCCGATGGCGGGAACGCCGCGATGGAGAGCTGAAATGGGACCAGAGATTGTCGTTCCACTGGGTGCATTCGTGTGCGCCATTTTTCTCGCCATCGGCGTTCCCCTGGCACGCGCTTATTCGCGAAGGATGGATGCGGATTCCAGAAACCCGCGCCTTCCAACGGAAGTCACCGACCGGCTCGAGCGCATGGAGCGTGCGATCGATTCCATCGCGGTAGAAGTCGAGCGAATCACCGAGGGCCAGCGATTCACCACCAAGCTGCTCTCCGAGGGGCGAGTCGCCCCTGAAGGCCGGCAAATTCCGCCGGGCGGCAGCTCCGCGCAGGATCGCAGCACGTAAGTGCCGATAGTCCTGATCGCCGACGACGAGCCGAACATTCGGCGCATGGTCGGCGCGCTGCTGACGGGTGAAGGCTACGAGGTGGCGGAGACCCCCAGCGGAGTCGAAGCCATCGCGCGCGTGAAAGAGGGCGAGCCGGATGTCGCGCTCGTCGATCTCATGATGCCGGGCGACCTCGATGGAATGGCGACGCTCGCCCGCCTGCGCGATCTCTCGCCTGACCTTCCGGTGATCATGATGAGTGGCCGCGCCGGACTGGCCGACGCGGTGAAGGCGACCAAGCTTGGCGCGTTCAACTTCCTCGAGAAGCCGCTGACGCCGGAGGGAGTGCTGCTGGCGGTCTCGTCCGCGCTGGAGCTGAGACAAACCCGACGAGTCGCGCGAGCGTTGCGGGCGGAGCTGGGCTTCGGCGGGCAGATGGTCGGAAAGAGCGAAGTGATGGCGGCCGTGCGCCAGATGATCGCCCGCGTGGCACCGACCGATGCGCGTGTGCTGATCACCGGTGAGTCGGGAACCGGAAAGGAGCTTGTTGCCAGCGCCATCCACGACGGCAGCGCCCGCCGCGACAAACCGTTCGTCCGGGTCAACTGCGCGGCGATACCGCGAGATCTGGTCGAAAGCGAGATGTTCGGTCACGAGCGCGGCGCTTTCACGGGCGCGACGCAGACGCGCATCGGCCGCTTCGAGCTCGCGCACCACGGAACGCTGTTCCTCGACGAAGTCGGTGATCTGGGCGCGGACGCGCAGGCAAAGCTTCTGCGCGCAATCGAAGCGAAAGAGATCCAGCGCGTCGGCGGCAACAAGGTGATCCGCACCGACGTCCGCATCATCTCGGCGACCAACCACGACCTCGAGCGCGCCGCCAAAGCTGGAACGTTCCGCGAAGATCTATACTTCCGGCTCAAGGTGATTCCGCTGGCGATTCCTCCGCTGCGCGAGCGTGGCGACGATATTCTTGAGCTCGTCGAGCATTTCTCGGAGCAGTTCCTCCAGCGCAGCGGCCAGGCGAAGCCGCGCTGGAGAGCCGACGCGCTGCAGCTGCTGCGCGACTATCCGTGGCCGGGCAACGTGAGGGAGCTCGCCAACATCGTCGAGCGCCTCGCCATCCTGCACCCCGGATCACAGATGACGGGACAACAGGTCGAGGACGTGCTGATCGTCGATCGCGACGAGAACGATGCGGTGACGACACCCACGCGTCCACAGGAGAAAGTGGCGGGACGACGAGAGTCGCCTGCTACAACACCGGCGTCGCTCGCCGACAAGCTGGATAGCTTCGAACGAACGGTGATCGCGCGCGCGCTTGCGGAAGCAGGAGGCAACGTCGCGGATGCCGCGCGAAGGCTGCAGACGGACAGGCCGAATCTTTATCGTCGCATGAAGCGGCTCGGACTCAACCCCACGAGGGTATAAGGCCCCATGACATCCATCAAATTGCGTGGAGCGTTGTGCACGCTCGTGATCCTGGGAGTCCCGGCTCTGGCGCGCGCGCAGGGCGGCGACACGGTCGCGACGGACACCACCACCGAGCGGCTCGGTCTGTGGGCGAGGACCAGCCGCGGCAGCGGACTGATCATCAGCTCTGCCAAGACCTATAACCGGGTCGAAGGTCTACCCGTTTACATCGGGCCGTCGTTCCACGACAGCGCCGGCGCGGCAGAATTCAATGTGTCAGTCCTGGGCATCCTCAGAAGCGCCAACACGTTTCACTGGGATGACCAGAACCTTGGCCACCGCATCATGGCCGACATGCGCGTTGGTCGCGGGCGCGGATACGGTCTCGGAGTCTCGTCCTACGACGTCGTGACCCGCGTCGAGACGTGGCATCTGCCGGATCCCGACGCAGCTCTGGCAGCGTTCTTCATCCACCGTGATTTCGCCGACTACTTCAATCGACACGGCGCGAAGGCTACGGCGACGTTCAACATGAGCACGCGCAGCAGCCTCTCAGTGGACTGGAGCGACGAGCGCTGGACTCCGGTGAATGAGAGAAGAGTCTTTTCGATTTTCCGGAATGGGAGCCCGTGGCGAGCCAACCCGGTGGTCGACGCGGGTCGATTCCATCTCGCAGTGGCGCGCGCGAACATCGACACCAGGAACGACGAGGTCAATCCTTCGACCGGCTGGCTGATCCTGGCCGAGTACGAGCATGGATCGGGACGGGTAACCGATGCGGGGACTGCCTCTCCGCTCGCGCGTCCCGCGGCGCCGTCCCAGTTGAATTACAGCCGCATGCTGCTGGATTTGCGCCGCTACAACCGGCTCTCGCCGACGACCTGGATCAATGCGAGGCTGGTGCTGGGAGGATGGCTGCACGGCGACCAGCTCCCACTCGAGCGGCGGTTCTCGGTGGGCGGGATCGGGACAATTCCAGGATTCGACTTCCGGAAATTCCAGCCCGGGACGCTCGACGTCTCCCAGTGCAGTGATGGAGTCGCACCGCCTGCCGGCAATCCGGCGCAGTGTGAGCGCGTGGCGATGGCACAGCTCGAGTACCGGAACGAGCTGCATTCCTCGTTCTTCGACTTTCTGAACTCACGCCCCATCAGGCTGCGTGGGATCGGATTCACCGTTGAGCCGACAGCAGTCGCATTTGTCGACGCCGGACGGGGATGGCTCGTAGGCCCGCCGTCGGGAACGCTGCAGTACTCCAGTCGGAGCTTCCCGCGGTTCGGGACTTTCAGGACCGATGTCGGGCTCGGACTCGATCTCGGGATTTTCGGAGTGTACGTAGCCAAGGCGGTGTCGAGTTCGAAGGAGCCCGCGAACGTATTTCTCCGGGTGCACCGCCGGTTCTAACGATGCCGAAACTCGGTCTTCTGCTGGCAGCCGGACTTTTATCGGCTTCCGCACTCGGCGCGCAGAAAAAAGTGCGTGTCGAAGTGTTGCCGCCGCCGCTGAACGCGTGGGCGGATGACGAGCCGTTCGTGTCGTCGGCCGGACTTCTCAACGACGCATCGATGAGGGATCTGCTCGCCAACGGCTTTCCGGCGAGGCTGCACTATCGTCTCGAGCGGTGGGTTGGGGGGAGATGGTTCGACGACCTCAAAGCCGCCTCTGAGTGGGACGTCATCCTCAAGTACGAAGTCCTCGGCAAGAAGTACCAGGCCGTGCGAGTGGTGAACAAGAAGGCCGAATCGCTGGGCGATTTTGCGACGCTGGAGGAAGCGTCGACAGCGGTGGAGGCGCCGTACCAGACCGCGATTGCGTTGCCGAAGAAAGGGCAGCGAGGGTACTACAATCTGCTGCTCGATGTCGAGATGCTGTCGCTGAGCGATCTAGACGAAGTGGAGCGATGGCTGCGCGGGGAGCTCAAGCCGGCTGTGAGCGGGAAGAAGAATCCGGGGACGGCGCTAGGGCGAGGAGTCCGGACGCTGGTTGTACGGTTGCTGGGGGGAGAGAAACGGCACTACGAAGCCAGAACTGGCACTTTCAGACTCTGATTAAAGGCAGTTGCAGTTAAATGATCTTGTGCCCCACGTGGTGCCCATTTGTAGGGTGCCTGTGCTCAAGATCCTCGAGATGGTGCAGGGTCTCCTCCCCGTAGAACAGTCTGATGTACTTGGCCTGGGTCGCCGTAAGTCGGCGGACGGCCCAGCTCAGATGAACGAAGTGCGGCTCGACCGGCGCGTGCATCGGGTGCATCCCGATCTCGTTCGGAAGGTTGTTCGCCTTCTTCGTGTTGCAGGGGCTGCACGCGGTCACGACGTTGGTCCAGTCGTTGGCGCCGCCGCGGGAGAGCGGAATTAGGTGGTCGCGGGTCAATGACTCGCGCGGGCGGAGCTCGATCTGGAGGCGTCCGCAGTATTGGCAGCGGTAGCGGTCGCGCGCGAACAGGAATGTGTTGGTGACCTGTCTGCGGAAGCGGCGGGGGACGTGAATGAAGCGCGTGAGCCGGATCACCGCCGGACGCGGCAGCGTCAACCTCTCGGACCGGACTACACGATCAGAATCAGCCTCGACGATTTCCGCTTTTCCATCGATCACCAGCCGCAACGCACGGCGCAGCGGAACCATCGTCAACGGCTCGAATGAAGCATTCAGTGCCAGACAACCAACGATCAAGCACTCCTCCTTGGCAAACCTGCCCAAATATACAGCTGGCACAACACCAGCACGCCGCAGATCCTATGCATATGCGACGACGCCGGTGGTGCCCGGTAACACTTTTTACCCTCGAAAAACTCGCCCGGTCGACTGCTCGACCTCGAGCGTCAGATAGGCGCGGCCGACATGTTGTCCGCCCGCTCTCTTGCAACCCTTCCTCGAGTCCTGCTCTCGGTCCGGGCGACCTTCGGAACCGGCGTCAGCCAGCCATAGCGGTCCTCCAGCACACCAGTCGCAATGCCCATGTACTCACGCTGAATCGCGACGGTGAGCGGGCCCGGCTTCCCTGTGCCGATCGAAATGCGATCGACCGAGCGGATCGGTGTTATCTCGGCCGCCGTTCCGGTGAAGAACAACTCGTCAGCGATATAGAGCATCTCACGAGGAATCGATCCTTCGACGATTTCGACATTCATGTCTCTCGCGATCTGGATCACCGAATCGCGCGTAATGCCGTTCAGAATCCCCGAGCTGATGGTGGACGTGAACAGCTTGCCGTCGCGAACGAGGAACAGATTCTCCCCGCTCCCTTCGGACACCAGCCCGAAGGAATCGAGCATGATACCCTCGACGTAGTTGTCGATCCGGGCCTGCATCTTGGACAACTGTCCGTTCAGGTAGTTTCCGCCTGCCTTTGCCATCATCGGGAACGTGTCCGGCGCCGGGCGTCTCCAGCTGGAAACGCAGACGTCCGCTCCGTTCTTCAGCGCATCTGCGCCGAGATAGGTGCCCCATGTCCAGGGAATGATGAAAACCTCGAGCGGAGTGTCGTGCGGCAGCACGCCCATCTGCTCTCCGGTCCTGATGGCAACGGGCCGCAGGTAGCAGTGCGGCAGTCCGTTTTCGGCGACAGTGTCGACCGCAGCTTTCGACATTTCATCGATGGAGTACTTGAGCGGCATCCGGTAGATGCGGCACGAATCCTCGAAACGGCGCATATGGGCGCCGAGCCTGAAGACGGCAGGCCCGTTGGGGGTCTCGTAACAGCGGATGCCCTCGAACACGCTCGAGCCGTAATGGACGACGTGGCTCATGACGTGAATCGTGGCGTCTTCCCAGTCTACGAACTTCCCATCGCGCCAGATACGGTGGTGATTATCTACTGCCGCCATTGATTCAGGCTTCCTTCGGAGGGGAGCTTCAAGATATCAACGTGACGCCCACGTGGCGAGGGCAGTGCCAACGGCCTGGACCCGCGCCGCGAGCGCCTTATCGCCCGCCAGGGCGCGTCCGCGCTCGACCAGCACACGGCCCTTCACAGTAACCAGCTCGGCCGAGCGGCCGGGCAGCGCAAAGATCGCGGCGGAGTACGGGTCCCCGGCGGGTATGGTGCGAGGGATGTCGACCCTGAAGGCAGCGAGGTCTGCATCCTTTCCGACCTCCAGCGAGCCGACCCGCGAATCGATACCCAGCGCACGCGCGCCACCGATGGTGGCGAGCTGCAGTGCATCGTGCGCTCCGAATACGTCGTGGCGACGCGTCGCCGCGCGGTGGACCAGAACAGACAGCCGGGCCTCGTCGAGAATGTCCATCCTGTTGTTGCTCGCCACCGAATCCGAGCCGATGCCGACTCTGATGCCTGCCGCGATCAACGGCAGTAGTGGCGCGATGCCGTGTCCGAACTTGGCGTTCGAGGCCGGGCAGTGCGCGACCGAGCAACGTCGTCGCGCGATGATCTCAATGTCATCCGCATCCACCCGCACACAGTGGATGAGAAGCGGCCCACGATCGAGCGCGCCGCGCTCCTCGAGCAGCGCGATCGGCGATCGCGAGCGGCGCGAAACGGCGATGCCGCGACGCTTCCACCGGTCCGCAAACTCTCCAGCGCCGCGAGCGACGAGATCGAACTCCGCCTCACTCTCGGCGATGTGCATCGCGAGAGGAAGCCGGCGCGAGTTCGCGAAACTTGCCGCGGCATCATAGAGAGGATCCGAGACGGTGTAGGGAGCGTGCGGCGAGACGCCCAGCTTGACGAGCTCCGTTTGCTCGGGCAGGAGAGTCGCGATCCGACCTTCGAGCTCGCGCATGGCTATCTCGGCCTGCGCGGGATCGGGCCCGAACACTTCCTGGTACATGATGCCGCGCACGCCGGCCTCGCGCATCGCCTGCATCACCACGCCGCTCGAGCACGTGTCCGCGTAAGTCGTGATACCGGCCTCGACACCCTCGACGATGCCGAAACGAGCGGAGTCGAGCAGCGCGTCGCTATCCATGACCTCATTGCGGCTCTGGCGGAGCTTGTCGATCCACTCCGTGAACTGGCAATTCTCGAGGAAGCCGCGCATCGCGGTGAGCTCGAGGTGCGTGTGGGTGTTGACCAGACCGGGAAGGAGAATCGATTCACCGAGGTCATGGTCCTGTCCCGGCGGCGCGCCGGAGCGAGGTCCAACGTAGGTGATGTGTCCGTCGGTCTCGACGACGGTTCCGTTCTCGATCGGCGGCTGGGTGATTGGAAGCACCCAACGCGCGTGATAGCGCATCAGCGCGGCGTGCGTGCCGGCAACGGAATCGTGTCGGTGCGCCGTCTGAGAGAGTCGCGGCGAAGGCTGTCGCGCCGAATCGAATCACGCGAGGGCGGACGTCTGGTCGTCGTGTCGAACACTGTTGGAGTCCGTCGCGACGGCACCGGCTCGTAACCCGGCTGAATCGTCGGCGGCGTCACGCGGACGGGTGGCTGAATCCCGCCGGGCGATGGCGGAATCGTACTGAAGGTGTCGATCGGCGCGTAGCCCGGCGTCCCATACGCGAGATGCTTGTCGCAATCGCGGGTCGGCTCCGTTCCGGAGATGTAGAACTCGCTCGTCACAAGGTTGCGAGGACAGTAGGGTGTCTGGAGCAAGCCGCTCGAGATGTCGATCTCGCGCGTCACGATGGAGATCGGCTTCGGCCAATCCGGAGGCGGCGGCTTCCGGCGGTACACCTCGGTCATGAACGCAGTCCAGGCCGGCGCTGCGAGCAGGCCGCCTTGCGCGTTGTCCTTGATCTTCTGCGGCCGGTCGAAGCCCATCCACGCACCGGCGACGAGATCAGCGGTGTAGCCGATGAACCAGACGTTGGTTCCATCGTTCGTCGTTCCGGTCTTTCCTCCAGCCGGATAGTGGAAGCCGGCGCCCCACACGCTTCCAGCTGCGGATCCGCGACGCACGACATCCTTCATCATGTCCACCATGATCCACGACTCTTCGGGCGACAGCACCTGCGTCCGCGTCGGAGTCGGCTGCCATAGTATCTCGCCCTTCTGATTCTCCACCCTGATGATGGCGTTCGGAGTCGCGCGCACGCCGAGATTCGCGAACGCGGTGTATGCGGAGATGAGCTCGATGGGGTAGACCTCGGCCGCACCGATGTGAATCGACGGATAAGGCGGTATTACAGTGGTGAGTCCGAAATTCCGCGCTTCGTTGATCACCGTCTGCTCACCAAGCTCCATGCCGAGTCGGATCGTCGAGACGTTGCGCGATTGGTACAGCGACTGGCGCATCGGAATCTCACCGAGGAACTGCAGGTCGTAGTTCTGCGGCGCCCATTCGGGCTGGCCGGGAACCTGGAGCACGAGCGGACTGTCGTTGACTATGTACGAAGCGGGCCTGCCGTTCTGAACCGCCGCGGAATACACGATCGGCTTGAACGCCGAGCCGGGCTGCCGGAGCGCCTGCACCGAGCGATTGAATTTCGAATCGTCGAAGTCGCGTCCGCCAATCATCGCCCGTACTGCTCCGTTGCGGGGATCGAGGGCGAGGAACGCGCTCTGCAGGTACGGAGATGTGCCGCTTCCGACGTCACCTTCGCGGTGCGCCAGATAGTGCTCGAGAGTCTCGTGTTTGTACGCGCCGAATCGGCCGGCTTCGATCGCGAGAACCTGGCGCTCCAGCGCGCGCTCGGCCGCGTTCTGCTGATCGAGATCGAGCGTGGTGTAGACCTTCAGTCCCTGCTCGTAGAGCTGCTTGCCGAACTGCGCGTCGAGCTGCTGTCTCACCCACTCCACGAAGTAGGGCGCGGTCTCGCCGGTGACACTCTTGTTGGCAAGCTGGAGGGGATAGGCTTTGGCACGACTTTCGTCGGCGGCATTGATGTAGCCCGCGTCCCGCATCAAACCGATAACGGTATTGCGCCGTTGAATTGCGCGCTCAGGGAATCGCACCGGATTGTAGCGAGCCGGCGCTTTCGGCAACGCCGCCAGCATCGCAGCTTCAGCGAGGTTCAGATCGCGAACTGATTTCCCGAAGTACCGCTGTGATGCGGTCTCTACGCCGTAAGCGCCGTGACCGAGATCGATCTGATTGAGGTAGAGCTCGAGGATTTTCTTCTTGTCGTACTTCGCCTCGATCTCGCGCGCGACCTTGGCTTCCTTGAGCTTGCGAATGGGGCTTTTCTCGCGCGAGATCTTGTCCGGAAAGACATTGCGCGCGAGCTGCATCGTGATCGTCGAGAAACCTTGCGAGAAACCGTGAAGCGGCGAGCGCAGAATGACTCCCGTAGCGCGGTGCCAATCGATGCCGGCGTGGGAATAGAAGCGCTTATCCTCGGTGGCGACGAAGGCGTCCTGCACGATCTTCGGGATCTCGTCGATCTTCACCAAGGTCCGTCGCTCGAGACCGAGCTCGGCGATGAAACGACCGTCGATCGCGTACAGCTTCGACGTCTGGTGCGGCGTATACTCGGCGAGGATCTCGATCGACGGGCATTGGTTGCCGCGGCAGATCAGAGCCCAGCTGGCGTAGACGGCGCCCACACCCAGAGTGAAGAGGAAGGTGAGCGTGAGGAGCACAGCCCGGACGAGCGTCGGGTGGCGCCTGCGAAATGAAAGTTTGTTGTGGGTGTCTGCGGCCATTCGGAGAGTCAAAAGATAACTGTGATACACCGAAGGTGACACCGTGGTCGGGCGTCCCTATCTTCCCCGCATGCACTCGAAGAATTCGCTGCTGGAAGAGCTGTCCTGGCGTGGGATGGTCTATCAACACACAGACGGCTTGCCTGACGCCCTCGCAACTGGACAGTTGAGCGCATATGCAGGGTTCGACCCCACAGCGTCGAGCCTGCACGTGGGCAGCCTCGTGCCAGTGATGGGACTCGTGCACCTCCAGCGCGCCGGACACCGGCCCATCGCTCTGGTGGGCGGCGGAACGGGCATGATCGGCGACCCAAGCGGCAAGACGGCTGAGCGACAGCTGGCCTCGGAAGAGGAAATCGAGCAGAACTCGAGGGCCCTGGAGAAGCAGCTAAGCCGATTTCTCGATTTCGGAAGCGCCGGGAAAAAGTCCGGTAACGCGGCGCTGATGCGCGACAACGCGGCATGGCTCAGGCCGCTCAAGGCCGTCGAATTCATGCGCGATGTCGGCAAGCACTTCACTGTGAACTACATGCTGGCGAAGG
>Ga0193699_10001165_pt1 | contig 10556 bp, 6 predicted proteins | sample L3c2metaG_FD_160095 | JGI IMG/M metagenome (GOLD analysis project Ga0193699, IMG submission 160095) | Soil microbial communities from a riparian zone of the East river system, Colorado, United States - L3c2 | ecosystem: Environmental > Terrestrial > Soil > Riparian zone | place: USA: East River... | reverse complement strand
CGGGAGCCGCGCCGCGATACGCGTGATAGTTTCGTCGATGCGCGAATGAATGCCGAGCGTCAGCCCGTAGCCGTTGCCGCCGATGTCGTCGAGAAGCTGATCAAGCTCACCGGCGCGCCAGCGCACGATATGCAGCACCGGACCGAAGACTTCTTCCTTGAGGTCGCGGGCGCGATCGAGCTCGATGATGGCCGGCGCGACGAACGTGCCACCCGCGTAAAACGGTGCGTCGGCACGAAACCGCACGGCGCCATGCGCGTCCATATTTTCGATCCAGCGATCGAGTCTGGCCTTGGCCTCAGCGTCGATCACCGGCCCGACGTGTACCGAAGGATCGCGCGGATCGCCGAGCTTCAACTCCCGCGCGGCGCCGGCGACCATGTCGAGAATGCGGTCGGCGACATCGTCCTGCACGCACAGCAAGCGCAGCGCCGAACAGCGTTGGCCGGCGGAACGGAACGCCGAGGTGACGACGTCGTCCGTGACCTGCTCGGGCAGCGCGGTGGCGTCCGCGATCATGGCGTTGATGCCGCCGGTTTCCGCGATCAGCACGGCGATCGGCCCATCAATTGCTGCCAGCGTCCGGTTGATGCTGCGGGCGACCTCGGTCGAGCCGGTGAAAGCGACGCCGGCGACGCGGCGGTCCTCGATCAGCATCGCGCCGACCTTGCCGTCGCCGGGCACGAAGTGCAGCGCGCTCGGCGGGATGCCGGCGGCGTGCAGCAGCTTCACCGCCTCAAAGGCAATGAGCGGCGTCTGCTCGGCGGGCTTCGCCACCACCGCATTTCCGGCGGCGAGCGCCGCCGCGATCTGGCCGGTGAAAATGGCGAGCGGAAAATTCCACGGGCTGATGCAGACGAACACGCCCCGGCCGCGATAGCGCAATTCGTTGCTCTCGCCGGTCGGCCCCGGCAGCAGTTTAGGGGCCAGCGTGCGGCGCGCTTCGACCGCGTAATAGCGGCAGAAATCCGTGGCCTCGCGCACTTCCGACACGCAATCGTCAAGCGTCTTGCCGCCCTCGCTTTGCAGCAAGGCAATCAGTTTGCCGCGGTTTTGCTCGATCAGATCGCCGGCGCGTTCCAGCGCGTCGGCCCGCGTGTCCGCGCCCGCGGCGCTCCACCCGGCAAAGCCATTGGCGGCCGCGGCAAGCGCCGACCCGACAATAGTCGCGTCGCCTTCCTGCACCGTGCCGATAGCTTTGCCATCGATCGGCGACGTGACATCGCGCTTGGCGCCCGACACGGCGACGCCGTCGACCAGTGGCGCGGCGTCCGTCGTTTTCGACGCGGCGCGCACTTCGGTGAGCAGCATGTCGAGGGCGGCGCGGTCGCCGAATTCGACGCCCATCGAATTGCGCCGCTCCGCGCCGAACAGATCGCGCGGCATCGGAATGTGCGCGTGCCGCGCGCGGCTCGGATCGGCGATCCAGCTTTGCGGCCGCCGCAGGATGGTTTCGATCGGCACGTTCGGATCGGCCGCCACCGACACGAATGATGAATTGGCGCCGTTCTCCAGTAACCGCCGCACCAAATATGCGAGCAGATCGGCATATCCACCGACCGGCGCATAGACGCGACAGACCAGCTCCGGCAGTTCGGCGAGCAGCGCATGATAGAGCGCGTCGCCCATGCCGTGCAGGCGCTGGAATTCGTAGTCGCGCGTATTGCCGGCATCCCCGATGACGCTCGCCACCGTCAGCGCGTTGTGTGTGGCGAATTGCGGATAGATCCGCGGCCGCGCCTTGAGCAGCTTGCGCGCGCAATCGAGATAGCAGAGATCGGTCATCGCCTTGCGCGTGAACACCGGATAGTCGGCAAGCCCGCGCTCCTGCGCGCGCTTGATCTCGGTGTCCCAATATGCGCCCTTGACCAAACGAACCATCAGGCGGCGGCCGAGTGCCTCGGCAGCATCGGCGACCCAATCGATCACCGCGCCGGCGCGCTTCTGATAGGCCTGCACGGCGAGACCGAAGCCGTCCCACTTGGCCAGGGATGAATCGCGCAACGCCGCCGCGATCACGTCGAGCGACAGTTCCAGCCTGTCGGCCTCTTCGGCGTCGACGGTGAAATTGAGCTGATGACCTTTCGCCATGCGCGCCAGTTCAATGAGCTTCGGCACCAGTTCCGTGAGCACGCGATCGCGCGACAGCGCCTCATAGCGCGGATGCAACGCCGACAGTTTGACCGAAATGCCCGGGCGCTTCGGCAGGGCATTGTTGCCCGCCGTTTTGCCGATCGCGGCAATCGCATCGGCATAAGAGTCGAAATAGCGCGCGGCGTCATCGGCGTTGCGCGCGCCCTCGCCGAGCATGTCGAAGGAATACAGGAACTCGCCATGCGCGCGGGCCCGCTTCAGCGCCTCGTCGATGGTCTGCCCCAGCACGAAGTGCGAGCCGAGCAGCTTCATTGCCTGCCGGGTCGCGGCGCGCACCGCCGGCACGCCGAGCCGCTTGACCAGTTGGTTGACGATACTCTCGGGCGTTTCGCCAGGATGAATGACGCGGGCGGTGATGCCGAGCGTCCAGGCCGAGGCCGAAACCAGCAAGGCCGACGAGCGATCGTGGCGCGTCCAGTCGCCGGCCTTGAGCTTGTCCTCGATCAGCCGGTCGGCGGTCACGGCGTCCGGCACCCGCAACAGCGCCTCGGCCAGCACCATCAGCGCCAGGCCTTCCTTGGTGGAGAGCGCATAGGCATGCAGGAAGTCCTCGACCCCACCAACGCCGCCAATCCGGGCGCGGATCGCTTCGATCAGGCGGCGGGCGCGGGCGTCGACGAGCGCCTCGGCTGCCAAATGTCCGGCATTGGCATTGGCCAGCAGCGCCGCGGCAATTCCCTCATCCGCCGGCGCATAAGGCGCCTGGAAGGACAATATGTCGCGCATCGCTGAGGCAGGCTTGGCCGCAGGCATCGTTCGCGCCTCCGAGGTTGCCACCACTTTATCATCACCCGAACCGCGCGATTCCCGCCAGCCGGCATGGCATCGGGCCGCCATTGCCTAAGCGCGCGCCAACCGTGGTCAACAGACGTGCAATCTCCAGCATTTGCCGTCGATATCTTGCTCTTTGTAACGGCATGTTCTTTGCTGAGAAGAGATTAAATTCGCGTCACGGCCAAGCCGCATCGCCGCGTGCGCGAGCCACTACCAGGGGGTCAAGTATGATGAGCGTTCTCACCGCCGGCCGGTCGGCAATTGCCGGACTTTTTGCAGGACTTTTGGCGGCGTCGGCTGCCCATGCCGCCGACACCAGCATCAAGTTCAGCCTCGATTTCAAATTCGAAGGGCCGTCGGCGATTTTCCTACTGCCGCTCGACAAGGGCTATTTCAAAGCCGAGGGCCTCGACGTCACGATCGACTCGGCCGCCGGCTCGCTCGAGCCGATCAATCGCGTTGCGTCCGGAACCTATGACATGGGCTTCGGCGATATCAATTCGCTGATCAAGTTCCGCGACGCCAACCCGAGCATCCCGATGAAGGCGGTGTTCATGGTCTACAACAAGCCGCCCTTCGCGGTGGTAGGGCGCAAGAGCCGCGGAATTTTTGGCCCGAAGGATCTCGAAGGCAAGAAACTGGGCGCACCGGCGGCCGACGGCGCCTATGCGCAGTGGCCGATTTTCGTTCAGGCCAACGGCATCGACGCTTCCAAGGTGATGATCGAGAACGTCGGCTTTCCGGTGCGCGAACCGATGCTGGCCGCCGGCCAGGTCGACGCCATTACCGGCTTCTCGTTCTCGTCCTTCATCAACCTCAAGGACCGCGGCGTTGCGGCCGACGATATTGTCGTGCTGTTGATGGCCGACTACGGCGTCAATCTTTACGGCAACGTCATCATCGTGAACCCGAAATTCGCCGCCGAGCATCCCGACGCGGTGAAAGGCTTCCTCAAAGCCTTCACCAAGGGCTTGAAGGAAACCGTGAAGTCCCCCGACAGCGCGGTCGATACCGTCATCAAGCGCAACGACATCGCAAAGAAGTCGGTCGAACTTGATCGATTGAACATCGCGATCCGCGACAACATGGTGACGACTGAGGTGCGCACGAACGGCTATGGCGGCATCGACAACGCGCGTTTTGCCAAAGCCATCGATCAGATCGGACTGACTTATAAGTGGAAGGCAGAGAAGCCAAAGCCGGAAGACATCTTCGACGCTTCGTATCTGCCCGCCGCCGCCGACCGCAAGTTTTAGCGGCGAGCAAACCTGATGACCGCGTTCGTCGCCCTTGATGGCGTGAGCCACGCCTACGGCGGCGCGGTCGGCGGCACGCTCGCCGTCGAGGGACTCTCGATCGCGGTCGAGGAAGGCGAGTTCGCCGCCGTCGTCGGGCCTTCGGGCTGCGGCAAATCCACCTTGATGAAACTCGCCACCGGCCTGCAGTTTCCGTTCAAAGGAAGCGTGCAGGTCGCCGGCGAGGCCGTCAGCAAGCCGGTGAAGATCGCCGGCATGGCGTTCCAGGCGCCGACTTTGCTGCCGTGGCGCACGACATTGGAGAATTTGCTGCTGCCGCTCGAGATCGTGCAGCCGCACCGCCGCCAAATGCGGAGCAAGCGCAACGAATACGTCGCGCGGGCAAAAAATCTGCTGACATCAGTCGGGCTGCGCGACCAGGGCGAGAAATTCCCATGGGAGCTATCGGGCGGCATGCAGCAGCGCACGTCGCTGTGCCGCGCGCTCATCCATGAGCCGCAGTTGCTGATGCTCGACGAGCCATTCGGCGCACTCGACGCTTTCACGCGCGAGGAATTGTGGTGCGTAATCCGCGACCTGCACGCCGCGCGCAAGATCACCGTCATCCTGGTGACGCACGATCTGCGCGAAGCGGTGTTTCTCGCCGACCGGGTGTTCGTGATGTCGGCGCGGCCCGGCCGCATCGTCGCCGAACGGCGCATCGAGTTGCCGCGGCCGCGCGACCTGGAAGTGACCTTCACACAAGGCTTCCAGGACATCGTGCATGAGTTGCGCGCGCATATCGTAAAGGCGCGGCAATGACGCGGACCGCGCTGCTGATCCGGCTGTCGCCGTGGCTGTTCACCATCGGCCTGCTGGTGGTGTGGGAAGCCACGGTCCACCTCTTCAAGATACCGACATTCCTCCTGCCACCGCCGACCGCGGTGGCCCAGGCCTTTGTCGATTACGCCGGACCGCTGGCGCGCAACGCATGGATCACGTTGGAGACGACGCTCATCGGCTTCGGTTTGGCCGTCGGTTTCGGCTTATTGCTCGGCTTATTGGTCGGCTGGTCGCGGGCGATCTATGCCGGGCTCTATCCGCTGATGATCGGCTTCAACGCGATCCCGAAAGTCGCCTTGGTGCCGATTTTGGTGCTGTGGTTCGGCATCGGGTTCATTCCGGCGGTGCTGACCGCGTTCCTGATCTCGTTCTTCCCGATCGTCGTCAACGTCGCCACCGGCCTTGCCACCATCGAACCGGAGATGGAAGACGTGCTAAAGGCGCTGGGCGCGAGCAAGCTCGACATCATGCGCAAGGTCGGCATTCCGCGCACGCTGCCCTATTTCTTCGGCTCGCTGAAAGTGGCGATCACGCTGGCTTTCGTCGGTTCGGTGATTTCGGAAAGCGTCGCGTCGAATTACGGCATCGGCAATCTGATGCTGCAGGCGCAGGCGCAATTCCAGGTGCCGCTGATCTTCGCGGGCCTGGTGGTGCTCGCGATCGAAGGCATCGTCATGTATGTGGCGATGGCGATCCTGGAACAGCGGATGACTGGCTGGGCGCAGCGTTCCGGCTTTGCACAGAACTGATGCTAAGCAGCGGAGTGCTTGGTCCGCATCTGGCTTAGCGGCGCAGAGGTCTCCGCCTCCGCCGTGGCGGCGGCGGCGGCGGGATGCAGAACTTCCGCAATCAGGTCGGCGAGGCGATCGAGCACGTCGCCGCCCGGCCCTTCGCGGACATAGATCCCGCAGTAGATGCTGTCCAATTCGGGCAGCGGCGTGTCGTCCCACACCAGGCTTGCGCCATTCCAGCCCAGCAGGCCGAATTGGATGGCGCGCCGGCGCGCCAGCGCCATGACGCCAAGCCCGGACGCGACGGCGCCGGACAGGCTGAGCAGGCTAGGCCCGACAAAAACTTCTTCCCAATCGAGCCCGGCCTTCTTGAGCGCGTTCGTGCTCAGTTGGCGGTTCAGGCTTTTATCGCCGTAGGACACCAGCGGGATCGGCTGGCTAAGATCGACGCGCGTACTTTCACCCCGCACCCAGACGACTTCCTCTTCCCAATAATGCCGCGCATCGACCGGGATCGTGGGTGACAGGCTCACGACCAGGTCGACATCGCCTTGCCGCAGATCGCGGAGCAACGACTCTATCGAGCCCGTCCGGACGTTGAACCGCACGCCCGGCCACTGACCGCGAAAGCGGGCCAAAGTGTGCGACAGGATGCTGGAGACGAAATCGCCGGGGGCGCCAATGCGGATGACTTGGTCGGCGCGGCGGCTGGGACCGCCGATTTCCATGATCTGGTCGTTGATCGACAATAGCCGCCGAGCGTAGCTGACGATCATCTCGCCATGCGGTGTCAGGCTGATGCCTTGTGCGCTGCGGTCGAATACGTCCTTGCCGAGCAGGTATTGCAGCCGCTTGATTTGCGCGCTGACCGCCGGCTGCGTCACGCCCAGCGATGCCGCCGCCTTGGTGAAACTTCTCAGATCGACGACGGCAACCAGCGTCCGCAGCAAATCGGTCGGAATATTGATCATGTCCTGCCCTTTACCCCCCGGTCCTTGAGCAAGCCGTGTGTGTACTAACACCTCGTGCGACCGAACTGTACCACGTCCCGCATCGCGATCAATTTTTGGTTCGACGCCCTATCGTTGCATCAGCAACCACGGGCTGTGTCGAGAAATAATTCTACAAAATACTACTTAATACGCTCGAGAATGCTGACGTAATTGGCGACCGCGGTTCCACCCATATTGAAGATCCCGCCCAGCCGGGCGTTCTTGACCTGCAAATCACCGGCCGAACCCGTGAGTTGCATGGCGGTCAGTGCGTGCATCGATACGCCGGTGGCGCCGATCGGGTGGCCTTTCGCCTTTAGGCCGCCGGACGGATTGATCGGCAGTTTTCCGTCCTTCTGAGTCCAACCCTCGCGGATCGCGCGCGCGCCCTGGCCCTCCGGGGTCAGGCCCATGGCCTCGTATTCGATCAATTCCGCGACTGTGAAACAATCATGCGTCTCGACGAATGACAGGTCGTCAAGCGTCAGTCCGGACTTGGCCAGCGCCCGCTGCCACGCCTGCGCGCAACCGTCGAACTTGAGGATGTCGCGCTTGGCCATCGGCAGGAAGTCCTGCACGTGCTCGGCGGCACGGAAGGCGACCGCCTTGCCGAGCTGAAGCGCGGTCTCGACATCGGCCAGCACCACCGCGGCCGCGCCGTCGGAGACCAGCGAACAGTCGGTGCGCTTGAGCGGACCGGCGACGAATGGATTTTTCTCGCTCTCGGTGCGGCAGAAGTCGAACCCCAGGTCCTTGCGCATCTGCGCATAGGGATTGCCGACGCCGTTCTTGTGGTTCTTGGCCGCGATCATGGCCAGCGCATCGGACTGGTCGCCGTATTTCTGGAAATAGAGCCCGGCGATCTGGCCGAAAATCCCGGCGAAGCCGCCGTCGATATCGGCCTCGTCGCGCACGTACGACGCCTTCAGCAAGTTCCGCCCGATCTCCGGCCCGGGCGTCGTCGTCATCTGCTCGACGCCGACCGCCAGCACGATGCGCGCCGCCCGCGCCTCGATCGCCCGGATGCCCATATGAACCGCCGCCGAGCCGGTGGCGCAGGCATTTTCGACGCGGGTGGCGCGCTTGAACCGCAGATCGGGCGAGGCCTGAAGCACCAGCGAAGCGGTGAAATCCTGGGCGGAAAAGCCCGCGTTGAAGTGGCCGAGCACGATCTCATCGACGTCCTTGGCCGCAATGCCGGCATCTGCGAGCGCCTCGCCGGCCACACGCACGATCAGGCTTTCGACCGTCTCGCCATTAAGCTTACCGAAGGGGGTGTGGGCCCAACCGACGATGGCAGCGGTCATCGAACTCTCCTGTTGCCGAACTTTGGTCGCATTAATCGGCGATTGACGCTCACCGAGTCGCCATGGTGAGTCACCATAAAATCAGCCGGAGGGCGGCGGGCTTTGCGTCCCGTCGTAAGCTTAGGTAGCCTAGCATCGCAGCCTATGGAACTCACCCTGCCTTGGTTCGTTCTTAGGTCGCTCCTCGGATCGCTTTTTGAGCCCGAACAACCGACCGGACCGCAATCTTGACCCTTTGTTCGAGCCCACGCGCTTTAGTCCTCGGCCTCGCAGCCGCCGCGCTGCTGTCGCTGACGACAACCCGCGCCCACGCCGAAGCGCAATTATTGATCGAGGCCTCCACCGGCAAGGTTCTGCACGCCGAGAACGCGACCTATCCCTGGTACCCGGCTTCCGTCACCAAATTGATGACCGCCTACACCACGTTGCGCGCCATCAAAGAAAAGAAGGTCGAGTTCAGCACGCTCCTGACCATGTCGCGCAATGCGGTGGCGCAGCAGCCGACCAAGATGGGCTTCAAGCTCGGGACCACCGTCACCATCGACAACGCACTGAAGATGCTCATGGTCAAATCGGCCAACGACATCGCGGTCGCGATTGCCGAAGGCGTTGGCGGCTCGCTCGAGGGCTTCGCCGACATGATGAACGCGAATGCGCGCCGGCTCGGCATGTCGCAATCCAACTTCGTCAATCCAAACGGACTGCCGGCTGAAAATCACGTCACCTCGGCGCGCGATCTCGGCATTCTGGCGCGCGCGCTGATCCGCGAATTCCCCGAGCATGATGCTTACTGGCACATCTCCTCGATCCGCTACGGCAGCCGCGTCTACCGCAATTACAATTCACTGATCGACCGTTATCCCGGCGCCGATGGTATGAAGACCGGCTTCATCTGTGCGTCCGGCTATAACGTGGTGGCTTCCGCCACGCGCAACGGCAGGCGGCTGATCGCCGTCATCCTCGGCTCCTATTCCGGCGCGGTGCGCGCGCAGAAGGCCGCCGCCCTCCTGGAGCGCGGCTTCAACAGCGGCGGGCTGACCTGGCTGACGCCGTCGCTCGGCACCGTCGATGCGCTGGCGCCGATCGATGCGCAGCCGCCGAATTTGCGTGACGAGATGTGCGGCGGCCATCGCCGCAAGCCGGCTTCCGAGGACAACGAGGAAGAAGAGCCGAACCCCGACACAACCGCCGCCAACGGCGAAAGCGGCGCGGACGGCCAGGCCTACATGCTGTCGAGCCTGAAACCGGCCAACGGCAAATTCGTACTCGGGCCCGCGGTCGAAACCTCGGCGCCGATCAATGTCTTCACGGGACCGGCGGATCATCCCGACGTGCCGGCGGCGACCGCAAGCGCCGCATCGAAGAAGACAAAGAAGGTGGCCAAAGTCACCACCGCCGACAAGGCGGCGGCGACCGGCGACAAGAAGGCCCAGACTGAGAACAAGTCTGAAAACCAGACTGAGAAGAAGCCTGAGAAGAAGACGGCAAAGCCTGGCGCCAAGCCGAAGAACGCCAAGCCTGAGGCCAAGCCTGACGCCAAGCCGAAGGTTTCGTCGGCGACCCAATGAGCGAGCCCGGACCAAGCGCCGAGCGGCGCCGGCCGGCGATCCCCATTCCGCTGACCGTGCTGACCGGCTTCCTCGGCGCCGGCAAGACCACGCTGTTGAACCGGCTGCTGAAAGATCCGGCGCTCTCCGATACCGCGGTCATCATCAACGAATTCGGCGAAGTGTCGCTCGACCACCTGCTGGTGGAGTATGTCGGCGACAACATGGTGCTGCTGCAAAGCGGCTGCCTGTGCTGCACGATGCGCGGCGATCTGGTCGACGGCCTGGAAACGCTGCTGCGCGATCTCGACAACCGGCGCTGCAAATTCAGCCGCGTGCTGCTGGAAACCACCGGGCTCGCCGATCCGGCGCCGGTGCTGCACACGATGATGGCGCACCCTTACCTGGTGCAGCGTTACCGGCTCGACGGCATCGTGACGGTGGTCGATGCGGTCAACGGCGAGACCACGCTCGACGAACATGCCGAAGCGGTGAAACAGGCCGCGGTCGCCGACCGCATCGTGCTGACCAAAACTGATCTGGCGGACGAAGAACAGCGCAGCCGCATCGTAGGGCGGCTGCGCGCGCTCAATCCCGCGGCAATCATTCTCGACGCTGCGAAGGGCGATGCGACGGCGGACAAACTTCTCAATTGCGGACTGTACGATCCGGAGCGAAAAATCCCCGACGTGAAGAAATGGCTGGCGGCCGAGGCCTATGCCGACGCGCACGCGCATCACGATCATCACCATCACGACGTGAACCGCCATGATGAGCATATCGGCTCGTTCGTGATCACCAGCGACACCGCGATCCCGGCCGGCACATTGGAAATGTTTCTCGAACTGCTGCGCGCGACCCACGGCAACAAGCTGTTGCGGGTGAAGGGCATCGTTAAGCTCGCCGAAATGCCCGACACGCCGGTGGTGGTGCACGGCGTGCAGCACGTCTTCCACCCGACCGCCCGGCTCGA
>Ga0193699_10001164_pt1 | contig 10558 bp, 12 predicted proteins | sample L3c2metaG_FD_160095 | JGI IMG/M metagenome (GOLD analysis project Ga0193699, IMG submission 160095) | Soil microbial communities from a riparian zone of the East river system, Colorado, United States - L3c2 | ecosystem: Environmental > Terrestrial > Soil > Riparian zone | place: USA: East... | reverse complement strand
GGCGTTGAATTGGAGCGATACTGTGCTGCTGGTGTTGCTCGGCGTTACGGCGATGATCGCCCACACCTGCATCAACCGTTCGCTCAAGCTGGCGCCGGCCTCGGTGGTGGTGCCGTATCAATACTCGACGATCTTTTGGGCGATCATCCTCGGCTATATTTTCTTCAACGACATCCCGAGCGCGGGCATGCTGACCGGCGCCGGCATCATCATTGCCGCGGGCATCTACATTTTCATTCGCGAGCAGTCGGTGGCGAAGACCGTGGCCACCGCGGATTTGCCGTGAGCTTCTTTCCCTCCCCCTTTCAGGGGGAGGGAGAAGAGCTACGACACCTTCTTCATCCGGCCCCAGGTCTTGATCGCCGACCAGATGCCGCGCTCGAGGCGGAAGCGGTCGATCGGCGCCGACGAGTTGATGGCGCGGATGCGGCACAGGCCGACGCCGGTCCACTGGAAGCCGCACTTCTCCAGCACGCGGCGCGACAGCGGATTGGTGACACGCGCGGCGGCGGTCAGCGCCGGATAACCGAGATCGGTGAAGGCGTAGTCGATCACGGCGTGCAGCGCCTCGGTGGCGTAGCCTTGGCCCCAGTATTTCACGCCGAGCCAGTAGCCGAGCTCCGGCGTCTGCTCTCTGTCCTGCATCATGAGTCCGCAGGCACCGATGATGGTTTCGTCGTGCAGCGTGATCAGGAACACCGCCTCGCCGCCGGGCTTGTTGGCGCCGGCGATAAAACTGTCGGCATCCGATTTCTTGTACGGATGCGGAATACGCGCGACGTTCTCGGCGATGCGGCGGTCGTTGACGAGCGCTGCCACCGTTTTAGCGTCCTCGAGGCGCGGCGCGCGCAGTGCCAGCCGCTTGGTCTCAAGGACGGGGATACTGGCTTCTCGAAAGCTTTCGCTTCGGCATTCTTCCAGCAAGGTCATGGCACGGGCTCCAGTTTTAGAACTCGGAATGAGTTCTGAAATGCGAAGAGGGGGAGCCGGTCACCCGTCTCCCCCTCTCGAAGCCCATGAGCCCCGCCGGTTTGACTAGATGACCGGCAGACCTCGATTTTTGGTCTACCGTTTATTCGGCCGCTGCCACCATCGGTACGACGGAGACGTAGGTGCGGCCTTTGGCTTTGGTTGCGAACTGAACTTTTCCATCAACGAGTGCGAACAGCGTGTGATCCGTGCCCATGCCGACATTGCGACCGGGATGCCACGTGGTACCGCGCTGACGAACGAGGATGTTGCCGGCGATCGCGGCCTGGCCGCCCGACTTCTTCAAGCCAAGGCGACGGCCCGCGGAGTCGCGGCCGTTGCGGGAAGATCCGCCTGCTTTTTTATGTGCCATTGCAGTGCTCTTTCAAATTCATGCGTTTACTTACACCGATTCCGTGAAGGAATCATCTCACTTTTTCTTGCTACTTCTTGGCCTTGGCAGCAGGTTTCTTGCGGGCCGGGGCCTTGGCAGCGGGCTTTTTCGCCTTGGCCGGTTTGGCTTCCGTCGCCTCGCCTTCGGCTTTCACCTTAGGCTCGCGCTTCGGCCGGGCTGGCGGCTCTTTCGAGGGTTTGGCGCCGCCGGTCAGGATCTCGGTGATGCGGATCACCGAAAACTCATGGCGGAAACCGCGCTTGCGGCGCGAATTCTTGCGCCGGCGCTTCTTGAAGGCGATGACCTTGTCGCCACGGGTGTGCTGGAGCACCTCGCCGGCCACCATGGCGCCCGACACGGTCGGGGCGCCGATCTCCGGGGTGTCGCCACCCAGCAGCAGGACTTCGCCGAATTCGATAACCTTACCCGGTTCGGCCTCGACGCGGTCGATCCGGATGACATCTTCAGCCGCGACGCGGTACTGCTTACCGCCGGCTTTAATGACTGCGAACATCGTTTTTTCCTCAGTGTTCGTTTCCGGCCTCGGACTATTCCGGGCCAGCTTCTTTCAGTCGGATTTTTGCTTGTGTTTTGAAGGGCTTAATAGCCCCCAAAAAAGCATGCGGCCCCAAAGGACCGCAATGGCAGGGTTATGCGGCCAAGCCCGCCGCCTGTCAAGAAACCCCACGGAATATGGGCTCCGCGCCGGTCCCGGCAAGGCGCCGCAGCGTGTTAGGATTAACCATCGTTTGCCCGGGGGACCCCTGCCATGACCGACGCCACGCGCCAGCCGCGCCCGCTGCTGCCGTTTCTCGAGCCGTTCTACCGCATGGCAATTCCGCTGGCCTGGCCGCTGGTGCGGTTCGCCGTTGGCTGGAACCTGATCGTGCACGGCTGGGGCAAGGTGCTGCGCGGACCGGCGGCCCAAGCGGCCATGCTGGCGAAGGACGGTTCGGATTACGGGATTCCACTCGCCCTGCTGCTGATCTTTGTCGAGTTGATCGGCGGCGTCTGCATCGCGCTCGGCCTGTTCACGCGCTTCTTCGCCGCGGCCATCGCGATCGAAATGGCCTATCTCACGTTCTACACGTATTGGGGTCACGGCTTTTCGTGGACCGGGCGCGGCTACGAATACGTGCTGATGTGGGGCATCGTGTCGTTCGCAATTGCATTGCGCGGCGGCGGGCCATACTCGCTCGATCGCAAGATCGGCAGAGAGCTTTAGGATTCTGCCTTCGCTGCCGCCGTCGCGTTGCCGTTGTCGCCGTCGGCCGAATGCGCCAGCCGGTAGCCGACACCGAGTTCGGTCACCAAAATCTTCGGCGAGTCGGCGTTCGGCTCGATCTTCTGGCGCAGCTTGCGCACGAAGATACGCAGGTAGTGCGTGTCGTGAACGTGGATCGTGCCCCACACTTCCTTCAGCAAATGCTGATGCGTGACCACGTTGCCGGCGTGCTGCGCCAGCACCTGCAGCAGCCGGTATTCCTTCGGCGTCAGCGTCAGACGCTTGTCGTTGAGGGTGACGGCGCGAAGCCCGAGATCGATGGTGAGCGGGCCGACCGTGACGGTAGGCTCGCCGCTGGCGGCGCGCATCTGACGGCGCAACGCCACCCGCACGCGGGCCAGCAATTCCGCCATGCCGAACGGTTTGACCACGTAGTCGTCGGCGCCGATCTCGAGCAGGCGCACCTTCTCCTGCTCGGTCGAGCGGACCGACAGGACAATGATCGGCACGGTCGACCAGGAGCGGATGCGCTCGACCACCTCGGAGCCGTCCATATCGGGCAGGCCGAGATCGACGATCGCCAGGTCGATTGGGCGCAATGTCGCCGAGCGGATCGCCTCGGCGCCGGAACCGGCTTCATGCACCACGAAACCGTTGAGCTCGAAGCCGGCGCGCAGGAAGCGGCGGATCTGGACCTCGTCGTCGACGACGAGCACGATCGGGGAGGGCTCACTCATCTGCGTCGCTTTCCATTTGAGGGACGGCGGCTTGCGTGACCGGGAGCTCAATTGCCAGCGTGGTGCCGAGACCCGGCCCGTCGCTGACGGCGTTCATCTTACCACCATTGGCGGCGATAAAAGCATTGGCGATCCAGAGCCCGAGCCCGGAACCGCTCGTGGTCGTGGCATGGCGGGGGCCGCGCACGAAACGGTCCCAGATTTTCACGGTTTCGTCGGCGGTCAGGCCGCTGCCCTGGTCGCTGACGCTCAGAATCATGCGGCCGTCGCGGGCGCGCGCCGCCACCGAAATCTGCGAGCCGGACGACGAGTATTTCGCGGCATTGTCGAAGATCTGCACCAGCGCCTGCTGCACCAGCACCGGATCGACATGCACCAGGGGCAAATCGGGCGGGATGTTGAGCGTGACCTTGCGGTCGGCCAGACGGTGGTGGCAGCGCTCGATGGCGGAATTGATGATGTCCTCGGGATCGGCCCATTCGATGCGCGGTTTGATGCCGTCGCTGCTGATGCGGGTGGCGTCGAGCAGGTTCTGGATATCGTTATTGAGACGTTCGGCCTCGTTACGGACGTCCAGCACCAGAGCCTGAAGCTTTTTCTCCTTGGCGAGCGCAGGTGCTGCCATCAGCACGCTGGCGGCGCCGAGGATCGAGGCCAAAGGCGTGCGCAACTCGTGCGACACCGAGCCGATCAGCGCCTCGCGCAATTGATCGGTCTGCGAGCGCATCCGCGCCTCGCTGATGGCGTGGGCGACGCCCAGCCGTTCGAGCGTTGCGGTGGCGTCGGCCAGCACCGCATCAACACGAATACGTACGTCATCGAACTCATCCTGCGTCTCCCCGCCGAGGTCGATGGCGATCACGCCGAATTCGGGATTTTTCGGCGACACCGCGCGCACCAGCCAGGCCTCGCCGCTCGGTGCCGCCGCGATGGCGCCGGTGGAATCGCGCCGTCCGGCCGCGACCTCCGCGGCTTCGGTCAGAACCTGCTGGGGCACCGCGATGCCGGCACGCCTTCCGTTGAGCGACGCGTCGCGCGCGCCAGCGAACAGCACGACCTTGCGCTGCATGACGGTTGCGAGATGCTCTTCAATAGCGGAATGAATGTCCGATACGTCGAAGGCGACGGCCAAGCGGCGCGAGAAAGCATAAAGATCGCGCAGATCGATCTCGCGCTGGCGCGCCATTTCCAACTGCCGCTTCAAGCGGGTGGCGAGCTGGCTCACGATCACCGCGGCGATGATGAAGAGAAGTAGGTTGAGCACCTCGAGCGGATCGGCGATCCAAAAGGTGTAGAGCGGCGGGTAGAAGAAGAAAGCCGAGGCCAGCACGCCGCCGATGGCGGCGACGATTGCCGAAACAAGGCCCCAGCGGATGGCCGCGATCAACACAGGGAGCAGATAGACGACGGAGCCGTGGCCGAGGCCCGTCTTTATGATCAGCACGTAGACCACCACGGTGAGCCCGGCGATCATGGCCAGGGTCAGGCCGATCCCGATCATTTCCTTGCGGAGGCGCTCGAATGTCAGGGCTCTGGGCATCGGGGCATGCGCTTTTGCGGCCGGTTTTGGCTGATAGCTGCAATATACCGCGCTCAAGCCTTGTCTGTCTTGGCCACGTTGGCTAGATAGCGCGGTCCGCGCGGGCCGTTTTCGGCCTTTTCGGGCTCCGGAGAGGTGGCAGAGCGGTTGAATGCACCGCACTCGAAATGCGGCATAGGTGCAAGCCTATCGGGGGTTCGAATCCCTCCCTCTCCGCCAGAGCTTCAATCTTTTCAACGACTTAGATAATGTTATAACCTGCGGACCCCGGTTAGACCCCGCCACCGGAACCAGCGCCCCGGGCTTTCCGTAGCGGAAAACTAACAGACCGCGTTCGCGCAGACGGCTTCCCGGGTATGATTGGTTCCCGCCACGTTCGCCGGACCCAATCCATGATCCCGGACTATCAAAGCCTCATGCTCCCGTTGCTGGCCTCGGTCCAAGACGGGGCTGAGCACCGCATTAGCGAGACTGTCACGGTCCTTGCACCGCAATTTAAGCTGTCGGAGGCGGAGCTGGTCCAGATGCTCCCGAGTGGCAAGCAAACGATTTTTAGTAATCGAGTGCACTGGGCGAAAACTTACCTGGCCCAGGCGAAGCTGCTGGAGAGTACGCGGCGCGCATATTTTCGCATTACGCCTCGCGGGCGTGACGTTTTGAACGAGAACCACCCGCGTATTGACGTCCAACTACTCGAACGCTTTCCAGAATTTCAAGAATTCAAGACGCGCAGCCGTGAAGCGCAACAGCCGGCAACGCCGACGTCGGCCGATAGAGAAACAGAGGCGGCCAGCAAGCTCGCCACTCCAGACGAGGTCCTGCGAACGACAGCCGCTGATCTTGACGCTGTCCTAGCCAGAGAGCTTTTGGACCGCATTCTCGCCGCACCTCCCGCATTCTTCGAAAACTTAATCGTCGATCTGCTTTTGACGATGGGCTACGGCGGATCACGTGAGGATGCGGGCCGAGCCATTGGCAAAAGCGGCGACGGCGGAATTGACGGTGTCATAGACCAAGACCCATTGGGGCTGGACCGCGTCTACCTTCAGGCCAAACGCTATAGGATTGACGGTGGGGTAAGTGAGCCAGAGATACGCGCGTTCAGCGGAAGTTTAGGAGCCGCTAAAGCGCACAAAGGGGTTTTCGTGACCACATCGTATTTCACGAAACCCGCGCTCGATTTTGCCGAACGCCATCCGTTCAAAATGGTCCTGATCGATGGAAAACAACTCACTGCGCTTATGATGCGGCACAATGTGGGGGTCCGCATTGCGGAGACATTGCACCTGAAAAAGATAGATGAGGATTTCTTTGGTGAAGAATGAAGAGCGAATGCGTTTTGATCAATTATGGCATTAAGGGGAAAGCTCGGCTTCACCAATAATCGGTCCAGATAACTCTACATCCCCCTAGTCCGAGGGGAAGGTCGTGTTTTCTATCCTGTGAAGAGCGCGGTGGATAGCGGTTTTTTGACTCCACAACTTCGGATGGAAGCCTATCTTCGAGCCGCTTTGGATGATTCGAGGGGCTTTTAAAATGGCTAACAAAAAAGTGGTTTTTGTCGCCTTCGCGATCGAGGATGAACGGCAGCGCGATTTCTTAAAGGGTCAGTCGCTTAATACACGATCACCTTTCGAGTACATCGACATGTCCGTGCGAGAGGCTTACGAGACCGATTGGAAGGAGAAGGTCCGGACCCGGATTCGCCGCTCAGACGGTGTCATCGCATTGGTCAGCAAGAACTCTGCCGCATCAAGCGGGCAGCGATGGGAACTGGATTGCGCACGTACAGAGGGAAAGAAGATACTTGGAATATGCGCGTATACGGACGACAGATCCACGATAGCCGGAGTTAATACGGTGACGTGGACTTGGGACGGTATCGCGAGATTTGTTGATAGCTTGTGAGGGCACATGCGAAAAGCCCTCGTTGTCGGCATAGACTATTACGAGAAAATCAACGGGCTTCATGGCTGCATCAACGACGCGTATGCCATGAAGGCTGTACTGGAGAGAGATAGCGATGGCACGGTCAATTTCGGCGTGCGATTGTTAACGGGGACCGGCTCTACCGAGGCAGTTACAAGGGCGGAGTTGAAAGAGGCAGTCAAAGAACTTTTCGCCGGGGAAAGCGATATTGCTCTCTTTTATTTTGCCGGACACGGTCACCTTGAAGCGACAGGCGGCTATTTATGCACGTCCGAGTCCGGTGGAGACGACGGTCTCCCCCTCAGTGATGTATTGCTATTCGCGAACAAATCGCCGGCACGGAATAAAATTATTGTCTTAGACAGCTGCCACTCCGGAGAAGCCGCCGCCACTCCTAGCATTCCTGCCATGTCAGAGCTGAGTGAGGGGCTCACGATTTTGACGGCTTCTACGGCTCAACAATATGCTTCCGAAGAAAACGGTTCCGGGGTTTTCACAACGTTGTTCGTTGATGCGATGAACGGAGGAGCAGCAGCCAATCTAGTCGGAGATGTTACGCCGGGCGGGATATACGCTCACATCGACCAGTCACTCGGCCCGTGGGAACAGCGCCCAGTATTTAAGACTAATGTAAAAAGCTTCGTCTCTCTGAGAAAAGTCCAGCCTAACATCGCGCTTTCAGACTTAAGGCGGATCACGGAATTCTTTAAGGCTCCAGGCGAAGAGTTTCGGCTTGACCCCTCGTTCGAACCCGAAGGGCCCGACCCCGACCCACTTAAGACGCCGATCCTTGCGCTTTTGCAGAAATACAATCGGGTGAACTTGTTGGTGCCGGTCGGTGCGCCGCACATGTACCACGCCGCGATGGAGAGCAAGACCTGCAAGCTCACCGTTTTGGGAGAGCATTATCGTAAACTTATTGAGAGAGGACGCATTTGATGAAAGTGTTTATTTCGCACCAAAGAATTGATGCTGCGGTAGCAACGCAGATTTCGTATCGCTTAACGCTGCATAACATTGAATCGTATCTGGACGTAATCGATCCCGACACATCCAAAAGCGGCGACGCGCTCGGCGAGTATGTTCGCGAGCAGCTCGGCAAATGCACTCAACTCATGGCGGTCGTTTCAGCCGCTACGAAAAGCTCTTGGTGGGTACCGTGGGAAATTGGGCTAGCCACCGAGAAAGACTTCCCGATTTCCACATATGCTTGTGACGCCACGACGTTACCTGAGTATCTAAGGAAGTGGCCCTATCTCAGGACGTATGCGGACATCGAAGAATACGTCAAATCAGCCAGAGGTGCGGATAGCACACGCATCATTCGGAAGAGTTATCAAAGTGAGGCTGCCGCGCGGAGATCGGCCACCGCAGAATTCCATGCTGATCTGAAGAAACGCCTCCATCAGTGATGAAGGGTGGGGATAGCTAATTACAGGGGAACGCTTCCCACATCGCCTCCATCACCAATCCGGACGCGCGCTCATGGAGGCGCGCCGGCTTTTTCAGCGCGTATAGAGTGAACACTCTCACGAGCTGTCCCAGTGTTGACTCAGGGTCAGGACAGGCTCGCAACCACCGTTCGGAATCGGTTCGGCTCAGGACGAGCAAATCCTGGACTGCAGTCATATAGACCCAGCACGTTTTCCCTTCAGGGGCGAATGTCACGTTCTCACCGCTCGTCTGAAGCGTTCGAAGGCTTATCTCGCAACTCCTCAGCAGCTGATCGCCAGTCAGCGCCTTCGCTCCGCTCGTGATCCCGAGCAGGAACGCCGCGACAAGTAGCCCCCGCATCATTCCGTTTCCCCGTTTCCAATCACGTCCAAGGCTCCCAGTTCCGATCTATCTGCGACTATTGTTGCCATTCCCTGTAAGAATATCCTACAGCGAAGTCCCCATTTCCCAACAACTCCGCACCGTTCGCGCGTCCTTCTCTGGGACGCGACTTCGGTGAACAACTTTCTTGGCCTCGTAGACGGCGCAAATCGCGGAAATGAGGTCACGATGGCGGCGTTTGATGGACGTGGCCGCAGGCAAAACGACTTAGCCCAACATAGCAGTAGGCGCCGCGACTCAAGCCGGTACGAGGCTAAACACCCGACGGCAGGAATCCAAATTGCAGGTTTCCATGGCGCTTACGCCAATCGCAACGATGCTTAATATGATTAGGGCAACTCTGGCCCTTACCAGCCACCGGAAGGGCCAGTCAGCCACAATGAAGGTCCAGCTTAGTGCCATCAGCAAAACAAGCGTTACCAAATAAACCCAGAGGCCCGTCCCCCATCCGTAGACTTGCCAAGCATACGAAGCAGGAATTAGCGCCAGAAACAATTTTGGAAACAAGTACGGCGCTTCGTCCTCAGTGGACATCCGGAGGCCCCTCACACCCGCAGCACCATACCAGCACGACAGCCCTCGACAAACGGAGGACTGCCTGAGAAGCTGCACGCCTGGAGTGCACATTAATGACCTATAGCCCGTCCAAGGTTCTGAGGGAATGGTTGCTACGGGGGGTTGAAGAAACCCGGCAAAGACCCGAAGGGTTTAGCTCGAAGTCTCGCGATACATCTCTCGACTATTTACAAGTTACAAAAGGGTACAAGGGATTTTCACCTCCACGAAATCGGCCCAGCGGCTGTTTATTTGGAGGAGCCAGCACCAAAGCTTTGGAGCTAAACGCTCTGCTCTAACCTTAGTGCTTGCCGCGTGTGATTCGTCCATCGAGCGGCGGCGACGGCATGTCGAAACGCAAGGAATCCCCTATCCCCGCAATGTCACTATTTCAAGAAATGAAATTCATGGCCGATAACTTCGTTGCGAAAGGCGACGCGCTCGGCGTTTTTGAGTTTTGGTTAAATCGATACCAAGCGCTAATCGCGGCGTTGATTGCACTCGTCGCGGCCCTGCTTGCTGCTGGTTTAGTATGGGGCCAACTTGCAGAGGCACGTAGGCAGAGCCTGCAAGCGCGACTTGAGCGCTGGCGCCAACGTTCAGTCGAACTCGACCGCGAAGTCACGCTCATTTATGAGATCACGTCGGGCATTGACCTATTTTCTCGCGCCCTTTTCGATTATTTTGATGTGCAGCCAGCAACTACAGCACAGCCTACAAAAATTGCTACCCTGCAGGCTGCCGCGCAGCATATGGACGCAATGATTGAGCGCTTCATTCGCAATATTGGACCGCTATGGGGTGGCGAAGCAGTCCAGCGCGCGCGGACAACCTGTCGCGATGATGCTCAGAGATTTTCTGTAGCGGCGGCTGAATTCGTCCGTAGCGTGTCGCCTGGTGCGCCTGTTGTGAGGGCCGCAGGCGACGCGCTTGCTGAAAAACTTGGTCCGCTCAAAGCCCAGCTCTTCGCGGCGGGAAATCTTATACACGCCGGTATTGAGCATGAACGTCAGCGGGCTGGCAAAGAAATCGAATTGTTGGAACGTAAGGTTTTTGGCTGAACTTGCAGCGGTGTCGATAAGCAGCGCATCAAAAGCGCAGACCTCGCTGTTGGCGGATCACCGAACCATCTTGAGCCGGTGTGCGGTCGTCCATCGCCTCTCGCGCATCGCGCCCGGCAGATCGTGCAATGTGTCTCCATCTCGAAACGGTAAGCCCTCTCGGGATGCGTCGAGCCTAATGTTCGCCAATGACTCAAAGCGGGCATGCGCGCCTGCGGAAAAGAAGATATTAGTCAACATTACTGATTGCTTGTTTTAGCCACGTCCGAAAAACCGAGGAAAAAATATCTTTTGCGTTGTAATCGTGAAAAT
>Ga0193699_10001163_pt1 | contig 10558 bp, 11 predicted proteins | sample L3c2metaG_FD_160095 | JGI IMG/M metagenome (GOLD analysis project Ga0193699, IMG submission 160095) | Soil microbial communities from a riparian zone of the East river system, Colorado, United States - L3c2 | ecosystem: Environmental > Terrestrial > Soil > Riparian zone | place: USA: East... | reverse complement strand
TTCCAGGTCAAGGCCTCAAGTTTGGGTCTGGCCGAGCGGGGGGCATAGTGGGACAACCCTTCGACAGGAGAGCCAACCTTGCCCTACGACGCCCAGCCCCTGCTCGTCTTCTTCTCGTCCACCAGCTCCGGTCCGTCGCGGCGAATGGAAAGCATCGTCGCGCACATCGCCCGGTCCGAACGGCATCGCCTCCGTGTCTTGCAGGTGGACGTCGAGAAGCGCGCCGACCTGGTGGAGAAGCTCGAGGTCCTGCACGTGCCCACGCTCGTGCTCGTGATCGCGCGCAAAGTGGTCGCACGCATCGACGGCCGCGCGAGCGCTCCGAAGATCGAGGCGATGCTCGCCGAGCACCTGGTCGCGTCGCCTGCGCCGGCCTAGGACTCGAGGCGGTGGATCACCGCGAGGGTGAACGGGGCGGCGCGTGCGCCGTCGACGACGCGGTGGTCGAACGTGACGCTGATGTTGCCCATCGGCCGGACGCGTGATGTGGCTGTACAGCTACATCGGGGTCCGGCAGCTTGAACTCGTACGCCATCGAGCAGGCTACCTACGAGGTCGACCGACCCAAGAGCCGCGCGGGACGAGCAGGATGCGCAGGCCCTCCCCCGCGCGCCACAGCGACACGGCCTGCTCGCCGCCCTCCAGCTCGGCCGCGACTTCCCGCGGCACGTAGCCCGCCTGGAGCGTCCGTTCGGCATTCCACACGCCGAGCGCGTTCGGGTCGTGCTCGTTTTCCGGCTCCGGCACGAGCGCAAGCCGCTGCCCGGGATCGAACGACGCGTCGGCGACCGCCTCGGGCCGAAACGACACACCCGCCACCGGCACGACGCGGATGCGCGGGTCCTCCCAGGACACGCGCTCGCCGGTCGCGGCGTCCCGCAGGTGGTAGCCGGCGCCCCGCCGGTCGCGCTCCAGCCAGAGCCGGAGCCGCCTACGGCTTTCTGGCGGCTCCGTCGAGCCTACGCCACTACTTCCAGGCATCGTCGCGCAGGACCGCGTGCACGCCGAGCGACTCATTCACGACCTGCGTCACGCGCAGATCGACGACGACGCTCGCGAGCGCCAACGCGTCGTCCGCCGAGAGCCCGTGCTTACGGCCCATCAGCTCGATCATGCCGTCGACCGCGATCTTCGCCGCGCGGCCGAGGTTCTCGTCGAAGCCGAACGTCACCCACGCGCCGGCTATGCGGGCATACGGCCACTCGCTTGCTCCGTCGCCGCGCACCGTGAGCGTCAGCTGCGCCGAGCTCGCGCACTCGATCGCGGTGCCACTCACCTCGCCGTCACCCTGCGCGGCGTGACCGTCACCCGCGGAGAAGAGGGCTCCGTCGACCGGGATCGGCAGATAGAGCGTGGTGCCCGCGACGAGCTCCTTGCAGTCGATGTTGCCCCCGTGGGGCCGCGGCGGCGTCGTCGAGTGCACCCCGCGCTCGGCAGGCGGCATGCCCAGCACGCCGAGGAACGGGCGGAGGCGCACGACGTGCCCCGTCGACGCGCGGCCAGTCGTGGCGCCGAGATCCCAGTCGATTCTGTGCGGCCATTCCGACTGCGTCACACCGCGTGGCCCCGGCACGACCTCGTCGATGCGCACCGCGAGCGTCTGCCCGGCGCGCGCGCCGCGTACCTCGATCGGGCCGGCCAGCGCATGGCCGTCGTCCTGCGGCGAGGAGCGCGGCTCGAAGCGCGTTCCGTCCTCGAGGTCCCAGCCCGCGTTCGGCGTCGCGAAGCGCACCGAGTCGCCGGAGTCGATCGTCAGGACCGGCTCGAGGTCGCGCGAGAAATGGCCGTGCAGGGTGCGCCGATCGAGCGGCAGCTCATGGTTCACGAGAACAGTTTGCGCACGGCGGCGGACACCCGCTCGACCGAGGGCATATACGCGTCCTCGATCGTCCAGTACGGGTATGGCACGTCGTAGCCGGTGACGCGCAGCACGGGACCTTGCAGGTCGAAGATCGCCTCGTGGTTCCAGAAGATCGCGTAGGTGCCCATGCGGCCCTGGCGGTGGCCGGTCTAGACCAGCACGGCGATCGCGTCGCGCCGCGCCTCGAACACCACTTCGTCGACGTCCCCCAGGTCCTCGCCGTCCGACTGCAACGGCATCGGCTGATCGCAGTGGACGACGATCCGGTCGAGGTCGTGCCCGCGGAGCACACCCGTGTCGTAGCCCTTGCCCCGCACGATCGCGAGCATCAGGCGCGGCACGTCACGCGCCCGGACGCGCTCCGGCGCGGCGAAGTCGAGCCCGTCCTCGAACCGCGCCTCCGGCGCGATGTGGAGCGGGACCGAGCCGGCGTAGGAGTATGGATCGCAGTTGGCCACGAGCACGAAGGCGGCCCGGCCGACGCCCTCGATCTCGAGCTGCGGCTCCCAGCGCGCCCGGCGCTCGAACAGCATCTGCCCGACCATCCGCATGAACGCAGCGTCGCCGGGGCGCGCGCCGCCCGGGTCGCGCCCAAGCTGGTTGAGCCGGCGCACCGCCTCGCCGTCGAACCCGAGCCCGGCCGAGAAGCTGAAGCGGCGCCCGTTGACCGCGCCGAGCGAGATACGGCGCGTCCGGCCCTCCGCAAGGGCCCGCCCGACCGCCTCGGCTGCTGCGACGGGATCGCGCGGCAAGCCGAGCGCGCGCGGGAAGACGCTCGTGCCGCCTCCCGGCAGGAACCCGAACGGCATCGTCCCGTCGGCGCCGTTCAGCGCCTCGTTGTACGTGCCGTCGCCGGAGAAGACGACGATCGCGTCGACATCCGCCGCCACGGCCTCGGCCGCAAGCTCCGTCGCGTGCCCCGGCCCCTGCGTGAACTTCGTCCGCAGCTCGACGTGCTCGCCGAGCACGCGCGAGACCTCCGTGATCCGCCGGCCGGTCACCTGGGTCGAATACGGGTTGACGATCAGCAGCGCGGTCTGCACGCTGCGAGCATGCCACGCACCGCACTCATCGTCCCGGTACCCGAGGCCGAGCCGCAGATCGGCGAGCTCCGCCTCGCGCACGACTCGTCCGCGGGCCGCGGCGTACCGGCCCACGTCACGATCCTCTTCCCGTTCCTGGACACCGCAGAGCTCGACGAGGCGGCCGTCGCCGAGCTGATCTCACGCTTCCCCGCGTTCGACTTCGAGCTCGACCGCGTCGAGCGCTTTCCCGACGGCGCGACGTGGCTGCACCCTTCGCCTTCGCTTCCATTCGTCGACCTCACCGGAGCGGTGTGGCAGCGGTGGCCAGAGCGGCCGCCCTACGAGGGTGCGTTCGACGAGGTGATCCCGCACGTGACGATCAGCGACACGCCGATCGACGTCGAGCTGCAGCTGCCGATCGCCGCGCGTGCGCGCGAGGTGACGCTGATCGAAGAGGACGAGGCGAGCGGACGCTGGACCGCCCGGCTCCACCTACCTCTGCTCGGTTAGATAGAGGCTTTCACCGCGATCTGAATCGTCAGCGCTCCCGGACACGCGGGAACCGCGCGCACCTTCCAGCGGCCGCGGACGCCGTGTCCGCTGTAGGCCGCCTCGGCCTCCGCCGCCTCGGCGTCGCCCGGGCCGAGCCGGTACCCGGCCGAAGGAAGGCGCGAGACGAGGAAGTCACGCACCGGGTTGATCGCACCCGGGACGTACCCGCTGTAGATCGCGTAGCCGTACCTCAGCTGCCTGCACTCGACGACCGTTCCCGCCGGGAGCGGGAACCGCGCGAGCGGCCCGGGCAAGGAGAGCCTGCCTTGCGGATGCACGCACGCCGGGAGACCCGCCGCGTGCGCGGGATCCGGCCCGCCGAAGGCGAGAGCGGAGGCCACGGCCGCAGCGCCGATCAGCGCTGCGGCCGCGGCAAGACGCCGCCAGCTCATTCCTGCAACACGACCTTGCTGCCTTGCACAACGGCGGGCCGCGACGCAGCGTTGTTGCTCTCGTCCTTCTCGACGATGACGTTCGCCGGGTCGACCGTCGCGGTGAGTGTGTGCGTGCCGTTCTGGCCGTGCGTGTCCCAGTTGGTGGTTGCCCGGCCCGTGCCGCCCGGGGCGACTTGCCCGATCGTCACGGGCGAACCAACCGCGACGCCGTCGACCGAGAACTGCACCTTGATGTTGGACGCGGCCGCGCCGCCGACGTTGTGCACGACGACGGCAACCACCTGCAGGTTGCCCGCGCCCTTCAGCCCGCTGAGCGCGAGATCCTTGCCTGACACAGCGAGGTCGGCCTGAGGCACGGCACAGTTCTCGTTCCCCTTGACGACGTACTGGCCCGTCGGCGCCAGGTTGTCCGGCGCGTTGTCGGGCGTCGGGTTGACCACGCCGCCGCGAACGCTGACGCGGATCAGGAACGAACCGAGCGAGTCTCCGGCCTTGATCCCGAACGCGGAGCGAGACACGACGATCTTGATCTGACCGTCCGCCGTGTATGCGCTCTGTGCGTCGGCCGACTTCACCGTCGCGAGCGGGCTCGTTGCGTTCGTGCCGTCGCCGTAGCCGAACGAAACGGCCCCGAGCGCGTTCGTCTCCATCTTCACCCAGTGATCTGCGCCGTCGGCCGTCTTGAATTGCAACGGCCACGTCGTGTTCACCGCCGGCTTCGAAAGGTCGGCGACCTTGATGATGAACTCGAGGTTGCCGAGACCGATCGAGGTCGGCTCTGCGAGCGACACCCACTGGAGGTCGCGGGACGGCTCGCTCGTGAGCTCGTCGCCCGTACCGTCCGAGAGCACTTGCACACCCGGTGCGACACACGGGTTGGGCGCCGGCGCTGCGGGAGCGGGAGTGACGTCGTTCGACGAAGCGGACTCGCCGATCGAATTCACCGCAGTCAGGTGGTAGGTGTACGCCTGCCCAGCGGTGATCGCCGAGTCGGTGTACGTCGTGGCGGTCCCCGCCGTGGTGGCGAGCAGCGCGAAGGTGCCGCCCGGCGCCTTGCGGAAGAGCTTGTAGCTCGTGATCGCCGAACCGTGATCGTCGGGGGCGGTCCAGCTGAGCACGTTCGCCGAACCGCCGGCCTTGCCGCTCAGGTTGGGCGCCGACGGGACGGCGGCGACGTCGTAGGCCGCGAACAACCGCTTGCCGTTCACCTGGCGCGCGATCGTCGCGAGCGCGGAGAAGCTGTTCGGCCCGGTGATCGCGCACGAGTCGATGCACCCGTCCGCATAGCCGACGAGCACGCGGCCCTGCTTGTCGACCGTGATGCCCATGAAGTCGAGCAGGTTGCGCGTGCCGTTGCCGCAACCGAGCGTGCCGCCGCCGCAGATCGTGCCGCGCTGCACGGGATCGTTCGGCGTCGCATCGACGGTCGTCCACGTGTTGCCGCCGTCGAACGTCTCGGACACGTAGAGGTGCCAGAACCCCGGCCCATTGGGGTCGTCGGCGAACGCGCCGGCCTGCGACGCGGAGGAGCCGAGGAACGCGAACGCGGCGCGGTCGCCGTCACCGGCGACGACAGACGCGAACGCGGTGTGCTGGATCCCGAAGGGCACACCGACGTCGCGCGTGTTCGTCCAGGTGCGCCCGTGGTCGTGCGAGACGGCGACCTTCGGGTGCCCGTCACCGTCGCCCCACCCAAAGTAGACGGTGTTGTCGGAACCGATGCCGACGGAGGGATCCCAGTCCCCGTTGAACGAGCCCGGCACGGTGCGCACCTGCCAGGTGAGCCCGTTGTCCTCCGACACGGCGACACCCTGCGCGCCGTTGCAGTTCTTGTTCGGGACGTAGACGGTCCCGTCGGGCGCGACTTGTACGTGCCCGTGGAGGCCGCCGCACTCGTCGGTGTAGATCGGCACGGCGGGCGCGAACGTCGTGCCGCCGGTATCGCTGCGCGCACAGAGCGCGGCGACGAGATCCTGTGAGCAGTAGTAGACCGCGTCCGGGTAAACGAGACCGTTCGGATCGCGCGCCAGCGGCGCCGCGAATGGCCCGCCGCCGAACGTCTGATGATCGACACCGCCGTTCAGCGGCCCGCCTTCACTCGGCAACCAGCTCGCGCCGTCGTCGTCCGTCGAGGCCGCGAGGCTCGTCGTGCCCGAGAGTTGCGAGCTGAACCAGCGCCCCGTCCTCGAGTCGAGGAACCCGATCGGGTCGAGCGACGCGACCGAGGCCGTCAGGAAGCTGACATCCGTCCAGGTCGGCTTCGCGGGCGACACGCTGTCGTCCCACGACACCCGCAGCGCCTGGAGCCCCGCCTGGAACATCGAGTTGCCGCTCTTCCAGTTCGCGCCGATCGACGGCTCGCCGGCGTCGCCGCCGAGACCGTTCGGCGCAGGCTCGTTCTGGAACGTGAGCGGATCGCTGCCGGCAGGCGGCTGCACCGGTGCCGTCAGCGGCACGAGGTCGGCGCCGGCGGTGTAGCTGTTCCCGTCCGCGCCGACGGCGGGAGCGAAGGGCGCAGCAGCGACCGTGTACGTCCCGGCGGCCGGGTTGACGAGCGTGACGAACTCCATCTGCCCGGGCCCGTTGCCGGAGCTGCCGACCAGGCCGCCGTCGGGGCCGAAGACCGAGAGGTCCCAATCACCCGCGGGCTTGAGCTTGATCCGGACCATGAACGACGACGCCGACGGCTGCACCGTCAGCTTGTAGAGGTCGCAGCTCGTGCTCGTTGCCGTGCAACCGTTGACGTTCGGCGCCATCACGGTCCCGCTCCAGACAAGCGACGGGTTGGCGTCGGAGATCGTCCCGGAGCCCGGGGTCGCCGCAGTCGAGGTGAGCGGGACGAGTAGCGCCGCCGCTGCCGCGAGGACACCGAGCGCCGCGAGCGTCAAGCGGGCCCGCGAGCTGCGGTGGGTCAGATGGTGCTTCACGAAACGTCCCCTCCTCCATCGAATTGTTGAGGACGGGAGCCGGGCAGACGCCCGGCTCCCGCCGTCTTCCCGCCGCGGACCCTTACGGCAGCAGGAAGTCCATTGCCGGTGTGTTGTCCAGCGTGTAGAGGAACGACTGGTTGTCCTGCGTCGGGCCAGCGTTGTTCGCGAACGAGAACGCCGTGCCGTCGTAGAACCGCGCGCCGTTCGCGGCCGGCTGCTCGAGCGGCCGTCCGTCGGCGTCGGCTCCGCTCAGCTGCCGCAGATAACTGCGCGGCACGGTGAGCGTGATCGTCCCCGAGGCCTGGTCGACCTTGCCGGTGAGCGGCTGGTTGCCCGGGAAGACGACGCACTTCTCGCTCTGGCCCGCGGCGTTCGTAACGCCGTTACACGGCGCCGCTCCGACCGTGTAGTCGTTCCAGCCGAAGCTGAAGCCCGTCACCGGGTTCCAGCGCGCGCTCGCCGCCGAGTCCTGGTAGCCGTTGGCGAAGCGCCAGACCCAGAGGAGCGACTGGCCACCCGTGTCGAGGAGCGCCTGCTGCAGCGCAGCGCTCGACAGGTTGGCGACCTTGAGCGTGACGGTGAATCCACCCGTCGCGGCGTCGGGCCCGACCGACGCGCTGGTGAAGTCCGCCGCCGCGTCGTTCTTCGTCGGCGGGTCGGGCGGAACCGCGCCGGGCGCCGTCAGCGAGTAGTTCGACTGGGCATCGCCCGTCGGATCGGCGGAGGACGCCCGCACGGTCGCGTGATTCGGGACTGCGATCGTGCTGCCGTTGTTCGACGGACCGGCGATCTGCGAGAACACCATTGGCGTCCCGATGTGACCCAGCGCCTCATCCGGCTTCTTGCCGTCACGGTCGAAGACAACTGACAGCCGGCCGCTCACCGGGTCGTACCCGATCGCGAAGAAGTCGGCGAGCGTGCGGTCACCCGGCGGGACGGCGAGATCGCAGCCGAGCCCGTTCAGGCAGATCGAGTCGTAGTGGAACGGATGCGTCGTCGCCTGCACCTGGCTGACGGTGCGTGTCGCATCCAGTGCATTCGCCGACTGGTTGACGTACACGTTCCACGCGGCTTTGAAGTCGCCGGAGTTCGGATCGCCGTCGGCCGTCGCTCCGTAGAACGCGACCGCAACGCGGCCCGGCGCACCACCTGCGGCGACCCACGGGAACACCGTCGTGCGGACGCTGTCGCGGTCGACCTGGATCGGCGCGGAGAAGCCGGCATCGACCGTCGGCTCGCCGTCTGCGGTCGCCGACACTGCGTCGATCGACTGGTTGCACGCGGCGAGCTTGTCCGCGGTGAGCACGCTCAGCCACGTGTGGTAGTCGGACGAGTCCGCCCACACGACGTACACGTTCCCGGCGGTGTCGTGATCTGCGACCGCGAAGCCTGCGGTGCCGCCCCGGACGAAGTCCCCGCTCGCGACCTTGCAGTCCGTCCACGTGTCGCCGCCGTCGCGCGAGACAGCGAGGTTGACCTGCTCGCCCTTCGTGAACGGCATGTAGACGATGTTCTGCGACTTGATGAAGTGCAGCGGCCCCGGGAACTCTGCGTTGGGCGCCGCGATCGAGGTGATCGGCGAGTACGTGAGCCCGCCGTCGGTCGACTTCTGCACGACGACGTTCCGCGGCTCCTGCTGGTTCCACGAGAGCAGCACGGTGTGGTCGTCGGTGAACGTCATCCACTGGCGGTCTGCAAGCACGCCGTTCGACGTGATGCCGCCGTTCGCGTCGGCGCCCGCAGTTGCGAGGCTGTGACCGTTGTTCGGCGACGTCGACGTCGTGAAGCCGCTCAACGCTCCGAGCCCGGCGTACGCGTACTGATAGTTGCCCAGCGCGTTCGCCGTCGCACCCGTTGCGAGCGCGCAGTCACCGCCGCCGCCTGCGCCCTGCTGGCCGCGGGGCTGCGTGCCGAGAATGTGGAACTGATCGCCACCGTCGGTCGAGACCTGCGCGTAGTCGGCGGAGGCCGTGAACCCGGTCGGGCCGCAGGTGTAGATGCGACCGTCGCGGCTGATCTCGATCAGCGGCTCGGACTCGTCGCGCTGCGGGTCCGCAGGAACGGCGGCGGAGAAGGCGAGCCCTTGCGCGTTGGCCGACTTCACCGACGTGCTCGCAGAGCGCGCCACGGTCTCGACGGTGAGGCTCCCCTGATAGGGCTGCGGCGTCGAGTTGACGAACCCGCACGCGAGCACGTGATACGTGCCCGGGCCCAGGTTGTGCGCGATGACGGTTTCCTTCGTGGTGCCGCCGTCGCTCGAGCCGATCTCCGAGCCGGTGGTGTCGGCCGCGTCCTGGCCGTCGGCCGAGTTGACCGTCAGCACCTCGTCGTTCAGCGTCTCGTCCCCGGTCGGGTTGCTCGGCGTCCAGTTGATCGAGAACGTGAACGTGGCGTCGAAGCGGTCGTAACCCTTGCGCGGGATCGTCACGACGATGCCTTCGTCGTCGTTGCCGACACCTGCGCCGTTGCAGTCGCTCGTCGGGTGCGGGCTGGCCGCGGGGATCGTCCCCGTCCACGCAACGTTGACGCTCTGTCCCACCTTGCTCGGAACGGTGACGCTCTGCGTCACGGGCGAGGCAGCGTTGCCGTGCATCGCGCCGAGTGCAACCGCGACGACGGCGGCGGCCACAGCTGCGATTGCTGCTCTCAGCACCGCGCGACCGCGGGGCTTGGGAAACCTGGGCATGGGTCCTCCTGCGTCGTAAGGGTCACAAGCTCGACCTCTCCGACCCGCGGGAACTTGCGCACTACCCCCACCCGCAGACGTCGAGACGCGGATATCTCTCCGCTGATGAAATTTCAAAAACCGGCGGAATTGACTGACGAATCGATCAGCAGAGGCTTGATGTGGAACTGCGTGCTTGCGGGGATGACTCAGACCAAGCAGGTCGCACGGGGCGGGCGCAGGACATAGCGGTTCCTACGTTCAAGCCCGACCACGTCTTTCAAAGGCGCGGCGAGATGCGCCGCGTATGAGCCACCAGCCGCGAGTGCGCGTGCGTTTCACATCAAGCCTCTAGTCCGGAGTCGCATACCCGCGCATCCCGTCGAGCAGCGCCGCGTAGAGCCGATCGGCGAGCGGGTCGGTATCGGAGCCGGGGCGCAGCCACGTGTAGGCCCAGTTGGCCGCGCTCAGGAAGAGCAGCGCAGCCGTCGGGACGTCGAGGTCGGTACGCAGCTGGCTTTCCTCCACACCGGCGCGGAAGAGCTCGCGGATCCGCTCCTCGTAGCGGCGGCGCTCGGCGACGAACGCCTCGTGGCGCTCGCCCTCGAGGTAGCGCCACTCGCGCACGAAGACGGTGGCGATGTCGAGCTGGCCGGCGACGACCGCCAGGTGCGCGCGCAGCGCGAGCCGGATCCGCTCGGCGGCCGGCGCGTCGGCCGGCACAGCGTCGAGGGCGGCGTGGAAGGCATTCGCGCCCTCCCAGGCGACCTCCCAGAGCAGGTCCTCCTTGGCCGCGATGTGGTGGTAGAGCGACGGCTTCTGGACCCCGAGCTCCTCCGCCAGGTCGGCCAGCGACGTGCCCTGATAACCCTGCCTGGCGAAGAGCCGGGCGGCGATCCGGGTGAGCTCAGCACGCCTCGCGGACATGTACCTCCAGTGTTACCTTTACCTGGCCCCTAACGATCGGTAGGCCAGGAGGCGCCATGGACGCTCGGACACAGGAGTTTCTCGCGTACGTGCAGGACGGCGGCCAGGTCGAATCGACCGACTGGCTCCCGGACGAGTACCGGCAGAAGCTGATCAAGTTCATCGAGATGCACGACAACTCGGAGCTGATGGGCGTGCTCCCG
>Ga0193699_10001162_pt1 | contig 10570 bp, 8 predicted proteins | sample L3c2metaG_FD_160095 | JGI IMG/M metagenome (GOLD analysis project Ga0193699, IMG submission 160095) | Soil microbial communities from a riparian zone of the East river system, Colorado, United States - L3c2 | ecosystem: Environmental > Terrestrial > Soil > Riparian zone | place: USA: East River... | reverse complement strand
GAGGCGGCGTTGACGCGGCTCTGCGCCAGTCCCACGGCCGCGCTCGGCTCGGGCCGCACCGATGCGGGTGTGCACGCGCGCGGCCAGGCGGTCGGCGTCCGCGTGCCGGACCGATGGACGGCGGGGTCTCTTCGCCGCGCGCTGAATGCCGTGCTCCCGGACGACGTCTGGGTCGCATCGGCGCACGCGATGCGAGACGACTTTCACGCGCGCTACAGCGCCATCGCCCGCCGGTACAGCTATTACGTCGGTACGGATGCAGCAGCGGCGTCGCCCTTTCGGCGGCGGACGGAATGGAGCGTCGCGCGGCCGATCGACCGCGCGGCACTCGCCGAGGGAGCGCGCCTCATCACCGGGGAGCACTGCTTCCGCGCCTTTGCCGTGCGAGGCACCGCGCCGCCCTCCGACCACCATCGCTGCGTGGTGCATGACGCCCTGTGGCGCGACCGCGAGGGGGGACTGGTGTTCGAGATCGAGGCGAACCGCTTCCTTCACCACATGGTCCGCTTTCTCGTCGGGACGATGATGGAGATCGCAACCGGCCGCCGACCGCTCGCCGACCTCGCCGCGCTGCTCGTCGCGACGACCAATGACGACGTCTCCGCGCCCGCCCCGGCGCACGCTCTCTTCCTGGACCGGGTGCGCTACCCGGACGACTTCTATCTCGAGACGGAATGAAGATTTTCCTCGCTACCGCCCGCACCGCCGACGTCGCCTGGGGCGCGGCGCACGGCATGCTCGATGGCGTGTTCACCTTCCCCGCGCTGCTCGCCGCCGAATCCGGCGATGACGCACGCGCCCATCTCCTCGACCTGTGCCGGCTCGTGCCCGGGCCCATCTTCGCCGCCGTCCAGACGATCGACGCGGCGGGCGCGCATCGCGACGGCAAGGAGCTCGCGAGGCTGTCCGACCAGATCGTCGTCCAGGTGCCGCTCGCCGAGGAGACGCTCGGCGCGATGCGCCGCCTGCACGCCGACGGCATTCGCGTCGCTGCCACCCACGTCTTCAACACCGCGCAGGCGCTTCTGGCCGTGCGCGCCGGCGCCTCCAGCGTCGTCATCGCGCTCGATCAGCTCGACGCCGCCGGACACGACGCGATCGGCGTCGTGCGCGACGTGCGTGCCGCTTTCGACAGCTCGGATGCGGAGTGCGACGTGATCGCGGTGCACCCCGCCTCGCCCACCCAGTTCGGCGCGTGTGCGTGCGCCGGCGCCGACGCGGTGGCCCTCGACGAGTCGCACTGCCGGGCCCTGCTCGTGCATCCACTCACCGATCGCGGCGTCGGCCAGTTCCTCGGCGACGTCGCGCGGCTGCGGCGCGTATGGCCGGTCAGCTGATGCGCGCCGGTGCCACCCTCGTCGCGCTCGGCGCGCTTGCCGCCTGCACGGCCGCCCCCGCCGATTCGTCGGCGCAGCTCGCCCGCGCCGACGACGCGAGCGGTCGCGCGGCCGCCATCTCGTCCTCGCGGCGCACGGCCATCACCGACGCCGTCGCACGCGTCGCGCCGTCGGTGGTCACGGTGCAGACCGAAGTGGTTCAGCGCGTCCAGGCGGACCCGTTCGACTCCTTCTTCGGAGGACGCTCCGGTACCCAGACCTCGGCCGGACTCGGCACCGGCTTCATCATCGGCAGCGACGGCGTGATCGTCACGAACGCGCACGTCGTTGCCGGCGCCACGGCCATCTCGGTGATGCTGCGCGACGGGACCACCTACCCCGCGACCATGGTCGGCACGGACGAGACGAACGATCTCGCCGTCCTGCGGGTGAAGGCCAGCGGGCTGCCGGTCGCCCCCCTTGGCGATTCCGACAACCTGCTCGTCGGCGAATGGGCGATCGCCATCGGCAACCCGTACGGCTTCATGCTCGGCAATGCCGAGCCGAGCGTCACTGCTGGGGTCATCAGCGGGGTCGGGCGGAACCTCGTGGCGCGTGGCGAGGGGCCCTCGGCCTATTTCGACATGATCCAGACCGACGCATCGATCAACCCCGGCAACTCCGGGGGGCCACTCGTCAGCGCGGCGGGCGAGGTGATCGGCGTCAACTCTTCCATATATTCGACGAGCGGCGGATCCAACGGCGTCGGCTTTTCGATCCCGATCAATCGCGCCCGCCGGGTCGCGGAGGATCTGCTCTCCCACGGCCGCGTGCGCCGTCCGTGGATCGGCGTACAGCTCGAGTCGCCGCGCGGTCAGAATACGCGGGACCTGATTGCGCGCGGCGCCGTCGTCGCCGCGGTCACCCCGGGCTCGCCGGCGCAGCGCGCCGGCATCCGTTCCGGCGACGTGATTCTCCGACTGCGCACCCACACGGTCCGCAACCGGTTCGACTGGGACGCCGCCCTGCTCGATCTTCGGGTTGGTGAGCAGGTGCCGCTGGTGGTCCGCCGCGGGGGCCGCGAGGTGCCGGTCACGGTCGCCATCGCCGACCTTCCGGAGGTGAGCGCGCCCAAGGTCCAGGTACTGCGGGAGCTCGACGTCGTGACGCTGACCCCGGCGATCCGCGCCGAGCGCGGGATCCTGTCCCAGCGAGGGGCGCTGATCTACCGCGCGAGCGACCGCGTCATGGGGGAGCTCGCGATCCAGGCGGGCGACGTCATCGTGCAGATCAACCGGAGCCCGATTGCCTCGGCGGAGGACGTGTCGCGCGCGCTCGACTATTATTCAGGACGTGGGCCGATCCGACTCTTCTTCGAGCGACAGGGACAGATCTCCTCTACCGATTTCGTGATCCGATGACGGCGCTCGACCGCTACTCCTCGCCCCTGGCCGAGCGCTATGCGTCGCGCGCCATGCTGGAGCTCTGGTCGCCCCAGATGCGTCACGGCCTCTGGCGCCGGCTGTGGCTGGCGCTCGCCGAGGCGGAGCAGAAGCTCGGCGTGCCCATTCCGGACGAGGCGATCGCGCAGATGCGGGCGCACCTGGACACCATCGACTTCGAGAAGGTCCTGGTCTACGAGCGCCGCTTCCGGCACGATGTCATGGCGCACGTCCACGCCTTCGGCGACGTCGCTCCCGCCGCCCATCGGTACATCCACCTCGGCGCGACGAGCGCGTTCGTCACCGATAACGCCGACCTCATCCTGATGCGGCGGGGCATGGTGCTGCTGCGTGGACGGGTGCTGCGCGTGCTACGCGCCCTTGCCGCGTTCGCGCGCGAGTGGCGCGACGAGCCGACTCTCGGCTACACCCACCTCCAGCCGGCCCAGCCCACCACGGTGGGCAAGCGGGCGACGCTCTGGATGCAGGACCTCGTCCTCGACCTGGCCGACCTCGACCATCGGATCGCCGCGCTGCCCTTCCGCGGCGTGAAGGGGACGACCGGCACCCAGGCGAGCTTCCTCGAGATCTTCGAGGGCGATCACGCCAAGGTGCGCGAGCTCGACCGGCTCGTCACGACGGCGATGGATTTCGCCACCTCCATCCCGGTGAGCGGCCAGACCTACACGCGCAAGCTGGACGCCCACGTGCTGAACGCGGTGAGCGGCGTAGCGGCGAGCGCGGCCAAGTTCAGCGCGGACATCCGGATGCTGCAGGCGTTCGGCGAGATCGAGGAGCCGTTCGAGCGGGAGCAGATCGGCTCGTCGGCCATGGCGTACAAACGGAATCCCATGCGCTCCGAGCGGATCGCGTCGCTCGCGCGGTTCGTCGGCTCGCTGGAGCCGAACGCGAACCAGACCCACAGCGTTCAGTTCTTCGAGCGCACCCTCGACGACAGCGCCAACCGCCGCCTGTCGATCCCGGAGTCGTTTCTCGCCACCGACGCGATCGTGGGCCTCATGGAGAACATCGCCGCGGGGCTCGAGGTCCATCCGGCGCGCATCCGGCGGCGCCTGATGGACGAGCTGCCCTTCATGGCGACGGAGGAGCTGATCGTCCGGGCTGTGCGCGCCGGCGGCGACCGGCAGGACGCACACGAGCGCATCCGGAAGTACAGCATCGACGCGGCGCGCGCCCTCAAGGACGGCGCCCCCCACAACGACCTGCTCGACCGCATCGCCGGCGACGAATCGTTCGGTGTGACGCGCGAGGAGCTCGAGCGCGCGATGGATCCCAAACGCTTCGTCGGCCGCGCGCCGCAGCAGGTCGACGAGTTCCTCGAGGAGGTCGTCGGACCGCTCCTCGCCGGCACGACGCAGAGCGAGCCGGTGCTCGAGGACGTACGCGTATGACGGCGCCGGCGGTCGAGCGCCTTTCGCTCCCCCTGCTCCGCAGCGGCAAGGTGCGCGAGGTGTACGAGGTCGACGCCGAGCGGCTGCTGTTGGTCGCCAGCGATCGGGTGAGCGCCTTCGACGTCGTGATGCGCGAGCGCGTGCCCTACAAGGGGGCGGTGCTCACGCAGATGACCGCGTGGTGGCTGCGCCAGCTGGACGGGCTCGTGTCGCATCACATGATCGCCGCCGACGCCGACGCGATCATCGCCGAGGTGCCGGCGCTGGCGCCCCACCGCGCGGCGCTCGAAGGACGGGCGATGTTGTGCATGCGCACTGAGGTGTTTCCGGTGGAGTGCGTCGTCCGGGGCTACCTGAGCGGCTCGGCGTGGAAGGAATACCGCCAGAGCGGCACGCTGGCCGGCGAGCCCCTTCTCGCCGGCCTGCGCGAGAGCGACCGCTTCGATCCGCCGCGCTTCTCCCCCGCGACCAAGGCGGAGAGTGGACACGACGAGAACATCCCCGTCGCCGAGGTCGCGCGACGCCTCGGGGGCGAGGTTGCGACGGAGCTCGAGCGGCTGTCGCGACAGATCTATGCGAGCGGACGCGATCTCGCCGCCGCTCGCGGCATCATCATCGCCGACACGAAGTTCGAGTTCGGGCGCGACCGCGCCGGCGCCATCCGCCTCATCGACGAAGTTCTCACGCCAGACAGCTCACGCTTCTGGGCGGCCGACCGGTATTCGCCGGGCGGACCGCAGCCGAGCTTCGACAAGCAGCCCCTGCGTGACTACCTCGACGCCGAGCGACGCGGCGGCCGCTGGAATGGCGAGGCGCCACCCCCGCCGCTTCCCGCGACCGTGATCGAGGCGACGAGCGCACGCTACCTGGATGCGTTCGCGCGCCTCACCGGCGCGCCGCTTCCCCTGACCGACCTCTGACCCCCCCACCGTGAGCTTCGCCCGCGAAGGACTCATCTTCATCGCGATTGCCGCCCTCATCGCCGCCGGCACCTTCGCCTTGGCGCTCAACCGGCGATCGTGGCCGCTCTGGCTGCTCGCCTTCCTCCTGACGCTGTTCGCGCTCTGGGTCGCCTATTTCTTCCGCGATCCCGAGCGCGCCGGGCCGCGCGGCGAGCGCGTCGTCATCGCGCCGGCCGATGGCAAGGTCGTCCTCATCCAGGAGGTCGATGAGCCGAACTTCATGGGCGGACGCGCCAGGCGCATCTCCATCTTCATGAACGTCTTCAACGTGCACGTGAACCGGTATCCGGTGAGCGGCACCGTGCGCTACGTGAAGTACAATCCCGGCAAGTTCCTCAACGCCGCCGTCGAGAAGTCGAGCCTCGAGAACGAGCAGATGTCCGTGGGGATCGAGACGCCGCACGGGCGCGTCCTCGTGCGCCAGATCGCCGGACTGATTGCACGGCGCATCGTGACCTACAGCAAGGAAGGCGAGCAGGTCGAGCAGGGGCAGCGGATGGGGCTCATCCGCTTCGGCTCCCGCGTGGACGTGTTCCTCCCGCTGGATGCGGTGATCCACGTCAAGGTCGGGGAGATGACGATCGCCGGCACGACGGTGATCGCGGAGCTGCCCGCGCGATGACCACTCCCTTCCGACGTCCCCTGCGCCGGCCGAACATGCGCCGCGCCGTGATCCTGTTTCCGAGCGGTTTCACGCTCGGCAACCTCTTCTTCGGCGTCTTCGCCATCATCGCCGCCTCGCGGCAGCAGTTCGTCGAGGCGGGTGTGTACGTGATGCTCGGTGGCATCTGCGACGCGCTCGACGGACGTGTGGCGCGCGCCACCAATTCCGGCACGGAGTTCGGCGAAGAGCTCGACTCGCTCGTCGACGCGATCAGCTTCGGCCTGGCGCCGGCGATGATCATGTATTTCGCCGTGCTCAATCGCGACGGCTGGGATTGGATCTTCGTGTTCGCCTTCACTGCCTGCGCGGTGCTCCGCCTCGCGCGCTTCAACATCGAGCAGGCGGGCACGGCGAAGACGTACTTCCAGGGGCTGCCGAGCCCCGCGGCGGGCATCACCCTCGCCTCGTACTACTGGTTCAGCCAGTCGCCGCTCTACGACTACGGCGCGATCGCCAATCTGCCGTGGCACGTGTTGCTGCGCTTCATCATGGCCGGGCTGAGCATCCTGATGATCAGCAACGTGCCGTACCCGACCTTCCCGCGCACCGGCTTCCGCAGCCTGCGCGCGATCGGCGCGTCCGTGCTCGTGATCGGCGCCATCGCTCTCCTCGTGTCGCGGCGCCTGGAGTACTTCTTCCCCATCTCGCTCATCTATGTGGCGTGGGGGCTGGTCCGCTGGGTGTTCTTCGGCCTGTTCGAGCGACGCCAGCCGACGCTGCCGTACGACCTGTCGGAGGGAGAGGACGACGACGAGGACGAAGACGAGTTCGGGCTCTCCGAGTCGCGCGTGCACGCGTCCAAGCAGGGGCATCGCGATGAGGCCAGTCGTGCCGAGCGTCCGCGCCAGCGCGGTCGTCTCGAGCGCGTGGAGGCCGAGGTCGCGCCCGCGCGCCCGGACCGTGCGCCGCGCAAGCCGGAGCGTGCCGAGCGTCCTGCCGCAGCCGAGCGCACGACCGACGCCGACCGCGCGCGCCGTGAGAAGAAGAAGGATCGTCCCAAGCGACCCGAACGATCCGAGCGACCGGAGCGTCCGGAACGACCCGAGCGCGCGGAGCGTCCGCCGCGCCCCGAGATCGCGGCGCCGTCGCCGATGGCTGACACGGCGTCGGCTGCGCCGAGCGGGGTGGGTGCCATCACCCTCAGCCAACCGAGTGTCGAGCTGCCGCCGGCCGATGACGAGGAGTCCTCGATCGCTGACGAGAGCGGCGAGCCGGAGTCGAGCGGCTCCGTGCCGTCCGCCGACGGCTCCCCGCAGCGCAAGCGCAAGCGTCGCCGTCGTCGCGGCGAGCGCAAGGAGCGCGGGCCCGGGTCGGGAGAGGGTGGCCCCGCGCCGAGCGGTGACGTGGATCGCTCGCCCTACGCCGCCCCCCAACCGTCCGCATATTCGCCGCCGACGCCCGACTCGAGCGAGCCGGGATCGCCGGCTCCGCTCTTGCCGCCCCTTCCCCCCGTTCCGTCTCCCAACCCCGAGCCGTTCGAATGAGTCGATTTCGCGTCGCCGTCCAGGTCGTCCCGCGTCGCGGGCTGCTCGACCCGCAGGGCAAGGCCGTGGCTGATGCGCTCCACACCCTGGGGTTCGGCGGTGTGGCAGCGGTGCACGTGGGCCGACACCTCGTGCTCGACCTCGACGCCCCCACCGAGGCCGATGCGCGCAAACTCACGCGTCAGATGTGCGAGAAGCTGCTCGCCAATCCGGTGACGGAAGACTTCGAGATCGCCACGGTGGCAGCGTCATGAAGTTCGGCATCGTCACCTTCCCGGGCTCCAACTGCGACTACGACACCTACCGTGCCGTCGTGGATGCCCTGGGCGAGGAGGCAACCTATCTCTGGCACAAGGACCACGACCTTCAGGGCGCCGACGTGGTCGTGCTCCCCGGCGGCTTCAGCTATGGCGACTACCTGCGCGCCGGCGCCATCGCGCGCTTCAGCCCCATCATGCGCGAGGTGGTGGCCCACGCGCAGCGCGGAGGGCCCGTGCTCTGCATCTGCAACGGCTTCCAGATCGCCTGCGAGGCCGGTCTCCTTCCCGGCGCGCTCCAGCGGAATGCGTCCCTCAAGTTCGTCTGCGCCCCGATCACGCTGCGCGTCGAGAACGACGACACGAGCTTCACCTCGCGGTACGAATCGGGCCAGCTCATCACCCTGCCCATCGCGCACGGGGATGGCCGCTACACTGCCGACGACCCGACGCTCGACCGCCTGGAAGGCGAGGGACAGGTGGTCTTCCGGTACGCGCCCAACCGGCTCCAGGCTGCCGAGGCGTACAATCCCAATGGCTCGATGCGCGACATCGCGGGAATCGTCAGTAGGGAGGGCAACGTGCTCGGCATGATGCCCCATCCGGAGCGTGCCGTGGACCCGGTGCTGGGTACCGCAGAGGGACTCGCGCTCTTCGAATCCATCCTCCAACGCGTCGCTGCCTGACGAGGAGCGCCTCATGCGCCGTTTTCTCGCCTTCGCCCTGCTCTTCCTGCCTGCCGCGCTCCACGCGCAGCAGGCCGACCACACAATCTCGCCCGGAATGACCCGTGCCCAGGTCGTCGCCGTCCTCGGCACGCCCGCGACGCAGCGTACCGCGAGCGAGTTCGTGTACATGTTCTATCCCAACGCCTGCGGTCGCGCGTGCGGCATGAACGATCTCGTCATCCTGAAGAACGACAGCGTGACGGATGCGATCTTCCGCTCGCCGAACCGGCACTACACCGGCACGAGCAGCTCACCCGAGCAGACGCCGCCGGCGGTCGCGCCGCGGGCCCCACGCCCCGCCGCGAGGCCCATGACGATTCGCAAGGATAGCGCGGCCCCGGCCAAGGCCGCGGCACCGACGCAGATGAAGCCGCCGGCCAAGCCGACGGACGCCACACCCTCGATTCCCGTCAAGCAGACGAAGCTCGAACCGGCGCCGGCGAAGACGACCGCACCGCCGAACACCACCGCTCCCGCCAAGAAAACTCCCGGATGACCGTTACCGCACGACCTGGCGATCCCACCATCACTCCGGCGCTCGTCGCCGAGCACGGCCTCACGACCGACGAATACGACCGCCTCGTCGTGATGCTCGGCCGCACGCCGACCTTCACCGAGCTCGGGATCGTCAGTGCCCTCTGGAGCGAGCACTGCTCCTACAAGCATTCACGTCCGCTCCTGAGGACGCTCCCCACCACGGCGCCCTACGTCCTCCAGGGGCCGGGTGAGAACGCGGGAGTCATCGCGATCGGCGACGGCCTCGCGGTCGCCTTCAAGATCGAATCGCACAACCACCCGTCGGCTGTCGAGCCGTACCAGGGCGCGGCGACCGGGGTGGGCGGGATCCTGCGCGACGTCTTCACGATGGGCGCCCGCCCGATCGCCCTGCTCAACTCGCTGCGCTTCGGGTCGCTCGACTCAGCACGGGTGCGCTACCTGTTCGCCGGCGTTGTCAAGGGAATCGGAGACTACGGCAACTGCGTCGGCATCCCGACGGTGGCCGGCGAGGTCGTCTTCGACCCGGCCTACGAAGGCAATCCCATCGTCAACGCCATGTGCGTCGGACTCCTCAAGGAGGAGGAGCTGATGCGCGCCGTCGCCGAAGGCGTCGGCAATCCGATCATCGCCGTCGGCGCGCGCACGGGGCGCGACGGCATTCACGGCGCCTCGTTCGCCTCCGAGGATCTCTCCGAGGCGAGCGACGCGAAGCGACCCCGCGTGCAGGTCGGCGATCCGTTCACCGAGAAGCTGCTCCTCGAGGCGAGCCTGGAGCTGATCCACAGCGGACACATCGTCGCCATCCAGGACATGGGCGCGGCGGGGCTGGCGTCGTCGTCGGCCGAGATGGCGGCGCGCGGCGATGTGGGCGTTGTGATAGATACGACTCTCGTGCCAGCACGAGAGTCCGGAATGACGCCCTACGAGCTGCTCCTCAGCGAGTCGCAGGAGCGCATGCTCGTCGTGGCGAAGAAGGGGCACGAGGACGACGTGCGCCAGATCCTTGAGAAGTGGGATCTCACCGCGGCCGTCATCGGCGAGGTCATCGCCGAGCCGGTGTACCGCGTCGTCGAGGGCGATCGCGTGGTGGCCGAGTTCCCCGGCATTCGGCTGGTCACGGACTGTCCGACCTACGAGCCCGAGGCGCGCGAGAGCGCCGACGTGAAGAGCCGGCGCGCGCGCGATCCCAACAAGATCCCGGAGCGGACTGAGGAGGCGGATCCACTCTGGACGCTCGAGCGGCTGCTCCTCTCACCGACGATCGCCAGCAAGCGGTGGGTGTATCAGCAGTACGACCACACCGTGCGAACGGGCACCGTGATCGGACCGGGAGGCGATGCGGCGGTGGTGCGCATTCGCGGCACCGACAAGGCGATCGCGCTCAAGACCGACTGCAACGGCCGCTACGTCTTCCTCGACCCGAAGGTCGGCGCGCAGATCGCCGTGGCGGAAGCGGCGCGCAACGTGGCCTGTGCCGGCGGGCGGCCGATGGCGATCACGAACAATCTGAACTTCGGCAACCCGAAGAAGCCCGAGGTGTATTTCCAGCTGCGCGAGGCGGTCGCGGGAATGAAGGAGGCGTGCGAAGTGTTGGGGACGCCGGTGACTGGGGGAAACGTCTCGCTCTACAACGAGAATCCCACCGGTGCCGTCTATCCCACACCGGTGATCGGGATGGTCGGGCTCGTGGCGTCACTGGCGCACGTCACGCGGTCCACTTTCACGACCGAAGGTGACGCGATCATCCTGCTCGGCGACAACACCGGCGAGTTGGGGGGGAGCGAGTATCTGCAGCGGATTCACGACG
>Ga0193699_10001161_pt1 | contig 10582 bp, 11 predicted proteins | sample L3c2metaG_FD_160095 | JGI IMG/M metagenome (GOLD analysis project Ga0193699, IMG submission 160095) | Soil microbial communities from a riparian zone of the East river system, Colorado, United States - L3c2 | ecosystem: Environmental > Terrestrial > Soil > Riparian zone | place: USA: East... | reverse complement strand
CTTTGGTGTTCTCCAAGCCTTCGGCCTGGTTGCGGAGCACGTCGGCGACGTCGGCGGGTTGAATCGGAAACCACTGCTCGATCTCCTGAAAATTCTCCTGGCTCTCGCGCGTCGAGATCAGGAGCTCGGCGATCGCCTTTTTGAGCTCCTCGTCCTTGACCTGGGCGAGCACCTTGCGGTCGACGGCGGTGAGTCGGGCCTTCCCCGAGCGGGTGACCCGCGCCTCGACGTCGCGTTGGGGCAGCGGCTTGGTCACGAGCCCTTCTGCGTCTCACTCACGCGCGTCTCGCGCAGGTAGCGGGCAAAGCGTTGGATCGACCACGGGGCGTCCCCAGAGAAGCGGTGAGCGAAGATCGTCGCCGTCTGCTGCTTCTGCGGGGCGTCCTGGGCGACGGCCGGACCGACGCCGAGATTGAGGGTTTTCGGATCGCCGAAGGCGCCGTAGTCTTCGCTCGTCTGCAGGTCGACGTCGCCCGACCCCCACGCCTTCACCCGGATCAGCGTCTTTTCGTCGACGTCTTCGACGTCATACCCGCCGGAGGCGAAGAACGGTTCCATATCGACGGTCGGGTCGACGTCGACTTCGGGGGTGTAGAAGTACACACCCTTGTTGGCGCCCGAGCCCGAGAACCAAACCCGCGGGGTGCCGTTGAAGGTCGACGCCCAGCGGGTGAAGGCCATCAGGCTCGTCTTCCAATAGGTGACGCGGCCCGTCGCGAGGTCGATTTTGAAGACCCGTTCGATGTCTTCGGACGTGTCCTCGGCGATCCCATGCTGGATGCCCACGTAGAGGCAGCCGGCCATGTAGAGCAGGCCCTTGACGTGGAACCAGGAGGGCCAGTCCGCGCCGCCGAGTTCGGTGCGCGACTCGCGGCGGGAGCGGTTGAGGTCGAGCTGATCGGTGACGAGGACGGGGGGGCCGCCGGTCGTCACCCAGATCCCGTCTTCGGCGACGAAGTAGACGCCCTCCCGGCCGGCGACGACGTGCGGGGGGCCGGAGCCTCGAGGAGCGATCGCGCGGGTGCCGAGGTCGATCGTCCTGAAGTTGAAGATCGGTTTGCCTTCGACGTTTTCGGAGATCCCGTAGAAGACGCACACGTAGGTTTCCTTGAAGACGAAGAGCTGCCGGCCCCAGGTGACCATGCCGAGGATCTGTTGCCCGTCGCCGGGGTTGAGCTCGACGAAGGCGGTCGATTCAAATTTCTCCGGCTCACCGGGCTCGGAGAAGAAGACGTGGGAGGGGCCACCCGCGGCGCCGGCCGGTGCACCGAGCAGCCCGGTGTTCGCGTAGACGAGCCGGTTGCCCTCGTCCTGCCAGTCGGCGAGGAAGTGACAGATCGGCATGTCTTTCCCCGCTTCGCCGTCGACCGTGGCGGTCGGTTCGGAGAATTTTTCGCCGTCGAACTTCTGCACCTTCGCGTCCTGGTTGGCGATGTAGGTGATCGGCGTCAGCGAGGCCCGACCCATCTGGCAGAAATTGAGACGCAGTCCCGCTTTGACTTTGAGGGTAGTGCCCGCCTCTTTGCCCGTCTCGTCGATCTGCACCAAGGTTTCACCACGGCGGGCGAGGAGGGCAAATTTCTCGCCGAGCGGTTCAAAGAAGGTGCCGGCGCCGAAGATCACGTCGTAGTTTTCGGCCTGGGCCTCGGTGGAGAATTTCACCGCCCCCATCCTCGAGCCGAGTACGTCCCGCGCATCCCAATCGACGTCGAGCAAGTCGACTGCGCTCGAGGGGGGGACCTCGGCGAAGGGACGGTCGAGCACCAACCCGCCGGTCGGCGTCAGGCTGATTGGCTCCGGACCCGGCATCTAGAGGTAGTCGCCCCGGCGACCCGCTCGGGTGAGGCGATACTCCTTGTCGTAGTTGAGCTTCATCAGCGAGTGGACCATGCCGTCGCGATCGCGTTCGTAGTCCTTCAACATTTCCGCGGCCGCCTCGAGGTTGTCGGTGGCCTTGTAGACCTTCACCCGGGCGCGGGTGACGATGATGTCGTGATAGTCCTCGTCGAAGATCGGCACGTCGCCGTCTTCGAGCAGGGCCGGCTTCTTGCGGTAGAGGACCCGGACCACGATCGCCGCGCCCGAGGGGGTGATCTTGATCGTTTCCCCGTCCTCGGTGAACCAGTATTCGGGCTTGCCGGTGCCGGTCTGGGTGGGGTCGCCGAGGAGGAGCTGGTTGATCGTGATCGGTTCGAGCTCGTTGCGAGTGGCGACGTCGACGACGGCGACGACGTGGCCCAGGTCGGCGATCGTCAGCGGCGCCACCCCTTCGTCTGAGTCGAAGAGGAAGGGCCACGGCTTGAAGTCGCAAATCTCACGGTAGGACTGCTGTATCCAGCGGTTGATCCGGTCTTCGCCGCCGGGCTCGGCGTTGATGTTTTCCGCCCCCGAGGCGATCAGCTCTTCTCTGATTTCTTCGCGATTCAAGTCAGGCCCCCGCAGGGAGTAGAAGGCCCGAGTCGGACGACTTCGGGAAGCTGACCCCGCCCGCGTAGGGAAGGCCCTCACCACGGTCGAAGCGACGATGCTCACCGCCGTCGCCGGCCACCCGCTTCGCCGCCCGGTAGGCAAGGGCGACTTCGTCTTCGCCCTGCTCTTTCTCGAGGATCGCCGCCCGGACCCGACGCGACTCCTCCTCCTCTTCGGCGGTGCGGATCTTCTCGAGCGCGCCCGGCTTCCAGAGGTCGCGCTCTTTCATCTCCTCGACGATCGCCAGCTCGGGCTCGCGGTACTCCCAATTCGGCCCGCAGATCGGGAAGTAGGCGTTCTGCGGGTGGGTGAGCAAGTTGAGATGCCAGGGGCCGGGGATCACGCCCGACCCCCGTTCGCGCGGGTGCAACTCCCCGGCTCGAGGAGAGATCCGCACGACGCGGAAGCGATCGTCGATCGTCCGCAGCTCGCGCTCGAGGGCCTGGGCCTTGGGGTCGTCGCCGACCTCCTCCTCCATGCGCTCGCGGAGGGCGTTGATCGCCCTCATTCTCTCCTCGCGGCTGACCGGAACGATCAGCCCAGCCGGGGTCGTGGGCATCGTCGATCAGCTCCCGTAGGCGAAGACCAGCGCGGTCGGTTTTTTGACTTCGGCTTCGTTGGCGACCTCGGCCGGCGTCTCGTCGAAGAGCTTGAGGGTTTCTTCGTCCGGGTCGTAGATCACGTTGGCGATGTTGACCGCGCCGTTGCTGATCGAGGTCAAGACCGCGTAGCCGTAGACGACCCGCTCGAGCCCGACGTCGGCCGGCGTCAGTTTGTCGGCCTGTAGGTATTTGGTCGGGAAGGTGACGGGGGTGACCGTCAGCTTCAGGTTGCCCGGAGGGGCCTTCGGGCGGGGGCGCTCGCCGATCGCCAGCGCCGAGAGAGAGGCAACGGCGAAGGCGAAGGGCGGGAAGAGGCGATTGAAAAATCGCTTGAACACTGTGTGCTCCTTTGGTCGGTGACGTTGGTGAGGGTCGAAGGTCGTACAACCAGCGAGAGGGGCGCCCCCCGGCAATGGGGACGCCCCTCGAGCCGCTAGTTGAGTTTCGTCGCAGCCCCGTGGGTATTGCGACGAAGGAGGGCGGTGTTGAGCCGCCAGAACATGTCGCCCCGGAACCGGGTGGTTCCCTCCTGGTGCCGAATCATCTCCGGCGAGGCCCACTGCGGCCCCTGCTTGCTGCGGATGGACCCGAGGTCCTTTTTCCGCAGCATGAACAGCGCCCGATCGGGGCAGTCGAAGTGACGCTCGATCGGGGTGCCCTGCGGAGTGGTCAGGCCATTCCGCTTGCCGGTGTTGTAGCTCTCGGACCCGTTGAAGCGGACCTGCGCCTGCAGTTCTTCACTGAGGATGCGGATCTGCTTCGCGGAACCGATGCACCAGTCCGGCTCCTCACCCGAGGTCTGGAAAACTTCGTCTTCCAGCTCGTAGATGAGGCTCGTGGAGACGTCCTGCGCCGTGTCGTCGACGAAGGCCGCCCAGGTGGGCACTTCGGCGGGGTCGATGCCGCCGTACTCCGTGGTGTCGCTGAGCATCGCCAGCAACCCATCGACCTCGAACGAGTTTGCACCCGCTCGCGCGTTGCAGATCGACACGAAGAATTTGCCGTCTTCTTCGGTGTCGACTCCCGCGCCGCTGATCGTGATCGTCCCGTTCGCTACCGAGACGGCCGTGATTTCGCGGTTGCCGGCGAGGTTGTCCTCGTCGGCCACGGTGCCGATGTCGATCTTGAGGCCCGGGTACAGGTGCCCACGCTTGAGAGCGTTGGCGCCGTCCCCGGCGACGACGAGGGTGGTTTTCGCACCTTCGCTGTCTTCGAGCGAGCAGATGATGCCGGACCCGTCCGAGAACAGGCCCCGCTGCAACTGCCGCTTGATGCCATCGACCGCGCCCTGACGCTCCGTCTCGACCGCTTTGGCAACTGCCAGAGCGGACGTCGCGGATTCGTCGATCACGGCCGACTCGATGATGACGTCGAACCAGTTGTGCGAGTACAGGTAATCCGCACGTTTGGTGACGACGTTGGTGCCTTCGTTCAGTTCCGAAGAACCGTCACGTGGCACCGCCGAGAACCCACCGGACAGGCCGGTGCGGACGGTGACGCGGCAAGTGTCACCGTTTTCGCCCTCGGGCGTGAGCTTCGTGAACTGATCGAGCAGTTGACTTCCGACGAAGACACTGTTCTCGATCGAGTCACTCAGCCACGTCTCTTTCATTGCGGCGATAAACGCCGTTGCATTCTGCATGCGAAAGAGACTCCTTTCTGTTACTGCTGCTGCGAGGCCATCGCTCTCTCGGCGGCCGCTGCGCCAAGCTCGAGACGGTCCTCGTCATTTTTAGGGTCGAGCGCCTTGCCGCCGGGCTTACCACCCGGTGCACCCCGTCCCGGTTCCGAGCGCCGCTTGGCGAATTCCTGCTCGCGGCGAGCGAGGAATCCTTTGAGTACCGCTGCGGCTGACTCGTAGTCAGGGAGCCCGTCGGGTCCGGGGTTCGCCTCCGCGCGGTGTCGCACGAAAGCGTCCTCGTCGTCGTCGAGCTCGCGTCCCCATGCCCCTTCGATTCTCTCGAGCTCCTGGTCGGCGAGATCGTCGAGAGCCTGCTCCATTTTGGCAGTCTCCCGAGCCTCGCCCTCCTCGGTCCGTTCACGCTCGATTTTCTCGAGGCGCGTCTCGACGTCGTTCTCGTCGTCGAGCAGATCGAGCAGCTCCTGGTCCTCGGCCCCGCCGCCACCCTGGACGCCGAGTAGCTCGGCGGTTTTGGGGTCGGAGAGGTCGATGCCCATGAGCCGCAGGTAGTGGGGCATGGTTGAGGGGTCGCGCAGGCCCTCAATAAGCGCCTGCGACTGTTCGGCTTCACGCCTGACCTCGGTGAGCTCCTCCCGATCAGCTTGTCGCCTTTTGGTGTAGTGACCCTGCCAGTCACGCTGCAGGGCCTCCACCGCCGGACGGGCCGCCGGGTCTACGCTCTCGAGGTCGAAGGAGTCGATGAAGGACTCCTCCTCATCACCCTCGGCGGGTTTGCCGTCCTCGGGTGTTACCTCCGCCCCCGTCTCTCCCTCCGCACCCGGCTCGACCTCGGCCCCAGGTTCGGCTCGACATACGAGCGTCTCCGGTGGGGTTGTCGCGGCTTCGTCGGACCAACGGGCTTCGAGTGCCGGCGCGAGTGCAAGTACCTCGTCCAGCATCGGGGGGGTGTCGGATACGGCCTTGTTCCGCTCGATCGCGGAGGGCACGTTGTCCTTCATCGGTGTTACTCCTTTACTCGGCGCGGGGCTCGGTGAAGAGCTTGTCCGCTGGTTTGGTCGGGGGGCGGGGCCTTGTTCTGCTTACTGCAGAGGGCCGACACCCTTGTCCGGGTAAGTGTGTTATTCGCCGGGTTCGTTGGCGGTCGGCGGTTCTGCGCCGTTGCCGCCGCCGGGCTGGGGAGATCCGCCGGGCAGAGAGGGCGAAGGCTTGGGGCCGGGTTCCTTGCCGGCGTTCTGCATCCCCTGTTCTTCGGCAACCTGCGTCTGCACTTCTTCCTGGCGAAGCTGGGCCTGGGTTTCGAGGTCGATGATCTTCTGGTAGTAGAAGAGCGAGGCGTTCTTCACCCTGGCCGGCGAGCGATCCCAATCGTCGGTCTTCATCCAGTTCTCGATCGCCGCTTTGAGAATCGGCAGGGAGTCGAAGGGGCGCGGCAGCCAGCCCGGCACCATCGGCCGCCCGTCGACTTCCTCGAGCACTTCCTCGCCGGGCAGCGCCGGCCGGAGCGGCTGTTTCCAGAAAGTCTGATCGCGGAGCTGCTCGATCACCCGGTGGGCGCGGCCGACGTCTTCCTCGTAGCCCTGGATCAGTTTCTCGGGGTTGGCCGAGCTCAGGGCCTCGATCACCACTTCGGGTTTGAAGACGCCGGGGAAGACCTGGACGAGCTGCATGATCCGCTGTTCGATCTGCGGCCGCGTCATAAGCCCCGTCGCCGTCTGCTTGACCGCGACGTCGGTTTGGTTGCGTATGTCGGCGCCCTCGAAGTCGCCGACCGGCTCCCATCCCGTCGCCCCCCGGAACTTCATTATCCGGTCGGCGCCGTACTTGCGCTGGGCGATCACGAGGCAGTCCGACATCAGGCCCGAGCGGAAGCGATCGAAGTCGTCGATGAAGTGTTGCCAGGCCGCGCGGTTGAGTTCGGTCACCTGGCCGATCGCTTTGCCGGATTCGACCTGGGCGGGAATGTCCTGGTCGAAGGTGATCTTCGAGAAACGGGCCTCGGCGCGTTCTTCCATCTCGAAGAGCTCGTTCGGGAATTCGATGTTTTCGCGCCATTCGGGCTTCTCACCGTTGGCGAGTGAACGGTCGTACTCGACGACGAGGCCGGGCTCGTCGGTCGGGTCGGTGAGCAACACACCCTCGGCGGCGAGGATCTGGGCGACGAGGCCGATCTGGCTGTACTCCGACTGCTTGTTGATCGCCTGGTCGTAGGAGCGGACGACGTCGATGATCTTCTGCACGAGGCCGCGGGCGCGATCGTTGGCGCCGTCGACGTCGTAGATCAGCCGGCGCAGACAGGGCCGGTCGACGATGTTGCCTTCGCCGTCTTCGTAGGGGTAGTCCTCGTCCTTGAAGATTTTGCGGCCGTTGGCGTAGGTGCCCCACTGGCCCCGCGGGTACTTCGGGCAGGGCCGTTCAAAGTATTCGGTGACGATGCAGAGCTTGGAGCCCTTCTTCTCGCGGGGGGTGCGGCGATCGGAGGAGGTCGAAGCGTCGGGCTTGAGCTTCTCGCCGGGGATCGCCAGGAAGCCGGGTTCCTCTTCGACCTCTTCGATCGAGCGCACGTGCTCGACGGCGTACCAGCGGCTCTGCTCGAAGTCGACGCCCGGCTCCCAGAGAACCTCGAGCCCGGAGTAGATCGTGACGGCGATCTCACCGCGGCCGCGGAAGGTCGGGTTCTCGGGATCGGGCTGGCCCTGGTAGGGGCGCGTCTCCCGCTGGCCGCCTTCGCCGTCGTCCTCCATGACGACCTCGTCGGCCTGCGGGTGGGTGGAGACGTCGGAGTAGGGGCCGACGTTCGGGTTCCAGGCAGCGCGGCCGAAGGCTTCCTCGGTGACCATCGCCCACCACAACGCCTTCGGCTCGGCGACCGGGAAGCCCCAGGGCTCGTAGCCGGCGAGGGCGAGGCGGCCGGCGATCCTCGAGCCGGCGTAATCGGCGGGGTCGCTCGTCACCGCGGTCGATTCCCATTCGGGATCTCGCTGGGTCGCGGAGGAGATTTTCCGCTTCAACATCGGCGAGATGATGTCGTTGGATCGGCGCACCCGGTGGTCGGGCTTTTCGCCGCCCTGGGCGATCGTCGCCGTCGAGACGTCAATGACTTTGGTGCCGGCCTCGTCGAGCTCGGCGAAGTGGTTGCCGTTGGCGAACTTGATCCCGAGCTGACGGCGGGCGATTACTTCGGCGAGCCCGTCGCGGCCGCGCTTGAGTTTCTCGTCGACCTTGGTGGGGATCTTCTCTTCGCCGCGGGGCTCGTCCTTCTTGGCCTCGGGCTTTTCGGCTACCTCAGCCACCCTCTACCTCGCTCTCACGCTTCGCCTGCCGTGCCCTGCTGCGCTCGGCGAAGGCGGCGTCGTCGTCGGCCCCGATCGGCTTACGCGGCGTGTAGGGGCGCGCTCGTCGCGCCTCGAGCTGCGCCTCGTGTACTGCGACCTCCGGGGCCTGGATGCGCTGGTAGAGGTTCCTGCGCTCCTCCGCGGCCTCCTGGCGCTCCTCGATCATCTTCCGCTCGAGGGCTTCGCGGAAGAGCCGATCGGCCTCACGCTCGCGCTGGGCGCCCCGCTCGCGGTACGCGAGCAGAGCAACCAGCGCGAGAATGAGGGGGACCGAGGCGAGGGCCACGGCTATTCGGTCAGCCCGTACGCTTCGAGGGCTTCGGCGATTTCTTTGGCCGTGACTTCCGCCGCCGGTTTGAGGTTTTTCCTCGCCACCGGGGCGGTCCCGAAGAAGCCGACTTTGGCGCCGTCGTGGTTGAGGTCGCCGTTGAGTTCGGCCTCGCCGTTGACGATCAGCTTGTCGCCGACCGTGACGTCGTCGCCCGCCGTGATGTCGCCGGCAGCAGCGACGTCTTGGAAGCGGCCGATCTTCAGTTCGCGGAAGACGCCCTCGGCCGAAGTCGTGGAGACGAACCACGTGCCTTCGGTGATGACGACGGTTTCCCCGACGGCGAGTTTGGTGTCGCCGGAGTCGACGTCCTCTGCGTTCTTGTGGAAGATGTCGCCGCCCGCGGCGTTGAGGACTTCCTTGGGGAACTCGGCGCTCGCGTCGATGAAGATCGCGATCCGTCCAACCGTTGCTCGAAACATCTTGTCTCCTTAGTCCGTAGGGCTCAGCGGAGCGTTGAGGCTCCGACCGAGTAGATCCACTCGCCCGCGGCCGAGTGCGTCACTTTGACGCGCCAGCTCTGCGGCAGCGGCAGGGCCATGACTTCGTGGTTGCCCAGCGCGGCCGTCTCGGCGGCGCCCGGGTAGAGGGTGAAGACGAGGGTGGTGCCGGCCTGGATTTCGGAGCCTTTTTTGCTCACCGCGAAAGCGGTGAGCGGGACGTACTTGCCCGAGGCCGGGTCGCGCACTTCGAGCTGCAGCGCGAGGGTGTCGTTCGCGTTGGGCGCCGCGGTGACGTCGAGGACGATCATCACCCCGCGCTGGGCGGCGGGGGTGTTCTGGTCCTCGCTGACCGCGGTGGCGACACGTTTTTCGGATGCAAGCAGGGTGTTCTTCATTGGATCTCCTCCGTTGGTGCGGGGCCAAGGGCCTGCCGCAGTCTGTCTTCCGCGGCGGACAACTCCTCGCCGCCGGCCACGATCGCCGTCAGGCGGTCGATCCCCTCTCGAGCGGCGACGAGCTCGTCCCGCAGGGCGTCAACCTCGGCCTGGCGGACCATGCCGCAGACCTCCCCCGCCACTTCGACGCGCTCGCGGCGAATGTAGATGTGGGGGTCGATGCCGTCGAAGTCCTTTTGGAAGTCGACGACCTCGCCATCGCGCCGGCCGGTGACGACGCAAGTGTGCGGAGGCTTGGAGTTGTGAGCTGGGAGGGTGACGAGTTTCGGGTCCACGTGAGTCCTTTCAGGTGAAGCGGCCCATGACGGTGCCGCGACGTCGTTGCTGGGGGACGTAGGGAGGAGCGGTGCCGGGCGTCCACGCTTGCGAGTGCCCGCGGCGGCGTTTACGTTTGACGGGGACGCGACGCTCCATGCAGACGTAGCGGAGCGCGTCGGGTTTGTGGTCGTCCTTCTTGACCACCCCGAAGCTGCCGTCCTCCTTGGGCTTTTTCCGGTAGCGACGCAGTTGCCGGATCAGGCCGGTGCAGCGCGAGGAGATCACGAGCAGTGGGAAGGGTTTGGTGCCGCCCTCACCGTCGTCGACGCGGTGATTGAAGCGACGTTCGATCTCCGTGCAGCCGGCCTCGAGGTCGTTCTTGCCGTAGATCACCGGAATGCCGGCAGCGACCCACTGCTCGCCGACGCGCTCGCCCGAGCCCAGGTCGCGGGAGCGGGCGGCCGGGTCGATGATCGTGTACTTGCAGACCTCCGGCAGGCCCCAGCCTTCGCGTTTGTTGGCGATCGACTCGGCCGCGGCTTCGGGAACTGCGGTCTTGCCGGAGAGGGTGAGTTCGTCGTAGACGACGACGCGACCGTGCTTGTCGATCCCGGTGAAGAGGATCGCCGTCTCGACCTGGCCGGGGTCGATCGTGTCGAGATGTTCGAGGCCCTTGACGAGGTCTTCGTCGATCCACTCTTCGGGGACGACGTGGATGCCGCCGACCTGCGGATCGAACGTCTCGTAGACGAGGCCTTTGGCATTGGTGAAGGCGCCTTCGGTGACGGCCGCGCGCTGGTCGCCCCGGATGCCTTTGATCGCGTCTTCGCGGCCTTCCTCGGAAAGGTGTGGGTTCTCGTAGATCGAGGCCTGCACCAAGAGCAGCCCTTCCTCCTCGTTGATCCACACCCGCTCGGAGAGCTGCTCGCCCTCTTCGACCGCGGCGTCGTGGATCTCGTCGAAGACCCAGCCCAGCTTTTCGGAGATCGGGGTGAAGCCCCAGAGCATGTCGCCGTGGTAGTCGGCGATCCGCATCCGGGCCTGTGTGTAGAT
>Ga0193699_10001160_pt1 | contig 10586 bp, 8 predicted proteins | sample L3c2metaG_FD_160095 | JGI IMG/M metagenome (GOLD analysis project Ga0193699, IMG submission 160095) | Soil microbial communities from a riparian zone of the East river system, Colorado, United States - L3c2 | ecosystem: Environmental > Terrestrial > Soil > Riparian zone | place: USA: East River... | reverse complement strand
GTCATCCGCTACCTCATCACGCTGCACGAGCACGAAGTCGGTGCTCCGCCGCAGTCCGAGGAAGACCTGGCCGCGGCAACGCGCCGTGACGACGATGACGACGACGAGGATTGATCAATGAGAAGACCACAAAAAAGCTGCCCGTTCTGCGAAAGCCGAGTCCGCTGGATCGACTACAAGGATGATCGTACTCTCGGTCGCTTCATCACCGACCAGGGAAAGATCCTGCCCTCGAGGTTGAGCGGATCGTGCGCCCGTCACCAGCGTCAGCTGTCGACGGCGATAAAGAGAGCCCGATTCCTGGCTCTGATTCCCTATATCCGCGGTCACCAGGCGTAGATGGCCGACGACGCCGCCACGAGCGACAAGAAGAGTCAGTCGTGGCGGCCACTGCTATGGGGCCTGGCTGTATTCCTGTTGCTCCCGTGGGTCCCGCTGGGGGATGTGATCTTCCCCGTCCAGCAGACGCTGCTGCTGTTCGTCTCGGCGCTGGCAGCGTGCGCGCTCATTGGATGGAAATCCGGCAGCCGCGCCGCTTTGGCGGTGATCTGGCTCACGCTTGCCGTGTGGATGCTGGTGCAGCCAGCTGGTCCGCCGGGAACCGCCTATGACCAGATGGCACGCGGTTGGGCGATCCTGCTGGCGGCGAGTTTCGGCGTGGTCAGTCTTCTCAGCGCGACGACCGCGTTCTTCGTTCGGGGTCTGTCGGCGGTAGGGCTCGCTCTCGCAGTCGCTTTCACCATAGCGCTCTCCTCATCGAGCGGCGTTGCCCGGATCCAGCACGCCGGCGGGGAAGATTTGATGAGGCGGGCGGCGGCCAGTCTCAACCAGTTCCAGCAAAAGTGGGACACCGAGCAGTGGAAGGATCTCACGGCGAGAGCGCCACTGCTCCAGGCAGCGGATGACTGGGCGGCGGACATCGAGCGCGAGATCCCGAAGCATACGACACCGCTGATTCCGGCGCTGCTCGCCCTCGAGTCTTTGGCGGCGCTGGGGCTTGCGTTCAGTATTTACAACCGGCTTTCGGCCGTAAAAATCGGTCCCGCGCTGGGCCCTCTGACTGAATTTCGATTCAACGACCAGATAATCTGGGCGCTGGCCGTTGGGTTGACGCTCAGCCTTTTGCCAGCATTCAGTGAGGGAAGGAATGCAGGCTTCAATCTGCTTCTCTTTTTCGGTGCCCTTTACGCGATAAGGGGACTGGGCGTTCTCGCCTGGATTTCACGCGGACGTTATCTGTTCATCATTCTGCTCAGCCTGATACCGCAGGGCATCCTTCTGCTCGGAGTTTTGGCTCTGGCGCTCGGCCTCGGCGACACCTGGCTCGACCTGCGCCGGCGGCCCCGCGCTGCCTGACCCGTACGATTCACCTCTGGTTTGTGCTAGAATTACCCGATTCTCAACGATCACTGTAAGGAAGATTCTCCAATGGAAGTCATACTCAGGCAGGCAGTAGAAAAACTCGGACACCCGGGCGACATCGTGAAGGTTTCGGCGGGCTATGCCCGCAATTATCTGCTGCCCCGCGGCTTTGCCTACGAGGCGACGCCCGGCAACAGGAAGCGCATCGAGCAGGAACGCCAGCGGCTCGAGCAGGCGGAGGAGCAGCGCCGCGGATCAGCGCAGGAACAGGCAACCAAGCTCGAGCAAGTCTCCCTGACTTTCTCGGCACGCGTCGGGGACGAGGGCAAGCTCTTCGGCTCCGTCACGACGTCTGATATCGCGCACCAGCTCGAGGCGCAGGGGTTTGCGATCGAGAAGCGGCAAATCGAGCTGCACGAGCCGATTCGCGCGCTGGGAGTCTACAAGGTCCAGATCAGGCTCCACGCCGACGTCCATCCCGAGATCAAAGTCTGGGTCATTAAACAATAAACTGGCCCCAGCCGTACCTTGGACCATCGGCCCGCGAAATGCGAGTTCTCCCCCTCACGGAACTTTCGCGCCGTTGGTAAGCTACATACCAGAGACGCGTTGCTCCGCGCCTCGATTAACCCTTCACTGAACCGCATGGCTACATCCCTACCCTCTGTTTCCGCCCGCGAAGGTGCGCAGCGAGTTCAGCGCGCCGCCCAGCTTTGCCTCGACATGAAAGCGAACGACGTCGTCCTTCTCGATCTGAAGGGCGTCACTGACATGACGGATTACTTCGTCATCGCGAGCGGAACTTCCGATACCCACGTGAGATCCATAGGCGAGCATGTGATTTCGGAGATGAAGAAAGCGGGATTGGCAGTGCATCATACCGAAGGATTACAACAGGGCCGCTGGGTGCTGCTCGATTTCTTCGATTTCGTAGTTCACATCTTCCATCCGACACTGCGGTCGTTCTACCAGATAGAGCGGCTGTGGAGTGATGCGGAAACAGTGGCGCTGGAACCACAGGAGTAAGGCAAAATGAAAGTGGCGCGAATACTGGCCACGGTGGCCGCCTTGCTGTGCGCGACTCGCCTCGACGCGCAGCAGTACTTCGGCATGAATCAGGTTCAGTACAAGCACTTCGATTGGCGCGTGATAGAGACGGAGCACTTTCTCGTCCACTATTACCCCGAGGAACGCGCTGGAGCGATGGACGCGGCGCGAATGGCCGAGCGATCCTATGCCCGGCTGGCGAAGATCCTCGACCACCAGTTCCGCGAAAAGAAGCCGATCATACTGTTCGCCTCCCGCTCGGAGTTCGCGCAGAACAACGTCACAGGCGATCTGGGTGAAGGCACGGGCGGAGTCACCGAAGCTTCGCGCCACCGGCTCATTCTGCCGCTGACAGGCGACCTCGGCAGCTTCGAGCACGTTCTCGCGCACGAAATGACGCACGAGTTCCAATACGACATTTTCGCCCGCGGCAAGGCGGGTCAGAATCTGCAGACCCTCAATCAGGTCGATCCGCCCCTCTGGTTCATGGAGGGAATGGCGGAATACCTGTCGATCGGGCCGGTGCATCCGCTGACGGCGTCGTGGCTCCGCGATGCGGCGGTGAATGGAAATCTTCCGACGATCGAGCAGATGACCGAGCGCCCAGACAAGTACTTTCCGTATCGTTACGGAGAAGCGCTGTGGGAGTACGTCGGTGAGCGCTGGGGCGACGCCGCGATCGGCGAGATCCTTCAGAATTCCACGACGCTCGGCATCGCGCGCGCGTTCCAGCGGCAGCTTGGCCTGACGCTCCACGAGCTGAGTGACGATTGGCGCGAGGCGGTCAACGCCAAGTATCTGCCGCAGGCAGCTGTGCTGGACCGGCCGCGCACCTTCGCGCAGCCGCTGCTAACGGAAAAGAAGAGCGGAGGTCAGATCTTTCTGGCGCCTTCTCTCTCCAACGACGGCAATCGCATCGCGTTCCTCTCCAATGGCAACGAGAAGCGTGGTGAGCTGTTCATCGATCTCTGGCTCGCCGACGCCCGCACCGGAAAGCGCATCAAGCGCCTGGTCGAGAGCACGACGAATCCCAACTTCGAGGAGCTGAGGCTTCTCTATTCACAGAGCGCGTTCTCGAACGACGGACGTACTCTGGCGTTCACGGCACAACGCGAAGGCAAGGACGTCCTGTATTTGATGGACGTGGCGAGCGCCAATGTGCGCGCGCGCCTCGATCTTCCCGTGGAAGCGGTGTGGAGTCCGGTCTGGTCCCCTGACGACAGGCAGATCGCATTCAGCGGAGCGCGCGGCGGAATCACCGACATCTTCATCGTGAACGCCGACGGCAAGAACCTTCGCCAGATGACGAACGACAAGTACGGCGATCTTCAGCCGGCGTGGTCGCCCGACGGGAAGCGGATCGCTTTCGCCAGCGACCGCAGCCCCGACACCGACCTGTCGATTCTCAAGGTCGCCAAGTGGCGCATTAACGTAATGGATGTTCAGAGCGGCGCGATCGAAGTGGTGCCGGGACAAGGCGGACTCAACCTGAACCCGCAGTGGTCGCCGGACGGACGCGAGCTGGCGTTCATCTCCGATCGTACCGGGATTCCCAACGTCTTCCTTACGACTTCGGAAATCAGCAGCACTACCAGATCACGAACGTTCTCGGCGGCGTGACGGCCATCACCGAGTACAGCCCCGCGATCACGTGGGCGCGCAACGCGGACAGAATGGCGTTCACGTACTACGAGCGGGGAGACTGGACCGTGTGGGCGTTCGACAATCCGCGCGGTCTGAAGAAGACGGCCTTCCGCCCGACCGGAGTGAACCTCGCCGCGGGCCTGGTTCCGGCGCCGGACACGCAGACGGTTGCGCGGGCTCGGCCCGATTCGCTGACGTTGCGCCCGCGCACCGGCGAGCCGACGTCAACATATCGAAGCCCGTCGGGCACACGGCAGTCTTCGGTGTTGCCGGTCGGCGAGGCGGCTGTTCAGGATCTGCCGCCGAGCGTCGCCGTACTCAACTCCGACCCGGTGTTTGGCCTGCCCGACTCGACCCGGTTCCGGGAGCGCCCGTACCACGCGTCTTTCCATCCCGACTACATCGCGGACCCGTCGATCGGTTACACGCCCAATTACGGCACGTTCGCGGGCGGAACCGCGTTTGTCTTTAGCGACCTGCTCGGAAATCATCAGTTGGCCATTGCCGGCAACGTCTATGGGAGACTGAGCGACGCCAGCGCGTTCGTCGGCTACGCGAATCTCAGCCGCCGGTTCCAGTACACGACCGGCGTTTCGCAGGATCCGGTATACGTCCCACTCGACGGCCGCGTCGAGAATCCCGCTCCTGGAGTCAACACCTATATCACGGATTATCTGCGCTACGTCGTGCGCAACGGCTTCGTCACCGGCCAATACCCGTTCAATCGATTCACGCGCGTCGAGACGGGACTGCAGCTCAATAGCATTTCGGAAGGAATCGTAAAGGTTTTTCAGCAGTGCAACGCGGCGGGATATTGCAGCGAAGTTCAATTTGCGGATTCGACCAAACTGCCGACGATCAACTACGCGACGCCGTCGGTCGCGTTCGTCTCCGACAATAGCCTATTCGGCACAACCGGCCCGGTGATGGGTCGCAGGATGCGCTTCCAGGCGTCGCAGAATGTCGGCAAGCTCATGTTCAGCGACTTCCTCGTTGATTACCGGCGTTACGATCCGATCATCTTCAACACGCTTACGATCGCTACCCGGTTCCTGAGCTCGATCGCGGTTGGACGGGACGAGGGCTTTTTCCCGAAGTACATCGGCCGTCCCGACTTCATACGCGGTTACGACCGGGCGAACTTCAACTTCTACGACTGTACGTCCGTGCTGGGATCGTCGGGGACATGCAATAACGCGCAGCTCGCGGGAAGCAGGGTTGCTGTCTTCAACGCCGAGCTGAGATTCCCGATCATCAGACGCTTCGATGTCGGAAGCAGCTTCGGGTTGCCGCCGCTGGATGGATTGCTGTTCTACGATGCGGGACTGGCGTGGAGCAAGAACCAGACACCGCACCTCGGCAACGCGCCAATCGGAAACGATCCGAACGTGGATCGCTATCCGCTCACCAGCTTCGGCGCGGGACTGCGCGTGAACCTGTTCAACCTCGCGATACTTCGCTGGGACTACGCGCACCCGCTGGTGGGAGGACGCAAGCCGAACTGGACGTTCTCATTGGGAGCGAGCTACTAACCGTTGCGTCGCCTCATACTGCTGGCGCTGCTCTGTTCAGCCTGTAGCAAGGACAGGGCAGCGCCCGACAGCACTACACCTTCAGTTGTAGAGAATCACGGCCCCGAGCCTCTCCTCCTGCGAGTACCGCGCGGAGGAGGGACCGGGCGCATCTACCGGTATCCGAACCTCGACTCGGCGGTATGGACGCTCGATGAAGCGCCGGCGATCGATCACGTGCTGGCCTTCGACCCCAGCGCCGGAAGCGTAGCCGTCGTCGACAGAAAGGGATTCGCCGCACGGCTGGATCTCCGTGAGACCGATGTTCTCAAAGCCGCGCGGACCAAGCTGACATCGCTCTCCTCGGCGAACGGCAGCGACATCTACGGAATCAACGTCAAGGGCGAGATAGTACGCCTGAATCCGAACGGCAGTGACTGGAAATTCAAGCCGCCCATGCCGGCGCGCGCGGTTTTCGCCCAGCCCAATGGCGATGTCATCGTGTCAGCCAACAAGGGCGCGCAGACTGTCGTCTGGAAAGTTCGACCGCCGGACGACGTCGCTCAGGACAGTGCGGTCCTGCCGCTAGCGGGACGCGGAGTGAGAACTCAGGTGGGCGACCGCATTTACTTCACGATCGACAGCGGCTTGGTCGGCATAAAGGCGAAGGATCTCTCGTCAGTCGGCGCGGTCGAGCTCGCGAGTCGCGTGCGCGCGCTCGCGCCCACGCCGAGTGGCGACAGGATCTACGTCGCGACGATGGCAGACAGCGGAATTGCCGTAGTGGATCGGTACACCGGACGCGTTCAGACCAACATTTCCCTGCCAGTCCCTCCGTCTGACCTCCGCATGGACGCGCTGGGCCGGTATCTGCTCGCGCGGCATCCGCAGAAGGATTCGGCGTGGGTAATCGCGATCGGAGATAACAGGCTCGTCGGCGCCGTCCCGACACGTTGGGAGGCCGACCTGCCCGTGGTTACTCCGGACGGCCGTCTCGCGCTGCTGGGCGCGAAGGACGTGACGCTAGTCGGCCCGGAAAAGCTCGACGTGAAATCCACCGTCAGCGGGGGAGCCAAGGAGTTCTGGTACTTCTTCGCCTGGGATGGATTCCGCCCGCGTGCGCAGGGTCTCGATCAACCGGTGACATTCGGTGACAGTGTGCCAGGTGACTCCCTGGCGACCAACGCTGCGGTGTCCCCCAACGATGCCTCATCGACCCCGCCAGTCATTCCAGACACGGTGCCGACTCCTCCTGTCACGATTGATCCGGCCAGACCCACGTCCACGGGATTCATCGTTTCTTTCGCAGCGCTCTTGAGCGAAGACAAGGCCCAGCAGGTCGCGACTTCGATAAGCGTCAACGGCGTACAGGCACACGTCGTGTCGACGACGACTGCGGGCTCTCCGATTTTTCGCGTCGTGATGGGTCCGTTCCCGACGAGGGACGAAGCGAACAAGGTCGGAAAGGCTGCGAAGCGCGAGTACTGGATCTACGAGGGATCCCCTTGAAACCGAATGTCCCCGGCGGACGCCCGATTGCATGGGAAGACGCCGGCCGGCAGATCGCACAAGTCTTGGGCAGCTACTCCGCACTAATCATCACGTCCAGCGATCCGGTTGCCGCCGCGCACGTAGCACTCGGCATTGCTGCCGCAGAATCCAGACACCGACGCGTAGTAATCGGAGACCTCGTCGGTGATCTCCCCGCCCTCCGCTCCCTCGTAAAAGACGAAGACCCCCACGGAATCGCCGACAGCTTTCTGTACGGTGTATCGCTCAACAAGATCGGCTACGAGGTCGAAGGAAGCCCCAACGTCTACATAATGCCGAGCGGCACGGAGCCGATCATCGGCGCAGACATTTTTCGCAGTGCCCGCTGGGAAAAGCTTGGCGCGAGTTACAGCCAGATGGGCGCGATGCTTCTTCTCGTCGCGCGAAGCGATGCTCCTGGACTCGGCGAGCTCGCAGAGCAGATCGATGGTGTCGTTCTCGTCAGGGATGCCGAGCTGCCCAACGCTCCAGCAGCGCTCGTGCTCGCGCGCGTCCCGACTCCTACGCCTACGCTCAAGATCCCGCTCCACAGGATCAGCGCTCGCGCCGCTGACTGGAGAAAGCACAAATGGCTGTATCCGGTGGCGGGAACTCTCGCATTTCTGCTCGTTGCAGCGCTGGGTCTGGCGCTGGCGCTGATGCTCCCCCGCGTCAAGCCGGCTCCGCGTCCGGCGCCGCGCGTAGCAACGGTGCCTGCCCCGGCGCCGACCCCTCCTCCACCGCGCCCTCCGCCGGAAACGCTGTACGTCGCGCCTCCGCAAAATGTCGACGACTCAGCTTCCGCGTCGGCATTCTCAGTCGAATTGCTAGTCGCAAACACCGCCGAAGGTGCTAACTTGTTCGTGCGGAAAAACGGCGCGGCGCTTCCATCCGCCACTGTGTCGCCCATTTCAATCGACCCGGAGCGATCTACATGGTACAAGGTGACCGCTGGAGCCTACACCAGGAGATACCAGGCTGATTCCCTGTTGGTCGGGTTGCGCCGGTCGGGATTGCTCACCGATTCGGCCGGGAGCGTCACGAGGACGCCGTTGGCGCTCCTCGTCGACAGCGTACCGACGCAGGGCGGGATTGTCGACGCGGTCCGTGCTGCTGTCCAGAAGTACACGGCGCGCGGCCTGCCGGTTTACGCGTTGATCCAGGAGGGCGGGGGCGCGCGGCTTTACGCAGGCGCCTTCGCGGCGGCCGATCAGTCGGCCGGGCTTATTCGAACATTGCGCGGCGCTGGTCTGAAACCTGTGCTCGTTTACCGAACTGGGAGTGCGCCTTAGTGCGTCTAACGAAGCTCGACATCCACGGATTCAAGTCGTTCGCCGATCAGACGGAGATGGTCTTCGAGGCGGGAGTTACCGCCATCGTCGGCCCCAATGGCTGCGGGAAGTCTAACGTCTCGGATGCAGTGCGGTGGGTCCTTGGCGAGCAGCGCGCGCGAACGCTTCGCGGCGCCAAGATGGAAGAGGTCATCTTTCAGGGGTCATCCGCGCGCCGTGCCGTGAATGTCGCCGAGGTATCACTTCATTTCGAGAACGACGACGGCGCACTGGACATTCCGTTCCGCGAAGTCGTGATCACGAGGCGGCTGAGCCGGTCGGGTGAAAGCGACTACTTCCTCAACAACTCGCCCTGCCGTTTGCGCGACATCCACGACATGGTGCGCGGCACGGGGCTCGGAGCCGACTCGGGCGTCGTTATCGAGGGAAAGATGGTGGACGCGCTCCTCTCCGAGAAACCGGATGAGCGCCGTGAGCTGTTCGAGGAAGCGGCCGGCGTCGGTCTCTATCGCGACCGCAAGCGGAGCGCTGAGCGACGTCTTGAAGAAACAGCGACGGATCTTGCGCGGATCGACGATCTGATCAACGAAGTGCAGAGCCAGGTTCGATCGCTGGCGCGCCAAAGGAAGCGGGCTGAGCGCCACGCTGAGCTCACGACGCGCCGGTTCACGCTCGAGGTTGCGCACGCATCGCGCGAGATGGACGCGTGGCGCGGCGAGCTGGCGCGCCTCGAGGAACAAGTCAAAGTGTTGCGCACTGAAGCGCCTGCTGCCGAAGATCGCCTCCGCACCGCCGAGGCGGCGCGCGATGCCGCTCTGGGCGAGCGTACCGCCGCCGAAGCAAGACGGACTGAGCTCACCCGGCTCGTCGGCGATCAGCGCGAGAACACCCAGCAGCTGCGGGGAGAGATCGCGGTCGCTGAGGAGAGATTGCGAAACGCCACGTCGCGGCGCGAGCGCGCGGAAGAAGAGCGCCGCGAGGGAGACGCCATCGCCGGCCGCGTCAGCGGGGAGCTCGAGCGCGCTTCAACTGAGTCGTCGCACCTCGAGGCCGCCCTGAAGGAGGCCGACGAAGCGCTCGGCTCACACGCGCGTCACGAGGAGGAAGTCCGTGCGAATCTAAGCGCGGCGCGCTCGACTGTAGATCAGGGTGAGCGCGCCATGCGAGAGCAGCGCGAGGAGCTGCACCGCGCGGAATTGGATCAACAGAGCAGCGAGCGGGAGCGAGATGAGCTGGTAACGAGGAAAGCTGGGCTCGAGGCCGAGCTGAGTCAGCTGTTCGACGCCGCTGAAGCAGCGCGTCGCGACCTTGCCGCAGCGGAAGATGCCGCGACCATTGCTGCCGCGCAGGCGGCGGAAACGACCGCCGCCGCCGAGGATGCGCGCGATTTTCTGCAACAGGCGCGGGAGCGGGAGAATGCTGCACGCTCGGAGCTGCTCCGCGCCGAGGAGCTGCACACCAGTCTGAGCGCGAAGCTAAACGCCCTCGAAGGATTGGACCGGGAGCGTGTCGGGCTTGCGCCAGCGGCAGCGCGACTTCTCAAGGAGCGCGGCATCTTCGGCGAAGGCGCCATTCTCGGCCCGCTCAGCGATTTCATCACAACCGATGCGGCCTCGGCCTCATTGGTCGAGCGTTTTCTGGGCGCAACCGTAAACGCTGTGCTCGTCCGCGACCGGTCCGTAGCAGAGGCAGTGCGCGCGTGGCACGCGTCAGCAGCGCCGGGTCCCCTGCTGCTGCTTCCGATCGACTCTGTATCCGAGGCGCACGCGGAGAGTTCCGACGCCGCTCATAGTCTCGCGCAGCTCGTCAAATCGTCGTCGCCGGCAAGTGGATGGGTGCGCTCGCTGCTCGGACGCGTCACGTCCATGGAAAGCGGCACGGCGTTCGTCGATGCGCGTGGCGCGATCTGGCTGCCCGCTGCTGAAGCGGGGCCGGGGCCATTGCGGCGTCGTGCTGAGATCGAGGAGCTGAAGCACGCGGTGGCGAACAGCGCATCGGCGCGTCACGCAGCGGTCTCCACCGCGGAGTCGGAGAAGGCAGCGCTTGCATCCGCGGAGCGAGCGTCCATCGTCGCGCAGGAAGCCGCATCTCAGGCGGCGCGAGTTAACGCCGAGAGTGCGGAGCGCTCTGCCGCGCTCGCCAGGCAGCATCAGCGCGCGGCCCGCGAGGCGGCCGAAGCTCGCGCTCTCATCGAGCGATT
>Ga0193699_10001159_pt1 | contig 10593 bp, 7 predicted proteins | sample L3c2metaG_FD_160095 | JGI IMG/M metagenome (GOLD analysis project Ga0193699, IMG submission 160095) | Soil microbial communities from a riparian zone of the East river system, Colorado, United States - L3c2 | ecosystem: Environmental > Terrestrial > Soil > Riparian zone | place: USA: East River... | reverse complement strand
CGCCGATCCAATGCAGATACTGCACGACGATCGGCTGGTCGAGGCCAAGTTCCTTTTCGAGGTTGGCCTTGTCGGTGGGATCGACGAAGCCCGCGGCGTCGAACAGGATATCGACAATATTACCGGGCACGACGCGCAGCAGCACGAAGATGATGATCGAGATCCCCACTAGGGTCACGAGCATCAAGGCGAGGCGCCGCACGATATAAGCAAACACCTGGCTGCTCCCTGGACCGCTTTTAAGGCCTTAAGCGTCGCGGACGCTATTTGTCCATCCACACGTCTTCGTAACGAAAGCCGTTATAGGAGCTGTTCACCATGATGGTGACGCCCTTGACATAGGGCTGCCAGCAGGAACCGGTGCGGCCGTGGAAGATGATGGGGCGAGCGACGTCTTCCTGAAGCTTCTTGTCGATCTCCCAGGTCATCTTCTTGCGCTTGGCGACGTCGGTCTCCTCGGACTGCTGGTCGAACAGCTTCTCGATGTCCTTGTTGCAGTAGTTGGTGTAGTTCCGCTCCGAACCGCAGGAATAGTTCTCGTAGAACGACTGGTCGGGATCGTCGACGGCATTGCCGGTGAGGTTGAGGCCGAGCGCGTAATCCTTGCGAGCGACCTTGGGGAACCACTGTGCGGTGTCCACGACCTCAAGCTCGCCATCGATATAGATGCTCTTGATCTGGTCGATCAGGATGATGGCGGGATCGCGGTAAATCGGAATGTTGCGGGTCGCGACCTTCACCTGCAGGCGCTTGTCCGGGCCATAGCCCGCCTTCGCCATCAGCTTGCGCGCTTCCTCACGGTTGGCCTCGATATCAGGCCCATAGCCTGGAATGGTCTCCAGCATCTCCTTCGGCATCGCCCACAGGCCCGCGGGACCGGGTTGCATAGTGCCGCCGATGTCGGCCTGGCCCTCGAACATGATCGAGACGAAGGCCTTGCGGTCGAGCGCCAGCGCCAGCGCTCGGCGGATGTCGAGGTTGTCGAACGGCGGTGAGGAGGAATTGATGATGATGTTGGTGGCGACGTTGTTCGGCTCGACAACGCATACCGCCTTCGGCGCCTGGGTCTTGACGTCCTTGAGGAGTGGGATCGTCACTTCGGTCGGGAACGTCATGTCGAACTGGCCCGAGATAAATCCGAGAATCGCCGTCGACCGGTTGGTGATGATGGTGAACTCGATGCCGTCGAGATGAGGCAGGCCCTTCTTGAAGTAGTCGGGGTTACGGGTGAGCTTGATGGACTCGTTGGCCTTGAACTCGACGAATTTGAACGGGCCGGTTCCAATGGGCTTGGTGCGCATGTCGCCGGGCGATACATGGCAGGGATAAACCGGCGAATAGCCCGAGGCGAGCAGCGCCAGCAGCGCCGGCTGCGGCCGCTTCAAATTGAAGGACGCCTCGTAGTCGCCGTTAACAGTCACGTCATTGACCTGGTCATACCAGGATTTGCGCGGGTTCTGGCGCAGCTTCTGCTGCGATTTGCCCATCAGCATGTCGAACGTGCATTTGACGTCGGCTGACGTGAACGGCTTGCCGTCATGCCATTTGACGCCCTGTCGCAGCTTGAAGGTCAGGGTCTTGTTGTCCTTACTCCAGGCCCAGCTCTCGGCGAGGTCCGGCACGATCGACTCGATGCTGTTTTGCGCGACGCTCTGATTGTAGACAACGAGGTTGTTGTAGACCGGCATGAAGGGGACGTTGACCGAGTAGGTCGCGCCCTCGTGGATCGAGGCGCTGCCCGGACTGTCGCGGTGATAGACCCGCAGGATGCCGCCCTGTTTCGGCTCGGCCGCGAGCGCCACATCAGAGGCCGCCAGCAAACACAAAACGGCCGCAAGCGCACGCACGCTCCGCATGTTTCTCTCCCTCGAAAGTTCGGCCTCATTGGGCCGATTGCCTCGGAGGTTACCCATGACGGCGCGTGCACGCAACCGGCAAGGCCGGGGGCGGCATTGGCCCTTCGGACTAATGCCAAGCGATCCGTCATAATGGCGGTTGCAGATGCGGCCGATAAGCGCGGGCCAGCCCTGCTGGAGAAGGCGTGACCTCACCCCACACGCCGTCCCCGCGCACGCGGGGACCCATACGCCGCGGCGGTTACTATTTCAAAAGGTATCTAACGCCTGCGTGCTTACCGATGGAACACGGCGTATGGGTCCGGTTCAGCGCTCACGGAGCCTGTCATCGGGCGGCGCGTTGCGCCGACCCGTTGGCTCGCTTGGGCCGGGACGACAGAAAATCTGGACGCACTGGTAGCGTGGAACCGGTCAAACCTCCAGCTTGTCGCCGCCCTTGAGGTCGAGAATCTCCCGGGCCTCGTCGGATGTCGCCACCTGCAGGCCGAGGCCCTCGATGATCTTGCGGGCGAGCGTGACCTGCTCGGCATTCGAAGCCGCCATCCGGCCGGGTGCCGCCCACAGCGAATCTTCCAGCCCGACGCGGATATGGCCGCCCATGGCGGCGGCCATCGCCGCGATCGGCAATTGATTGCGACCGGCGCCCAGCACCGACCAGACCATCTTGTCGCCGAACAGCCGGTCGGCGGTGCGCTTCATGTGCAGCACGTCTTCGGGGTGTGCGCCGGTGCCGCCTTGCAGGCCGAACACGGTCTGCACGAACAGCGGCGGCTTCACCATGCCCTGCTCGAGAAAGTAGTTCAGATTGTAGAGATGCGCGGTGTCGTAGCATTCGAACTCGAAGCGCGTGCCGGTCTCGGACAGCGTTTTCAGGACAAATTCGATGTCCTGAAAAGTGTTGCGGAACACAATGTCCTTGTTTTCGAGATGCTTACGCTCCCATTCGTGGTCAAACTTCTTGAACCGGTTGAGCATGCCGAAGAATGCGAAATTCATCGAACCCATATTGAGGGACGCCACTTCCGGCTTGTAGACCGCGGCGGGGCGGACCCGCTCGTCCACCGTCATGGTCGGCGCGCCGCCGGTGGTGAGGTTGATCACGCAGTTGGAGCGCTGCTTGATGATTTTCAGGAACGGCGCAAACGCCTCGGGGCTCTGGTCGGGCTGGCCGGTCTTCGGGTTGCGCGCATGCAGATGCACGATGGCGGCGCCCGCTTCAGCGGCATCGACCGCGGCGTCGGCGATTTCCTGCGGCGTCACCGGCAAGGCCTTCGACATCGAGGGGGTGTGGATCGCGCCGGTGACGGCGCAGGTGATGATGACTTTGCGGCTCATGCTTTTCTCTCTTTCTTGGTGGCTAGATGTATTCAGGATTTGTCGGTTTGGGTGGCCTTGTGCGCGGCCAGCGCGGCGAGCCGTTCGTTGCGTCGCTGCGTCAGCGTATCGACGCGTTCCGGCGTCGGCTGATGCGGCCACGCCGCGATCACCCGGTCCACATTCGGGCTTTGGTACACCTCGGGTCCGGCCGCCGCCGAGGCCAGCTCCTTATAGAAGCCGGTATAGCGCGCGCAATAATCGGGGATGCCGCCGGGCGCATTGAGTTCGATGGTCTCGAAGGGACCCAGAAACGACCAGCGCAGCCCGAGGCCGTCCTTGACCGTGTGGTCGAGGTCTTCCGCCGAGATGTAGCCTTCGCCGACCAGCCGAAACGCTTCGGCCAGCAGCGCGCCCTGCAGGCGGTTCAAGACAAAGCCTGATATCTCGCGGTTGATGGTGACTGGCACCTGCCCGATCTCGCGATAGATGTTACGCGCGCGGTCGATCGCTTCGGGCGACGTCCACGGCGCGCCGCACAGCTCGACCAGCGGGATCAGATGCGGCGGATTGACGGGATGGCCGACCAGGCACCGCGCCCGGCCCGGCAGCAGCTCGGTGAAGCGCGACGCTGTAATGGCTGAGGTCGAGGACACCAAAAGCGCGTTCGGCGGCGCCAGCTTGTCGAGCTGGGCAAAGATCGTCTGCTTGTCCGCGATCTTCTCCGGCCCGTTTTCCTGGACGAATTCGACGTCCAGCACGGCCTCCTGGAGGCTCGCGGCAATCGAGACCCGCGCGACCGCGCCGTCGGGATCGCTGCAAAGACCATGGCGCGCCAGCGCGTGCAATTCGTCGCGGATCAGGCGGGGCGCGGCCTTCAGCGTCGGAATATGCGGATCGGTGAGCCGCACGTTCCAACCGGCGCGGGCGAAGATCGCGGCCCAGGCCCGTCCGATCAGGCCGGTGCCGACGATGGCGACGTTACGTCCGGTATTTGCCATTTGCTTTTCTCACAGCCAGAGCACCTTGCGGCGCAGATCGAGATCGTCCCGCAACGCCCTGGACGGCCCCTGATGGATCACCCGGCCGCGTTCCAGCGCCACCGTGGTGTCGGACAGGGCCAGCGCCAGATCGAGATGGTGATCGACGATGATGATGGCGATTTCCTTGCGCAGGCGATCGAAGGTCTCGAACAATTGCTCCACCACGGTGGGCGCGAGGCCCTCGAAGGGTTCATCGAGCAGCAATACCCGCACGTCGCCCGACAGCGCCCGGGCCACCGCGACCATCTGCTGCTCGCCGCCGGAGAGATAATCCGCCGGACTGTCGAGCCGCTCGGCAATGCGCGGGAAATATTCGTAGATGCGCTCGCGGGTCCAGTGCACGCCATTGCCGGTCTGACGCTTCAGGCCGCCAAGCTCGAGATTCTGCTCGACGCTCATGCCGGCGAACAACCCGCGGCCCTGCGGAACATAACCGATGCCGAGCCGGGCATTCTGGGCCGACGAATTGCCGATCAGTTCGCTGTCGGCGAGCTTGATCGAGCCGTTAGACGCCGGCGCGATCCCGATCAGGGTCTTCAGCAGCGTCGACTTGCCGGCGCCGTTGCGCCCCAACAGCGCGATGATCTCGTTTTCATGCAGCGTGAAATTGACGTCGTTGAGAATGTGGCTTTTGCCATAGAAGGTATCGACATTCGTCACCGTCAACAGCGCGTTGATGCGAGCCGCGGATTCGCGCGGGCGCGCGGCGACTTCGGTGGCACCGGATCCGATATAGACTTCCTGCACCTTCGGGCTGCTGCGCGCTTGCTCGACGGTGCCGTCGAGCAGCACCCGGCCTTCGTTCATCACGGTGACATGATCGGCGAGCTGAAACACCCGGTCGATGTCGTGCTCGACCAGCAGCACCGGCAAATCGTTCGAGATGCGCTTGATGATGGCGCCGATGCGCTCGCGCTCCGCCGCCGCAAGGCCGGCGAGCGGCTCGTCGAGCAGCAACACGCGGGGCGCGGTGGCCAGCGCCACGCCCATGTCGAGCAGGCGCTGGCCGCCATAGGACAGCATGCCGGCTTCGGCCTTCTCGATGCCGGCGAGGCCGAGATAGCGGATGGTGGCGTCGGTCTCTTCATTGATGTCCTCGATCGACAGCGCATTGGTGAGGGGATCGAAGCGCTGCGGATGCCGCGCCTGCACCGCGAGACGGATGTTTTCGCCGACGCTGAGTGCCGGAAACAAATTGGTGATCTGGAACGAACGGCCGATGCCGTCGCGGGCGATATCCTCCGGGGTTTGTCCGGCGATCGGCTGGCCCAGCAGCGATACCGACCCCTCGTCCGGCGGATACATGCCCGACAACAGGTTGAACGCGGTGGTCTTGCCGGCGCCGTTGGGGCCGATCAGCGCATGCAGCGTGCGGTCGGCAATCGAGATGTCGATTCCCTGCACCGCCTTGATGCCGCCAAAACTCTTGACGATGTGCCGGGCGGACAGCACGGGGCCTTCGATATGGGATGTGGGCCGCAGGAAATCCGGCAGCGGCAGCAGCTCGATGCGGCGCGCCGACATCGCGGCATCCTCGACCACTTTTTTGCGGAACGGGGCGATCAGCCGTTCGCCGACGCCGACCAGGCCCGTCGGTGAAAACACGATGAAACCGACGAATACGAGGCCAAACCAGAACAGCCAGTTCTCGGTGTAGATGCCCAAAAATTCGCGGAACAGGATGAAGAACAGCGCGCCCAGCGCCGGGCCCAGAAAGCCGCGCATGCCGCCGATCACGACCATCGCCAGCAGATCGCCTGAAAATGACACCGAGATCGGATCGGCCGAGGTCATGCGATTCTGATAGAGCAGCAGGATGCCGGCCAGCCCGGTGATCCCGGCGGACAGCACGAAGGCGGCAAGCTTGTAGCGGTTGGTGGGATAGCCGAGAAAGCGCGCGCGCTGCTCGTTCTCGCGGATCGCCACCAGCACGCTGCCGACGGTGGAATTGTGGAAGCGCCATAGCAGGGTCAGCACCAAGAAGGCGATGACAGCCACGAACCAGTAATAGACGGTGGAGGATTCCAGATTGAAGCCGAGCAGCGTCGGCCGGGTGATGCCGCCCAAGCCGTTCTCACCGCCGGTGACCTCGGTCCAGCGAAACGACACCGCATACAGCATCGCCGCCAGCGCCAGCGTCAGCAGCGAGAAATACACGCCGCGCCGCCGCAGGATCAGGAATCCGAACGCGGTTGCGACCGCCATGACGATCAGAACGCCTATGATGGTCGGTCCGAAGAACGAATCGTGCATCCAGTTGCGCTGGAGCAACGCCGCGGCATAGGCCGCCAGTCCGAACCAGGCGCCGTGGCCGAACGACACCAGGCCGGTATGACCGACCAGGATGTTCAGCGCCATGCAGGCCAGCGCGTAGGTGACGACTTCGGTGGCGGAGGTCATGGTGAGGCCGAGCGCAAGCAGCACCGGCGGCAACACCAGAAGTCCGAGGGCTGCGATCAACAGCGGAATTGGCAGGCGCTTCAGCATGTCAGCGCCTCACTCGAACCGCGTGATGCGTTCGCCGAACAGGCCGCGTGGCCGGAACAGCAGCACCAGGAGCATCAAAAGGTAGATGGCCGCGGTGGAGGCTGCGGAATAGCCGATGCCGACCATGACGCCCTTGACGAGTCCGACCAGCAAAGCCGCGGCAACCACGCCCCAGAACGATCCGAGCCCGCCGATCACCACCACCACGAAGGCCGGCGTGATGATCTCCTGGCCCATCGCCGGATGGATCGAATAGATCGGCGCCAGCAGCACGCCGGCGAGGCCCGCTAGCCCGATGCCGAGGGCGGCGACGGCCGACATATAAGGCTGCAGGGAAATGCCGAGCGCGCCGACCATGTCGGGGTTTTGTACGCCGGCGCGCACCACGCGGCCGAACGAGGTCTTTTGCAAAAGCACCCACAGCCCGGCGATGCAGGTCGCGGCAATGCCAAGCAGCACCACCCGGTAGAACGAGTAGATAAAACTGCCGATCGCGACCTGGCCGCGCAGCCATGGCGGAATCGAATAGGACAAAGGCGGCGCCCCGAAAATCATCCGCAGCACTTGCTCGGCCACCATGGCGAGGCCGAACGTCATCAGCAGCGAGAGAATCGGATCGGAGCGGTAGAAGCGGCGGAACAGGGTGCGTTCGATCACGACGCCGAACAGCGCGACGATCACGGGGGCCGCCACGAACGAACCGCCGAAGCCGAGATAGGGCGACAGCACCAGCGTCAGGTAGGCGCCGATCGCATAGAACGCGCCATGCGCGAGATTGACGATGCCGCCGAGCGAGAAGATCAGCGACAGGCCAAGCGCAATCAAGAGATAATAGACGCCGTCAAGCAGCCCGTTGAGGATTTGCTGCGCTAACAACATGGCGGACATGGGGTTGGTCTCACGAGCGATTGAACGCGGCTCTCTTGCTTACCCTCCCCTGGAGGGGGAGGGTCGGCGCGCGTCGTGCGAAGCGCGATGCGCGACGGGGTGGGGTGACGGTCTCTCAACCCGAACACCGCCTAAAGCGAGAGACTGTCACCCCACCCCGCTCGCTTCGCGAGCGACCCTCCCCCTCCAGGGGAGGGTAAGAGCGAGCACCGCCTCTCTCAGCTCGGGAAGGTACAGCTGTTCTCTTCCTTGGTGGCGGCGATCACTTCGAGGTCTTCGTTGGGACCCGGGACCGCCGGGCTCGAGGCGAAGATGTCCCACTGGTTCTTGATCTTGTCGGCGGGCAGTGCGGTGACCGCATACATTTCGTGCATCAACTGATGGTCGGTGCCGCGGAAGTAGCCCTGCCGCGTCTTCAGGACATCGAACTTCGCGCCCTTCTCGAAGTGCTCGATGATCTTGGGCGATTCCGCCGATTTGAGATCGTTGACGGCCTGCGCCACGATCTTGGTGGCGATGTAATCGCCCCAGGCCTGGTTTTCCGGCGGCTTGTTATATTTCTTGGTGAAGGCGCCGACGAACGCCTTGCTGCCGGGGGTGTCGATCAGATGATGCCAGACCACCGGCCAGGTGCCGACGAAGTTGCCCTTGCCCGCGGCCCAGGCCAATGCGGTATCGAAACCAAAGCCGCCGACCGGGAAGGTCAGGCCGAACTCGGCATACTGCTTGAGGAAGTTGGTGATCTGGTTGCCGGCGAGATTGATCACGACCAGGTCAGGCTTGGCCTCGCGGATTTTCAACAGGTATGCGGAGAAGTCGGTGGCGTCGGTCGGCACCAGGTCGTCGCCGGCGAAATTGCCGCCGTTGGCCTCCATGAAGCGTTTTGAGACTTTCAGGAGGTCGTGGCCGAACGCGTAATCGGCCGTCAGCGAGTACCACTTCTTGCCCTTGACCAGGCCATCGCGCAGGAACGAACGGCCGACGGTTTTGACATACATCGAATTCTGCGACTCGACGTGGAACATGTAGCGCTGGCAATCCTTGCCGCGCAGCGCGTCGGAATTGCCGCCGGTATTGATGAACAGCGTCTTGTTGCGCGAGGCGACCTGGGCGATGGTCAGGCACGAGGCGGACGAAATCTCGCCGATGATGCAGGCGACCTTGTCGCGCTCGATCATGCGCTCGGCCTTGGTGGAAGCGGTCTGCGGATTGACCGAGTCCTCTTTCAGCAGTTCGACCTTGCGGCCCATCATGCCGCCGGAGGCGTTGATCTCTTCCACCGCCAGATCGATCGCCATCACGGCGTATTCGCCGAGCGGCCCGAGAAATCCGGTGCGCGGCGTCAGATGGCCGATCTTGATGACTTCGGCGGTCTGCGCGCGCAAAATCGCCGGCGCGGAAATTCCCGACACCAGCGCGATGCCGCCGGCGGTCTTCAACAGGCGGCGGCGCGTAAAATTATTGTTGTTGGACATCAGTCTTGGTCTCCCTGATACGGCCGCGTGACGCGGCTGTTTTGTTCTTTCGTCAGGCGCCGCGCGGTTCTCTGGGGAGCGCTTGTCTCGCTTGCCGTGATCTGTGATCACAGTTAGAGTTGCAAAAGACGGGGCGCTTGTCGAGTCCCCCGCTGGAATTTTCGGGCTGCATGGAGACTCTGCGTTGAATTTGCCCGCCGCGCTTAATCTGGTGGAGCCGCTCGACCGTCAGACGCTGGGTGAGCGCGCCTATGCGCAACTGGCCGATCTCCTGATTTCCGGCCGGCTCGCGCCGGGAGAAAAACTGTCGCTGCGGAGCGCGGCCGAGGTGCTCGGCGTCTCCATCATGCCGGTGCGTGAGGCGGTGTCGCGGCTGGTCGCCGACAAGGCGCTGGAAGTGACGCCGAACCGCGCGGTGCGCGTTCCCCTGACGTCGGCGGCGCAATTTCGCGACCTGACGAAAGTGCGGATTGCGATCGAGGGCCACGCGGCGGCGCAAGCCGCCCTGCATCGCGACAACAGTGACCTCATGGCGATCGCCAGCGCGGAAGAAGCGATGCGGGCGGAGAGCGAGTCATCCACGCCCGACCTGCCGCGCGCGGTCGAGCTCAACAAGACCTTTCACTTCGCGGTCTACGACGCCGCGCATTCGCCGATCCTGGTGGAAATCATTCGCGCGCTCTGGCTCAAGGCAGGGCCGGTGATCAATCTCGATCTGCGCGCCAATCCCGGACGGCTGGCAAAGGGCGACGCGATCCGGTTTCACGCCAATGTACGCAAGGCCATTGCGGCGGGAGATGGGGCTGCTGCGCAGGCTGGAATCGCCGCCGACATCACGGGTGCTGCGAACGTCATTCTTTCTCGCGGCGGCCTCGCCGGCTGAAACCTCTCAAAACGACATTTCGGAGCGATCATGGATCTTGATATCAAGGGTTTGCGCGTGCTGGTAACCGCCGGCGCCAACGGCATCGGCCGCGCCATCGCGCGGGCCTTCGCGGCCGAAGGCGCCAAAGTCCACACCTGCGACGTCGATGAAATCGCGCTGTCTGAGCTCGCCTCCAGCAATCCCGCGATCACCTCGACGTCGTGCGACGTTTCCAACCGCGCCGCTGTTCAGAAGCTTTTCGCCGAAGCGATGGCAAAACTCGGCGGCCTCGACGTGCTCGTCAACAATGCCGGCGTCGCCGGGCCGACCTCGCGGGTGGAGGAGATGAACCCGGAAGACTGGGACCGCTGCCTGGAGATTTGCCTGACCGGGCAATTCAACTGCACGCGGCTCGCGGTTCCCTTGCTGCGCAAGAGCAAGAACGCCTCGATCGTCAATATCTCCTCGGCCGCGGGCCGGCTCGGCTTTGCCATGCGCACGCCCTACGCCGCCGCGAAATGGGGCGTGATCGGCTTCACCAAGTCACTGTCGATCGAACTCGGGCCGGACAACATCCGCGTCAACGCGATCCTGCCCGGCCTTGTCGCCGGCGACCGGCAGCGCCGGGTGCTGGAGGCCAAGGCGCAGCAGCGCGGGATTTCCTA
>Ga0193699_10001158_pt1 | contig 10597 bp, 10 predicted proteins | sample L3c2metaG_FD_160095 | JGI IMG/M metagenome (GOLD analysis project Ga0193699, IMG submission 160095) | Soil microbial communities from a riparian zone of the East river system, Colorado, United States - L3c2 | ecosystem: Environmental > Terrestrial > Soil > Riparian zone | place: USA: East... | reverse complement strand
ATCGCCGTGTCCAGGAAGCCGTCATCCTCGTCTTCGACAAGGTCGCCGAACTCGGCAGTGTCCGGCAAGCCCTGCTCTGGTTCATCGAGCATGGGCTGGACTTGCCCGCCAAGATGGACGGTCTCACTGGCTTGGAGGTGAACGAGGCGATACGGGACGGAAGGCTCCCGGAGCCAACCCTCTCGAGGGTATTGGGCATCCGTTGTGTTGCCGCGTCCGACGGGGAGGTAAGCGCGGAGTTGATGCCTCATGAGGACCTTGAGAACATGGGCGGCACGATACATGGTGGAGTGCTCGCCGCCTTGCTGGATACCGTGATGGGGGCTGCGCTCCATACGCGCCTGTCCGCTGGCCAGAAGTTCGCCACGATTGACCTCAAGGTCAACTACCTGCGCCCACTCTCGCGCGCGTCGGGCGTGATGCTAGGCACGGGGCGGGTGATCAACGCGGGCCGGCGGATCGCCTACGTTGAAGGCGAAATTCGTGGTTCAAGCGCCGCACTGGCGGCTCATGCCGTTGGCAACTTTGCGCTTCTCATCCCCCCGGATCACGCTCGCTCAGTGGCCGATCCTTCAGGGGACGATGATGAGGGCCTTTCGTTCGTCGCCGGATGCTAATCGCCGCACCTACTAGACGACCGATTCCATGAAACCGGCATCGAGAAGCCAGCATCTATGGAACCAGAAGTATGTTGGTGGATTCCTCGTTTGAGAAGAGCTGGACGAGGAGCGAGATCATGGCAACTTGGCGGCAGGCGCTTGAGGTGGTGATGACAGATGAGGACGTTGCGCGTTTGACGGCCCTCTCGCGGTCTCGCACCGAGCCGGCGAGCCGGGTGCAGGGTGCGCAGATGCTTCTGGCTTATCGCGAGAACCCGTCTTTTTTTGCCGTCGGACAGCGGGTGGGGGTGCATCATCAGACGGTCCAACGCTGCATCGAGCGGGCGCTGGCCTATGGGCCGTTGATGGCGCTTGATGACCGACCCAGACCGGGCAAGGAGCCAACGATTACGCCGGAGGCCAAAGCCTGGCTGGTGTCATTGGCGTGCGACAAGGCCAAGGATCACGGCTATCCGCACGAGTTGTGGACGACGCGCCTGCTGGCGCGCCATGCGCGCGAGCACGGGGCAGCGGCGGGACACGGATGCCTCGCCAATCTTGTCCAAGGCACGGTGTGCAAAATTCTCGGTCAAGAAGAAATCAAACCGCATAAGGTGCGTTACCATCTGGAACGCCGCGATGCCGATTTCGAGCAGAAGATGGCGGAGGTTCTGTGCGTCTATCGCGAGGTCCAGGTCCTGAAAAAGGCGGCGGCCAAGGCGAAGAATAAGTCTAAAACATCGCGCAAGCCGGTGGCGATTGTCTCCTACGACGAGAAGCCGGGAATCCAGGCGATCGCGACCACATCGCCGGATTTGCCGCCGGTGCCTGGCACCTACGCGACATTCTCGCGCGATCATGAGTACAAGCGCCATGGCACGCTCAGCCTGTTGGCCGGGATCGATCTGCTCACCGGCAAGGTCCACGCCCTGGTCAAAGACCGCCATCGCAGCCGCGAGTTCATCGAATTCCTCAAGCTCCTTAATGCCGCTTACCCGGCCGGTACGGCGATCAAGGTGATCCTGGACAACCACTCGGCGCATATCTCCAGAGAAACCCAAGCCTGGCTCGCCACTCAACCGGCGGGCCGCTTCGCGCTCACCTTCACGCCCAAGCACGGATCCTGGCTCAACCTCATCGAGGGCTTCTTCTCCAAGTTCGCCCGCTCGGTCTTGCGCCATATCCGGGTGGCATCAAAACAGGAGCTAAAGCAACGCATCATGCTCGGTATCAAGGACGTCAATCGCTACCCGGTCATCCACACTTGGTCTTACAAACTAGCCGAGGCTGCCTGATATGATTCGAACCAAGGAAACGCTGACCTAGCCGTCCGGCTTGGCAATGATCCCGATGCGCCAAGTAAGGATCGGCCTCGAGCTGCAGGTTGTTCCAGGCCGGCTACCGTCGCTCGGACAACGCTTGTCTTCGCACTCCGGACTGCCGCAATTTCGGCCAGCGACCAGTTTCCGGCGAACGCCTCTAGGCGGCTCTTGGATGCTTCAGGACCTTGCGGCGTGCCACGATCGCCTCAACCTTGCTCGAATACCTCGTTCCCCACTCGCAAAGAGGAGCCAGCGCCTTTCCCAAGGTTCTTCCGAAAGCCGTGAGGGAATATTCGACCTTCGGGGGTATCTCTCCGAAATCGACACGATCGATTATCCCGTCCGCCTGCAACTCCTTGAGTTGTTGAATCAGCACTTTGTCACTGACCTTGCCGACTGCGCGTCTTAATTCGCCATAGCGGCGGGTCTCATGGGCCAGATGGAACAGGATCAACGGCTTCCATTTCCCACCGAGCACAAATAGGGCTGCGTCCAAGCCGCAGGTAAAGGCGCCCTTCTTCATCTTAATCCACTCCTCATTTGATACTTACCAAAAGGTGCATACTGGAAGAGATAAATGCAACACCATATGTCCGCGTTTATCATTCACGTGTTGAGGACGCTATGAGCAGACTTAAAGGAAAGATCGCGGTCATCACAGGCGCGAACAGTGGCATCGGCCTGGCAAGCGCGAAACGGTTCGTCGCCGAGGGAGCGCATGTCTACATTACGGGGCGCCGCCAGGAAGAATTGGACAAGGCGATCCAGGCGATCGGAGCCGGCGTAACCGCGGTACAAGGCGATGTGTCTAGTCTCGAAGACCTGGACCGGTTGTTCGCAAAGGTCCGGTCGGATCATGGGCGCATAGACGTACTATTCGCCAATGCCGGCTTGGGCGCAACCGAGCCCTTGGGCAAGATTACGGAGTCCGCCTTTGATCTAGTCTTCGGTGTAAATGTCAAAGGTACGATATTCACGGTTCAAAAGGGACTGCCACTGATGGGGGACGGAGGGTCCATCATCCTCACCGGATCAACCACAGCGTCGATGGGAACTCCGGCCTTTAGCATCTACAGCGCGAGCAAAGCGGCGATCCGCAATCTCGCCCGTAGTTGGACGCTGGACTTGAAGGGCACTGGAATTCGCGTGAACGTTCTTTCGCCCGGCGCCACTGCGACACCCGGTCTGCTAAGGGCTTTGGAGAGAACGGGCCACAAGGACGCAATGATCGCGGGCCTAATCGAGCAGTCCCCGCTCGGACGGATGGCCGAACCCGACGATATCGCAGACGTAGCGCTCTTTCTGGCGTCCGACGCCAGCCGGTCCATGACTGGAAGCGAGATCTTCGCGGATGGTGGAATGGCGCAGGTTTGAAGGCGGCGACAAACCCGACGCGACCGGCGTGCTCCTTACGCCACACATTCGACGAGCACTAATGCGCAATTCCGAACCTCGCGAGGACCACAGCGAGCGTGTGCCTGCCGTGCCCCGGCCCTCGAACCCATCGTGAGCCGCCGGAGCCTGGCTGTCATGTTAGGCGGCCTGAGCTTGCTCAGGCCGCTGTCGATCAATGCCTACCTGCCCGCATTCATCAATATCCGGCGCAATTTTTACGCAACAGTTGGCTGACGCGATAATCTCGGTGTGGGAGCTCGATCTCCCACTCGGAAGCGACTACCGATCGAGAGGCATGGAGCTGTCCGTCAGCGCCTGCATAAAGGCGACGAGCGCATCCTCTTCTGCGTCAGACAGGCCGAGGTGTCCGACTTTGCTCGTGTTCATGTTGTCGGTGGATTCAGGCGCAGGCCAGCACGTCGCACCTTCGCCGGCATCATGGGGCCTGCACCGCGGCAGGACGTCACGCGTGTTGTAGAAATGCACGATCTCTTTCAGGCTGGTGAAATATCCATTATGCCCATAAGCCTTCACGAAGGTTGGATACGGCCGCTTGTCGACATTACGCAGTGTCGGCACTTGCATTCGCGCCTGGTTGTCTGGCGCCAGCTTGAGCCATCGTTGGTCTACCGCGGAAGGCTGACTCAGCAGATGTCCTTGCTTGAGAAAACTGCCGACACCACCATCGACGAATGACGATCCTTGCGGATTGGCGACATAATCCAATGCGTCGGGCCGATCTTCCTTGTAGTACGGAAGCCTCGGGTTGGCCGGAGTACCGATGTTGCTGGCGGTAAAGTCGGTGAACAACGGGTCTTCGCCGGGCCCGCCGTCGCGGTGACATTCGTTGCATCGCCCCTTGCCGCGGAACACTTCGTATCCCTGCTGCTCTTGCGGCGTGAACTGCGCCTTCTTCGCCAGTACCGCGTCGAATTTCGAGGTGAACGACGTAACCTCGGCAGATGCCTCATAGCCGGCGATGGACTGTGCCATCTGATCGAAGGTGGTGCCGACCCGGCCGCGATCGAGCGGGCTCAGATGAACCGGCAACGGCTCGCCGGCGTTCGGCGGCCCGGGCCGGTCGCAGACCGCAGCCACGTCGCGTGGCCATGCGATCGCAAAGCTCTGCGGCCCCCACACATTCTCGAACAGGACGCGATAAGGCCGCTGCGAGGCGCGATAGACCGCGCAGGCGAGATCGGGCAGGCCCATTTCCACCGGATTGGTCGGCGGACCTTGGGCCTGTTCGGCAGCCGGATTGCCCAGCCGGCGTCCGGTCGCACGCATGTCCCAGAAATTGCCGCCGACGAGGTCACCCTGCCCGGGATTATAGTGCAACACGGGCGACAGCGGCGCGTAGGCGTGCGATTGCGGCTTGCGATCACTGAATCGCGTGCGCACTGAGCCGGGATAGGCGCCGGTGGTGCGGTTCAGCTCCGATACCGGACCGGTAAAGCCCGTCTCGGGCATATGGCAGAAGGCGCAAGCCTCGTTGCGGTATACTGACAAATTCTTGTCGTACAACATCAGCCTACCGAGCAACTCGATTTGCTGGATCTGATTATCCGGCGGCGCCGCAAGCCGCTCGATTGTTTGCGCTTCGATGCGGTCAATCTCGGCCTCGACCTGTGCCATTTCCTGGAGCGCCTGAGGAGAGAGCCTTGAGCTGGTCTCCTCGGCGTTTGGCGCATCCGCGACCAGCGTGTCGACGAACAACGCCGCTACCACTACAGCAGCCACCAACGAGAGCGTTTGCAGGCACGTCGGGCCATGTGGTGGTTGGCGGTAGAGGCGGATCATCTGCCCTCACGACGCTGGGGGCTTGGTCTGAAAGGCCCCGATGGCTTGGTAACTTGACGAAATGGGGGCGGTGAAAGCTATCACCATCATGCGGAAAGAGCCACGGCGAAGTACCGAGGTCATGTCTTGGTCTCCACAAAAACATGTTACCGGCGTTGGCCCGCGGCACCGGGAGAGCGCCGCCGGCCGGCGAAGTGAGCGGGCCTACTCCGCGGCGATCGTCTGCGGTCTGGAATTGATGCCCAGCGCCTTGGCGACGCCAGCGCCGTAGGCTGGATCCGCCTTGGCGCAGTTGGCGATATGTCGCTCCTGAATGTGCTTCGCGGCGCCGCCGACCTGGCGGGCGGTATTGTCGAACAGAGTCTGCTTCTGTTGCGGATTCATCTTGCGGAACAGGTCGCCCGGCTGCTGCCAGTGATCATCATCGACCCGGTGATCCCAGTGCGCGGCCGCGCCGGTGATCTCGAGCGGCGGCTCGTTGAGCTGCGGCTGATCGATCCACTCGCCGCGGCTATTGGGGAAGTAGGTCGGCGTTCCGCCGAGATTGCCGTCGGTGCGCATCGCGCCATCACGATGATAGCTGAGGAACGGACATTTCGGCGCGTTGACCGGGATGTGGTGGTGATTGACCCCCAGGCGATACCGCTGCGCATCTCCATAGGAGAACAGCCGCGCCTGCAGCATCTTGTCGGGCGAATAGCTGATGCCCGGCACGATGTTGGCAGGTGAAAACGCCGCCTGTTCGACCTCGGCGAAGACGTTTTCGGGATTTCGGTTGAGCTCAAAAAATCCGACCTCGATCAGCGGGAAACCGCCCTTTGGCCAGACCTTGGTCAGGTCGAAGGGGTTGAACGGGAAAGCCTTCGCCTGCGCGTCCGTCATCACCTGGATGAATAGGGTCCAGCGCGGGAACTCCCCGGCCTCGATGCTTCCGAAAAGATCCCGCTGATGGCTCTCGCGGTCTTTGCCTACCAGGGCCTCGGCCTCCGCGTCCGTCAGGTTCTGAATGCCCTGCTGGGTACGGAAGTGGAATTTGACCCAGATGCGTTCGTCTGCGGCATTGAGGAAGCTGTACGCATGGCTGCCGAAGCCGTGCATATGACGGAAGCTCTTCGGAATACCGCGCTCGCTCATGACAATCGTGACCTGATGCAGAGCTTCGGGTAGCAGCGTCCAGAAGTCCCAGTTGTTGTCAGCACTGCGCATGCCGGTTCGCGGATCACGCTTGATGGCGTGGTTGAGGTCGGGGAACCGTAGCGGGTCGCGGAAGAAAAACACCGGCGTGTTGTTGCCGACGACGTCCCAGTTGCCCTCCTCAGTGTAGAACTTCAGAGCGAAGCCGCGGATGTCGCGCTCGGCGTCCGCGGCGCCGCGCTCACCTGCGACCGTGGAGAAGCGGGCGAACATCGGGGTCTGCTTGCCGATCTGGGAGAATATCTTGGCCCTGGTGTAGCGGGTGATGTCGTGCGTGACGGTGAAGGTGCCGTGGGCGCCGGAACCCTTGGCGTGCATGCGGCGCTCCGGGATCACTTCGCGGGCGAAATGGGCCAGCTTTTCGATCAGCCAGACATCCTGCAACAGCGCAGGCCCCCGTGGCCCGGCGGTCTGAATGTTGAGATTGTCCGTGACGGGGGTACCGGACGCATGGGCCAGCGGCGGGCGTTTGGTCTCATTGCTCATTGAGTTGCTCCATAGGTTGCGTGTTGAGCGGGTTGGAAGGACGATTGCGCCTTGGCCCAGGGCGCTGGTCTGGTGCGTCGCTTGGCGCGTTCATGGAAAATTGACCCGATGAAGTCGAGGCTGGTTCATGCGGCGAGCAACGAGGTGAGGCTCAGCCGCCCCTTTTTGCTCCATTCGCCCTAGGGAGAAGCTGCGACAGTCAGAGGGTACGCAGGAACACGACCAGATCGCGCTTTTCATCGCCGGTCAGCTTCGTGCCGAGCACCAAGTTGAAAAACTCAACCGTATCATCGAGCGTCAGCAAGCGTCCGTCGTGCAAGTAGGGCGGCGAATCCTTGATACCGCGCAGCGGGAAGGTCTTGACGGCTCCATCCCCGACTTCATTCAAGCCATTGATCACCTCCGGCTGGAAGAATCGCTCGGTCTTGAGATCGTGCATCAGGTCGTCCGTGTAGTACGGCGCCGCGTGGCAGCTGCCGCACTGGCCTTTGCCAAAGAAAATCTCCTGACCGCGTATTTCGGCTTGCGTTGCCTTGCTCAGATCGAGCTTCCCGAAGATGTCGAGTTTCGGTGCAGGTGGAAAGCCCAACTCTTCCTGGAGCTCCGCCATCAAGTTCACCTGGGTTAGGCGATCGAGAGGATTCATGCCCTTCTTGGCCGCAATCACGTGGTCTCCGTCGAAATACGCTCCGGCCTGCTCGAATTGCGTGAAATCCTCGACGGTCTTGAGCGCGCGCTGCGATCCGAACAGTCGCTGGATTTGCACGCCGCGCAAGGTCGGGGTGACAATGCGATGGCGGGACTCCTGCGGACGCGCATCGGGAGCAAGGTGTGTCGCCTTGTTGCTATGGCCATTCGAGTGGCAGTCGAAGCAAGCTGCGCCCCGGCTAGGCAGTTGGGAGCGGCGATCCTCCGTTTGATTGAATTGCTGCTGTGGAAACGGGGTGACGAGCAGGCGCAGCCCTTCCAGCTGCTTGGGAGTAAGTATCCCGTTAAACAGCTCGTAGTAGTTTTCGATCGTGACGAGCTTTCCTTGCGAGACATCGCCGAGGTCTGTGCGCTGATTAAGATACATTGCAGGCGGAAATTCCGGCAGAAAATGATCGGGGATGTCGTACTCGACGTCAAAGCGCGTGAGATCACGTCCCTCCTGCCGCTTGATCTCGTCGATCACGAAGTGCGGAAACACAAAGCCGCCTGCCTCATGCTTGGGGTGCGGCAGCGGATAGAAGCCTTTAGGAAATAAGTTCTGATCGCGAATCTGCTCCGGGCTCATATTCGCAAGAGCTTCCCACGTCTTTCCCGCCGGGAGCTTGACGCGAACTCCGTCCTGCACCGGTTTCGTGCGGTCCATCGTGACGCCGGCCGCTGGCCGATTGCTCAGGTCATACCGCTCGTTGAGAAGCGCCATGTGCTCGCGCGTGACATCCGCCTTCTGTGCGGACAATCGGGCGAACATCGCCGAGAACGGCTCGGTGATGTCGACCGGCATGTAGCTCGTCTTGCCGCGTGGTCCTTGCTGCGCATAGGCGACGCCGACCGCAAGAATAACGCCAGCAGTTGCCGCTGCTCCAGCCAGAAGTTTTCGCGTTTTCGCTGGGATCATTGGCTCTCTCCTTTATCTGTCTCAACCCTTTAGGTATCGCCGCGCCTGCCCAAGCGATGCTCGGACCCGCAAATTGTCGGCACTCCTCACGCTGGCGAAAAAAGGCCGTACACGAACCTCGACGAGCCTTACTCCCGGGGACATCGCTGGAATTGGCGTCGGTCGATTTCGTGATTGCCTCACAGCCCGAGGTCGCTCAATGACGGATGGCCGTCGGGGCGACGGCCGAGCGGCCAGTGGTATTTTCGGTCGCTCTCCTTGATCGGAAGATCATTGATGCTCGCGATACGCAGGCGCATCAGGCCAAAGTCGTCAAATTCCCAGTTCTCGTTTCCATAGCTGCGGAACCAATTCCCGCCGTCATCGTGCCATTCATAGGCAAAGCGGACGGCGATCCGATTCGCGTGGAAGGCCCACACTGCTTTAATCAACCGGTAGTCCAGTTCGCGGATCCATTTTCTCGTCAGAAATGCTTCAATCGCCTCGCGTCCCTGCAAGAATTCGGAACGGTTTCGCCACCGGCTATCGGTAGTATATGCGAGCGCGACGCGCGCTGGGTCACGCGTGTTCCAGGAATCCTCGGCCAGACGCGCCTTTTCGGTGGCGGTTTCGTAGGTGAACGGTGGCAGCGGCGGGCGGTTCATGGGTGTTCTCCTCGGCCAAGTTACAAAAAGATGGCTCGATCGCCACAGGTTGAAGGCCAGGGAGACGCCTGGGCGATCCGGAACACGACAGCGGTGGCATCGACAGGATGGCCGCTATCAATGCCCGTCGATAGAAGGATCGCGGGGCGTTTTGTGCATGCCCGTCAAAAACCGCGGACAGAGAGCCTTTATCGACTGTTCCGGGCGGGGATGGGTTGCGGCAACCGTCACGTCTCTCGCGCGCTCGCACCGGCAGGACAAGGCGATCGGCCTCAATGGCCTGCGTGGACTGGACCGCCCAGTTTGACTTTGCGCAGGGTTAGCGCGAGCGGCACGGCCGCAAGCGAGATCAACATGAGCACCCAGAACGCATCCATATAGGCCAGGAACGACGCCTGTGCCCGTACCTGCGATCCGATCCACTGGATGGCCTGATCGTGCGCTTGCGCCAGCGAGCTACCGTGGGCGGTAAAAAACTCATGATCTGTTGTAACGTATCCTGATATTGCGCGCTCGACGGAATCACTTGCTCACCAAAGCGGCTCTGGTGAAACTGCTCGCGATGCGTCAGCACGTTGGAGACGATGGAGACGCCGATCGAGCCGCCGGTATTGCGCGCGGCGTTGATCAGGGCCGATGCCTGATCGGTCTTTGATTGCGGGATTCCGTCGTAGGATGCGGCCAGGATCGGCACGAAGATAAGGGGCAGTCCGACGCCCAGCAGCATTCGCGACCGCGCCATGAACCAGAAGCCGAGATCGCCGTATACGTTGGTCATGCCTTACATGGAGAGCGCGATGAGCACCGCGCCGGCGACTATCAGGCATTTGGGTTGCACCTTGGCCGCTGGCCCATGAGACCCGGCGCTATGGCGAATTAAGACGTGCGGTCGGCAAAGTCAGCGACAAAGTGCTGATTCAGCAGCTCAAGGACTTACAGGCGGACGGGATCATCGATCGCGCCGATTTCGGAGAGATTCCCCCGAGGCTCGAATATTCCCTCACCGCTTTCGGGAGAACCTTGGGAAAGGCGCTGGTTCCTCTTTGCGAGTGGGGAACCAAGTATTCGACCAAGGTGGAGGCGATCATGGGACGCCGCAAGGTCCACGGGCATCCGCGCGCCGCCTAGAGGCGTTGGCTGAGGACTGGTCGCTGGCCGAAATTGCTTCAGTCACGAGTACGAAGACAGGCGTTACCGAGCGACGATAGGCCTAGCCGCGGTTCGAACAACTCGCTCGCGGGTTTTTGCCTTCTCCGCTTGAGAGTGCCGCATTCCGATCACCGCTGGTCCAGCGACCCTCACCAAGTCTCTTTGAAGGGGCGGATTTCCACGTTGAACGACCAGGCGCTTCTCGGCTGGTGCACTACGTGCCAGATTTCTTCAGCGATCTCGGCGGGTTGAATGAAGAAGTCGTCAGGATCGTTGGGACGCCAGGCTCGGGTCCGCTCCACATCGATCGCAGCGTCGATTATGACATAGGCCACGTGCACGCCCTTCGGTCCGAGCTCGCGCGCCATGGATTCGGCAAGAATGCGCTGTGCCGCTTTGGTC
>Ga0193699_10001157_pt1 | contig 10600 bp, 11 predicted proteins | sample L3c2metaG_FD_160095 | JGI IMG/M metagenome (GOLD analysis project Ga0193699, IMG submission 160095) | Soil microbial communities from a riparian zone of the East river system, Colorado, United States - L3c2 | ecosystem: Environmental > Terrestrial > Soil > Riparian zone | place: USA: East... | reverse complement strand
CGAGCTCAAAGAACGCATCATGGCCGGCATCGACGACGTCAATCGCCATCCCGTCATCCATACATGGTCCTACAAGTTCGCCGAGGCCGCCTGATATGATTCAAACCATGAAAACGCTGACCTAGTTGTCAGAGGTCCCAAGATTTGCAGCTTTGCAAGAATCGGGGATTGGGTCGTCCGTAGAGCCGTCGGTGTTAATAACCGATCGTAAATTGTGTGACGTGCCTCGCTGCCGAGCGACGCCAAGACAATTCCAACTCGTCAAAGGTCGACGATGGGCTGGCAAACTGGGCCCATCTCGGTCAGTGAACGTAGGGATCCACTCCATACAAATATCCTTTTCACGCATTGACCGTAGGAGACGCAATGTTAGCATATCCATACACACTTAATGCGAGACGATCGTAAATGGTGTTGTCCGATCCACAACCCACGCGCCCCTTCTCTCGAATCCCGGGCGCGGACTTCTTGGCCGCTGCCCTGCTGCGGCAAGGGCAGGATGCTCGGAGCGTTCCTCAAGGTGACCGATCGCTGCGCGGGACTTCCCTGTGCCTGTCGTAAATCAAATCCGGGCATATTGGTGATGCATTCCGCCTAGGCTTGGGCGAATGGTGCAGACAATTGTACGTATCGGAACTGAACGGGAGGCTTCTTCCATGAAGCGTCTGATGATTTTTGCTTTCGCGTCCGTCGCTCTATTCGCCGCCGCGACCCGCATGCAGCGGTCTCCTTCGACCGAGCCGTCCGCCGGAACCGCTGCTATGCCCTCGCTGCAGGAACTCCACACCACAGCGGGCGTAAACGAGCTTCCGATCGAGGACTCTGAGGATATGTCGCTGGTCTATTCGACCGTGACGAAGCGTTAGCAAGCGGGCCTGAAATGCCGGTCCGCCGGACATGGCGACCTCGCGGTGATCCGGAAAATGCCGCCTCGCGTGCGCCAGTCCCACTCTGTCGATCGCCTCATCGATCCGGGCGCGGCTTTCAGTACGCGACAAGCGCGGCTGGTGTTTGAAATCAAGACCGAAGGCAACATTCTTTTCCAGAGAGAGCCAAGGGAGAAGGCGCGGATCCTGAAACGCGATGGCGCTGCGCGGGTGATTGGACCAAGAATGCTGACAGCCTCTCCGGCTTCGAGAGTGAAGTCGAAAGTTTCAAGCACCGCGCGGCTTTCGCAACGAAGGCCGATTTTAGTCGCTTCGAGAACCGCCTGCGCCGTCATGCGATCTCGCTGATGGCTTGCGGTTGCTGCTGTAGGTCGAGCGCAGTTTTCAGCTGCACTACGCTCGGCGTGATGATCGGAATGAACGCGACTTCCCGCAAGCGACGTTGAAAGCCTTCACCGGGCTGCGACAGATAGGCCTTGCCGCCGAAAGCCGAGAGTTCAAGCTGCACGGCTTCCGCCGCGATTTCGGCGAGGCGAATGCGCAACTGGAACAGCCGCGCCGGTGATCGCTCGAACCCCGCGCTCGGCAGACCGTCTTGCAGCTGCGCTTCGACTTTCTCCAAATCGTTCGCGAGAGCTTCGACAGGTGATCTCAGAATATCGCGTCCGGCTTTCAGCCTGCCTGTGGTCTCGACGATGGAACGTCGTGCGAGGCCGATCGCCATGGCGCACTGCAATCCCAGAAATGCGGGGCGCACTTTTGGCAGCCACTCGCTCGCGTTGTGATGAAGAATCCGGTCGGCCCTGATCGCCACGTTGTCGATCTTGATCGCGGCGGTGTTGGTCGCGCGCATCGCCATCAGGTCGAGATCAGAAGATCGCTGGAGGCCGACGTCATCCGACGATAGGCTGGCGACAAAGGCCGGGCTGTTGCCGTCACCTTGCACAGCGGCGGCGACATCGAAGCCGGAGGAACGAAGGTTAGTCACCCAGGGAAGCTGGCCATCGATGCGGAGCGCGCCTTCGATCTTGCTGGCCTTGGTCTGAAGCCCCTCGATGCCGGAAAGAAACTTCATGGCGTTTGAAAGGCCAGTTGCGCCGGCTCGGCTGCCCGCCAGCAGACCCGGCAATAGCTTGTTCCGCAGGGCCTCATTCGGACTCTTCAATAGATACTCGATGAATGTACGATGGCCCCAAAATACGAAGCCCGCTGCAAGCGAGCATTCGGAAACCGCAGCGATCGCGGCGACTGCATCGGTCACATCGCCGCCGTGGCCACCGAGCGCAGCGGGAACGCCTAGCCGGAAGAGGCCGGCTTCAGCGAGTTTTGGCAACGATACAGCGGCATTATCCGAAGTGGTGTCGAGATTATGTGCCGTAGCATCGAGCCACGTCTTCAAACTGGTCGGGAGTGTTGCCACTTTGAGTAGCGCATGTGATCCCACTACTCTGCTGCCGCCGCGGTCGGGTTGCTCCAAGCGTAAGGCAGATACTCTGGGTTCAACTCGGCCTGGCCGAGGTTGTTGGCGAAGTTGCAAAGCGTGGCGAGGCTAACGCCGAGCACCACTTCAAGTGCGTTTGCATCGGTAAATCCTGCGGCGCGAAATGTCTGCAATTCGTCGTCATCGACGCCGCCACGACTGCGGATGACCGCCCGCGTGAACTCTGCGACGGCATTCAGCCGCCCATCAGGAACGTGGTCGTTGTTTCGCAGCGCGTTGACTACGTCCTCAGTCAAGCCGGCCCTCTTGTAGGCCACGATCGTGTGGCCCGCGACGCAGAATCCGCAGCCATGTGTCGCTGCAGCCGTGATCTGAACAGCCTCGCGTTCGGCGAGCCTGAGTCCGCCGCGCGCGTTGATCCCAGACACTGTCTGGTAGGTCTCAAGAGCAACGGGAGCGTTGGCAAGGAGCCGCACGAGATTCGGCAGAAAGCCATTGGCCTTCTGCGCGAGCTCTAGACCTTTCTTGGCGGCATCAGGTGCGTCGTCAACGGTACGAAGGGGAAGGCGAGACATATTGAAGCTCCGGAAACTGCGCGGAGACCGGGCGATACGCCACGATGATATCCGCATCATCGGTTGATGCTCTTGAGTTAGTGAGTGTCTAGCGAACTTTCATCGGCGTTGGATAGCAATGCGGAAAAGAAGTGAATCCTTCGCTGATGCGAGTCATGGCGCTACCGCCTGAGCGAGGCGGCGCTGTTTCGACCGTTCGAAGCCGTGCATTCCCGTCTGCCATTGCAGGCCGACGATCGCGCCTTTGGTTGGCTGCAGCAACGAAAGCGAACTGAACAGGGTCAACGGCAACCATACAATGAGCTGGAGCCATGCCGGCGGCGCGTAAGCCACTTCCACGGCAAGGATCGCCGGCACGATGGCGTGGCCGACCACGATAATCACGAGATAGGCTGGAAAATCGTCGGCGCGGTGATGGTGGAATTCCTCACCGCATTCCGAACAGTGATCGGCGACCTTCAGGAAGCGCCCGAACAGCGCGCCTTTTCCGCAGTTAGGACATCTGCAGCGACAACCCCGCCACGTGGCCTGGGTCAGTGGAACAGGGTCTGTGACGGACATCGTGGCACTCCTTGGACCGCATTGGTTGATCCGTACAATAAGCGCTATCTAGCGAACATTCAAAACGATGCGGCTAAATTGTATGGAATGGATCCGTACAATAGCGGAATGGTCCGGCCCGGTTTGCATGCGCATCGTGGAGGCGCTGGCTTGCCGGCAAAATCCTAAGGGGACTGGCATTCGCTGCGAAGCCGGGCGGACATCATCTTTGGATACCGCTGCCGCGGCAATGGAATCGTTCGGATTTCGTGTCGCATGTTCTCCGAGACCGGCTGGCGGTGGTCGGCGGCGAGGCTTTTGCGATCGGAGCGCGTGGCGCTCGGCGCTGCGCGCAACCGCGCCGAACTGGCTCTGTACGTTCTTGCTGCCGCCCTTAAGTCTCCTGTTGCAGGGGCTCAGATCGTCTAAGGCGTCTCTTTCAGCCCGGCGATGAACTGCAGCGCTTTCACGAGGTGCTCGTTCTCCTCAGGCGTCCCAACTGTAATCCGGAGTTTGTTCCGCAATCCCTCCTCGTCGAACCAGCGCACATAGATGCGTTGCGTTATGAGAGATCGGTAGAGTTTCTCGGCACCCGGCCATCGGCCGCTGGCGGGAACGGTCGCAAGGAGGAAATTCGCCTGCGAGGGCGAGCACGTGAATCCCAATGCGGTGAGGGCCAGATTGAGAACTTCCCGCTCGTGTCGGACGGCCTCCCAGCTCCCGGCAGCAGATTGCACATCTTTCAATGCGGCCGCCCCAATGACCTGCGCGATGGCGTCGACGTTGTAGGAATCCTTCGTCTTCGACAGCATTGGAGCAATGAGGTCGGAAGCTCCGAGGCCGTAAGCGAGCCGAAGGCCCGCGAGCGAATAGCCTTTGCTGAGCGTGCGAAGAAGAAGGACATTAGGATGGGCTTTGACCAGCGCGGATGTGTCATGCCCGATTTTGGGATCCACAAAGTCGATATAGGCTTCATCGACGAGCAGCACGCCACGAAACGTGCGCGCGAGTTTCCCTAACTCAGTTGCGGAGATGAGCGTGCCCGATGGCGCGTGAGGATTTGTAATGATCGCGAGAGGTGCCCCCGCAGCATTCCATTGTTCGGCGGCGTTGTCAGGCACTGACCAGCCATCGCCGAGAGGTATGCTCGCGACCGGGCAGTCGTGAATTGCCGCCAGGACGGGGTAAAGGCTGTAACTCGGCGTCAAAAGCCCGAGGGGTTTTCCCGGATCGAGGAATGTCGTCAGCGCCAGCCGAAGCAGTTCGTCGCCGCCATTGGTCGCTATGACGTTTTGGGGGGAGAGACGGTGCAGGTTAGCGACGCACGTGCGAAATGCTGAAGCAAGCGGGTCCGGATAACGCTGCAGCATGTCAACTGAAAGTGCGCTCAATGCTTGCACGACTGATGGGCCGGGCGGATAGGGATTTTCGTTTGTGTTCAGCTTGATGACTGGCGGTTCAGGCTGAAGGCCCGGTGTGTAGCCATGCATGGCCTTGAGATGTGTGCGTTCGTAGATCATGCGGGGATGCCCGTTGTGGGAGATGTGTGGATCCTGCGCGTGAGCAGATGGTCACGGCAGGGCGCGTTGAGGTGACCGCGCCGTTAGACGGCCATCGACGATAGCGCAGGTCTGGCATGGTCCGGACGGCGAGGACCGCCGGGTCACGGTTTGGTGCAGCAATGATTGGATGGGTCATCCAGACACCGCAACGTCAGATGTCTCGGTCGCGAAGGAGACCGGGCTCTTCGGCCGCGTGTCGACAGTCAGGTTGAACACATCCGGCCGTGCATAGTGACCAGTCACGTCCAGATCGTATTTGCCTCGCGCGATGATCCGGCGATCGAGATCGGCAAGATGAGTGATCTCGCCCTCGAAGTTCGGCTCAACCAGCACGTTTCCAAGCGGGTCGACAATGCAGGATCCTCCGCGGATGAGAACCGTTGAAGGATCATCGCTCTGGATGGCGTTGTAGGCCTTGGGGCAGTCTGCCCGCGTCAGATATTGGCAAGCTGACAGGACGAAGCAGCGGCCTTCCAGGGCGATTGTCCGCATCGTCGGCAGCCAGGTCTCGCGATCGTCAACCGTCGGTGCGCAATAGATCTCGATGCCCTTGGCGTACATCGCCATGCGCAGGAGCGGCATGTAGTTTTCCCAGCAGATGACACTGCCGAAGCGACCGATGGCGCTGTCGACGACCGTGATCGTTGATCCGTCCCCGAACCCCCAGACCAGCCGCTCCAGGGCCGTCGGCATCAGCTTACGGTGTTTACCCAGGAGAGAGCCGTCGGGGCCGAACATGAGGGCAGTGCAGTAGAGCGTGCCGCCGTCGCGCTCGATGACGCCGACGACGAGATGCAGGCGGTCGCGCCGTGCGACCTCGGCAATCTCGAGCATCTCCGGCCCGGGCACTGTGATCGCGCTTTCGTAGTAGCGCCGGAAGTCCTCGCGCCCTTCGGGGCTTCGCATGCCAAGGCGTGCGCCAAAGTCCAGACCCTTCGGATAGCCGCCGATGAACGCCTCCGGGAAGACGACGATTCCCGCGCCTTGCGCGGCCGCTTGCTCTGTCAGGTCAACCAGCTTGGCAATGGTTCGAGGTGTATCGAAGATCACCGGGGCTGCCTGCACGACGGCAGCGCGCACGATGGGATTGGCCATGGGGATTGTCCTTTCGACGTTGGCTACACGACAGCTCTCGTCGCGAGTGATGGTTGAGAAATGAGGTTCGCCAGGAGCGTGAGGGCGTCCTCGAGCGCCGCCCGATCCGGCGCGACGCCAAGCGATACCCGCACGGCCTCGACCGGCATCGCGGCGATCGAGAAGATGGAGCTCGGCACGATGGCGATCCCCGAGCGGTCTGCGTGTTCGGCGAAGTCGGCCGCCCGCCAATGCGACGGCATCCAAAGCCACAGGTGGTGGCCGTGCGGATCGGCGGCGAACTTCATGTCTGCGAGAAGTGAGGCTGCGAGTTTCTGCCGTTCAGCGTTTTCGTTCCGGATCGCCGCTGTGATGGCCTCGAGCACGCCGTCGGCGATCCATCGCGAAGCCAGCGCCGCCATCAGGGGCGGCGCCATGAGCGTCGTCGCTCGGAGCACACCGGCGAGCCTGAGGGCCTGGGTGTTCCCGGGGGCAACGACATACGCAACACGGAGAGCCGGCGTCGCGCATTTGGAGAGTGTGGCGATGTGCCAGGTGATGTCGCCGGCCAGACTGACCAAAGCCGGCGTCGTCTGGGGCCGGAGCGGCGCGTAGGGGTCATCCTCGATGATAATGACATTATGCTGGCGGGCGATGGTGACCAGCCTGCGCCGCCGATCTTCCGACAACGTCGCCGTCGTGGGGTTGTCGATCGAGGGGACGACATACAGGGCTCTCGGCGCCTTGCTCCGGCAGGCCTCCTCGAATGCATCCGGAATGATGCCGGCTTTGTCCATGGTGAGCGGCGTCATCGCCAACCCCTTCTGCGTCGCCACGGCCTTGAGGCCGGGATAGGTCATCGAGCCAGCGGCAATCGTATCGCCGGGGCGAAGCTGAGATTCGCAAATCGCAAAGAGGGCCGATTGCGCGCCGCTGGCGACCAAGATGCGGCTTGGCGAGATCGTCTCCATCCGCCGTCCAAGCCAAGCCGCTGCCGCAATCCGATCAGGCTCGCTGCCCGTGCTTTCCTGATAGTGAAGGTGAAGCATGCCGCGAGGATTGGAGAGGAGTTCGGCGATGCCCTTTGGGATCGCCTTTTGCAACTCGGCGGCCGCCGGCTGGGGCGGGATATTCATGCTGAGATCGATCATAGGCGTGGCACCGAGGCGGCCGATCTGCCGATCTGCGTCAAGCCCTTCCCTGATGAAGCTCCCGCGTCCAGCCTGCGCGTCGACCAGCCCGCGCCGGCGCGCCTCGTTGAAGGCCCGTGTCACGGTCGTCAAATCGACGCCGAGCGCCTCCGCTATGGCACGCTGCGGCGGAAGGCGGTCACCCGGGCGAACCCGGCCGGACCGGACGTCTGCTTCAAGGGCTTCGACAATGCCCAGATATTTCATGCGGGCGCTCTCTACGAGCCGCGGTCGCCAGGGAGACATTCAGGTCAATCCGTATGTGGCATTTGCATACATTCAGGATAATATGTCGGGTTGATCGGCGAAAGTCCTCATGAACAGCCAGCACCGCCCCCGCAACCTATACTTTTCCCCCGATAACGCGGCCTCTGGATCGCCAAGATCGCGTTCACGAAATCCGGGATGCGCACGAGAGGAAGACCGGCAATGTTGATCCGGCCGTCATGAACTATGTAGACGCCGTGCTGAAGTCGGGCGGCGTCGATTTCAGCGTGCGACAGTTTCAGAAGCGAGAACATGCCGCTCTGGTCGCTAAGATAGTCGAATTCCGGCGAGCCCGTCCCCTCGCCGAGCGCCTTTGCCAGAAGCGTCCGCTTCTCCACCATCGAGGCCCGCATGACCTCAAGTTCGTCGAGCGTGAGGATCGGATCAGGATCATGTTGCCGAAAGAGGTCGACCATGGATTACGCCTCGTTTCCCGCAGTCGTCGTTTGCCCGGCGGGTGAGAGTGAGAGCGCGGCACTGCGCAGTCGCTTCAGGCTTTCCTCGATCTCATCGATCGAGACGTTGAGCGGCGGCAGGATGCGCAGCACGTCATCGCCGGCGACGACTGTCAGAAGTCCATGCTCACGAGCGGCCCGCGCCACGTCGCGGACGGGCCGTCCGCATTTGAGGCCCAGCAGCAGCCCTTCACCCCGAACACCTTGGAAGGTGTTGGGAAAGTCTGCCGCGAGAACTTCGAGGCCTTGGTTCAGCTGCTCCCCGCTTGATCGTACTTGGTCCAGAAAGCCGGGGCGCAGCACGATATCCACGACCTCGCTCGCGACGGTCATCGCCAGCGGATTGCCGCCGAACGTGCTGCCGTGTGTCCCCACGGTCATGCCGGCGGCCGCAGCTTCGGTCGCGAGGCAGGCGGCGACAGGAAAGCCGTTCCCCAGGCCCTTGGCGCTCGCCAGAATGTCGGGAGTGATGCCGGTGCCCTGATAGGCGAACAAATGCCCCGTCCGGCCAATGCCTGTCTGGACTTCATCCATGATCAGCAGGAGGCCATGACGGTTGCACAATGCCCGGATCTTGACGAGGCTTTCTGCCGGAAGCGCTCGAACGCCGCTTTCTCCCTGAATCGGTTCGATCAGGATGCCTGCCGTCTCGACGCCGCACGCGGCCTCCAGAACCTCAAGATCGCCGAAGGGCACATGGTCGAACCCGCCGACGGGCGACCCAAACCCCTCCAGATATTTTGGCTGTCCGCCCGCCGCGATCGTCGCGAGTGTCCGACCGTGAAACCCGCCCTCAAAGGTCAGCAGCCGCCAACGCTGCGGGTTTCCTCCGACGAAATGGTGGCGTCGCGCCGTCTTGATCGCCGTCTCGAGCGCCTCCGCCCCCGAATTGCTGAAAAACACCCGATCCGCAAAAGTTTCCGCACATAGGCGCTCGGCCAATTGCTCCTGTTCCGGAATCCTGAAGGCGTTCGATACGTGCCAGACCTGACGCGCCTGACGGATCAGCGCCTCGATCAGACGCGGATGGCTGTGACCGAGCGCCGTCACGGCGATGCCGGTGGCGAAATCAAGATATCTGCGCCCGTCGGTTCCGAACAGCCATGCCCCCTTCCCGTGGCTAAACCTCACATCGGCGCGCGAAAAGCAGGGATACAGAGACCCGCTCGACACCTCGGAGGCGGTCGCCGACCCGGTCATGAAAGCGCCCTTCCCTTCACCTGGCCGTAGGCGAAGGACAACCATTCCAGTGCCGCGGCCAGATCGGACGTTTCGACGGTCGCGCCGCCCCAAAGGCGAAAACCCGGCGGTGCTGTGCGATAGGCCCCCATATCGAACGCGATGCCTTCCTTCGCCAGGAACTCCACTACGGCCCCGGCGACCTTTGCCTGGAGCGAGACATCGGACCCGATCGCGGGATCGACGATCTTCAGGCAGATGGAGGTCTGCGAGCGTATTTCCGGACGCTCGCCAAGAAAATCGCACCACGGATTTCGTTGCACCCACTCCGCGGCGCAGTCGAAATTGGCTTGGCATCGGCGCTTGAGGGCTGGCAGACCGCCGATCGCCTGCGCCCATCGCAGCCCGTCGATCGCATCCTCAACAGCCAGCAGCGAGGGCGTATTGATCGTGCTGCCCTCAAAGAGGGCGTTGTTGATCCGGCCGCCATTCTTCATCCGGAATAGCTTCGGTAACGGCCACGGAGGATCATAACTTTCCAGGCGCTCGATCGCACGCGGGCCGAGCACCAGCATGCCGTGGGCGGCTTCGCCGCCAAGCACTTTCTGCCAGGACCAGGTCGTTACATCGAGCTTCGACCATGGGAGGTCCATCGCGAAAGCAGCCGAGGTCGCGTCGCAGATCGTCAACCCCGCTCGGGTATCGGAAATCCAGTCGCCGTCCGGAACACGCACACCCGACGTCGTTCCGTTCCAGGTGAAGACGATGTCGCGGTCGGGATCCGTCTCGGAAAGATCTGGCAATGCGCCGTACGGCGCCGAGAAGACCCGGCAATCGTCCAGCTTCATCTGGGTCGTGAGATCGATGACCCAGTCCTGACCGAAGTTCTCCCATGCGGCGACATCGACACCGCGCGAGCCGAGAAGGCTCCAGAGCGCCATTTCTATGGCTCCGGTATCGGAGCCAGGAACAATCGCAATCCGATGGTCAGCAGGGATGCCCAGCACCGCCCGCGTAAGCTCGATGACTTCTCTGAGCTTCGCAAGACCGGGCTTGGATCGGTGAGAACGGCCGACAACCGCGCTCTTCAGAACGTCCGTGGTCCAGCCTGGGCGCTTCGCGCACGGCCCCGACGAAAAGTTCGGATTGGCCGGGCGCTGGAGCGGAACTTGGAGATTCGTCGACATGATGCAGATCCTTGAGGAGGGACAACCCCGCACTGGCACAGCCTCACGCGGCGGCGCCTACGGAATTGTCGATGGGGCCTGCCCGGCTTAGTCCTTCGACATCGCGCGCTCGGGCGTTATACCAGACTTCGGAATGATTAACCGATAACAGCCCAATCACGGCTGGCGATGGACTTGATGCGACCGAGCTCGTTGAGAAGGCTACGCCATGCGAACTGGCAAGCGTCGAGGATTGCGGTGTAG
>Ga0193699_10001156_pt1 | contig 10603 bp, 11 predicted proteins | sample L3c2metaG_FD_160095 | JGI IMG/M metagenome (GOLD analysis project Ga0193699, IMG submission 160095) | Soil microbial communities from a riparian zone of the East river system, Colorado, United States - L3c2 | ecosystem: Environmental > Terrestrial > Soil > Riparian zone | place: USA: East... | reverse complement strand
TATTTTGTGCAGCTCCAAATACTGAATTTAAGGTAGGGTTTTTAATGTTTCACTTATCAGCTAATGATAGTACAGGAGAAGTAAATTTAGATCAGTGGTCACAACGAGAGAATCATCATTATATGGTACCTTGTATTGCTAAAGGTATCGTTACTGAATCTGATATTCAAGAAGTAAATAAAGATAGAATTTTATATGTTTACTCAAAAGGCTCTAAAAACTTTACTAGAGATACTAGACGGTAAAATTTATATAGGTGATAATTATGTTAGGTATTGATTATGGTTACGGAAAAATAAGAGGGAAAGATATCAAGGAGGCAGGGTATAGTTTTATATGCAGATATTTATCTCATAGCCCTGGAAAGAATTTATCTAAAGATGAAATAATTGATATGCGAAGTAATGAAATTAAAATAGTAGTTGTTTGGGAAACTACAGAAAATAGAGTCCTTGCAGGATATAATGCCGGACAACAAGATGCATTAGTTGCTCTTCAAGAATTAGATGATCTCGGATTAGGGTCATCTATCTCAGTATATTTTGCGTGTGATAATGATTTTAATGAGGCACAACAAGCACAAATTAATAAATATTTTGAAGGAGTAGGGTCTAAAATAGAACTTACTAAAATAGGAGTTTATGGAAGTTATGATGTAGTACGGAGAACTCTAGATTCCGGATTAGTAACATATGCCTGGCAAACATATGCATGGAGTCATGGAAAGTGGGATGAAAGGGCCCAATTAAGACAGATTCATAATGGGATCCCTATTATAAACAGAGTGCAGTGTGATACAGATCAAGCTATGACAGATGATTTTGGACAATTTTAAGAGGGTAATTAAATGTTATTAAAAATAAATGAAACAAAATATCTTAATACAGATTGTTTTATAGCGGTTGGAGTAAATTCTATTGATCAAGAAGTAAATCTTACGGAAGAGGAATTAAAAGCTGAAGAATTAAAAACTCCAGCTGAAAGAAGTAAAACTAAAAAGGAATTCAAGGGGTGGGGTATAGTGGCGCTTTTAAATAATGGACAAGATCTTTTATGTTTAGTAGACTCTAAAGAGAAAGCAGAAGCAGAGTTAAAATCTCTTTGTGAGTTAATTAATTTACATAAAAATAAAGAATAAAACAATTTTAAAGAGGGTTTAAAATGTATTTGAAATTAGATGATAAAAGAACTGTAAATACAGATTATATAATTACATTAGGAGTTGGACAATTAAAAGAACAAGATGGACACCGTGTTTTAGCTCAACTTATTAATGGTCAGATGATGAGTCTTTATTTGTTTGATTCTAAAGTTGCAGCAGAAGCTAAATTAGATCTTCTTATTAAAGATCATAATCTTAACCATATGAAAGTTCATAATGATGTTAAATTATTATCTAGTTAATATGTAATTTAATAAGGCTGGTTTTGTTGAGAACTTCTTAAACTACCCGGAAGTATATAAGATTGGGAAGTATTAGTCATTTGTGGTTGTTCAGTTCCCTGAGAGTTCATAGAAGCAGTTTGTTGTAAATTTCCTTGTTGTGGTTGTTGCCTTTGCATTTGTCTTTGTTGTAATTCTTGAGCTGAGGGTGGTACTCTGTATCCTAAGACTTTAGAAGCAGGATATTCTTTAATACTTACGTTTCCAGATTGATTTCCACCTAAAACTTTAATATATCCATCTTTATCCCCTTCTCCAGCATAGAATCCAACATGTCCGTGAGCTGGACTATTGTTACCAGTTAAATCACTAAACACTACTACATCTCCCTGTGATGGATTAGAAGTTGGTTTACCATATCCTAAGAACGATCTAGCCGCTAAACTTCCCGTAGATCCATGTCCTGTAGATGATAAGACGGCATTAGCAAATCCTGCACACCAGGGTGTATTCTGTATATTAACCTTTCCTACTCCAGATTTCTGTAAAAAATCTCCGATAACTTCAGCGTGTGATTGGCGCCCATCTCCTAAAAAGGACTGTGCTACTTCATAAGGGGCTTTTCCATTATAAGCAGCTAAAGAAGCAGCTTGTGTATCACCGACTAATTTAGGTGTTACTGGTGTAGGTTGTTGTTTTGGTTGCATTTGTTGTTGAAATTGTTCTAAACTATTAGGAGCTGCTGAATCATTACCTAAAGCCACTTGCTTTTGGGGGCTTCCTGGCTGTTTAAGGTTATTTAAAAGCCCTCCAGGAGGACTTTGAGGACTGTTTTGACCTCCCATACCCTGAGGAAGAATAGAGCCTGCAAGAGCATGTAAAGAGCTGTTAGACATAGCAGCACTAACTGCTTGATTTGCCTGACTTACAGGATTTTGACCAAATAAATTTTGTAATAACCCACCAGAAGATGATTGTAAAGAAGAACCTATTTGTGTACTTCCTTGAGAAGCATTAGAATCTCCCCCAGCTATTCCTTTTGAAATCCCCCCAAATAACCCTTTCATACCACTCATAATATCATCCCCACTACTGCTTTCCGGAGCAGTTTGAAATACTTGAGCTGTATTCTGAGGAGCTTGTGGTTGTTGTAATATACCGTAATTTATTGGCATTTGACTTACCTTAAAAGTGTGTTATAATATTTATATAGGGGGTACTTATGACTATTATCGATGTATTAAAAGGGTTATTACTTACTCTTTTTAGTTTTATAGGGTGTTTATTTTTTGTAATAGTATATACTGTAACTTATGGTTTAATAGGGTTATTCTTATTAATAACATTTCCCTGGTGTTTATTATTGCTATTGTTGTAAATTAGGAAGTGGTGTAGCTACTTCTTTTTCAAGAGCGTTAGTTAATACTTGACTTATAATATTTTTAATTCTAGATGGACTAGATGTTTTAGATCCTAATCCTCTTAATAAAGTAATACCTGCTGAATTGTGTGTCAAAGAATTAACAAAATTAGCTATTGTTCCTACACTTTGAGTATTCATTCCGCGAGTTGTTTTAATAGCACCCTCTGCCATATTTCGCATTCCATTAAATGCTTCTGATAATTCAGGTGTTAAAATATGTTGTGCTAATCCAGAATTTTGAAGTTTATTTAATTCTCCTGAAATTTTCGTAGGAAAAATACGACCATCAACATTCATTGATCTTTCAACAGCCTGTTGAAGATAAGCATATCCAAATACTTGTTTGCCTTCTGGGCCAAGGGTTTTAGCTACTTGTGCCATAGCAGTAAGATTAGGTAATCTAGGACGTAAAAGTTTAGAGGCACGAGTCCATGTATCTGTAACATCTTGAGGAGAAAGTAGTTTACCTGACTCTGTATTATAGACATCGAATGGTTTTACTTGGTCAATATGAAACTTATCAGCTGCTGCTAATTGATTAGCTAATGCTGGATTAGAAGCTTTTGCTGCTGCATTTAAATCAGAAGTAACAGCTTGTTTAACTCCTAATAGTTCTTGATATGATTTAAAATTGGCTGTTGAACTACCCATTTTAATTGCTCTTTCTGCTTGATTTATTCCAGAACTAATCTGACGTCTATAAGTCATTAAATCACTTATAGTAGGGTTTGTAGGAAGCAAATCTGGTAATAATTCTCTAGCTGCTTTAGTTTGAATAGCCCCTAATGTTTTAGATAATATAGGAGTTGGAGCATCGGCTAATGATTCATTAAGTGGAGCATATAAAGCATTTTGTTGTTGAATTATTTTAGGATAATTAGCCTTAGCTAAGTTAACTATCATATCTGTTGGTTTTTGTGTAATATCTATTTTTGGAGCTGCTGCTTCTAATTTAGTTTGTAATGCTTGTTTAGTAGCTCTTTCAACTTCTTCAACTGTAAGTTCTTTACCAGAACTATCTAAAGCCCCTTTAATACTCTTAATGCCAGCTTCAGAATAAGGACTCATTCCTACTCTTTCAATATCATCTATTTTATCATTAATAATTTCTGCTGATCGAGCAAACTTACCTGCAATAGCCCCTAAAGGAGCCCCTATAGCACCACCAATAATACCACTAGTAATAGGATCTTCAGAATTTGCACTCGCTCCCATTAAAGCTCCTTGAGTACCTTGAGTTAATGCTCCACTTGTTACTGGACTTAATCCTGCTCCCAATTTACCAATTAAACCACCAGCAGTTAAAGCACTACTTATCATATTACTACCTAAATTACTATATTTAGATATATTAGGATTTGCCTGAATGTCTTTTTGTGCTGGGTTAAAAACATAATCTAATGCTTTGTTACCTGCTTCAGAGATAAGCTTGCGACTTTCTGCAGTACTCTGTTTGAAATTTTGATATGTACTATCTGGAACTATACCAGCTTTATCTAGTAAATGTAATCCACCCTGTATAGTTTGAGATAAAATATTTCCTGGGGCAGCTAAAGTCTGCCCTATACCCTCAATAGCTCCACGAGCTAAAGAAGCAGTACCAGCTAAAATCTTACTTGGAGTATCAGTTGATTTAGATTGATTTGAATCTAACATAGACTGGAGTTGTTCTGTAGAAACTTTAGATAAATCGGGAGTAATTACTTGCGATTTAGTAGAGACAGGATCATTCATTGAAGGTTCTGAAACCGATTGATTCTGAGACAACATAGCTTGTAATTGGTCTGTAGGTATCTGAGATAAGTCAGGCATTATTATTTACTCTCTTGTGCTCTACGAGCTAATTCAGCTCTAATCATATCTTGAGTTACTCCAGAAGGTAATTGATTAGGAGTTTTTTGAGATTGATTACTTTGCTGACTTAAATTAACTGATTGTTCAGTTTCTGGTTTATATCCTGGAGTGTTTTCTTTAATAGTAGTATTAATGGATGAACTACCACCTAAAGATTCAGGAAGTACATCTTTTATAGCCCTGAGTGTACCAGTTATATAATTTCCACCTTGTGATACTCGAACTGCATCGTCTTGTGCTTGTTGTAATTGTGTTGCAGCATCTTTTGCATCTTGTGAATTAGCACCTTTCTCACTTATAATGTTTTGAAGGTTAGCTTTCGCATCCTGTACGACTAATCCAGCTTTATAAGTATTAGACTTTATCATAGCATTTTGTTTAGCAGCAGCTTCTTTTTGAAATGGTAATGCGTTCTCTAGTACAGGATGAACAAAAGTATCTTCAAATTGAGTATTATTTTTAAATGAAGAGGGTTTAGGAGCGTCTGGGTATTGACTACTTATAGTTTTATACCTAGCAGTATAAATATCTAATGGAGTTCTGGCAGTTCCAGGAATAGGTTGTCCAGTTTGAGGATTTACTTGTGGAGGTTTAGCATCAGTAATTACACCATGAATCTGAGCACCAATTTGTGTAATACCTTTAATATTATCATTAGCAATTTGCTGAGATATTTTTTCTCTAACCTGTTTCAATTTTAATGCACTATGAACATCACCTTGATTAAGATATGTATTTTCTACAGCATCAAGACCAGCTTGAGAACCACCTACAGCAGCTGCTTTTTGATATGCTTGAACTCTATCTTGTCTCTGTTGCATTTGTATCTTCGCACTAGCAATTTCCATTTGTTTTGTTTGATTTAGTAAACCCAACCCTTGATTTTGAAGTTGTTGAGTTTGAAGTTGTCCAGGAAACATTTGTGCAGACTGTTGCATTTGCTGATTACGTGCAGTTATTTCTGAGTTAGTATTTTTTTGTTCCATAGCAGTACGTTTAGCTTCGTTCATAGAACTTAAACCACTAAGTAATCCCTGTTCATTTTGAGCTGCATTATTAGGATTTTGAATTACTTGTGTAGAAATCCCTGGAGTAGGAGGTGTTTGAAGAATACCATAATTAACTGTCATTTTTAATACCTATATTTATAAGAAGTTTCCAAGAAGTCCAGCAACACTACCAATAGTGCTACCTATACCTGCACCGCCCCCACCGCCCCCACCTAACTGAGTAACTCGCGTTTCTTGATTAGCTAATGGAGTTAAATAAGAAGAAGCTTGGGCTTGTCCAGCAGCTAAGTAAGCGTTAGCTTGTGCGTCACCAAGATTTTGATATTGGCCAGCTATTTGATTTCCAAGATTGGCGGCTCCACTAGTTGCTTGCTGAGTAGCTCCAGCTCCATAACCAGCTAGTGTTTGTAAGTGATTAAGATAATTATTATAATAACTAGAAGCTTGACCTTGACCAAATTGATTTAATTGTTGTAATATAGATCCACTATTTAACATACCACTAGCTGAAGCTGCATTTTGAATAGCACTAGTTCCTTGATTCATTTGAAATTGATACCCTGGTAGATTTTGAACAATATCTGTTAAATCAGCTGGACTAGCAACACCCATTGCATTATATCTAGTGTATAAATCTTCTTCTTTTTGCCATTGTGATTGATTTTGGTTATAATTTGTTAACTGTTGTTGATATTGGGGTAATAAATTTTGTTTTAAATCATCAGCAGCAGAAGCTTGTGCTGCATATGCTCGAATATCCCTATTAGACAAAGCATCTGCAACACTTGGGGGTTTATATTGTGATAGTGTTCCTCCAACCATAGTAGAGACTAAATTAATACCAAGCATATCAGTATTAGGTCCTTCAATATCACTACCACCTCCTATAAGAGGAGTATTAGTACCATCACCACCTAAATAAGTTGCAGACTGAAAGTTTCCAGCACCAGTAGTATATGGATTTATAAAGGTATTTTGAGCTATATATTGGTTAATTTGACTTTGTGTTTCATTATCTAATGCTGTTTGTAAAGTAGGTTTAGTTGGAGCTGTTGGAGCTGCTCCTGGACTCACAGCTTGTAAACCTAACATGTAAGTTAATTGAGCAGCAGCTTGATTACCTGTATTTATTATTGGGTTAGCATAAGTCAAAGCTGTACTATACTCTCCTTGAAGAGCGCTAATAGCTGCATTAGTATTTCTTGTAGCTGCTTGACTAGCTGCTTGTGCTGCTAATACTTGTTGTTGTGCAGCTTGACTAGCTGCTGCTACACTAGGTCCTGTTTGGACCATAGATTGACCACCGCCCCCACCACCGCCCATACTCATTATTCACCACCATTATATATATCAGTTTCAAACAATAATAAATCTACTAATTGGTTATTATAAATAACACCATCTTTAATTATACCACAAGCTTTATACTTCCACTTTGTAACAAATTTAATCATATGTAAACAATTACTAGGTACACTTGTAAAAATTTTAGTATACTCTGTTTCTTCTTTTAAATACTTATATCCAGCTTCCATTGCTTTCTGTATAACTTCTGTTCCCCAGTATTTAGGAATCATTGCAATATGTGCATCGACTACTAGATTTGTTATTGGGTGTAAAGTCCATAAACCTACAGGCTCATGATCCCAAAATGCTACTATATATTCTAATGATTCGTCTACTGTATAATCTTTTACTTTAATACCCTGACCATAAGTAAGTCTAAATAATGCAGGGTGTGTCATTATATCAGTTATTAAGACTTTATCTTTAGTTTTATATGTTGTAATCATTCTTTTCTCTAAAATACTGTAATTAAGTAATAGTTCCATTTTGAACTAATTGTATAAATCTAACTAATTCTACTACTGTAATAGATACAGTATTAGGTTGAGTTCCAGTAAATATTATAGTACTAGTCTTATTATTATTAGTCCAGTTTACTATTTGTTGGTCAGTTTTCATTAAATATATTCCGTAATTATAATTAGTCCTGCAGTCCCTGCACCACCAGAATAACTGGTAGTTACATTATAGCCATTAGCGCCAGATCCACCTGCTCCATAACCGGTCCCTGCTGCACCATTAGCTCCAGCATTAGCAGCTCCAGCATTACCACCAAATCCAAAACCAAGAGCACTACTACCACCATCTGCTGCCGGAATGGCATTTGCACTAGATGCAAGAGCTAAACCATCTTGCCCAGGCTGTCCTGCTATAGAAATATCTCCAGTTCCTGTTGTACCACCAGCTCCACCGACTCCTAAAACACCACCAGCCCCACCAGAACCTCCATTAGCAGTACATATAGTAGTTATAGATGTTGCTCCACCATTACCACCATTATTATTGCCTGCTGCCCCTGCTGTTCCAGCGGCTCCTATTGTAGCAGTTTTTGAAGCTCCAATAGCAGCTGCAGAAGCAAATTTACGACTATACGCCCCACCACCACCGCCACCAGCTGTATATTGAGCACCAGCAGCCCCAGCTATACCACCACCACCACCTCCACCGCCTATACATTCTATAATACAATATTTCATACTGGCAGTAGGAGTATAAGTACCGCTTGATGTAAAGGTCTGTATATTTAATACAGTAACACCACCACTACTTCCGGCCGGGACAGTATAAGCTCCTGTACCATCTAAATACTTTGTAGCATCATTAGGTAATATTGGAGCAAATCCATGTTTAGATGTTGTGACATTATTAGTTGTAATATTAGATGTACTTAAATTTGCATCGGTATATCCCGTACAATTAGTTAATACACCACTAGTAGGGGTTCCTAATAAGGGAGTTACCATTACCATACTTGTAGATGTACAAGCAGATATATTACCTGAAGTTACTGTCCCAAGCAAAGGAGTTATTAAAGTAGGACTAGTCTGAAGAACTATACTTCCACTACCAGTTGTACTTGTACTTAAATCACTTACTGCAAGTTGACCAACTGTAATTGCAGCTCCACTAGTTACTTGTTTTAATACTTGAGATGTACCACCAGTAGCACTTAAATCTGCATTTGTGCCACCATAAAGAAGGCCTATTTTAGTTCCTTGCCATATTCCAGTCCCTATTGTTCCAATTGCTGTAAGACTAGATGTAACTACATTAGATGCTAAAGTAGTTCCTGTAAGTGTTCCAGCAGGTGCTATTACTACACTAGTAGATACTGCTGTTACTAATCCCTTATTATTAACGGTAAGGGTAGGTATTGCTGTACTAGATCCAAACGAACCTACATTACTATTTACTGTAACTAATGTAAAAGTTCCTGTATTTGCTGTTATAGTAAGGTCACCACTAACAGTTCGAGTTATCCAGTTTGTCCCGTCAGCTATTAAAATATTCTTAGTTGTTGCTGTAGTAGATCCTAATAATACACCATTTATAGAACTTACAGTAGGATTAGGATATGTACCACTTAAATCTCCACCAGCTGTTCCACCAGGAGATGTTCCACTTATAGCTACATTATTTGCCGAAGTTATTCGACCATTTGAATCAACAACAAATTGAGATACAGCCGTACTATTGCCATAAGATCCAGCTGAAACTCCTGTTAAAGACATATCTGAAGATTGAATTAAAACATTCCCTGTTGAACTTAAAATTCCAGATGCATGATTTACTTTCAGAAAACCACTAGGTAAATCACTTAATACTTGGGCCCCTGTTAAACTTGAATTTGGGGTAGATAAAATAAATTGTGCTGAACTTGGAGCAAAGTTAGATGCATTAAGATTTACTTGTTGACGTAATAAATTCAACCATCTATCATAAGAACCTATTAACATTCCTTGTTCATCAGTTATCTTTCCTTGTGGGGGAGGTGGTAAATTAGACATTAACTATCTCCCGATCTAGCTATAGCCCATGCTCCTAATAATATAAATTGATTATTTAAAGCAGTTTGAATCTTAAAAACCCATGTTCTAGCTCTTCCAAGTCTTGGCCAATAACATCTCCATTGACCATCAGAGGTTTGTACAGGATAAGCAGGTTTAGCAGAACCGAAAGTATGTCCACCATCTCTACTAACATATAAATTTATTTGTGATAATGTAGATCCTGGAGTAGTATCAAAATCTATTTGTAATCTATCTACATAAGTCTGCATTCCAATTGAATACTCAGGATGCGACTGTATTGTTCGAGTAATAGCAGTTCCATTCTCAGTAAAATTAGTCATATCTAATGTGTATACCTTCCCACTATTAAAATCACCAACTAATTGCTTATTATAACAATATGTATAACAATTAGGGATCCAGCGGGTTTGAACTCCATTTACTAATGATTGTCTTTGACTCCATGTCTGAGTAGTAATATCGTATACCCAAGTAACTCCTTGTGTTGGAAAAGTCAAAACATAAAAACTATGGCCTTCTTGATAGTATACAAAACCTATCGCATCACTAATAGTAGAATATGTAGAGATTTGATAATTAATCGCATCTGTTGAAATTACAATAGGTAAATATCCATTCATCCTTAAAATTACTGGGCCACCATTTCTGCTTTGACCTAACAAAAATAAAGTATTATCACCTAATGCTAATGATTGTTTAGCGGCGCACCCAGTTTCTATATATACTGATTGATTTCTAGCAAAAGAAAAAAATGGATTTCCTGCATTATACCATACTTCTGTAGTTTGTTCTCCAAATAACCATATTTCTCTATGTAATGTTGATATAGCTACTAAATTATTCTGGTTTCCTGTAGTACTTGCAAAACTTAAAGCAGGCCAGGTTGTAAGATCACTGACAGCACTAGTAAACCATTGTTGACTATTAAATCCCGCTGCTATTCCGAATTCATCTTGTGCTTCAATATCAATAACATTATCATTAAAACTACTAGTAGTAGTATATGCTGTAGCAGTTGCGTTAATTCCGGCAGCGTCTGTAAAACTAACAGTTGG
>Ga0193699_10001154_pt1 | contig 10636 bp, 5 predicted proteins | sample L3c2metaG_FD_160095 | JGI IMG/M metagenome (GOLD analysis project Ga0193699, IMG submission 160095) | Soil microbial communities from a riparian zone of the East river system, Colorado, United States - L3c2 | ecosystem: Environmental > Terrestrial > Soil > Riparian zone | place: USA: East River... | reverse complement strand
ATCGGATCCTCTTGCGGCGAATGGCGGCACTGCGGGTGACGACGCGCTCGATCTGGAGATCGAGTGCGGCGTCCTCCGTGATCGGGAGCTCCTCGCCATCGGGGAGCACGAACTTCAGCTGCACGCGGCGGTCGCGCGCGTAGTCCGCGGCCGTGGCGCCCGTGGCGGCGCGGCGGCGCTCGCCGAACTGGCGCACGAGCATGCGCTCGTCGGCGACACCGCTGTCGGCCAGGATGTCGCGGACCATGACGGCGCGGCGGCCCGACAGCTCGCGATTCTCGCCGGTGCCGCCGCGCGGGTCGGTGTGGCCCTCGATGACGAGCGAGAGCTCGGGGTGCGCCTTGAGCGCACCCGTCACGCCGCTGAGCAGCGCGGCGCTCGGCATTCCCACGACGTCGCTGGCGACGGCGAAGTGCACCGCGCGCGCGCGCACCCGCTCGTCCTGCTGGAGCGTGGTGATCCGGGCGAGCTGGCGCGTCTCGTCCTGCACCACGACGTCGGCCTCGCCGAGCAGGGCCACGGCGCGCGCGATGTGCTGTGTGGCGACGCACGCGAGGGGCGACGCCGATGCGTCGGAGATCGTCGTGGGCAGCGCGACGGCGGACGGCAGCGCACCGTGCGCCACGCCGGCCAGGGTCACGCTGGGCGCGAACCGGCGCGGCGGCGCAGCCGACGCGCGCACGAGCTCGATCTCCGCGTCGGCGAGCGAGGCGACGTCGGCCACCGACTCCGGCGACGCCGCGAGCCGCTCGACCTCGGCCCAGTTGTCGGGGCTCAGCCGGTCGGCGCCCGCGGCGAGGGCGCTGCGCGCATCCGGCACGTCGCCCCGCTCCTCGAACGGTGCCATGAGCTTGCGCGCCTCGACGAGCGCGTCGTCGGACTCGTGGGTCAGCGGGCGCGCCACGTACGCCTCGCGCGCGAAGGCGATCCACGCGCCGGCACGGGCGAGCGCGATGGAGCGCGTGGGAAGGTCGGCGCCGTCGTTGCGCAGCAGCGCGACACGGCGCGTCTCCCAGGCATCGATCGCTGCCAGATCTGCGGCGCGCATCTCGTTCGTGCCGCGCGCGGCGACGGGTGCCAGCGCGCCGGGCGCAGGACGCTGCGGAGCGCAGGCCGTCAGCGCGAGCGACGCGAGGACGACGACTGCCGTTGTGCGTGTCATGGTCAGCGATCTCCGGCAATGCGATCGCGCCAGAACGCGGCGGGACCACCGATGAGGTTCTCCGTGAAGCGAACGCCGACTGTGGCGAAGAAGCCGCTGCCGCCGTTGGCGGCGAAGTCGCGGTCCTGCAGCTCTCCCAGGCGATAGCCGCCCTCGACCTCGATGCGCGGTCCGACGCGCAGGGCGAGCGAGGGGGCGAGGCTCCACGGCGCGGCGCCGCTGGCCTGCTCGAGGAGCATCCTGCCATCCATGCGCAGCCGCACGACACCGTCGCGCTCGAGCGCCTGCTCCACGCGGGCGCCGAGGTACTGCGAGCGGATGCCCAGCGCCGCGCCGGTGGACGAGGTGAGCTGGTCATTGGCCGACCAGCGCATGGCGTAGCGCGCGGCGACCTCAGTCAACGTCGTCGCGGCCCAAATGGCGTCGGCGGCGCCGAGCAGGCGCTTGTCCTCGCCAGTGGAGCCGAGCACCGTGCTCGCGCCAGCCGCGCCGCTGAGCGGGTTGAGCGTGCGGCGCCATTCCAGCTTGCCCAGCAGGTTGATCGCGTCGCCAGTCACCGGGCGCAGCGCCATGCCGACGAGCGAGCGGTCCTGGCGGCTCTGCTGGCCGGTCAGGCCGGTGGTGGTGACGGTGTAGCGCGACCAGTCGTGCAGCGTGATGAGCGCCGCGCTCGCGCCGAGCGGCGCGTCGCCGGCCAGCGTGAAGCGGCTGCCGCGGCGGCCGTCGCCGTTGCGGGCCTCGCCGCGCAGCGAGAAGCGCGAGTGGTCGCTGGTCGGCAGCCACTCCAGCCCACCACCCACCGACCAGCGGTCGCCTTCGGCGCGCGCGAAGGGCAGCGCGCGTGCGGGATCCACCAGCGCGGCGCGGCTCAAGCCGACGCGGCGCTCGTACAGCGTGCTCACCGCCCAGCCACCGCCGACGGCGAGGCGCTGGTTCCAGCCGAGCACCGCCGCGTGCGAGGCGCGCGTGGCGGCGGCGCGCTCGATGCCGCCCCACGCCTCACCGCCGAACAGCGTCGAGGTGCGGAGGTCCACCGAGGTCACGGCGTAGCGCGTGGACTGGCCGACGACGGTGTCCGGCATCGTCGACACGCGGTGCGTCGCTTCGAGGCGAAGCCCCTGGATGATGCGGAAGGAGGCACCGACGCCCATCTGATCGGGGCGCGCGGTGAGCGTCGGCGCGGCCGCCACCGGCGCCGGTGTCAGCGCGTGCGTGCCTTCCACCCACGCGTCCACGCGGCTCGCGACAGCCACCGTGGTCTTGGCGGTGACGGCCGAAGCCGCCGCGCCGGTGCCCTGGACGTCGGTGGAGAGGCCGACCTCCTGGGTCACCGCGCGGCCGCCGACGGTCGTCTTCGCGCTGCCGGTCGTCGTCTGGCGATCGACGCCGTACTGGGCGAAGTGCTGGCGGTCGTGCGCGAGCTGGAAGCGCGTCGTCTCGCTCGCCTTGAAGGCGGCGTCGACGTGCAGCTCGGTGAGGCCCGAGCCGAGGCGCGGGTCGAGGGTGCCGGTCATCCCCTGGTCGACGCGCATCCAGCTGGCCCCGATCGAGGCGCGCTCGCTCGGGAGCGCCCAACGCAGGCTCGCTCGCGCCGCGCCGCCCGACGAATCGGCCGACGTGGTGCGCAGCAGCTCGCCGCCGACGGTGAGCGCGCCGGTGCGGAAGCGAAGGTCGGCCCCGATGATGTCGGTGCTCGTGGCGCTCGCGGCGCCGCCGTCGCGCACGCCGGTGACGCCAACGACCAGCGAGTCGATATGAGTCGCGCGCGAGAAGCGCGCGACGTTCGAGGTGACGTCCAGGAGCCGCGCGACATCGGCTTCCACCCGTCCACCGCCGACGAAGTGCTGGGCGCCGCCCGTCTCGCGCTCCAGCACGGCCACGACGAATACCGGGTTGCCGTAGGGATCGTTCGCCGGCACCGGTCGGCGCAGCAGCACGGCGCCGGTGGCGTAGTCGATCTCGTAGTCGGCGAAGCGGGTCAGCGTCTCGCGAGAGATGACGCGTGCCGCGTTGTCGCGGGCGCGCACCTCGAGCGTGACGCGGTCGGTGCCGGGGCGGGTGCCGGCGCCGAACACGTACGGACCGGAGCCGCCGTCGCCGCGGAGCTGCTGCTGCTCCAGCGCCTGGCGCGTCATGCTGCCGAAGCCGCGGAAGCTCAGCGCGCCGGCGCTCAGCCGCGCGCTCACGCCACTGAGCGACCGCTGGTAGCCGGCGAGCAGCGCGTCCTTGTCGGTGGCGGGCCGGGCGACGACGTCGCCGAGCTCCACCCAGTCGAGCCCGCGCTCGAGACGCGCCGAGAAGCGCTGCGTGGCGCCGGCGAGGACGCGGCGCTCGCTGCCGTCGCCGTAGGTGGCGTAGCGCGCTTCGTCGAGCGGATCGTAGCCGCGGCCGAAGAAGTCGTTCTCGCCGCCGCGGCGCGAATCGTAGCTCATGGTGAGCGACGCCTCGTGGCCGATCGCGCCGCGGGCCGACATGGCCCCGAAGCTCTCGCCGGCTGCGCCGACGCCGATCTGGCCGGCGCCGGTTGCCATGAGGGCACGCAGCGTCGGCAGGACGCGAAGGGCGCGGCGCGCGACCAGCTTCTCGCCGGCGCGCACGGTGACGCGCCCGTCCCCCACGACATGTCCGGCGCGCAGCGCCACCGTCACGACGCCGTTCGCGTCGGCGCGGCGCTGCTGGCCGAGCGAGCCGGCGTCGCTGTCGGTGCCGTCGATCGTGGCGCCCATGACTTCCACCGAAAGGTCGACCCGCGTCGCGACGGGCACCTTCCACGCGTCCAGCACGCGGACGCGCAGCAGGGTGGCTGCGTCGGCGTCCACGCGCAGCATGAGCGCCTTCGTCGTGTCCGCCTCCATCAGCTCGAGGGTCGTCGGCGCGCCGGAGCGGTGCACCGTGACGCTGTCCCACCGCTCGTTCTTCCACGAGTTCACGATGCGCGCGCGCAGCTTGTGCGGGCCCGGCGCGAGCTCGACGCCGATGAAGTCCTGCACGCCGTCGGGGCGGAGGACCGCGTCGCCGATCTGCTTGTCGCCCTGGAACAGGGTGACGGTGGTGCCGGGCTCGCCCTTCACACCGACGTACACACGATTCGTGGTGAGAATGGCGCCGTCCACCGGACTCGTGATCCGCACCGTCGGGCCGGCGATGAACGCGTTCCGCTCCTCGCCACCCCGCTCGGCCGCGCTCCGCATCGGAGCGACGCGGGGCGCCGTGACGGCCGCGGCCAGGCGCACCGACACGGCGGCCGAGGCGAGGCTCGCTGAATCCAGACACTCGCACGGTGGCGCCGCGGCCGCGCGCTGCACCAACCGGAAATCGGCGCGCGGCGTCGTCCACCCGTCCGTGCGCACGACGACGATCTCGTCGGTGGTACGCGCGAGACCGAATCCCTTCGGGATGGCCGTGCGGGTATCGAGACGCAGCGCGTGCGTGCCGGGGGTGACGTCGCGCAGCGAGTAGCGCCCTTCCTTGTCGGCGGTGACGATCTGGCCGTCGGCCGTGAGGACCTCCGCGCCGGCCACGCCTTCCTCGCCGGAGTCTTGCACGCCGTTGTCGTTGCGGTCCAGGTAGACCTTGCCGAGGAGCGTGCGGCCCTGCATGGCGTAGCCGGCCCGCACGCGCACCGCGGCGGACGCGGTGTCGCTCACCACGAGCCCACCTTCCGCCTCAGCCACGGCCAGGTTGGTGAGCGAGCGATTGCCACCGGCCGTCGTGAGCACGGCGCCGTAGCGCACCGTGCGCTCCTCGCCCGCCGCGAGGGTGGCGGCGAGATAGATCGTGACGAGCTGCCCGCTGGCGCTCGCCGAGTCGGCGCCAGCCAGCGAAGCGGGGACGAAGCGCATCCCGGCCGGCAGCAGGTCGCGCACGACGAAGCCGGCGAGCGGCACGGTGCCGCGGTTGCGCAGCACGAGCGAGTATGGCACCGGCTCGCCGAGAGCGACGTCGAGCACCTGGGCCGACTTCGTGAGGCCGAGCGAGTTGGTCGGCCAGCCGGCCACGCGCAGCGCGACGGCGGAGGCGCTGGCGCTGGCGGCGTTCGTCGCCGCGAGGACGACGCGGTTCACCATGCCGGCCGACGGGCGTACGGCCCGGACGACCAGGTTCAGCGTGACGCTCTGCTGACCGAGGGTGCCAATCGTCCAGGCGACGACCTGACCGCTGACGGCGGGCGCCCCGTCGGCCGAGACGAAGGTGAGGCCGGCCGGCAGGCTGTCGACGATCGTGACGCCGCTCGCCGGCACGGTGGCGGAGGCGTTCGTGTAGGTGATGCGGTAGGTCACCAGGTCGCCGGCGGCGACGCTGTCGAGGCCGACGAGCGCCTTCTGCACCGACAGCATCGCGGTGGCGATCGTGGTCGTGGCAGCGGGTGAGGCGACGGGCGGGGTGCCGTCGTTCAGCGTGGCGACGTTGGCGAGCGACCCGGCAACCGCGTCCACGCCGACGACGGCGCGGAAGGTGACGACGCCGCCGCCGCTCACCGGGATGGCGCCGACAGTGACGGTGATCGTCTCGACGCCGGCGGCGCTGCGCACGACCTGGCCGCCGTCGGCGTCGATCCCGTCGGTGAGGGCCAGCCCGCCGCTCTGGAGCGAGCCGGCCACGTAGTGCGCACCCGTCGGCAGTATGTCGGTGATGGTGGCGGGCGCCGTCGCGGCCACGCCGGCATTGATGTAGGCCAGCATGTAGAGCAGTGTGTCGCCGGCGGTGGCGGCGGCGCGGTCCACGGTCTTGTCGAGCGCGAGGCCACTCGCCGATGCACCCTGCACGATCGTGAGGCGGTCCTGGAGCGCAGCGCGGACGGAGTTGTTCATCATGCTCGTCGCGTCCAGGGCGAGCACGCCGACCGAGCCCCCCGCGGCGCCGGCGGGAATGTCGACGACGAGCAGGAGTGCGACGGTGACGTTCTTCGCGAGCGCGATGGCGGTGGGAGCGACGGTGTCGCCGGCGTCGAGCACGCCGTTCGCGTTCACATCTACATATATGATGGTGGTCCAGCCGGCGGGGGCCGCGACGGCGAGCGCAAAGGCGTCGGCCGCCGTGCCGGTGTTCACGAGCGAGTGCGCCAGCACTCGGCGCACTCCTGCGGGCGCGGCCTGGGCGCGCGACGGGGTGAGCGTCAGTCCGGCGACGTGTTGCAGCATCACGTCGGCCGAGGCCGAGCCGCCGACCGTGGAGCCGTCGGAGGCGACGAACTGGTACGAGGCCGTGTTGGTCACCCGCGCCGTGTCGGGCGGGGTGGAGACCTGCGCGCGGGCCGTCATCGAAAGCGCCATGACCAACATCGGAAGAGCGCCGAGCGCCCGCCAGGCGGATTGCACCTGGCGGGACGCGTGGACGATCCGCGTCATGTGAGCCGGCATCGGCTTCATGAAGTCAGTCTCGCGGAGCGTGATCTATGATCCGCTTACTTGACCTGGACGCGAATCCAGATGAAGCGGCTGCCGGAGCTGGCCAGCGCGGGGGTGAGGCTGGCCGTGACCGTCCCGGTCAGCTGCGAGATGCTCCAATCCGCGCCGATGTCGCCCGACGCGGCGTTGTACGTCACCGCGGCCGGGAGGGCATCGGTGATCGAGACCGTCGACGCGCTGGCGAGGCCGGAGTTGGTCACCGTGATCTGGTACTGAATGAACTCGCCCGGCAGGACGCGGTCGGTGGTGTTGTTGATGACCGTCGTCTGGTTGTCGCGGTAGGCGACCTTGGTCATGGCCAGCGCCGCCTTGACGACGCGCACCGTGACGTCGCCCGGATTGGTGGCGAGGGCGTCATTCTGGGAGGTGGCGGTGAGGGTGAGCGCCTCGGTGGAGCCCGCCGCGACATTCGCGACGGTGTAGACCACGTTGATGGTGGAGGTGGCGCCCGACGCGATGGAGGCCGTGCTGGACGAGCCGAGCGTGCCGTTCACCGACACGATCGTGATGAAGGCGCCCGGCGTGGAGGCGACGAGGTTGAAGACGTCGCTCGCGTTGCCGGTGTTCTGCACCGAGAAGGCGTACGTGTAGTTGACCGTCGGCGCGTTGTTCGGCAGGCGATCGAGCGTGGCCGCGTCCGGCGTGGTGACGACGCCGCGGTTGGTGGCCGGCGTGACGTTGGTGGTGGAGGCGTCCGTCGTTGCCGGCGTGCGCTTCGACGTCGCGGTGAGGGTGATCGGGAGCGTCGCGCCGCCCTGGCCCGTGGCGACGTTGTAAGTCACCGTGACGACGACGTTGCCGCCCGAGGCGATCGTGAGGACGTTCAGCGCGGCCTGGAGCGCCCCGAGGTTGGCGTAGTTCGATGCACCGATGGCGTAGCCGGTGATGGTGAGCCCCGCCGCGGCCGTCACGTTGACCGTGCCGACCGTATCGATGCCGTTACCGGTGTTGTCGATCGTGAAGTTGAGCGTGTTGGCCGAGCTCGGGCTCGCGGGCGAGACCGTTGCGACCGAGGCGACGTCGATGCCGGCGAGGAAGCCGACCGTGACGCTCACGCTGGCCGTGGCGGCGGTGTAGGTGTTGTTGTTCGCGTCGGTGTAGCTGGCCGACGCGGTGTTGGTGATGACGGTGCCTTCGGGCGTCGCCTGCGCGCCGGCCGACTGTGCCGTCGCGAGCGTTGCGAGGAGGGCGATCGCACCGACGGCCAGCCAGCGGCTGATCCGGGGAGCGAGGGCGCGGGTGCGCCGGGGAAGCGTGGTCATGGTTCGAGCCTATGGATTGAGGGAGAGCGATTCGGAGGGAGGACTGCGGTGCGACAGTGCGTCAGCGGGCGGAGGCGGTGCGCATCGGCAGGCGCGCCTCGAACTCGGCGGTGACCGTGGTGCCGGGCGAGACCCAGCCTTCCACGATCCAGCGCACGCCGGTGTAGCGCTCCGGCGCGACCGCGCGCTCGACCGACTTGCCGTCGATCGTCACGGTCTCCATCGGGCGCGCCGACCAGCTGGCGCCGTGGTTGGCGGAGTATTCGGTCCGGGCGTCCTGGCGGCTCGCCTTCGCCGAACCGTTCACGAACTGGAGGCCCCCGGCGATCGGATTCTGGAGCGCGACCTGGCGTACCGGGCGGCCCGCCGTGTTGGTGAAGGTGAGCGTGTAGCGCAGCACGTCGCCGGCGTGCACGGTGGCGTCGGCGCGCTTCACGCCGTGCGCCGCCGCGTCCATGGCGGTGCGGTTCTCGGCCGATACGGCGAGCGCAGAAGCCGGACGTGCCGGTGCCTGCGCGCGCAGCGGCGCGGCGATGGTGAGCAGGAGCAGAAGCCCGAAGAGCTTCGCGGCAGTCGACTTCATGGTGCCTCCAGGTGGTGTAGGTCGAGCGACATTCCGGACGTGGATTTCACGAGGGGAAATGTCGGACTTCACCAGTGAAGGCTTCGTGAAGCGAGTCTGTCCTTTTCTTCACGAACGGAGGCCCGGAGGCCCGCGCTACTTCACCCGCACCCGGATCCAGAAGAACCTGCTCGCGCCCGTGCCGAGCGTGCCGGCGAGGCTCGCCGTGAGGGTGCCGGCGGCGGTGGCGATCGTCCAGCCGGCGGCGTCGGGGAGGGCGGAATCGTAGGTCACCTGCCCGGGGATGGAGTCGGTGACGATCAGACTCGCGGCGCTGGCGCTGCCGCTGTTCGTCAGCGTCACGCAGTACCGCACGTATTCACCGGTGCTCACCGCGGCCGGTGCCGTGATCAGCGTCGTGCCGTCGTCGCGGTAGAGCTGCTTGGCCATCGTGACGCCGGCGCGCGCGACGGTGACGGTCACGTCGCCCGCATCGCTCGACGCGGCGGTGACGATCGAGGTCGCGGTGAGGGTGATCGTCCGCGTCGCGCCCGTGGCCGCCCCAGTCGCCACGGAGTAGACCACGTTGACATTGCGCGTGCCGGCGGCGGCGATCGGCGTGGTGGTCGCCGCGCTTCCCGCCACGCCGGCCACCGAGACGATCGTCACCACGCCGGCCGGCGCGACCGTCGCGAGCATGGTGTAGCTGTCGCTGATGTTGCCCGTGTTCGTCAGCACGAACGTCTGCGTGTAGTTCACGCCGTTGCTCGGCAGTTGCGACACCACGGCGGCGTCGGGCGTCGTCGCCACGTGTCGCGCCGTCACGGCCGACGTCGTGGACGCGGTGTTGTTCGCGAGGTTGGTGTCGTCGAGGCCCGGATACGAGACCGTCGCGACGTTCGTCACGCTCGTGGCGACCGAGCTCGTGATGAACGCGACGATCGTGATCGTCGTCGGCGAGTTCTTGCCGTAGGTGCCCGCCCATGTGCACGTCACCACCTGCCCCGCGGCGGAGCAGGCCCACGATCCCGTGCCGGTGGCGCTCGTGAAGGTCAGGCCGGCCGGCAGGGTATTGGTCACGGTGATGGGCCCGACCGCGCCCTGCGGGCCGTTGTTGTCGAGCGTCAGCGTGTAGGTGGCGCTGAACCCCGACGCGAACCCGGCGCTCGCGACCGCGGTGATCTGCATGTCCGACTTCGGCACCATGCCAGCGGGTCGCGCGCCACCGGTCGTCGCCTCGGCGCGTACCGGCGCCACCAGCGCGAGCAGCAGGGCCACGGCCGCGGTGCGCCAAGGGCGCACGGCTGAACGTCGCGCCTGCCCGGCGGTGGGTCGGAAAGGGGCTCGCGGTGACATGCAGGGACATTACGCGTCTTCAGATTACGAAACCCTGAAGCGAGACTGTCATTTTCTTCATGATCGGCCTGGAGTGGCACGCCAGTGACCAAGCTGCTGATCGTCGAAGACGACACCGACGTGCGTGAGCTCGTGAGCCTCGTCCTGCGCGAGGAGGGCTACGCCGTGGACGCCGCCCCGGACTACACCGAGGGGCTCGCGCTCGCGCTCACGAACGAGTACGACGCGCTCGTGCTCGACGTCCGGCTGCCCGACGGCAATGGCCTGGACATCGCGCGCGCACTGCGGCGCAATTCCCGGATGGTGCCCATCCTCATGCTCACGGCGCAGCGCACGCCAAGCGACGCGGTGCGTGGCCTCGACGCCGGCGCCGACGACTACCTTGGCAAGCCGTTCGACGTCACGGAGCTCAAGGCACGCATCCGCTCCCTGCTCCGCCGTGGCGGGCCGGCGACCACGGACAAGCTGACCTGCGGCACGCTCGTCGTGAACCGGCTCACTCGTCAGGCGCTCGTCGCCGGCGACCGCCTGACGCTGACGACGAAGGAGTTCGGCGTGCTCGAGCACCTCGTGGCGCACGCCGAGCAGGTCGTGACGCGCAGCGCGCTGCTGGAGCACGTGTGGGAGCGCACGCGCGACCCCGACTCCAACGTCATCGACGTCCACGTCGCCCGCCTCCGCAACAAGCTGCGCGAGGGCGACGGCATCCCGCGCATCGCCACGGTGCGGGGGGTGGGGTTCATGCTGACGACTACGGGATGACAGGAGGACAGGAGGACAGGAGGACAGGAGGACAGGAGGACAGGAGGACAGGAGGACAGGAGGACAGGAGGACAGGAGGACAGGAACGACGAAGGGCACACCGGACTGAGTCTGGTGTGCCCTC
>Ga0193699_10001153_pt1 | contig 10639 bp, 9 predicted proteins | sample L3c2metaG_FD_160095 | JGI IMG/M metagenome (GOLD analysis project Ga0193699, IMG submission 160095) | Soil microbial communities from a riparian zone of the East river system, Colorado, United States - L3c2 | ecosystem: Environmental > Terrestrial > Soil > Riparian zone | place: USA: East River... | reverse complement strand
CGGCAACAGCAGTCCTGTGCGATCGACGTCACGCGCCGCGCGCTAGTTTCTCGAGCTCTGCGACCACCACGCCCAGGCCGTGACGCCCGTTGAGGGCACGTGCATATCTCGCCGCGCCACGGGAGAGCCGACGGTAGGTCGCGCCATCGCGGACGGCGCGATTGGTCGCCGCGACCAGGCCGTCCACGCTCGGCGGATCACCCGGCGCCAGGCAGCCGTTCGCGTCATCCACCAGCCAGTCGGGGATGCCACCCACGGCGAACGCGATCGAAGGGATGCCGCACAGGCCCGCCTCGCGCCCCACCAGACCGAACGGCTCCGGCCACAGGCTCGGGATCATGAGGAGATCGCTGTCGTTCAGCAGCTCGGCGCGCCGTGCGCCGTTGACCCATCCCTCGAACACCACCTCGATCTTTCCCCCACCTTCCTCGGGCGCGCGAGCCACGAGTCGCCGCGCCCGGTGCTCCCACTCTCGTCGGTCCGGCCCGTCGCCCGCGAGGACGAGTCGAACCGGCCGGGCGGGCGTGGCCAGCTTCGGGAGCGCATCGAGCAACGTGCGGCCTCCCTTCAGCCGGTCCATGCGCCCCATGAAGAGCAGTCTGAGCGGCCCTTCGCCCTCCCACCCGCGCGCCGATCGCGTGGGAGCGTCGACGTCCTCGCCGTCGGCTCTCGCCTCCAGGCCGAGCATCTCGGGCGAGCCGACGCCGAGCTCGACGACCGTGAGTTGGTCGGTCGTGAAGCCGTGCCGGAGGTACTCGTCGCGCATGTGACGCGAGTACGTGAAGACCTGGTTGTATCTCCGCAGCAGATCGAGACGCCGGCTCTGGCGCCCGTATTCGCGCGCCATGGTGATGGGGCTCAGCCCTCCACATCGCCGCGGATAGTAGTGAGCCAGGCAGCGCCAGCCGAACTCCCTGTCGCACGGGCGCGGCTCCGGCCGGCTGAACGACTTCGCTCCGCTGATGCACGTGCCCGTGTACGCGTGAGCGAAGAAGGTCGCGGGGGCGATGTGGAGCGTGGCCTCCTCGACCGACGGGTCCACGATGCCGTGGGTCGACAGGACCTGTGGCGCCCAGTCGCGCAGCTCGGCCAGCGCCCGCTCGCGACCGAGCTCGTCGACCGACCACGACGCGACGCCAGGTGGCAGCTGGATGCGCGGCCGATTCGCCGGCACGTCCAGCTCCGACCAGAAGGCGACCTCATGTCCGCGGGAATGCAGCTCGTCGATCAGCGTGCCGACGAACGTCTCCAGACCGCCCACCTGGCGGCGGCTCCACGAGAGCACGGCGATGCGGAGCGGACGCTCGGCCGTCATCCGGCTGACCGCAGCGTGGCGACCACGTGCGCGACGTCGAAGCGGGCGTCATACAGCGCGCGGGCGGCGCGGCCCAGGCGCTCGCGCTCCTCCGTCTTCGAGAGTAGCTCGAGCGCCAGCCGTGACGCTTCAGCCGCGTCGTCCACCCGGCTCATTTGCACGGCGCCGCTCTCGAGCCAGAACGGCTCGGTGAGCTCGCCAACGGTCGTGACCACCGCACGCCCATGCGCCAACGAGGCCACGACGCTGGTGTGCCGGCCATTGACGCCACTCGCGTAGGGCTGGACCATGACGTCGCACGCGCTCAGGTGGAGCGACAGCTCCGGCGCGGGGAGCGCGCCCGTCGCGTGCACGCGCGCCGCGCGGGCTGGATCGCCGCCCACGAGCAGCTCGCGGAGCTCGAGCCCACCGCGCCCCAGCAGCAGGAGCTGAACGTCCAGTCGTCCCTCCAGGATCGTGGACAGTGTTCGCACGATCGTCTCCGTGCCGCCATGCCGCTGCGTGCCGAAGTGGCCGATCAGCGGCGCCGCGCCGGCGGCGTAGGTCGCGCGAATGCTCTGCACGCCAGTGGTGTCGTGCACCATGGCCACCGTGCTCGGCACCGGAGCGTGACGGAATGGGATTCGTCGTCCCAACGCGTACGGGCGCCAGAGCTTCTCCCACGCTGGAATCGTGACCAGCACGCGGAGCGCACCGCCCAGCAGCACGATCGTCATCAGCCGCTGCACGACCGCTGCCGCGCTCTGCCGCCACGATCCGCCGGTGATGCGGAGAAAGGGCTCGTGCACGACGATCTCGATCCGGTCGTGTCGGCGCTTCGCGCGCGCGCGCAGCCAGAGACAGAAGCCCAGGTTCATCGCGTTGAACCCGAAGCCATGGGGGACCCATTGGACCAGCAGCCGGCGCGGCGCGGCGAATGGCTCGAGGAGCTGGTCCAGGCGCGCGAGATCGGCGCGACCCAGTGCTCCGAGCTCGCGGTGCACGACGATGCCCGGCACATGGGGAGTCGCCTTCGACGCGGACGAGGAGGGACACCACACGTGGACCTCGTCCCCGGCCGCGACGAGCGCCTGCGCCACGACGTGCGTGTAGTCGCTCACGCCCCCGCGCTGCGGCGGATACTCGCTGGCGATGATGTGCCAGACCGTCGGTTCAGACATGCTCGAGGTAGACGAGTCCATGGTCCGCCAGTGGGTCGGACTGCCCAGTCAGCGCAACGGGACGGAGCCGCAGATCGTGCAGCAGGGATTCGGCGCGCGCGCGCGAGGTGCCGGCCGACGACCACACCCTGGCATGCATCTCGACGACGAGGCCGAGGGCGCGCCCCCGCGAGCGAATGAGCTCGCGCGCGCCCTCGAGCACGGCGATCTCGAAGCCCTCAACGTCGATCAACAGCCAGTCGGGCTGGATGCCGGCGGTGCGACAGTGATCGTCGAGCGTCACGACCGGCACGACGATCGGCGTCACCGCACCCTGGAGCTCGTCGTTCGGCTCCGCCAACCGGCTCATCCCGTCTGCACCGCAGGTGAAGAGCACGCCCTCGCCGGCCACCGCACCCACGGCGGCCGCGACAACGCTCACCCGATGCGTCAGGTGATTGAGCTTCACGTGCCGCTCCAGCACGAGACGGGCGGCGGGATTGGGCTCGAATGCGACGACCCGTCCCTCGTCGCCCGCCCACCGCGCGAACTGCAGCACATAGACTCCGACGTTGGCGCCGACGTCGATGCAGACCGCGCCCGGGCGCACGCGCTCGCGCAGGAACGCCGCGACCGGCGCATCGTACTCCGCGCCGAGGCGATGGCGATGCCGCGGGTCGACGCGGTAAGTGTCGCCATTGATCTCCCACGGAATGCCGCGGCCAGCCGACGCGATGGCGAGTAGCTGTTCGTAGCGCGGACGTAGCAGGCGGATGATCGCCGCCTCGCGGCCGATCAGCTCGGCCGTGCGACGCGCGGCTTGCTGGATGAATCGCAACATCAAAGCGTGTAGATCGCGAGGCAGCGGTCCACGACCGCGGGCCAGGTGAAGTGGTCGAGCACGCGCTGTCGCGCCGCCATGCCCATCTGATCGGCCGCGCTCGGATTGTTCACCAACCACACCAGTCGCTCCCTCAGGGCCACGGGGTCATTCGGTGGAACGACGAAGCCCGTCACTCCGTCCTCCACGATCTCGGGCATGCTCGCCACTCGCGTGCAGATCGCGGGACGGCCGCAGGCCATCCCCTCGAGCAGCGTCTGGCCCAACAGCTCGGGCACCTTCGATTCGAGTCCTTCGTCCGTGCGATAGACGCTGGGGAGTACGACGCAGCGCGCCCGCCGGTACGCGTGAACGAGCTCGGCGTCGTCCGCGTCGTGACGGAAGGTCACCCGCTTTCCGGCGGCCAATCCGCGCAGTCGCGCGAGATACCTCGCGTCGTACGCCGGCCCGATGATCGTGAGCGGAAGCTCGGCGGGCATCGCGCGGATCAGATCGTCCACACCCTTGTGTGGCAGGAGCCGGCCGACGAACAGCACCTCCTGCTCACGGCTGGATGGTGCCGAGTGATCAGGGGGCGAGAACGTCGACGTGTCCACGCCGCCGAGGATGACGTGCGCCGAGGCGCGGTCCGCATGCCGGTGGACCTCGCGGCTGAAGGCGCTGATGTGGAGGTGGCCGGAGAACCACCCGTCGGTGGAGACATATGTCGAGACGTCCCAACCGCCCCCGCCGAGCTCCGTCACGAACACCCGGCGACCGGTTGCGCGCGCCACGGCCGCCGAGACCGACGACGCCACCAACCGTTGCTGATGGCAATGCACGATGTCCGCCTTCAGAACCTCGCGCACGAGCGCACCGGCGATGGGATTGGTGCGCTGCCCACGGACGTAGTGCGGGTCGCCGATCACGCGGAGGCGGAGGCTCCCTACAGTCTCCTCCCGTTCCACCGGCCCGAAGCTGACGAGGGTCGTCGGCACCTGGTGCGACATGTGGCGCGCGAGCTCGAGGGCGTAGCGCTCCGCGCCGCCGAGGATTCCGTGGGTCGGATCGAAGAGCGCCGACACGACGTGCAGCACGCGAGACTCCCGCCCGTCCGGCACGTGTCTCGTGGTCATGCGCCGGACTCCGGGTGGCCCGGTTTCAGCACCTCGAGCTCGAAGGACAGGAACCAGGCCGGGAAGACCCAGGCCCACCGGCGCTCGTACTCGTCGGGGTATCTCTTCGCGAGCCGCCACACCACCCTGTTCACCAGCGACGGGTGGAAGACGATCTCGCTGGCGCGCCGGGAGAAGCGGGACTGGGTGTAGAACGAGAGGTCGTGCTCTCCCGTCACATAGTGAAAGCTCCGCGAGCTGAACTGGTGACGGTGGGTCGGATCGGTGAACGTGTTGGCCGACGAGAAGTGCGGGACGGTGACGCGCACGATCGCCCCGTGCCGGCACACGCGATGGATCTCCTCCATGGTCTTCACGACGTCGTCGAGGTGCTCGATCACGTCGTACGCGTGCACTTCGGCGAATCGATCGTCCGGCAGCGGCCACGGCCGTTGGTTCAGGTCGTACACGACGTCGGGCCTCGTGCTCACCACGGCGTCGACGTTCACCGCGCCGGCGATGTGCTTGTTACCGCAGCCGAGGTTCAGCACGTCGAGAGATGACATGGTGGACATTTCTCAGTGGGCGTCATTGAAGATGCTTGATCGACATTGCACGAGGTACGCCTCGCTTGTCGTCCTGAGCGCAGCGCCTGCCCTGAGCGAAGCCGAAGGGAAGGACCCGCACCTGCTGTCACGTGCGGCGGGACCGCGTGAGGCGTGCCGCGGGAATTCGGAACTGGGCTTCGGTTGGGTGACGGCGGCGGCTCGCGTCCGAGGCCGGTCTCACGTCTGCTGACTCGATGCAGGACGACAAACGGAGATGCCATCAGTCCCCCGATGTCGCCGAGCGGAACTGGACGAGCGGTGCCCGCATGGCGGCCAGCCAGCGTTCCGCGTGCGGCGCCAACGACGAGCGCCGGACGATCGGCCACGCGGCCGCCGCGCAGGCGGTGAGCGCGACGAGCGACGCCGCGGCGATGCCCGCCACCGTCGCGGGCGGCCACACGAGCGAGAGCGACGCCAGAGCGACACCGAGCGGCACGAGGCGCTTCAGCCACCCGATGACGGGGGAGAGCAGCGTCGCGATCGGGACGTGTGTCTCCCGCGAGACGGCTGTCAGATTCCTCGGCAGGCTCACCAGGCATACTCCCGCCAGCGCGCCGATCGGCGCGCCCAGGGGCCCGATGAGGCGCACCAACAGCACGCCAGCCGCCACGGACACCAGACCGTCCGCGAGTGTCACGTAGGAGATGCGGCGTTCGTCGCCGAGCGCGAATCGCGTCACCACTGCGGACAGGTTCCAGTGGCGCAGCGCCATCACCAGCGTCAACAGCACCGTCAGCGTGATGCCTCCGAACTGATCCGGCCCCACCCACCAGCGCAGGAACGCGCCGTTCACCAGCAGCACGAGACACACGACGAACCCGCTGAAGATCAGCAGGGCCAGTTGCAGCGCGGATGCCACCTCGGACAGACGATCGCCTCCGTCCCCCTCGGACGCGCGGAGCTGCGCCAGTCCCGGCATCGCGGCGTGCACGAAGAGTTGCGGCTGGTTCGATAGCAGGTTGATCAGCTTGCCGGTGAGCGCGTAAGGGACCACGGCCGCGGGCCCGAGGATCCGGCCGATGATCAGCACGTCCGTTCCGAGCACGAGCATCTGGGCGATCTGCGCCACGCTGACATGTATGCTGCTGCCCAGGTACGCTCGGCTCTCCCGCCACGTCGGCCGCAAGAGGCGGTGCGGCAACACGCCGGCATGGCGTACGCGCAGCCGCCACCAGCACGCGCTCGCCGGGATCGCCTGGGTCATCGTCCAGCCAGCCGCGAGCGAGACGAGGCCCTTTCCATCGAGCACGAGGAGCGTGCTGACGGCCGTGCCGGTCACCCAGCCCGCGAGCTGCGCCCATCCCACGAACGCCTGGTCCTGCAGGCCAGTCAGCACGGCCTGGAAGATTCGCGTCGGAAAGCAGGCGACGAAGGCGATGAGAATCAGGCCGAGCGGCATCCGGAGCTCGTGCCAATCGCGCGGCAGCAGCAGCCAGACCACCCCGGCGAGCACCGCCACCACGGGCAGCTGGACGAGCACGATCGCCGCCGCGCGTCCAACCAGCGCGGTGAGCTCGCTCGCATCCTCTCCCGCCTCGGATAGCGCGCGATGCGAGGCGTACGCCACATCGCGGGGGAGCAGCGCAACGACGCCGAGGTCGAGCACGAGCAGATAGGTCGTGATCTGGAGCCCGACGAGCCACAGCCCATAGTCGTGCTGGCCGATGCGCGACAGGATGAGCGGCGTGAGCAGGAGGCCGGCGACCATGAGCACGGCCTGCGAGACATACCCCACCTTCACCGCGTCCACGAAGCGTCGCGTCCGGCTCGGTGTGGGCATCGTGGCGATGCTCACGAGGCTGTCGCCTCCACCGTCTCCACCATCTTGCGCGCCATGTCCTGCCAGCGGTAGCTCCGCAAGCGTGCTCCGAGCGCCGCGAAGCGCTCGTTCCACCGTTCGGCATTCGCGCGCCACCGTAGCAGGCGATCGGCGAGCTGCGCGATGTCTTCCGGATCGCGCAGCAGCAGATGGCGCAGCGCCGTCGGAAACAGCTCGGCCACCCCCGCCTGGGCGCTCACGATGGCGGGGATGCCGCGACAGATGGCCTCGTGCACGTTCAGGCCGTACGCCTCGTAGCGCACCGGGCTCACCAGGAGATCGGCCGCGGCCAGCACGTCGCGCACGTGGAGCGTGAAGCCCAGCAGCCGGACGTGATCCGCGAGGCCGGCCCGCTCGATCTCCGCGCGCCATGCGCGTTCCGCGCCGCCCGTTCCGGCGACGACCAGATCCACCGCCCCTCCCCAGCCGTGCTGCGCGTGCAGGCGACGCCAGGCCGACCAGAGCAGGTCGAACCCCTTGTTGCGATCGTAGCCGATGGTTCCGACATAGGCGACGAGCCGGCGATCCGGCTCGACGCCGAGCCACTGGCGTGCCCGCTTGCGTTCCTCCGGAGAGGCGGGCCCCACGCTCGCGTCGCTGCCGAGATACACCGTGTGCACGCGATGCGCGGGGAGACCCAGCCGCTCGAGCAGGTCGCGCCGGGTCCGTTCGGAGTTCGCGATCACCACCCGCGCTCCGTGCAGCGCGCGCGATTCCTGCCGTCGCGCGAGGCGCTTCGTGACGCGATTCTTCACCTTGAACCACGTCGGCGCATCGTCGTCGACACAGGGCCACGCCTCGTGGACGCTGTGCACCCAGTTGACGTCCGACCAGGCGCAGTTGCCGCCATTCACCACCACGCGTGCGTCCGGGTGCGTGGCAGACACCGCTCGCGCGACCGCCCGCCCGCGTCGGTCGAGCAGTGGACCACCGAGCAGAAAGGAATGCGCTGGCAGAGGCACCTGGTGGACCGTGACGCCGGGCCGCGACGCGAGTGACGGACTGACCCCGCCGCGGTGCGCCACGAGATGCACGGCCGTCCCACGATCGAGCAGGAACTCCGCGAGCGCGGCATTCGCCTTGTCCATGCCGCCGAACGCGTGAAACCCGCCGGCCACGATCACCCAGGGCGCGCCGTTGCTACTCATGACAATGCGCCATAGAAGGACACTGCCGTATCGAAGAACTGAAAGGACACTGCCTTAACGCAGAGGACGCAGAGGGGACTGAGAGGATCGCAGAGAACTGCACTCCGACCACCGGGCTGGTACACACGACTCATGACTTTGCTGACCATCCGATACCGTCTCTTTTGATGTTCGCGGCAAGCGATTCATGACAATGAGAATTGATCAGTCCGACCAGCAGTCGTTCTAATGCCGTTAGCACATTCAGTTGCCGTTCGCACATGCCTCTGCGATCCTCTCACTCCCCTCTGCGTCCTCTGCGTCAAGGCCGTTGCTGTTTGGCTGTTGCTGTTTGGCTGTTCAGTCACCGCGACAAAACCGTGCAGTCCTCTGTGGCAAGGCCGTGTCCTCCCTACGTCGTTGCCCTCTGCGGTGAAGGCAGCCCGAGCGGTGCGGACGGTGCACGTGTGACTTGCGGCATCGTCGCGAATTGTCGTCGGGGCTCGCGAGCGGCGAGCCATCCCATCCCGAGGAGCAGCAGCGCCGACTGCGGGACCGACACGAACAGGCCGATACCGATCATCCCGACCGCCAGGAACGCCGCGACCAGCACGCGCGTGCAGCGGAGCGCGGTTCGCCACGGCGAGTGGCGGCGGCCTCCTCCCGGCATGAGCACCCAGACCAGAAATCCCACCCACAACGCGAGCCCTGGAATCCCCTGCTCGAGCAGGACGTACGCGTAGTGATTCTCGACCACCAGCGTGCTGTTCGCCGTCTGGTTCTGGAGGAAGTACGGCAGGCTCGTTCCCCCACCACCAAGACCATTGCCGAACGGGTGCTTCCGCGCAGCCTCGAGAAAGTTGTCGTTCACACTTCCCGCGATGCGGTTCTGCACGACGTCGGTGTCCCGCAGCGTCTCGAATCGCTGGAGGCGCTCCTCGCGCGAGACCACCCACCCGATGCCGACGACGATCATTGCCAGGCTGGTGGCGCGAAGGAAGTTCATCCGCACCACCAGCGCCGGCAGCGCCGCGATCAGCAGCAGGAAGAGGATGACCGCGTTCACGCGGGCCGCCGCCAGGAACACGCCGAGAATTGCAGCCGCCAGGCCTCCGAGCAGCGCGAGCGTGTCGGCGCGCGCATGACGCCGCTGTTCCCACGCGCCCAGCAGCAGTGGAATGCTCGTCACCATCGTGCCTCCGTACGCGTGCGCGCTCGTGAACGTCGCCGGGATGCGGAACGCCGTCTCCGCCACGTCCCGGCTCAAGTAGATGAGCTCCGTGACGGCGCTGCGCGGATAGAAGCGCTCGAGCCCGACGAAGAACTCCAGCGCGGCGAATCCAAGCGTCACCAGGTTCAGCGCTCCGTACCAGATCGCCAGCGAGTACCACTGGCGCGGGGTGAGACGGGCGCCGAACACGAGGAATGGCAGGAGAAAGACATGCCCGCGAAATCCGACGAGCTGCACCAGCGGATCCTGCAGGGGGACAGCGAGCAGGAGCAGTGGCCACAGGGTGAGCAGAACCGCCCACGCTTTCACGTGCCGGCTGCGGAACCGCTCGTCGGCGCCGACGGTTCGGGTGAGCTGGGAGACGTAGAAGCCCAGCGCGCAGGCGTCGAAGATGAAATGGGACGCCGGCTCGATCAGGTTCGCCCGCAGGATGCCGTAGAAGTAGCCAACGGTGACGACGACGCCGATCCCGCGCACGAGCGACTGCCGCCCCGCGAGGAATCCCGCGGCGGCCGCGATGGCGCAGAGAGTCAACGAGAGCATGTCCGGGCTTCGACTGCTGGCCTGCGGTGAATCAGTGGATCCCCAGCGGACTGGCTAATGCCGTGCCGTGGGCGCGCGTTGGGTGAGGCGTCAGCCTCGTTCTCACTCCTGCAACCTCGAGACGTTCATCGGCGCTCTATGGCCGTCGGCCGATGATCAACACGTTGTCGGACAATCGACGCGGCGCGAGCCTCGCCAGCGTGCGAGGATAGTGCTGCGCCGTGAACACGATCCGCCCCTGTTCACTGAACCGCGTCTCCACGCCGTGGAGCCCGCACTCGGCGAAGATGCGGCGGAGGTCCACCTCCAGCAGCGCGCTGATGTGGGCCGGGTACAGCGAATCCTGGAACGCCGAGAACCGCTGCTTCGTGAGCAGCGTGGCCAGGCTGAGCCAGCTCAGCTGATTCGGCGTCGTCACCACCACCCACCCGCCAGGCTTCGCGATCCGCACCATCTCGCGGACCAGTCGGCGTGGATTCTCCAGGTGCTCGATCGTCTCGACGGCTGCCACGACGTCCGCCATGCCTGTCGGCGCGAGCTGGCCATCGCCATCGAGATCGCCCGCACGAAACTCGAGGTCGTCGGGGAGCCCGTCGTAACGGACGGCGTCCACCCCCACATAGCGGTCGAAGCGGTTGCCGAGGAAGCGCCGCAGGTCGCCGGCGCCACATCCGACGTCCACGAACGTGCCGCCGGCAATGGCGTGCCGCTCCAGCGCCCGTTCGACCATCTCGTAGATCGGCCGACTGCTGATGCCGCCGCTCTGTCGCGCTCGCAACTCCAGCGACGGCGACTCTCGCCGCGTCGACACCAGGCGCGGGGCGCTCATGCGTCCACCGGCATCGGCGCCGCGTGCGGCGCGACCCAGAGCGTGTGCGGCCACGCGACCTCCGGGGGGAGGACCGACTCGTCGATCGGACGC
>Ga0193699_10001152_pt1 | contig 10652 bp, 13 predicted proteins | sample L3c2metaG_FD_160095 | JGI IMG/M metagenome (GOLD analysis project Ga0193699, IMG submission 160095) | Soil microbial communities from a riparian zone of the East river system, Colorado, United States - L3c2 | ecosystem: Environmental > Terrestrial > Soil > Riparian zone | place: USA: East... | reverse complement strand
AGGGTGGCGTAGGAGGCATGGGAGCGTTCCCGCCAGAAGCGATCATCGGTCGCCGACAGCTCAGTGGCGTATTGCTCGCGAAGGCTCTGCAGAACCTCGGCGTCGAGCTCGTAAAAGCGCGCCTCGGTGACGAGCGCTAGGCCGACCAGAGGACCGGACTGACGCTTCAGGGCGAGCACGTCGCCGGGATGGACTCGGCCAAATGGCTGGATTCGCCGCGCCGAAAAGCGCGACTCGATCGTCTTCGTGCCTTCGAGGAGAAGGGAGAGATAGGGCTCACACATGACGGCGACGTGAAGCACTTGGTCGCGGGCCCGGGTGAGCTCGCTGAGGCGGGCTGACCAGGTGGGGTCATCGGTGACCTGAACCAGCGCATCGAGGACGGAATCGAAGTGCAACTCGGCGCCCCGGCTCATCGAGGCGGAAGATTGACACCCCCAACGGTCGGACCATCGCGCTCACCTCCCAGGACCGGCCGTCATGCCGACCCGAAGGAGCCCGTGCTCGCGCCGCTCGCGCCTGACCAAGTCGATGAGCTGGTCGCCGACCTGCGCCTCGACACCCGTGGGAAGCTCCTCCCCCGCGGCGAGCTTGGCGAGCGTCGCCGCCAAGCGCTCGGGATCGGATGAGGAGAAGATGCGGTTGCGGCTCGACCAGAGGGCGACCTGGTCGCGAACCGGCACGCGGCGGCTGACGCTGGGCAGGACGTCGCCGGGAACCAGACTCCCGAGCAGCTCCGAGCCGACCGCGGGAGACGAGACCCGCACCCGAAGTGGGATCTGATCGACGAGGAACCCGGCCCACTGGCTCTCCTCTGCATTGGGCCGAGGCTCGGGCAGCGGGCCGGCGCGGCGCAGGCTGAGCAGGTCGCCGCGGCGCCAGTCAGGCGGCGGGCAGCTCAGACCGGCGGCGGCCATCGCCGCGTACTCAAAGGGCGGAGTCTCATAGCGGCAGGCAAGCGCCTCATGGCCGACGCTCGCCAGCCCATCCTCGCCAAGCCCCTGGAGATAGGCGCCGCGCTCGACGTCGACCGCAGGGCGGGTGAGCTCGGCCGGGAAGCTCAGCAGCAGCAGTCCCCCCTCGGCAAGCATTCGCGCACCGGCACCGGTGAAGCCCGCTATCGCGTCCGGGTACCAGGGCGGGTCACAGACACAGACGTTGGCCTGCAGGTCGGGTAGCGGCCCAAGCAGCAGGTCGACGACGTGGGCCTCGCCGTGTCCATCGAGGCCGAGGGCGTCGACGACCCGCTGGTCGCGGTCCAACAAGACGCAGCGGCGATCGGCGAGCAGGCCCGCGGCGGCGGCGAAGAGCGATGGGGTCCCGAGAAAGAGAACGCTCTCCCCCGGGGAGCTGTTCTCGGCGGCGATGCCGAGCAGGTGCTCGACGGTCGCCGCGGTGAAGCGCCAGTGGTAGTCGAGAGGATGGACGATCGGCAGGGTTGAGCTAGGAGGTCTGCAGTCTGCGTCGAGGGCTTGGCGCTGGGCGCGGGCGGCGAGCTCGGCAAGCTCACTGCCGGCTTCGCTCAGCCCGCGCAGGGTGTCGAGCGCGACGAGCGGGTCGGCCCCTTCGAGCGACTCGACAAGGACGGCGAAGTCGGTGGAGCGGGCAAGCGCGGCAGCGCAGCGCTCGCGCAGGCGCTCGGCGAAGCGGGAGTCGTGCTCAGGTGAGACGTAGCTCGACATCGGTGATCGGCTGCTCGATTGCGGTGGGCGAGAAACGGCTGCTGAGCTCGGCGCTCCAAGCGGCTATCGCCTCGTCCTGGACCGCCAGGGCGCGTTGGTGGTCGGGCTTCATGCGGGCATGAACGGGGCTGAAAGCCTCGACCCGCAACGGGATCAGCCGCAGGGGAAGGTTGGCATCGATCTCCTGCAGGGCATCGACGAACTCGGCGATCGCTGCGGACAGGCGCTCATCGCTCGGCGCCGTGAAGGTCGCATACGCATAGAGGTCGATGTCGGTCTCGCGCAGGAGATGCTTGAAGAGCTCGAACTGGCGGGTGAAGAGCTCGAGCGAGGCGCTCGTGTTGAAGGCAAAGGAGCGCTCGTCAAAGCCCTTGAAGCAACAGACCTTGCCGTAGCCGGGGCGCTCGGCCAAGACGGAGCGCTCTTCGTCATCCAGACGGGTCCAGAAGTAGTCGTTTGAGAGGTTGTCATCGGACCACAAGTAGAGGCGCTCGCCGAGGCCGCGCCGGTCGATCTCCTCGGCCACCCAGACCACCCACTCGGGCACGAGGTCGGGCTGGCCCCCGCTCAGGTCGAGCACGGCCGGAGGGTCGGACTCCGCTTCATAGAGGTCGAGCAGCGCGGCGGCGGAGAACATCGCCGAGCGATCGCTGTTGCCGGAGAGCAGCGGGAAGTCGACGTAGCAATACCAACCACGCCAGTTACAGACCGCGTTTTGGAAGACCTGGGCCCGCAGGGTGCCGGGTCGCTCGAGCCCGAGCGCCCGGGCGGCGGGGTCGATCGGCAGAGGATTATCGGGCCAGCCGGTGGCAGTCTCGCGGCGGAAGTGGCGCACGCGCCCGAAGCCCTTGCAGTTGAGCGGCTCGCTCAGATCCTCGGCCTGCTCGGAGTTGCGCAGGTCCGAGATCAGGATGCGCCGCTCGGAGCGGTCCACCCCGCGCTCGCGCAACTTCGCCGAATAGCTGTCGGTCTCAATCGTCGGCATCGGAGATCAACTCCTCGACTCCCTGCCAATCGAGGCGCCGGCAGACGAAGGCCCAGACCAGCGCGGCGAAGTAGTCGAGCTCGGTCTCGCTCAGCGGGCGGTCCTGGGGAATGCCGTGCCAGTACTGCATGCACTTGCGACAACAGCAGGCGGTGGCATGCATTCCGAGGTGGTAGATCTGGGCGCCCTTCGCCTCCTCCATCGGCGTCTGGGTGCCGTCCCACTCGCCCGCCGCCTTTGCGACACGACCGCGCACGGCCTTGCGGGTGCGGCCGGCGATCACCCGCTGCGAGTAGCGCTCGCTGCGCTCGCGCAGCGAGTCGGGGATCTCAAAGTGCCAGAAGTGGTGGCGGATCAGCTCCTTGGGCAGCTGGACGAAGAGAAACTCGGAGTCGCCGAAGTCGCGGCGGTGCACTCGCTCCCACTCGATCAGGTCGGCGCCACAGTCGCGGCAGCGCGGGTGCGGGTCGGGGTTCTTCCAGCTCGTCGGGCGGAAGCAGTGCAGGTCCTGCTGGCAGTCTGAGGAGGAGCAGGTGATCTTCAGAGGCGAGGGCTGGGTGCTCATTGCCGGCTCCCTTGCGAATCGGCCATTTCAAGGCGGCGCTCGATGTAGATCCAGGCGAGGCCGCCCAGGTAGGCGAAGTCGGAGTCCTCGACCACCACCCCGCGCGGGAGGCCGTGCCACTTCTCCAGACAAGCGCGACAGCAGGTGCCGATCGCGTGCTGGGAGCAGGTGGAGATCGTTGCCTTTTTCTCGTTCTCGGCAAAGGGCGTCTGGCGGCCCTCAACAAAGTGGTTGGGGACGAGGGCGCGGCGCAGGTCGAGGCTGATCGTCCTCTGCAGTTGCTCGGCGCTGCGTTTGCGGGCTTTTCGCAAGACGTGCTCGGGAAGCTCGAAGCCCCAGTAGTGATCGCGGAGCAGCTCCTGGCGCATGTTCCCGAAGAGCCCCTCGTGGTCCTCGGGATCGCGCGCATGGCAGCGATCCCATTCGACCGTGTCGGCGCCGCAGGCGATGCAGGTGCCGCCGATACCGGGCAAGGTGTCCTCGGCAAGCGGCGAGCTGAAGGCATGGCGACGGTCGGCGAGGCGGATGCGCGGCTCGCACTTGGTCGATTTGCAGGTGATCTTCAGTGGCGGCGGACTGGTGGCCATCAGTGCTCCTCCCCCCGATCGAGGGCGCCTTCGAGGATGAGGCGCTCATCGCCCTCGAGCCGGCCCCACTCAAGCCGGCTCTCGAGCAGGTCGTGGGCGAGCCCATACGCGTTCTGCTCGCCGCGCTGCAGCTTGGCCGCGACGCCCCAAAAGACGCTGCCGTGATCCTCGGAGCTGAGGCGGAAGGCGAGATAGTTGGCGAGGGCACCGAGCTCGACCCCTTCGCGCTCGGCGAAGGCGGGCAGGACGCCCTTCAGCCGCTGGCCGACCCCTCCCGCCGCTGACGCGGCCCGTTCGGCGAGGCCATGTGGATCCGGGCCGAGCAGCACGTCTCCCGCGAATTCGGAAGCTTCCCGCTCCTCCTCGGCATGACTCCTGCCGATCTCATCGAACTCGACCACCGCGGGCTGCTCGGCGCTCAGGTGGCGGATCACGTGCAGCGCCTCGTGGGAGGCGTCGAAGGCCCAGCGCGAGTTGTAGGTGAGGCGCTGCTTGAGGACGACGACGGGGCGCTCCCCGATCAGCCAGCAGGCTCCGTGGAACTGGGCGGCGTCGCGCAGCGGCAATACCGGGATCCCGTGATCCCAGAGCATCCCGAGGACGGCCTCAAAATCGAGTGAGCCGCGGCGCTCGCAGGCCTCGGCGGCGAACTCCTCGGCCGTCTCGGGCAGCGGCGAGTAAGGCAGGCAATCGGCGCTGCGCTCGACCAAGGTCGCGAGGTAATACGCATAGCTGACGTAGGAGCTGCTGGCCCGGGGGCGCTCGCGGGCGAGCTCCTTGAAGCGGCCTGCCAAGGCAGGGGTCGCTAGCGACGGCGGTGCGCCGGGACCGGCGAGGTCGGTCGGCGACCAGCCGAAGATGTCGCGTGCCCGTCGCAACAGCGCCGAGGGCTGATCGACGCCGTGGAAGATCCGCTCCACCGTATCGGTGTCAAGCCCGGACTCGGCAAGCGCCTTGCGAATTCGCTCGGGCTCCACCTCAGCCGTGCCGATCGCGCTCAGGTCCTGCAAGCGGTAGTCCATCGCCGCGAGCAGCACCTGCACCTTGGAGAAGGTGACGTCATGGCGGCCACGCTCGATTCGCGAGAGCGACTGCGGGGCGATCCCGGCGCGCTCTGCGAGCTCGCGCCCCGAGAGCCCCCTCCTTTCGCGCAGCAACCGGATCCGGTGGCCGACCTGGCTCGACTCGCGCTCGGCTTGGCGGGCGAGGTGAGTGGCGAGGTCTTGGTCGATCAGGGTCCGGATCTGAATCCAGGGCAGCTCGGCGAGCTCGCCATTGACCGGGAAGGCGAGCTCGAAGCCGTCGGAGCTGAGCTGGCTCCAGTCCGGGGCCCGATCGCCGGTATCGATCAGCCGCCTTACGTCAAAGGAGGCCTGGTCGCCATTCTCGAACCGAACGCTGAGCTGGTGACCCTCGCCGGAGGCCTCGGCGATCCGTTGATAGGCGGCTCCGTCCCAGGGGTAGGCCAGCGGGGCTGGCCTATTCATTTTGTCGTCTCCAGGCGTCATTTAGATCATCCGCGTTGTCTTGAAGTGCCGCCCGCTCGGCAGCGGAGGCAGAGGGACCCGCCAGGACGTCAAGCGTGAGCAAAGCGATCACGGTCTCGGTGCTGCCGTTGCGGCGGCGGATATGGCAATGCGGCTGGTGGTGCCGCTCTCCCCGCTCGGGGTAGACATGCAGCGAAAACTGGTCCTCTCGCACGACCGCCGGCGTCATTGATGTTTTGCACATTCTAAACATATACGTTTAGGAGGACACACCTTAGCGCGAGTGCCCCCCCGGGCACAAGCTTGCCCCTATTGCTGCTCGTCCGATCACTTCAGATACGGTACCCACGGCTCCAGATTCGGACTTGGGGCGCAATTCCCAGTCTTGTCACCCCTCCACCCCCCAGACCCGGTCACGGTTGCCTTCGTCGGCTACTGGCTGGCGCCGATCGTGGTCTTTGCCCGCGGCGCGGTTTCCTTTGCGCCCGCCTCTTTTAGGCCGCGCGCCGAGATCAGGCTGATATGGGTCAACTTGCTGGTCGGCAGCCTCGGCTTTGCGGTCTGGATGGCCGCCGTCGCGGCTGGGCGCGGGGAATTTCTCGACCAGGGCGCCTCCTGGGTCGATTACGTGCTCGGGACCAGCGGATTGGCGCTCTACTTCGGGACGATCGGCTTCCTGTACTACTTCCATTCGCTGCGAAAGGCAATTGACCCCGACCTGTTCCTGACCCGAGTGGCCTTCGTCGGGTGGTTCGCCGGTTTGGTGCTTTGGGCGCTGGAAACGGGTCTAAACTAGGAATATGACCAGTCTTACGGCCAACCACAAGCGCAAGCACGCACTGACTGGGTACCTAGATTCGCTCTTGGTCGTGCTGGGCATCGGACTGGTCGGCGCGGGCATCGCCTGGGCATTGAACTGGAACTCAGGGGCCTATTTCGGGGTCGCGGTCCTAGCGGCCCTCGCGGGCACCCTCGGAGTCACGCGGCGGATGGCCGCCGAGGCGCCCTCCCGCGACCAGCTGGAACCGAGCGAGATTGCGAGCACCGCGGATCGACCCCAGCAGGCGCCGGCCCAAGCCGCTCTCAAAGGCGAGCGCCAGCCGGTGGTGGTGATGCTGGTCGGCCACTCACGATCGGGAAAGACGCGGATCGCAGCCGCGGTCGCGGAGCAGCATCCCGATTGGGCCTGGGCCAGCTGCGGCGAGTTCGTGCTGGCCGAAGCAAAGCAGCAGGGCCTTTCCGTGGAGAATCGAGAGGAAACCGATCAGTTTGGCGACGAGTTGGTCGCCAAACTCGGCGCCAAAGCGTTCATCGACCGCGTGCTCCGGAACACCAAAGGCGCCGAGGCGCCGCTGATGATTCTGATCGATGACATCTACCACGAGCCAGTCCAGCAGGCCCTCGAACAGCGCTCTGGGACGATCCTCTCGGTCGAGGTGGAAAACCCCAAGAGCCTCTCGGGCGAGGAGCCCAGCTCACTCGATCGCGCGGCGATGAAGCTGCTCCGCGATTTCCCGCCCCGGCTGACGATCGAAGGCGCGAGCCCTAGCGATGCAGGCAAGCGCGGCGAGGAGCTGGTCGAGAAGGTCGGCGCCGAGCTCGGGCTAGCGGCCGCCTAGCCTCACGGCACCTTCCTCACCCATCGAGCAACCCGCCCTCAGCGAGTTGCTCGAAAGTCTCGGCGAGCTGCGGCTCGCCAGGGAACACTCCCCAGTCCCATTCATCGGGCCGCCCCGCCCAGCTCGCGATCCTCCTTCGTACCCACTGGCCGGGAAAGCCCGGTTCGGAGATCACCCAAGAGCGCCCCTCGGCGCCGAGGTAGGCATAACCGGCCTCGGCAAAGGCGGCAGCGTCACTGAACGCGCCTATTGATCGCCACTCCTCTCCGGCGAGGATGAGTCTGACGAGATCGGGGCCAGCGGGAACCAGGTGCATGTGGGCGTGGACTAGGCATCCGCCCTGGCGATCGTGCTCGCCGGCGCTGCCGTGCTCGAAGACGACGTACTCGCCGAAGACGGCGCTGAGCTCGGCAAGGCACTCGGCGAGCCACGGTTCGATCTCCTCACGCAGTCGCTCGCTGCCGAGCATGCCAAAGCTGAGCAGGTGCTCGGTGGTGATCGCCATCAGGTAGCCGGGCAGGATCGTCCCCACAGTGGGAGCGAGAACCACGCCGGGGCCGCGTCGGACTACACGGTCAAACGGCGAGCCCGAGAGCGGCGCTCCCCCTTCCCCGTCGAAATCGATGCCGGGGCAGAGCAGGCAGCTATCCACCGCGTCGCCCGTGCAGCACCGAGGCGATCGTAAGCAGGGCGGCGAACACCACCGAGGCAAGAAATTCGCCCACTTTGACCACGTCGAGGACCAGGAGAACCGTCATCAAGACCAAGAGCACGGCGATCGCCGCGTAGACGAGGCGGAGCGGGTCGCGCGGGGTGAGCGGAGACTCTCGCCACCAAAAGCGCGCCAGGGAGATCGAGGGCCGGCGGGCGTCCTCCTCGATCACGGCCGTGGCGCCAGGGCGGGCGAGCAGGCGACCGCCCTCGAGGGGCATCATCGTGAGCAGCTCGAGGGCGAGGAAACCACGGGGCAAGAGGTTCCAGAGCGTCGTCCGTTCGACGTCGAGGCCATCGGGGCGAGGGCGAAGAGCTTGCCCGCGGCGGCGATCGCCCGCGCCATGTCGCCGCTGCCTCGGATCTGCAGCAGCGCCTGGATGGAGAGGGCGTCGGGGTCGTGCTCGAGCAGGCAGCGCTTGTAGTTGCCGTCTTGCTGGTGTACGTCATAGCTCTCGGTGTGAATCGCCTTCGGCTGCGGCCTCCAGCTCTCGACGAGGAAAATCAGCATGACCGCTGCCAAGACACAAGTTAGGCGCCTGCGCCCCGGCGAGTTGGACGGTCTCGTACTCGCCTATATGCGTAAGCGCAAGGATGGCCCGCTGATCGCCAGCGCGATTGGAAAGGGCCTCGGGCGTTCCTCGGGCGTAGTCGCCAACTGCCTTGCACGCCTGGCAAAGGAGAGAGAGTCCGACAAGCCAAAAGCTCCTCGTGCCTATGTCCTCCGTGAGGAGGCGAAAGGCGATGAGGGGGTGGAACGGTCGACCGGAGGGGTGAAAGGCCCGAAAGGCAGATCAGATGGCAGCTGCCCCTTCGCTGCGAGGACCTGCCGGTTCCGGTAGTCGAACCATGCGAAATGAAGCGAGGACCCCACTGGCTCAATCTCGCTCCTCGGAGTTCGAAGGGAAACTACCCCACAATAGAAGCGAGCTAGGTCGAAGGCAAACATCATGAGGACGCCGGAATCCTTGCAAGGGTTGCCCGCCCGCTTCCAGGGGTTTAGGTTTGTCTTAGCGGTCTCCGGAACGGGCGCTTGCCCAGGACGAGGACCGGCGACTAGGGCCGGGCCCCTCGCCTGGCGGAAAGAGAGTCAAGATGGAGACTGAACGAGCTTCCCGTCCCCCAGCCGGGGCGGAGTACTCGGGCTGGATCGCGTTCGCAGGCGTGATGATGCTGATCATCGGCTCCCTGGATGCGCTCTGGGGTCTGGCGGCGATCTTGAACGACGAAATCGTCGTCGTCGGCGGGAGTGGCGCGCTGGTCTTCGACATAACGACCTGGGGCTGGGTCCACCTGATTCTGGGCTCGACGGTCGCACTGACCGGTCTTGGCCTGATCACCGGAAACGCAGCGGCGCGGGTGGCGGGGATCTTCTTCGTCGCCATCAATGCGATCGCCCAGATCGTCTGGTTCCCGGCGGCCCCGCTCTGGGCCTTCCTGATCATCGTCCTCGACACGGTGATCATCTACCAGTTGACCGTTAACTGGAGCGCGGAGGACTCGGCACGATGATCCCTCTCGCCGATTTCACGCTCGGGCAGGCACTGCTCACGGTCCTCGAGATCTTCCTGTTCGTCGCCTGGATCTGGGTCCTGATCTCGCTGTTCGGCGACCTGTTCAACGACCGCTCGGTCTCTGGCTGGGGGAAGGCGGGGTGGACCTTCCTTCTGTTCCTCGTGCCCTTCCTCGGTGTGTTGATCTACCTGATCGCGCGCGGTGGCGGAATGCACGAACGGGCGATGGGCAGAGCCGCTGCGGCACAGAAGCAGTTCGACGAGTACGTCCGTCAGGCGGCGGGCAGCTCACCGGCCAGCGAGCTGGAGACGCTCGCTGGACTGCACTCCAGAGGCGTGCTCTCAGACGCCGAGTTCGAGCAGGCCAAGCAGAAGCTCCTTGCGGGAGCCCGCCAGGCGCCCGCATGAGCACATGAGATGACGTCCAGCCACCAGCGCAAGGCGATCAGGTGACGGCGCAGGGCTCGGCAATCGAGCGTCCACACCGCAAGACGGTCGCCTTGCTGCTGGTGGCTGCCACCGTGCTGACGTTCGTCGCCATCTTCTCGTTCTGGGTCAACCGGCAGGTGATGAACACCGACAACTGGGTCGATACGAGCAGCGAGCTGCTCGAGAACGAAGAGATTCAGACGCAGCTCGCGACCTTCCTCGTCACCCAGCTCTACACCAACGCCGACGTCGAAGCGGAGCTGCAGAAAGCCCTTCCGCCCGAGGCACGGGCACTTGCCGGGCCTGCTGCCGGCGGCCTGCGCCAGCTTGCACAGCAGGTCGCAGAACGAGCCCTTACCACCTCTCAGGTCCAAGCGATCTGGGCCGAGGCAAACCGCGCCGCGCACGAGCAGTTCCTGACGGTGATCGACGGAGGTGGCTCCGTCGTCTCAACCGGGGAAGGAGAAGTCACCCTTCGGCTCGGTCCTGTCGTAAAGCGGATCGGCGAACAGACCGGGATCCCGGCGGGCCTGACCGCGAAGCTGCCCGAAGATGCCGGCGAACTGAAGATCCTCGACTCCGAGCAGCTCTCGACCGCCCAGAAGGTCGCGAAGGCGATTCGCAAACTGCCGATCGTCCTCACCGCCCTTCTGATCCTGCTTTACGGAGGTGCGATCTATCTCGCTCGAGGCCGCCGTCGTGAGGCGGTGCGAGCCATCGGCTTCGGCTTCGTCGTCGCCGGCGTCCTCGCGCTCCTGGTCCGAGGGCTGGGCGGGGACGCTGTAACCGGCTCCCTGGCCAAGACCGCCTCGGTCGAGCCGGCGGTGGAAGCCACCTGGGACATCGGCACGTCCTTGCTCGTGACGGTCGCGGTCTCAGCGATCGCCTTCGGGATTCTGGCTGTCGTCGGTGCTTGGTTGGCAGGCAGCACGGCGCCGGCAACCGCTTTGCGGCGCGAAGCTGCGCCTTACTTCCGCGAGCGCCAATCCGCTGCCTATGGCGTAGCTGGTGCGGTCTGGCTGGCGTTGATCGCCTGGGCGCCTATCGCCGCCTTCCGCAAGCCGTTCGGCATC
>Ga0193699_10001151_pt1 | contig 10653 bp, 11 predicted proteins | sample L3c2metaG_FD_160095 | JGI IMG/M metagenome (GOLD analysis project Ga0193699, IMG submission 160095) | Soil microbial communities from a riparian zone of the East river system, Colorado, United States - L3c2 | ecosystem: Environmental > Terrestrial > Soil > Riparian zone | place: USA: East... | reverse complement strand
TGACGGCGACATCGGGCAATGGAGTGAAGCCGACGAATTGCGTGCAGAACTGCATGGCCTGCCGAATCAGCTCCTCTTTGGATCCGAACTGTCGGAAGATCGTGATCTCGTTCACGCCCGCCGCGTCGGCGATTCGCCGAGTGGTTGAGCCCCGGAAGCCGTGCTGCGCGAAGACTTCGGCGGCAGCGGCAAGAATTTCGTTTCTGCGGTTCATGGAGCGGATATTAATGACGAGCTACCCACGAATGCAAGTAGTCACTTACTTACACGGCCGTTTCCACCAAGGCGTATCGGGAGGATCGTTTGGCAAAGTCGACTGACTTGGAAAGTGCCTTCGATAAAGCACTTACGCAGGTACAGCGCTCCATTTCATCAGGAATGAAAACTTCGGACGGAAGCTCGGCGCGGCCCCAGCTCGAGACACTGGAATCGGAGCTGAGACGGGAGCAAGGGAAGGTACGCGAGCGGGGAATTCTCGATCGCGAGTGGCTTCAGAAGACCGTACGGTGGGTCGTTGAATGGGTTCCGGACAAAGAGCTCACCCTGCTCGCGGCTCTTGGAGGAATAGCGAGGTCTGCCCCGCCTGCCCTTTCATAGCCAATCCCCCACCATATATTCGACGCGTGCGCCGACATTGGATCTCACGTAGTCTCGCCAGCGTGCTGGCGCTCTGGCTCGCCGTTTGTCTGGCCGAGCCGGTCCAGCTGCACACATGTGCCATGCACGGTGGCCTCGCCATCGATGTGGGCTCGGTCGCCACGCACAGCCACACCGCGACGGCGGAACACCTCGGTCACACCCATCACGGTCAGGATACGGACAATCAGTCGCGACAGTGCAGCTGTCTTGGCGACTGCAGCGCTGGACGCCCGCCAATCGGAATCGCCGCTGCGAACGTCGCGTTGCCTACAGTTGCGATCATCCAGCGCTCGGCGGCCGATTTTACTTACGATTCACCCCGCGTCGTCGCCCCACGGTTTCTCCTTCCCTTCAGCAACGGCCCACCCGCTGGTTCCTCGCGCGCATAGCTGAAAGCGACACATCAGTCGCTTTCTTCCGGGTCTTCGCGCGGATCTGATCCACAGCTTTTTTCTGGCGTTCAAACCGGCGGCATCTGCCAGCCGTAGCGCCAAGAGGATTCAGAGGAACCATGTTCGTCCATTCCAGCTTCAGGCGCATTGCGCCATCCGCCATTGCGATGGCAAGTGCGCTGCTTGCCGCTCCGCTCATCGCACAATCATCCGACTCGATCAAGGCAAAGGTTACTGTTGCCGACACAGTAGCCCGACTCGATTCCGTTCGTTCCGGAAAGATCGTTACTCTCCGCGGCGTCACTGTGATAGGCACGAAGAGCGATCTCGCGGAGACGCGCGCGCGACTGGCTCAGATTCCCGGCTCAGTCGCAATGATCGACGCACCGCAGATACGCGCCACCCGCCAGGCGAATCTGAAGGATGTGCTGCAGTTCGTGCCCGGCGTTTACATACAGCCGCGATTCGGCGCCGCTGACGAAAGCCAGATTTCCATTCGCGGCTCGGGCCTTCGTGACAACTTTCACGCGCGCGGAGTGAATCTCCTCGTCAATGGCATGCCGTATCGGAACGCCGATGGTTTCACGGATTTCGAGTCGCTCGAGCTGCTCACGACCGAGGCAATCGAGGTCTATAAGGGCGGGAACGCACTCCGCTACGGCGGCTCGACCCTGGGTGGAGCGATAAACCTCGACACCAAAACCGGATACAGCGCGAGTCCCGTTTCGTTGTTCGCGCAGGGTGGCAGCTTCGGCTTCTATAAGACTCAGCTCGAGTCGGGGGATTCACGCGGAGGCTCCGACTACTACGCCAGCTACGCGCGCACGTCGATGGACGGGTATCGACAGTGGTCAGCGCAGCAGCGCGACAGAGTGAATCTTCACGCCGGTTACCAGTTCTCTCCCAATACGGATGCTCGAGTGTTCTACTTCTTCGCCCACGTGAAGGAGGAGCTTCCGGGATCACTTACGCGCGCCGCGTTCGAGACCGATCCCCGCGCTGCGGATCCAACCAACGTCAGCAACCGCTGGGGCCGGGACTACAGTCTTCATCACGTTGGCCTGCAGCTCCGCACCCAGCTCTCTCCGACGCAGCGTCTCGAGATCAGTCCGTACACACAGTACCGCGATATCGATCACCCGATTTTCGAGGTGATTTCGCAAATCAGTCACGATTACGGCGCTGAGATACGTTACGAGAATACTGCAGGCCTTGGCTCTCTTGATAATCGGTTGACTATCGGATTTCAGCCCGCGTACGAATCGCTGTTGAACCACCAGTACGTCAACAACCAGGGAAAGCACGGCGCGCTGACCAAGAACCAGCACGATCGCGCGAAGACCGTCGCCTTGTACATGGAAGATCTTCTTTCACTGACTCCGCGATTCTCCGTCGTTCTCGGCGTGCGCGGAGAGCATGCAAGCCGTGAGACGAAGGATTTCTTCCTATCCAACGGAGATCAGTCGGACAAACGCGTCTACAAACCAGTGAGTCCCAAGATTGGCGTGCTCTACTCACTCGCGCCTGGCGCCCAACTGTTCGCGAATGCGAGCCGGAGTTACGAGCCCCCTCTACTTCTCGAGCTGAATAGTTTGACCGTTCCGGGCTACGTTCCATTGGATGGGCAAAGCGCCTGGCAGTACGAGCTCGGTGCCCGCGGGCACAAGATCGGGTTTGGCTGGGATGTCTCTGCTTACGACGTGGAATTGAAGAACGAAATCCTCAACATCAATGTCCAGCCATTCCCGGGAGCACCGTTTACCGTGCCTACCTACCGCAACGCGCCGAAGACTCGTCACAGCGGCCTGGAAGTTGGCTTGAGCTATCAATTGCCGGGAGCGGTGTTCGTGCGCGGAGATGTCGCAGATCACGTTTCATTGCGGACATCGTACACTCTCGCGCGCTACGTCTACGTAGAGGATCCGAATTACAAGGGGAACGACATACCCGGTGCCCCGCACCAGGTGATGGCGACCGAGATCAAGTACACGCATCCTTCAGGCTTCTCGCTGGCACCCAGCATCGAGTGGGTGCCCCAATCTTATTTTCTCGACAGCCAGAACACGGTCAGGAACGACGGGTGGACCAATCTCTCACTTCGCACCGAGTTTGCAACGCCATACGGGATGAGCCTGTTCGCGGCCGGTCAGAATCTCACCAATCGTCGGTTCTCACAGTCGGTTCAGGTAGACAACGCAGCGGGCAAGTGGTTCGAGCCCGCCGATGGTCGTTCCTTCTACGCGGGGTTGCGCTGGACTCATTGAGGATCGGCCTCTCGCTCTCTCGCCGCCGCTCGACCAGAGCGGCGGCGATTGCGTTGTGTCTGGTATTCTCGTCTGGGTTCGCCCCAATCAGCGCTCTCCTGCATGCTACGCTTCTTCGGTCGACGCCGGCCGCCAATAGTCACCTCGTCCAACCTCCTGAGACGATACGCCTCGTCTTCAGCGAAGGGGTTGTCCCAGAGCTAAGCCAGATTTCGCTGATCAATGCGGACGGGAAAGCGCGAATCCTTCAGGTGGCAACGGATCCGCACGATGTACACGTCCTGGTTGGCAGAGTTGGATCGATCGCTGGGGGAGAGTACAAGGTTGCATGGCGGATCTTGTCCGCGGACGGCCACCCAGTCAGCGGAACGTTCTCATTCTTCGTGGAAACAGGAAGTCCAGGGACGATTGCGACGGCGAAGTCGATCCCGCGCGATTCCGGTCCAGCCGACAACCGGTCTGCATCATCTTCCACCGAGGAGAGCGCGGAAGTCAGAACCACTCCAATCCTCGCATCCATCCTTCGCGGGACAGGACTGGGTGCCTTCATGGCGGGGCTCGGTCTTCTCTTCTTTGGTGTGACAGCGGGTGAGCGTCGCAAGCTGTTACCGAGGACGGCTGTAGTCCGGCTCATTGCGATCGGCGCAGCACTGCTTGTCGCCCACCTGATCGCATGGATGTACGACATCTCGCCGACCGGAAGCCTGAACGGCTCATTCAGCGAGTCAGTGCTCGGCTCAACTCCGGGAAGGATAGAGGCAGCTCGTGTCGTGCTCGCGCTTCTCGCGCTCTGGGCGATCGCGCTCGCTCGCCGAGAGACCTTGGCTCTAATCCTCGGCGGCGCATGCCTTCTGGTGAGCGGCGCGGTAGGGCACCCCGCAGCCATCCATCCCTATTTGAGCATTCCAGCAAAGATGGCGCACTTGGTCAGCGCGTCACTGTGGCTGGGCGGACTTCTTTGGCTCGGCTGGCTCTCTCGCTGCGACGAAGTTGCCTGCAGGTCGGAAGCGAGACGCGTTTCAGCGGCGGCTCTGATCGCTGTGTTAGCGATCTTCCTCACGGGCTCGCTCGAGACCGTGATGTTTCTCAATTCACCCGGCGATCTGATCCATTCCAGCTACGGCCGGCTGATAGTAGCCAAGGCCGTCGGACTCGCGATTCTCGTGGGATTCGGTGTTTACAACCGATTTAGACTCCTTCCTCGCATCGATGAAGCTGGCGCCACTGGGAGACTTTCGCGCTCGGTGCGGACAGAAATCATCATCGTGATAATCGTGATACTGGTCGGAGGATTCCTGGCCTACGTGCCGACTCCGCCAACCCCACACTCGTCGTTGTCCGCCTCCACAGGACAGTCGCAATGAGAAGAAATTCCAGGACTTCAGCCCGTTCCCCGCAGGCGATACGCGCGATCCTTCTTCTCTTGGCGATCCTGGCCGCGCCGTCGATCGTATTCGCTCACGCGGTTGTCTTTCCAAAGACATCCACGCCTGGAGCCTACGAGAAGTACGTCCTGCGCGTGCCTAACGAGCGCGATGTTCCGACGGTCAAAGTGGAGCTCCAGTTTCCGCAGGGTCTCCGCGTCGTGTCGTTCGGCGACGTAGCCGGCTGGAAGCTGCAGGTGCTGACCGACTCGGCCCAACGCGTCACCGGCGCCGTGTGGACCGGAGTCCTGCCCAAGGAGCACTTCGTCGAATTCCCTTTCGTTGCGGTGAATCCGAAGGACAGCACCTCCCTCGCCTGGCCGACGTTTCAAACGTATCAAGGCGGCGAGAGAGTCGAATGGACAAGCCCCGACACTGCATCCAAAACGCCAGTCTCGACCACGCTCATCAGCGACCCGACGGTGATCCCCGTTAAGGTTTCGCGCACCTCGCTCTACATCTCCATCATCGCCCTGCTCTTCGCACTCACCGCCCTTGGCGTGGCGCTCAGACCCCGCGGCGTAGACGTAAATCCCTGATTATGGTTCGGTAACCTTTCTTCATTGCCAGGCAGGCCATGGCTGTATCCGGAGAGTTGGTAGCGAGGCATTTGGCGGTCCGACGGGGAATCCTGCTTAGCTACGCAACCATCGGTTACAACAGCCTGGAGGCGATCGGTTCTCTGATCGCGGGACTCTTATCCGGAAGCGTAGCCCTCGTCGGTTTCGGTATCGACAGCGTCATCGAAGTCATCGCGAGCGTCGCAGCTCAGTGGCGGCTTCGCATAGATGCGGATCTCTCGAGACGCTCCGACTCTGATGTGCGGACTCTTAGAATCGTAGGGTGGTGCTTCGTCGCCCTTGCCGTGTACGTCACCATCGACAGCGTCAAATCCCTCTATCTGGCGGAACAACCGGATCGGAGCTGGTTCGGCCTCACCGTTCTTGCTCTTTCAGTGATCGTGATGCCGGCACTTGCCTGGGCCAAGCGGCGCGTCGCGATCGCGATGCAGAGCACCGCGCTCGAGGCCGAGGCAAGGCAAACTTCACTCTGCGCGTATCTGTCCGTCATCGCACTCGCAGGAGTCGGGCTCAACGCCCTTTTTGGATGGTGGTGGGCTGACCCGGTCGCGGCCCTTGCAATGGTTCCGATCATCGTGCGAGAAGGAGTACAGGGACTGCGCCTGCAACCCCATGACCACGACAAATGTTGTTGAGTCTTGACGTATTAAGATTTATTGATATGTTAATCTCATGACCGTAGCAACCCACTCCAGAACCGAGCGCGCGATCGAGGTCTTTCACGCTCTCTCCGACGAGACCAGACTCGAGATAATCGAGCTCCTCCGCCGAGGCGAGCGTTGCGTGTGCGAGCTGACTGACACGCTCGATGCCGCCCAGTCGCGGCTCTCGTTCCATCTCCGTGTTCTCAAGGACGCCGGAATTGTCCGGGATCGGAAGGATGGGCGGTGGGTCTACTACGAGCTCGATCCAGAGGTATTCGAAGAGACGGAGACGATCCTCTCAGCGATGAAACCGCTGGCACTCAAGCGGAGCGAGCCGTGTTGCGCTTGATCTTTTTTTATCCCCAATACATCAACAATTATTGTTTGACGGAGGGTAGATGACCACTCAGGATTCGACGCTTAAGGTTACGGTAAAAGAGAAGTACGGTCAGGCTGCATTGCGGGTGCAGGCAGGCGAGACAGACGCATCGTGTTGCGGATCGAGCGCCTGTTGTGGAGCCACCACTGAAGCCTGGGATCCGATCACTTCCGATCTCTACGACGAGAGACAGAAAGCCGGTATTCCCGCCGAGGCCGTGCTCGCTTCTCTTGGCTGCGGCAATCCCACAGCGCTGGCCGAGCTCAAGCCGGGTGAGACAGTTCTCGACCTCGGCTCGGGCGGTGGCATCGATGTTCTGCTCTCGGCTAAGCGGGTAGGCCCGACGGGTAAAGCCTACGGCCTCGACATGACCGATGAGATGCTCGCTCTCGCCAACGAGAACAAACGCCGAGCGGGTGCGGAGAACGTCGAGTTCCTGAAAGGCGAGATCGAACAGATCCCGCTTCCTGACGCATCGATCGATGTCATCATCTCGAACTGCGTGATCAATCTCTCCGGCGACAAAACGAAGGTCCTCCGTGAAGCCTTCCGTGTGCTCAAGCCTGGCGGCAGATTCGCGGTATCGGATGTCGTGGTGCGAGGCGACGTTCCGGCAGCCGTGAAGGCGAACATGGAGTTGTGGATAGGCTGCGTGGCCGGCGCGCTGGAGGAGCAGGAGTTTCTGAATCTCCTGAACGAAGTAGGATTCGAGAAAACCTCGATCGAGCCGACCAGGGTCTACAAGCTCGAAGATGCCGCGGCGTTTCTTACCGGCACTGGGCTGGATTATGACGAGTTCGCATCACAGATCGATGGGAAACTCATGAGCGCGTTCGTGCGCGCGACAAAGCCAGGAAAGAATTGCTGCGGGCCGGATTGCTGTGGAGGTTGAGATGAGGATCAGAGAAGCGACCAATCGGGATCTCGTCGCCGTCGAGAGTTTGCTTACGGCTAATGATCTGCCGCTCGATGGAGTGAAAGAGAACTTCTCCGGCTTCGTCGTGGCAGAGGACAAAGGCGAGATTGCCGGTGCGATCGGACTCGAGAAGTTTGGATCCGTTGCGCTTCTGCGCTCAGCGGTTGTGTCGCCCGAATATCGTGGGAGCGGAGTAGGCCGCAGACTGGTCGAACAGGTTCTCGAACAAGCATCACATGAAGGGATCGAAGAGCTGTTTCTGCTCACGACCACCGCCGAGAAATACTTCCCGCGATTCGGCTTCAGCCCCACAGCTCGCTCGGCGGTGCCGGCCGCGGTCAAGGCATCGGCCGAATTTCAAGGCGCGTGTCCCGACACCGCTGTAGTGATGACGCGTCGAGTCACCTCGGCCACGAAGGTTCGTGCCTGATGCGGTACGCACTCATCTCCGACATTCACGCGAATCTTCCCGCGCTGCAGGCGGTCCTCGCCGATATCGATAGCCGCAACGACATCGATGCGACCTACCATCTCGGCGATCTTACCGGTTATGCACCGTGGCCGAATGAAGTCGTCGCTCTCCTTCGCGAGCGGCAAATCGCGGGGATCGCGGGCAATTACGATTCGACCGTCGCGACCGACTACAAGCACTGCGGGTGCCGAGCCGATACTCCGCACGAAGAGGAGCTCTCACATCTCTCGTACGAGTGGACCCGGTCGCACGTGACGGCGGAGACGAAGGGATATCTCGCGAGTCTTCCCTTTCGCATCGATATCCGGCCGTTCGGTGGACACGTCTCGGGACCGACGATAACGCTGATTCACGGCAATCAGACGTTGAATACCGTCTACGTGACCGAGGACCGCCCTGATTCCTTTCTGGAGAAAATGGCGCGCGACATCGGCGCTCGCCCGGGCGACGTCATCTGCTTTGGACACACTCACAAGCCATGGCAGCGGGTGGTCAGCGGAATCCAGTTCATCAACACTGGGAGCGTCGGCAGGCCAAAGGATGGAGATTGGCGCGCCGGGTACGTGTTGTTATCGGTGGAAGCTTCCGGCGCCCGCAGCGAGTTCGTTCGGGTCCCCTACAATGTCGACGAAGCTGCCGACGCCATTCGTGTGAGCGATCTCCCCAGCGAGTTTGCGGAGGTTTTGAAATCGGGCGGAGCGGGCGCGGCTACTTCTTCTGCAGCCTCCTAGCTACCGCTTCGGCTTGCGCGAAAACACGAAGGAAATTCTCCCCCGCCAGCTTCCTTAGATCGCCGTCCGACCAGCCTCGTCTCGCCAACTCGGCGAATAGCGCCGGATACGTCGAGACATCTTCCAGTCCCTGCACTACCTCCGTTATCCCGTCGAAGTCTCCGCCGATGCCGACATGGTCCACCCCGGCCACTTTGCGTACGTACTCGATCTGATCAGCGACCTGTGAAAGAGTCGCGCGCGGCTCGGGATGTGCCGCGCGCCACTGATTTATCTCGCGCGTGATCCCGGCAGTGTCGTTGCCGTACTTCGCCTGCAGATCTTTCATCACCGGGCGAGTGGACTGATCGTATAGCATTACGGCGGGCGACACGAATCCGGTGACGAACGGCACCATCACGATTCCGCCGTTCGCGGTCACGCGCCGAAGAATCGAGTCAGGTACGTTGCGCGGCACATCGACGAGCGCCCGGGCAGCCGAATGCGAGAAAATCACTGGCGCCTGGCTCACGTTGAGCGCGTCGCTCATCGTTGCCGCCGACACGTGCGCCAGATCGACCAACATTCCAAGCCGGTTCATCTCGCGCACGACGCTGTCGCCGAAAGGCGTCAGCCCGTTGTGCCTGGCCGAGTCGAGAGCGGCGTCGGCCCAGTCGAGCGTGACGTTGTGCGTCAGGGTCATGTAGCGCGCGCCGAGGTCGTAATAGGCGCGCAACGCTCCCAGCGAGTTCTCGATTGCGTGACCGCCTTCCATTCCGATCAGTGACCCGATCTTGCCCTGCTTGAAATCGCGGCGGATGTCTTCGGCGCTGAGAGCGAGCGCCAGTTGGTCCGGGTACTTTGCAATCATGTGACGCGCGATGTCTATCTGCTCGAGCTGAATTCTCGCGTATCCGGAATCACGCCATTCGCCAGGAACGTAGACCGACCAGAACTGGGCGCCGACCATCCCCTTCCTGAGCCTCTCCAGATCGGTGTGCCCGGGCGTGTGCTTGCGCAGATCGTAGACATCGACGTTGCCGCGGGCGATCGAATCTTCCCTGATTCGCCACGGTAAATCATTGTGTCCGTCGATCAGGGGAGTTTGCCTCAGTACTCGCTTTGCCCGCGCGAGAAAGCGGGCGTCGCCAGGAGCAGCCTTTGTCTGAGCTGCCAGCGGTACCGCCGCGGCAAACAGCGAACACAGAATCAGACCACAAACAAGAGATGCAAGCGCGCGACGGGTGGATCGGAAGTGTGAATTCATTGGCGATAAGCTAATCCGAGGTCGGACCATCGCACGGGTGGTTTACTGCGGGTCTGGAGGCGAATCCAGGAGCTCGACAGCCTCGATGCTGTCCGCCTCGCGCACGACAAGTCGAATGGGATGGAGCCATTGCAGCCATGGCATCATCCCGCCTGCGTCGTCGCGAATCAGACTGGAGTCGATTCCGTTGGCGTCCAGCACAGCCTGGGCTACGTGTGCCTCGACCTCATTGGCAAACGTCCTTATAACCGTGTTGAGCTCCGGTAGTTCTCTCTCCATCTTCCACCCTCGCGCTGTCACACGGATGTACGTGGTCGAAATCTGTATTGCTGTCGCGTCAACCGCATGGATCGCCGTCCAGTGGAAACCATGGGTTGGCACGTTGTCTGCGCGAACTCAGCCATGATGCCACCCCTCTGGGCGAACATATGAAAATGCTCCATCAGTTCCCGGCTGCGGTCTGCCTTGTCCTCATTGCCGGCGGAGTAGGTTGTCGCGGCAAAAAGACGCCGGACGTCGCTAACGTCGCTCAGGACACGATGTTGCTCCGCGATTTGGCCGAGGCAAACAAGAATACCGCCTCGGCGGCGGCGATGGACAATAGTCTCAATACCGTCAGAACGAGCGCAGGTGGCTCACTTCCGGCGCTTGCTAATGGGGAATCAGAGACCAGACCGGGTGACCCCCGTGTCGTTCGGCGGCCATCGGCCGATAGTCAGGTACTGACCTCCGGGTCGAGACTTACTCCACCCTTGAAGGCCAACGATGCGTCGGGTCCGACGATGGTCTCGGAACGGTTGTCTCCAGCTTCTTCAGGCGACCCGTGCGACTCACCAGCGCCCGTTGACCAGCGGTCGTGCCTCAATCGCTCGATTGTGAGGAACGATGCGGATCTCAATCGGATGTACCAGGATCTGCTGGTGCAAAGCCGCAAGTCGGGCGGGCCCGAGCTGGAACAGCGCTTC
>Ga0193699_10001150_pt1 | contig 10653 bp, 9 predicted proteins | sample L3c2metaG_FD_160095 | JGI IMG/M metagenome (GOLD analysis project Ga0193699, IMG submission 160095) | Soil microbial communities from a riparian zone of the East river system, Colorado, United States - L3c2 | ecosystem: Environmental > Terrestrial > Soil > Riparian zone | place: USA: East River... | reverse complement strand
GCTGCGCCTGATCGCTCGGCGAGTTGGTCAGCGTGTGCGCCACGATGATCTGATGGGCGCCATCGACGGCGGCCTGTGCGTTGTAGCCCTGGATGAAGCCGTTTTTGGTCGGCATCACGCGGCTGTCAGGATCGGTGAAGTTGCGTTGCGCCTTGTCGCTCGGCTCTGCCGTGACGGGCTTGGACTTGCGTCCCGGCCGGCCCTTGCTGCCGTCGCCGGAGCCGTCGTCGTCCGGCTTCGAGGCGGCTTTGGCTTTGGCTTCGGCTTCCAGCGCGGCCTTGGCGGTACGGATCTTCTCGAGCCGCTTCTCTTTGTTGGCCATCCACTCGGGCATCTCGTCGCCTCGCTTCGAGGCTCCGAGCTGACGATCCTCAGCCTTGTCGGTCTGGGCGGCCTGAGCCAGCCAGCGCTGGACCTCCGCCGCAAGCCTCGGCTCGGCCTCTTTCATCCGGCCATAGCTCATCGCCTTGTTGATCCCGGCATTGGCCTTGATCTTGGTGCCGTCGAGCGCCACATGGCCAAGCTTCACGAGCCCCGCCTCGCGACACAGCGCAAGAACCTGCCGGAACAATCCGGAGAGCGCAGCCAAATGCCGCTTGCGGAACTCGCTGATCGTGCGGAAGTCCGGACGCTGCATCCCCGTTACTGCCGCAAAATCCAGCCGCTCCGCGCAGCCCCGCGCGATCTTGCGCGACGAGTAGATCCCCTGGCTGTACGCATAAAGCAGCAGCGCCACCATCATGCCAGGATGATAGGGCGGAAAGCCACGCTCCTCGTCGTAGACATCCATGATCCGCGACAGGTCCAAGCCTGTGCGAACCGTGTCGCGAACAAAGTGGGCCATGTGCCCGGAAGGCACCAAATCCTGGATCGACGGCGGCAGCAGCCAAACCTGATCAACGTCCCAAGGACGAAATGTCTTGCTCATCCGCCGTTTGAATCACGACGCTTGTCCTTCGTCGAGAAAAATCCGATTACTCGGACAGGCTCCTAGGAGCGAAGCGACGAAGATTCCATGGGGAGTGGATAGCGACCAGGTCTGAAGCCAGACTGAGGTTGCTGAAACCCACTCAACCTGGAGACGACCGATGTTGCTCGATCATCCTTCCGACGAACCGACCGCTATCCGCACGTATATTGCCGCAATTTTTGTTTCGCTGGAACTGAGCCGTTCGACGTGGCTGGTGACGTCGTTGTCGCCCGGCAAGGGCGAGAGGATGTCCAAGCACAGCGTCACGGCTGGCAATGTGGCGGAGCTGTTGACGCTGTTTGCGGAACTCAGGCGCAAGGCAGAGGTCCGGACCGGCCAAAGCTATCCGATCATCACGATCCAGGAGGCGGGGCTGGACGGGTTCTGGCTGCACCGTGTTCTGCAACAGAACGGCATTGAGAGCTATGTGGTCGATCCGGCCTCGATCGCGATGCCGCGAAGGCGAAGACGCGCCAAGACGGACCGGCTCGACGGCGAGACACTGCTGCGGGCGTGTCTGGCCTACAAGCGCGGCGAGCCGCGGGTCTGCGCGATGGTGGTCGCGCCCTCGCCCGAGGAGGAAGATCGCCGGAGGCTTTGCCGCGAGCGGCGGACATTGATCGACGAGCGCATCACGCATGTGAACCGGATCAAGGGGCTTCTGTTCGCGCAGGGCATCTGCGACTATGGACCGCTGCGGCGCGACCGGCGGGCGCGGCTCGAGGCATTGCGCACCGGAGACGGGCGGGAGCTGCCGTCGCATTTGAAGGCGCAGATCGGCCGCGAACTTGATCGGATCGAACTGCTTCTGGACCAGATCAAGGCGGTCGAGGCCGCGCAGGATGCCCTGCTGGCGACGGCGAGTAAGCCTGCAAGCGAAGAGGCTGCGCCGGACCCGGTCACGATGCTGCTCGCCTTGAGGGGAGTGGGTGCCAACTTCGCCGCCGTCCTCTGGTCGGAGGCGTTCTACCGGCAGTTCGCCAACCGCCGACAGGTCGCCGCCTATGCCGGCCTTGCGGCAACGCCCTGGCAAAGCGGAGGCATCAGGCACGAGCAGGGCGTGTCGAAGGCCGGCAATCCCAGGCTGCGGACCACGATGATCCAGCTCGCCTGGCTGTGGATACGTCACCAGCCGCAGTCGGCCCTGACGCGTTGGTTCAAGCTGCGAAGCCCGCAAGGCCGCAAGCGCGCGATCGTGGCGCTGGCGCGCAAGCTTCTCGTGGCATTGTGGAAGTATGTCACCCAGGGCGTCGTCATCGAGGGGGCCGCGATGAAGCCCGCCGCCTGATCCGGGACCGGGCCCGGCAGCAAGCTGCACCGCCCGCCCGCAACGAAACGACCATAACCCATCCGCCGAGGCCCGATCAGCCTCGGAAGATCCGGGTGGACGAACCGATGGATTGCATGGCTTCAAACCCCGCAACGAAGAATGGTCTCGTCCTCTCGAGCCTGCCCGCCGCAAGCGGAATCCTGGTGCAGTCGCCTCGCGCGACGACCGAATGTGAGTTTGGTCTGGCAAGCAACCCAGATCGCCGAACCGGCTCGAACCTTGGATCGCAAATGCGAGGATTGCAGATGCCCTGACCGAACCGCCAACACGAGGAGCTCCTGTCGTGCCCGACGGACCAAGCATGATGGCGTGCTCGCTCAACTCAAGGCCAAGCCGCTACGCGGCGGCCCTAAAGGGCCGGCCTTGACTTGATCTGCGCGCGCCATCCTGCACGCCCCGCGGTCGGGACGAAGAGGTGGCCGCAGTCGAACAAAAAGGTGATTGCTCATCCTTGACACACACATTCCCCATGTGAGCAATCCAGCTTTCGTTAGCGCCGCAATAAGCTGGATTGCTTCGCGGAGCCTGTCATCGGGCGGCGCTCCGCGCCGACCCGTTGGCTCGCAATGACGTTGGGTAAGGCTCGGATCGCCTTAACCGTAGTCCGACCCTAGAGCGTAAGTCTTCAGCCGAGGCCCATCTCCCTCGTTGACCGAACGCCCGAACCGCCGCACCATGAGAGACGCGTTTTTGCCCGAGGTGCCCCGTGACCGGCCTGACCCACCGCCAATCCGAAATCCTGAACATCGCGCGCGCCTTTGGCCGGGTGATGGTGGAAGATCTGGCCCGGCGTTTCGAGGTCTCGGCCCAGACCATCCGCAAGGACCTCAACGATCTCTGCGATCGCCGGTCGCTGACGCGGATTCATGGCGGCGCCATCATTGCCTCCGGCGTCGAGAATCTCGCCTATGAAGCGCGCCGCTTCGTTGCCGCCGAGGAGAAGAAGGCGATCGGTGCCGCCGCGGCGGCGCAGATTCCGAACGGCTGTTCGCTGTTCATCAATATCGGCACCACAACGGAGGAAGTCGCCAGCGCGCTGACCTCGCACGAGGACCTGCTGGTCATCACCAACAATCTCAATGTCGCGATGCTGCTGTACCGGCATCCGCGCATCGAGGTGATCGTGGCCGGCGGCGCGGTGCGCCGCGCCGACGGTGCCGTGATCGGTTCGACCGCGATCAGTCTGATCGGCCAGTTCAAGGTCGATTACGCCATCATCGGCGCTTCGGCGATCGACGAGGAGGGCGCGCTGCTGGATTTCGACTATCGCGAGGTGCAGGCGGCCCAAGCCATCATCGCCAATGCGCGCAGCGTAATGCTGGTCGCCGATTCGACCAAATTGCGGCGCAGCGCCCCGGTCCGGATCGCCCATCTCAGCCAGATCCAGACCTTTGTCACCGACGCCGCACTGCCGGCGGGACTGGCGAACATCTGCCACAGCCGCGGCATCGAGGTGATCGAGGCCATGCCGAAATCCGCGCTCGATATCGACGAGCCCGGGGTTGAGCCGGCTTCGACCGTGACGCGCCTGCGCTAGCGCGTGCACTCATAAATCCAGAGGCCGACTTGCGTGCCACGTCAGAAGAGTTCCTGACACGGAACGAGTGCAAGTGAGCGATTTTGCTCAGACTCGGCTCCGTCCCTGCGCGTAGCCTTTCCATTACCCGGTCACTGCCGCTGATTCCTGCCGATGACGCGCGACGCTGACGGTGACGGAGGTCGGCATAGGACTGGTCCGTCTCAAAGACCATGACATTGACAGCCCGGCCGACTTCGTCCGCCGCAGGGTTCGGGCACGGCTGTCTCCTCATGGCGGCGACGTCGCGGTGCGGGCCTCGCAAAAACTGATGCGAACGGTTTCCGGGTGAACCGGGCCACCGCCCAGATGCGGGGCATCGCCGAACGTCTCATCGATTATGAGACGCCGAAAAAGACTTCCACCGCGACGGCGACCACCGCGAACTTTCAGGTGACCGAGCGGCTGCGTCCGCACCTGGCGACGCTGATGGGAAATGGCGGGTTTCGCGCGCTGCTCGCCCGCGCGCTGGCGCTGGCCAGCGCCGAGGTTTCCTGGCTGCGCGCGGTTCAGGTCAACGCCGACGGCACCCTGGAAGGACTGGCGGCACCTCACGCCCGTCTCACGCCGGCCGAATTTCGCGAAGGCCGGGTCGTTCTGCTGGCTCAACTGCTGGGCCTGCTGGTGGCCTTCATCGGCCCGGGTTTGACGTCGCGCCTAGTGGGCGAGATCTGGCCCCAATTGGCGGCCGACAATGTGGATTTCGGCAAGGGAGACAAGAAATGAAAAAGTCAAAGCGGACGGCCAGGCTTTCCCCGCCGAGAACCGCCTTGCTGAAAACCAGCCTGCCGAAAAAACTCGCGAGCGATCCGGCCAAAGTCAGGATTCACCAGCTTTCGACCGGCGTGCGGGGGCTCGACGATATCCTCGGCGGCGGCATTCCGGAATTTTCTCTCAACGTCCTGGCGGGCCCGCCGGGTTGCGGCAAGACCACGCTGGTGCATCAGATCGCCTTCGCCAACGCGACTCCGAAGAAACCGGCGCTCTATTTCACCGTACTCGGCGAACCCATTCTCAAGATGATGCGCTATCAGCAGCAATTTTCCTTCTTCGATGAAGCCAAGGTAGGCAAGGCCGTCCGCTTCATCAACCTGTCCGACGTGGCGCTGGAGAAGGATCTGGCCGCGGTGCTGGAGGAGATCATCGCGCATGTCACCGCCGCCAACGCCGGCGTCGTGGTGCTGGATTCGTTCCGCACCCTGGCGCGCAAGGCGATCAGCGATGTCGGCGAAGTGGAGGTGCAATCGTTCCTGCACCGCCTCGCCCAGTTCCTGACCAGCTGCGAGGCCACCACGTTTCTGGTCGGCGAATATGTCGAGGATGAAGTCCGCGACAATTCCCTGTTCACGATGGTGGATGGCATTCTCTGGCTGTCCCAGGTCACCGAGCGGAATTCCGTGGTGCGAAAGCTGCAGATCATGAAGCTGCGCGGCCAGGCGACGGTGCCGGGATTGCACACCGTCCGCATCACCCATGACGGGCTGCAGGTTTTCTCGCGTACCTTGGGCCTGATGGGCGACAAGCCGAAACCGGCGCATCGCCGGCGCCTTTCCACCGGCATTCCCGACCTCGACAAGATGCTGGGCGGGGGCATTCTCGAAGGCGACAGCGTGCTGGTGGCGGGGCCGTCGGGCACCGGCAAATCGGCGCTGGCGACGCAGTTCATCGCCGAGGGATTGCGCCGCGGCGAAAAGGGAATCATGGCGATTTTCGAGGAACGTCCGCAAGGCTATGCGCAGCGCGCCGACAGTTTCGGCCTCGACCTGAAATCGGCCGAGAACAAGGGAACGCTCGAACTGCTTTACATGCGTCCGCTCGACCTGTCGGTGGATGAGACCATGCAGGCGATCCTGGACGCCATCAAGCGGGTCGGCGCCAAACGGCTGGTGATCGATTCGCTGGTCGGTTTCGAGATGGCGCTGGCGCCCGGCTTCCGCACCGATTTTCGCGAATCGCTCTACCGGATGATCGGCGCGTTGACCGGAGCCGGCATCACGATCCTCAGCACCGTCGAAGTCGAGGACAATTTTACCTCGCTTCAGTTCAGCCACTACGCGATTTCGTTTCTCACCGACGACATCATCCGGCTGCGTTACGTGGAAATCGACGGCCAGCTGCGCAAGACCATGGTCGTCATCAAGATGCGCGGCGGCAATCACAGCAAGGATATCCGCGAATATGTCATTACTGCCGAGGGCGTGGTCGTGATCCACCCGCGGCGCACCGACTACGCCGAACTGAGCACCGGAATCCCGCACCGGACCGGTCCGCGCAAGGCGCAGGAGAACGAAGCCGCGCCAGAGCCGAAAGCGAGCAAGTAGGATGTCGGTACGACTGCTATCACCGGCCCCGATGCTGACTGAGCTGTCGAGCCGCTGCTTCGATCACTCGCCCCTACCGATGGCCACGGTCGAGGGAGCGACGCACATCGTGCGCTACGTCAATCCTGTGTTTTGCCGGCTGGCCGGCAAAACCAGTGACGAACTGGTGGGGACACCGTTCTGCGCCATGTTGCCGGATATCGACGAATGCACGGCTCTGTTGGACCGGATCTATCGCACGGCACAACCGGAAAGCTATACCAAGCTGAGCTCCTCCGACGCCGATCCCGTGCTGTCCTGTTATGCGATGTGGCCGTTGATGGCGGATGAACGCGCGGTCGGAATCGCGGTTCAACTGATCGAGACCGCGCCGCTCCACGAAAGGACGCTGGCGATGAACGAGGCGCTGATGCTGGGTTCGCTGCGCCTGCATGAAATCACCGCCGACGTCGCCTCGTTGAACATCCAGCTGCACGCCGAGATCAGCGAGCGCGAGCAGCGCGAGCGCGACGCCCTGCTTCTGACCAACGAGGTGGCCCACCGGATCAAGAATAACCTGCAGATCATCGTCGCCTTGATCGCTCACGAAGCCAAATCGGCGGCAGCCCCGTGCGTTGAAGGCTATCGAGTGATGCAGGCACGCATCGGCGCCATCGCCGAGCTTTACGATCTGATCTCCCAGACCGGCGACGGCCAGGCGATCGCGCTGGACGCTTATCTCGAGGAAATCGCCAGGACCATGTCGGAGAGCCTGCTGGACAGCAGGTCGGGCATCACAATAGAGGTCGAGGCGGAGCCGTTGGAGATCGATCCCGTTCGTGCCGTACCGTTCGGCCTTCTGGTCAATGAATTGGTCACCAACGCCATCAAGCACGCTTTTCCGGACGGGACCGGACGTGTTGTGCTCGGCGTGCAACACATCGGCGACCAGATCGAGCTGACCGTCGCCGACAACGGTGTCGGCATGAAGGACAAATATTCAGCGCAGATTTCCGAGCGACATGGTTCCGATTACGTGGCGATCTTCGTGCGCCAGATCGGCGGCACCATCGCCGTATCCAGAGCGGAAGGAACCGGGACCGTCGTCAGAATACGGCTGCCGTTACTTGTTGCGGCTCACCTGAAGGGGCTGAGCGCGTAGGTCCGCGCATTCGATCGGATCACGGCATCGCAGTCGGTGCAATAACCGGGGCATCGTTGGCATGCGGAAGGCCGGCAATATCGGCGCTGCGGTTGATTTCCAGGCCGCAGGCCCGGCATTCGAAGGACTGCAGCTCGTAGTCGTAGCCGTAGAGCGGATGCGGTACGCGCCGGGTAAGCCGCATGGTTATGCTGCACACGGGGCACGTCGGGGAATCGTTAGCGCCGAACCTTATCTGTTCATAGGCCAGCATGACGTCTCTCTTCGCTTTAGGGGCGCGCGACGCCCTCAGTCATCGGCTCCAGCGATTCTGCGAGCAGCCTGACTCTGAAAACGGGCTTGCCGGATTCGTCCAGCACGTCCAATCGCCATTCGGAATCTTCCGTCAATCCGGTGACAATGTCCTTTGCCAGATCGGCGCACATGCCCAGCGCCGCTTTGCGCGCGGCGTAATGGTCGCTCAGGACATCTTCGAGGGCGAAAGGTCCGGGAAGCTTGCCTTGCTGCACCTGGAACAGGAATCGCGGCATTTGGTGAGTTGACGCCGTCGCCGCGGCGCCGTCTGCCGGATAGGCGACTTAGGCCCAAACGAGGCTGCCGCCACCGGCCGGGGCCATCATCGCCAACGCGCGCAGCCCGTCGCCGACAGCACCGACCTCAGGTGCAGCGCCTCGTCCGGATCGCCCATCTAGCCAGATCCAGATCTTTGTTACTAACGCCGCGTGATCGAGGCGATACCAAACCCCGTCAACCGATCTCGACGAAGGGCGCTGACTCCCGTCCAGCCGCTGTCCGCCTGCGCTAGACCTCGAACTATAAATCCACAGCCGTCGTGGATTGTCCCCTAGGCCTTGGCGTCGAAAGAAGGCGTGCAGCTTCCCCATAGGTTGAACTTTTCCTCTGTACGCGGTGTTAATGGAGTATTAGAGCCATTTTTCGGGAGGACGCTATGAATCACGCCGTTTATTTGGTTGCTGCAATCGCAATACTTGTCGGAGCGCCGAACGGCATTCCGGCTGCGCATGCTGAAACAATCGCGCTGAAGGCAGATCTGAAGGGCGCCAACGAAGTTCCGCCCAACGCCAGCCCGGCTACAGGAAAAGCCGAGGCGACGCTAAATACCGATACAAGAGTTCTGACCTGGACCGTCACCTATGCAAATCTGACCGGTCCGGCCGTCGGCGCTCACTTCCATGGTCCCAGCGAGGCAGGCAAAAATGCTGGAATCGCTCTGCCGTTCAAGACCGTGCAAAGCCCAATCGAGGGAACGGCGACGCTTACCGAGACCCAGGCGGCCGACCTGCTTGGCGGCAAATGGTATGCAAACATTCATACCGCGGCCAACCCCGGAGGCGAGTTGCGGGGCCAAATGATGAAATGATGAACTATGCGACGAGAGCGGCCTGATTAACCGCAGCCTCGGCGAAGGCTCTTGCACTGCGAATTTCCAGCAATTGATCAAATTTCGCAAAGGGCAGTGGCGGCGAAACAAAATAGCCTTGTCCTTCTTCGACGCCACAAGCCATCAGCGCCTGCACCTGGTCGGAAGTTTCGATCCCCTCGGCGATAACGGTCATGCCCAGATCTCGTGCCAGGCGCACCAGCATCTGCACGATCGTTGCGGCCGATCCGTCTTCTGTGATCGTGTCGACAAAGAATTTGTCGATTTTGATGGTGTTGACGCCAAGTCCCTTGATTTGGGATAGCCCACTGTGTCCCACGCCGACGTCATCCATCGCTACCCTAAAGCCGAGTTCCCGCAGCTCTTTCACCACCGCCGCAGCCCTGTCGAGATCGGGCAGTTCACTGCGCTCGGTCACTTCAAGCACAATCTGGCGCACCGAAACCTTTGCGGCGACGACGACGCGACGAAGCGTCTCGACGAAGCCGTCACTGAGAAGATGGCGTGGCGTCACGTTGACGGACAGTTTGAAAAGCTTGTCCTCTCGAAGTCGAGGATACATGTCCTTGAGAGCGGCCCCCAAAATCAGCCAGGTCATTGCCTCGATGCGTCCGCTGGATTCGGCGAGGGGAATAAAATTCATTGGGGGAATGATGGTGCCGTCCTCACGTATCCATCGAGCCAACACCTCACATCCCCGAATGCTCCCAGTACGCAAATCAAAGATCGGCTGAAAGAACGGCTTGAACTCGTGCCGAGCCAAAGCCCGATCGATATCGGCTATCGGGCCTTCCAGCCGGGCTGTTGCCCTTGTCAGCAGCAGACCGAACGCCAATCCCAGGCCCAAAGCGATCAGCATTGTTGGCCAATAAGCTTCGTTGTCCCAGTGCTGCAAAGCGCTACGTTCAACGCGGATCGTGGCGTGGAGTGGATAGCGGACAGAAGCCTGACCGAAGCTGGCAAGTTGCGAGAACTCGTCATGGCGTTTCACGGAAAAACGTCCAAGCCCGGAGCCGTTGTTCAGCTCCAGCGACACTTCGCTATGGGCGCGCAATTCGGCGGGCATGATGTCGAATACATAGGAGTTGATCCCGAGAATGGCGACGAGGGATTGGCTCTCATCAACATCCCTAAGAACACCGAGGGCAACGCCGCTGAACTGGTCGACGTGGAAAAGCAGGAGGCGTTGATCGTCCGAACGCAACATGTCCGGACGGTCAACCCAGCCGTTGTCAAATTCCAAGGTCTCGGAATAAGCTGAGCAAATAACCGAGCCGTCGCGATTGACGAGGCGGATATCCTTTACTGCGGAGCGCTGGTAAACCTGAAGACGAACGGCCTGGAGCGATGCCGGATCGCAATTCAGCGGCCCACGCTTGACGAGTTCATCGAGAGTTGCAGCGCCGAAGTCGACCGCCACCTCGGAGCGCCGCAGAGCGACGTCCGTCAGCTCTTCAAGTTGCCGCGATTGATGTCCTTCAATAACTGCCCTCGCGGCGAAATGCCCTCCGGTTGTGAATACGACCAGGCTGGTGGCGACCATCACAATCTGGGTAACGCTCGGCCACCGTAGTTTCATGGGACATCTGCGCGTGAGACGACAATTATCTCGCAAACTGTAGGTGGCAGCCTCTAACAGGGCGTTTAAAAGCCGGCACCGTGACCACGGCGTAAACAAGCCGTTGCACCACCATCAACTGACCGGGTGATTGGCTGGGTTGCCGCCCTCGAGAATCCCTCTGAATTTCCGCCATCGGGATGGTGCTCCCAGTCCCCGGCGCCTTAGCCCCTTTTCGGTTGCTTTCACATTTGGTTGTGATTTAATCCAAACCGAAAGCGAAATCGCCAAAGCGAACAGGCGAACGCCGGGGAAGCGCCATTGGATCGGATTTTCGACCTCGCTATCATCGGCG
>Ga0193699_10001149_pt1 | contig 10660 bp, 11 predicted proteins | sample L3c2metaG_FD_160095 | JGI IMG/M metagenome (GOLD analysis project Ga0193699, IMG submission 160095) | Soil microbial communities from a riparian zone of the East river system, Colorado, United States - L3c2 | ecosystem: Environmental > Terrestrial > Soil > Riparian zone | place: USA: East... | reverse complement strand
TACCGATAGCGCACGGCGTATGGGTCCCGGCTCAGGGCCGGGACGACGTGGTGAAGGTTACGCTTGCTTGTCTCCCCCTCTCCCCTTGTGGGAGAGGGTGGCCGCGATGCGAAGCATCGCGGACGGGTGAGGGGTCTGTCTCCGCGGATAGAAACCCCTCATCCGGCGCGCTTTGCGCGCCACCTTCTCCCACAAGGGGAGAAGGGAAGAAGGGTGAAGAAGCCTACCGCCCCTTGAAATTCGCGACGCGGCGCTCGGCGGTGGCCTTGACGCCTTCCTTGAAGTCCTCGGTGGCGCGCAGGCGGGACTGTTCGGCGAGTTCGTGGTTGGTCGCGGCCAGCACGCGGTCGGCGAGGCCGGCGCGCATGGTGGCGCGGGTGGAGAGCAGGCCGAGCGGCGAGCATTCGGCGATCTCCGCGGCGAGCTTCATGGCCTCGGCGCGGACCTGGTCCTGCGGCACGCAAACATTGGCGAGGCCCATTCGCGTGGCTTCCTCGCCGGTGACGCGGCGGCTGGTATAGAAAATCAATTCCGCGTTGTTCTTGCCAACCAGTTCGGGAAGCGTCGTCGTCAGCCCGAAGCCGGGATGAAAACCGAGTTTTGTAAAATTGGCGGAGAAGCGCGCCTCGGGGCAGGTGACGCGGAAATCCGCCGACACCGCGAGGCCCAGGCCGCCGCCGATGGCGGCGCCATGCACCGCAGCCACAATCGGCTTTTTGGCGCGGAAGATGCGCACCGCGTGCAGATAAAGACTGTTGATCGAGCCGAGGCTGTCGGCGGGATCGCCCTTGGCCTCGCGCGCCTCCTGCTCCTGCCGCTTCGGATCGCTGAAATTGGCGCCGGCGCAGAATGCCTTGCCTTGAGCGGCCAGAACGGACGAACGGATTTCGATATCCTTGTCGAATTCCTCCAGCGCATCCGCGATCTGATTGATCAGGGAGATGTCAAAGAAGTTCAGCGGCGGCCGCTGAATTTCGATGACGCCGACGTGGCCGATTTTCTCGACGCCGATATCCGTGAATTTGGTCATGTCCTTGTCTCCGATAAATGAAAGTCTCGCCGCGGTGCAGGTACGCTCCCTCTCCCACAAGGGGAGGGGTGAAAAGAGAATGTGCCGCGCGTTAGCGCAGTCCAAGCCCGCGCGCGATGATGCCGCGCAGCACCTCGGTGGTGCCGCCCTGAATGGTCAGTTTTGGTGCGGTCTTGATCGCGAACGACAATTGATCTTCCAGGGTCTCGTGGTTCGACGCGTCGGCGTCGACGAAGGCGGCGAGATCGCGCACCCGGTGCGGCAATTGCTGCTCCCAGACCGTGCCGATGTCCTTGACGATCGAGGCTTCCACCACCGGCTCCTTGCCGGCCTGCAGCATGCCCGCGACCGAGACCGACATCCGCCGCATGGTGTGCAGCTGCGCCACCAGGCGTCCGATGCCTTCGGCGCTGCGGGTATCCGGATTCTTTCCGACCGCGCGCACCAGTTCGGTCAGCACGTAATAGGTTTCCAGAAAGCGTTCCGGCCCGGAGCGTTCATAGGCGAGCTCGCTTGTCGCCTGCTTCCAGGCGCCGTCGATTTCACCCAGCACATGATCGTCGGGCACGAAATGGTCGGTAAACACCACCTCGTTGAATTCGTACTGGCCCGTGATCTGGCCGATCGGATTCACCTGGATGCCCGGCATCTTCATCTTGACCAGGAACTGCGTCAGGCCGTGGCGGCGGTTTTCCTTGGTCGAGGGCGAGGTGCGGAAGATCGCGATCATGTAGTCGGCGATGTGCGCCGACGAGGTCCAGATCTTGGTGCCGTTGATCAAATAGCCGCCGTCGGTCTTGGTCGCTTTGGTCTTGGCCGCGAACAGGTCGGAGCCGGAATTCGGCTCGCTCATGCCGATGGCAAAGCAGACCTCGCCGCGGCAGATCCGCGGCAGGATGTCCATCTTGATATGCTCGGGCGCGTATTTCAGCAGCACCGGGCCGCTCTGGCGGTCGGCGACGAAGAAGCGCCGCGTCGGCGCGTTGGCGACGCGCATCTCCTCGGTCACCACATAGCGCTCGAGGAAGGAGCGCTCATGGCCGCCATATTTCTTCGGCCAGGTCATGCCGAGCCAGCCGCGTTCGCCGACCCGGCGGGAAAATTCCGGCGCGTCGGTGTCTTCGCGGTTCGGCTTGTGCGGATCGAAGGTGCCGGCGGCGATCTCGTCGGCGAGGAATTTGCGCACTTCCTTGCGCAGCACCTCGCATTCGGGCGGCAGGCGGATCGGATCGAAACGAAGGGCTGCGGTCATTGTTGTTCTAGTCCCGGATGCGGAAGTATCTTGTGCAAATTGGAATCGAAGTGTTGCCACGACGAAACTGCGCCCCCTCTCCCATGGGGAGAGGGGGGACGGTCTGTCGATAGAACGTACCCCCTCACCCGGATCGCATCTGGCGATGCGATCCGACTTCTCCCTATGGGAGAGGTGAACGAGCTCGCGGGCGCCGATTCCATGTTCATGGGCATACTCAACGCGACGCCACCAGCGGCCACAGCTCATCGGCGCCGCGCGCGGCGACCAGCTTGCCGAGCTCGACCGCCCAGTAGCTCTCCGAACCAAAGTCGTCGCGCCATGCCAGTGCGCGCAGGCTGTAGCGATGCAGAATGTGCTCGATGGTGAAGCCGATCGCGCCGTGTACCTGATGGGCGATCGCCGCACCCTTTTCGGCGGCTTCCGAACACCGGATCTTTGCCGACGCCGCTTCGAGAAAGAACGCGTCGTCGAACGAGGTGCTGTTGGCGATGGCATCCGCGGCCGAGGTAGCGGCCGCCAGCGCCGCCGCCGATTCTCCGGCAAGTTTTGCCAGATTGTGCTGCACGGCCTGGAATTTTGAGATTTTCTTTTCGAACGCGACGCGCTCGTTGGAGTAGCGCACGCTGATGTCGAGCATCGATTCCAGCGCGCCGGCGATCTGCAGGCTGCGCGCGACGCCACCCGTCAGCATCAGCGCGGTCTGGTCAAAGCCCTTCGGCGCGGGTTTGACCGTCATGGGCGCCACGTTGTTCAGCGTCACGCTATCGCTGGCGTCGCCCCCGAGATTGAGCCCCTCCTCGATCCGGCAAGCGCCCGCATCGACCAGCGCGATCGAAAGCCCCTTCGCGCCGCCGGCGAGCACCGCGATATGTTTTGCGGCCTTGGCGAAGGGAACGCCGCGCGCGCGGCCGGACAAAGTGCCGTCGGCATTCACTGTGATGCGATCCTTGGGGCTGGCCGGCACCACCGTCATCTCGCCATCGGGCGAGGCAATTTTCGCCTGCGCCAGCAGCCATCCCGCCAGCATGGTCTCGGCCAGCGGCACCGCGACGGCAAAACGTCCGGCCGCGCTCAGCACGGAAAAACCTTCGGCGAGGCTCGCGCCCGAGCCGCCGCAATCCTCGGGGACCCATGCCAGCGGCAGGCCGGATTCGGTCAGCGCCTGCCAGAGCGGCGCCTTCCAGCTGCCCTTCTTGTCGCTGTTGATGGTCTGGGCATCGGCGAGATCCGCGAAAATCTTCTCCGCGGTCTCGGCGACAATGTTCTCACTCTCCGCCACAGCGTTCCCCGTTTTTGACTTGGTATATTTACTTGGCATTTTAGTTGGCACATGCCGGTCCGGCGGTTCCGCCGGGCCTCGGTGCGCTCTTTTCTTGCACCGGATGATGGGCAAAAGCCACCGCCAACACAAGCGGCTGTCTCCGCAGGGCAGCCTGCAAGGCCGGCATGCAGCGATGGATCGAGAGAATTAATTCCGCCCAATGGAGTTTCGCGGATTTGCAGGCATTTTTCTGCGCGCTATGGTAGATCGCGGCCCAGCTCGGAAAATCAAAAAGAGGAAATGCGGATGTCGAAGGATGGTTTGTGCGCAGTCGTCACCGGTTCGGCGTCCGGCCTGGGGGCCGCGACCGCGGCCATCCTGGCCAAGGGCGGCGCGCGCATCGTCGTCAACTATTCCTCCAGCGCGAAGGAAGCCGAGCAAACCGCCGATCTCTGCCGCAGCGCCGGCGGCGAAGTCGTGGTGGTGCAGGGCGACGTCTCGCGCGACGAGGATTGCAAGAAGATCGTCGCTGCCGCCGCCCCCTGGGGACGGATCGACGCGCTGATCAACAATGCCGGCATCACCAAGCATGTCCCGCATGCCGATCTCGACGGCCTGTCGGCGGAGGATTTCCAGCGGCTGTTCGGCGTCAACACCATCGGCCCGTTCCAGATGATCCGGGCGGCGCGCAGCCTGCTGGAAGCCGGCGCCAACGCTTCGGGCCGCGCCTCCGCCGTGGTCAACGTCTCATCGGTCGCCGGCATCAGCGGCGTCGGCTCGTCGATCGCCTATGCCGCGAGCAAGGGCGCGCTCAACACCATCACTTACTCATTCGCGCGGGCGCTGGCGCCGCTGATCCGCGTCAACACCGTCTGTCCCGGCTATATCGATACGCCCTGGTTCACCAAGGGCCGCGGCGAGGCCGGCGCCAAACAGGTCCGCGACAACGTGATCGCGAAGGTGCCGCTCAAGGTCGCCTCATCAGCGGAGGATATCGCGACCTTGGTGTGTTTCCTGGCGACACCGGCGTCGAGCAACATGACCGGCGAACTGGTGCGGATGGATGCGGGGCTGCATCTGATTACGTGAGCCTGCAGCTTGCGCCGCTGCGCCCCCTCTCCCGCTTGCGGGGGAGGGGCCGGGGTGGGGGTGCCTCCGCGAGCACCAGCGCAAATGGAGAGAATTCCCCCACCCGCCGCGCTCCGCGCGTCGACCTCCCCCGCAAGCGGGAGAGGTAAGCAGGCACTGAACGCCGTCATTGCGAGCGAAGCGAAGCAATCCATGGCGCGGCATCGCAGAAAGCTGGATTGCTTCGCTTCGCTCGCAATGACGAGGATCGACCTAGCGATTCCCCGGGTCCGAAATCACGCGGCTCGCCACCAGCCGGTTCCAGATGAACAGCACCACCAGCGCGCCGATCGTCGCCGGGATAAAACCGGCGCCCTGGTCCGGGCCGTAATGGCCGATCGCCTGGCCGATGAAGGTGGCGAGAAATGCGCCGGCGATGCCGAGCACGGTGGTGAGGATGAATCCGCTGGGGTTATTCGGGCCCGGCGACAGCAATCGCGCGATGATGCCGGCGACGAAGCCGACGACGATGACCCAGAGAATGCCGCTCATGTCGCTTGTCCTTTGTTGGAAACGCAGGGTTCAAATAGCTGGCGTCAAATCCGGCCCGACAATTCCTGTTCGGTCGGCAGCCGACCGTCCGGCGTCAGATGGTCGACCACGCCGGGCAGATACTGGCTGAGGCCGGACAGCAGTTCGTCGCGCGACAGCCCGCTCTGCGACGCCAGTGAATCGATCTGATTGGCGCCAAGCGCGTTGGCGAGATCGCCCGGTGCGATCGGTTTGTTCTCACCCTTGCCGACCCACGAATTGGCGGTGTCGCCCTGGCCGTTCTGCTGGAATTGCTTGAGCAGATCGCCGAGCCCGCCCGAGATCACGCTTCCCGCGGCGCCGCCGGCGAGCAGGCCGCCGAGACCGCCTTTGAGAAGATCGCCAAGACCGCCGCCGCCGGGCAGGCCGGCATTCACGGGCGATGGCGCGGGCGCCGGCGCCGCATTCGGCTGGCCGCCGCCGATATGCTTGACCGCCTTGTAGGCGAGCAGTGCCAGGATCGCCATGGTGATTGGCGACATCCCGCCGCTGTCCTGCGCGCTCGGGGTGCTCTGACCGCGGGGGCCGTTCTGCATGCCGTTGAGTATGTCGAGTAGACCCATTGCTCTCTCCTGCAGCGTGTCAGCCCCGCCGGCAAGCATAACGGCGGGCCATGACGGCTACAAGGCGCGCCCGGCGGCGACGCTCCTTCGATAGGCACCGGCCGCGCAGTCTGCTATCGAATTCGAAGCATTTGATGGAAAGACAGAATGATCCGGGATCGACCGATCGGCATCGCCGGCGCCGGCAGCATCGGCTGCTTTGTCGGCGGCATGTGTGCGGCCGCCGGCCACAGCGTCGCGCTGCTGGCGCGTCCGCGCGTGATCCAGGAAATCGAGGCCAGCGGACTTCGCCTGACGAGTTTTGAGGGGCTCGACCGGAAGATTGCATCAAGCGAGCTGACGATGTCCGACGATCCCGCGATCTTCGGCGATGCCGGCGTGGTGCTGGTCACCGTCAAGAGCGCCGATACCGCAGGCATGGCCGACATCATCGCAAGACATGCGCCGGCCGATGCCGTCGTCGTCAGCCTGCAGAACGGCATCGGCAATGTCGCCGTGCTGCGCCAGCGCTTGCCGGGGCGTCGCGTGCTGGCGGGCATGGTGCCGTTCAATGTGATCTCGGCCGGCGAGGGGCGGTTTCATCGCTCCACCTCGGGCGATATCGTCATCGAACAGGACGAGGCCGGCACCGCGGCGCAGCTTTCGGCGCCGGGCCTGAACATGCGGCCCTCGCAAAACATCGCCGGCGTGCAATGGGGCAAGCTGCTGGTCAATCTCAACAACGCGCTCAACGCGTTGGGCGACCTGCCGCTGCGCCGGCAGCTGGCGCAGCGGCCGTGGCGGATGCTGTTCGCCGACCAGATGGCGGAGGGCTTGGCTGCGATCAGGGCGGAGGGCATCAAGCCGGTGTCGTCGACGCCGATCCCGGCGGGCTGGACGCCGCCTTTGCTGCGGCTGCCGGACGCCATCTTCGAGGTGCTGCTCGGCCGGACCATGAAGATCGATCCCGAGGCGCGCTCGTCGATGTGGGAAGATCTGCAGCGCGGCCGCGCCACCGAAATCGATTATCTGCAAGGGGTGATCACGGAGATTGCCGACCGGCGCGGCCTGCAGGTGCCGCTGTCGCGCCGCATCGTGGCGCTGATCCGGCGCGCCGAGGCCGCCGGCAAGGGGTCCCCGGGACTGACGCCGGAGCAGATCCGCAACGCGCCATTGCCTTGAGTCCTTGCCTTGAAATGGCAACGAGAGCAAAACTGCGCCGCGAGAATGACCCGCCGGGAGAATGAGATGAACCGATTCCATGCAAGCTGGGCCATCGCTGCCATTGGCGCTTTCGGCAGCTGGGCCGCGCCGGCAAACGCGGCGCCGCCGACGGCGACGCCGTCGCCGGGATATGACGCGCGATTGCAGGAGCAGCGCGCCACGCGGACGGTTTACGAGCCGGCCGTGCCCGTTGCAAAACCGGTCCCGCGGCGCCGCGTGAAGCGTACGCATTGAAACGCGGTTCGTGATGCGCGGCGGGATGAAACTGTTTTGGCTGGCGCCCTGCGTCGCCATGGGCTTGGCGGCTCCAGCGCTGGCCGGCGACTATGCCAGCGACATCAGCGCCTATCGCAAGACGCACAAGCTGCCCGCAGTAAAACTGGACAGCCGTCTCAACGCCGTTGCGCTGAAACAGGCGCAGGCGATGGCTGCGAGCGGCGCCGTCAGCCACAGCGCCGCCGGCAATTTTGCCACCCGCGTGGCGCCGTTGCGCAAATCGCGGGCGGCGGAAAATATCGGCGCCGGGTTTTTGACGTTCTCCGAGATGCTGAAGCAGTGGGAAGATTCCGCGGGCCACCGCGAAAATCTTCTGATGGCCGGTGCCCGCCGCGTCGGCGTCGCCTCGGTGAACAATCCGAAATCGCCTTACCGGAAATTCTGGGCGATGGTGATTACGGATTGAAGCGGCGGCGTGCGATAGATCTCTCCACGCGTCGTCCCGGCGAACGCTCGGTCTCTCAACACGTCGTCCCCGCGAACGCGGGGACCCATACTCCGCAGCGGGGATTGTTGTAAAAAGGTCTCTGACACCGGTACGCTAACGACAAGGCACGGCGTATGGGTCCCGGCTCGGAGGCCGGGACGACGGGAATGCGGATTAACGCGACGGATGATCTCTCGACGAAGAAACTCAGCTCCGCTTCGCCTTGGCCTGCGACGCGCCGAACAGTTTTTTGATATCGTTGATGCTGTCGGAAAGCCGCGGCCATTCGCAGGAGAACGAATCCTTGGCGCACTGCGTGGCTTTTGCGCGCGCCCGCAAATCGCTGGCGGCGGCCTGTTGTTTCACGGGACTTTCCCGCGGCACCGGCACCTTTTCGGTTTCGCTCTTGAGCGAGGCCTGCTGCACCTGCTGCTGCTTCGCCGCGAACGCGGCCGCGATGGTAGAGCGCCGTTCCTGGTCGAGATAGGCGATATATTGCTCGTCGATCTGCTTCTGCTCTTCCGCCGTCGGGTTCGGGCCGGCGATATCGAAGTGCCGGTTCTGCATGAAATCGAAATAGGTATAGCCGCCGCCTGGCTTGCGCCGGCCGGCGAATTTGGAATGGCATTCGGAAAGCTTCGCCGCTCTCTCTTCCTTCGCCGCCTTTTCGGCGCGGTCGGCGCAGTCCTCGAAGTCGGCCGGCTTGCTGCTCCACCACTCCGCCTGCGCGCGCGACGGCGCCAGCACGAGGCATGCGGCGATCGCGGCGATCAGCAAGGCGGAGCTGCGTGACACCATCACGGACGATTTTCCCAAAGCACGATTCAAGAGAGAGTTCCCGAGACACAATTTATGCTGATTGTCGCCCATTATAGGCCGGCTTGTCACCCCGCAACCCGCTAATTTTCCCTCCGGAGTTGCCGCCATGTTGCGCGACTGTGGCAGCCCAGACACATTGCCATCACGCTGAAATTGCTTGGAATATCAATTCAGGGGCCGGCAAGCAGCGGTGCTGTGTCTGTTATAACTTGCAGCGAATGCAAGGTTTGCCGTTCATGAGAATCTTTTGTTGATCGAGCGGCGTCACCATGACCGTGTCGCGCCGCGGGCTTTTTTTGGCTTTGTAGTCGTCTCAGAATTCGTAGCAGGTCAATTTCAGCGTGATGACGTTGCCCGCGACAAGGGCCACGTTGAAATGTGCTACGAGGAACCGCGCAGCGGCCTGCCGGTGCATATCCGCCCTCGTTTCGGAAGCCACCGCCAGCCCCCATGGTTTGCGGCAGCAACCGAAACACCCTAGATTGCGAACTGGATTGAACATGTCGTTCGACAGCCGCGGGATGGCGTGTCGTCGAATTCCAGAAGGCGGCCGGTAATGCTTCTCGTATTCTGTCGTCATGGCGGTGTCGCGGCGCTGCTGGCGGCAGTGGCGGCTGAAATGCTGCTCTGGCTGGTTGGCGTCGTCGCGCTGCAACCCGCCCTGATATTGGTTGGCGCACTGCTGTTTTATCTCAGCGAATATGGCATGCACCGTTTCGCCTTTCATTCACCTCCGCTGTCATGGCCGCCGGCGCGAAAGCTGCAGCACCGCCTGCATTACGACCACCATGTCGAGCCGAACCGTCTGGACCTGCTGTTTCTGCCGATCTGGTTTCTGGTGCCGAACCTCGCCCTTGCTGCCGGGCTGTTCGCGCTGGCGTTTGGAATCCAGGCCGCGGCCTCGGCGCTGCTCGGAATGATGCTGGCGATCCTGCATTATGAATGGGTGCATTACGTCGCGCATATTCCCTACCAGCCGCGAACGCGGCTCGGCCGCTGGATCAAGCAATATCATTTGCGTCATCATTTCATCAGCGAGAAACACTGGTTTGGCGTCAGCAACCCCGCGCTGGACGGCGTGTTCGGCACACTTCGCGGACCCGGCGCCGCGCAAAAGAGCCCCACCACCCGCAATCTCCATTCCTGAGGGAAGGCTTCCCGGCACCAGGGAAAGCGGCGTCATCAAATGGGGCAGGTTTACCGCGCCCGGAGAAATGGGCCGGGGGCCTTCAGGTCATGATCCGGAACCATCCAGAGACTGGCGATCATGGGTGCGTTCTGTTATGTAGCTTCCAAGCACCCGCACCCTCACGCGGGTCCGCGGTCCCGTAGCTCAGCCGGATAGAGCGACGGTTTCCTAAACCGTAGGTCGCATGTTCGAGTCATGCCGGGATCGCCAGCGTCTGATTGTCACAAAGCACAACAAAACCGGGCAGTTTTTCATTCAACGGCTGGCCCATCGAGACCCGATTACCGCTGATTGACGGGCATAAACCCATCGGTCAGCGTCTGCATGAAGCTCACGATCGCATCCTCATCTGCGTCCGACAGGCCAAGGCGCCCAACTTTGCTCGTGTTCATGTTTTCGGTCGACTCCGGCGCGGGCCAGCACGTCGTACCTTCGCTGGGATCATGGGGCTGGCATCGCGGCAGCACATCGCGCGTGTTGTAGAAATGCACGATCTGCTTCAGGCTCGTGAAATAACCATTGTGCCCGTACGCCTTCACGAAGGCCGGATAAGGCCGCTTGTCAACATTGCGCAGCGTCGGCACCTGAATTCGAGCCTGGTTGTCTGGCGCCAGCTTGCGCCATCGCTGATCCACCGCGGAGGGGTTGCTGAGCTGATGGCCGTTGGTGAGAAAGGCGCCGACACCGCGATCGACGAATGACGACCCATCCGGGTTGGCGACATAGCCGAAGGCGTCGGGCCGATTTTCCGCATAATAAGGAAGCCTCGGATTGGCGGGGGTACCGATATTGCTGGCGGTGAAGTCGGTGAACAGCGGATCCTCGCCGGGTCCACCGTCGCGGTGACATTCGTTGCATTGCGCCTTGCCGCGGAACAGGTCGTAGCCCGCCTGCTCCTGCGCCGTGAATTTGGCCGTGCCCGCGAGCATCGCGTCGAGCTTCGAGGTAAACGCCGTCACTTCCGCGGAAGCCTCATAG
>Ga0193699_10001148_pt1 | contig 10662 bp, 10 predicted proteins | sample L3c2metaG_FD_160095 | JGI IMG/M metagenome (GOLD analysis project Ga0193699, IMG submission 160095) | Soil microbial communities from a riparian zone of the East river system, Colorado, United States - L3c2 | ecosystem: Environmental > Terrestrial > Soil > Riparian zone | place: USA: East... | reverse complement strand
CTTCCCGAATTGACGTCGATCGCGGTGAGCGCCTCCGTCGCCTCGATGGTGATCCAGCCTCCTGAGGGCAAGGGCACGCGCGGCTGCACCAACAGCGCGATTTCGTCCTCGATGCCCCAGCCTTCGAACAATGGCGTGCGACTGTCGTGCAATTGGATTCGATCGCGCAGCTCGGGCATGGCACGCGCCGCATAAGCATGTGCCACCGCAACCGCCTCGCGGTCGTCGATCACCACCCGGCTGACACTGGTATCCACCTCATCGCGAAGCGCGCGCTCGATGGGACCGAGGTCCATATGCAGCGTTGCCGGACTCGCGGCGCCCTTGCGATGGGCGGCGATGGCGCTCCACGCCGTGCCGAGCCGGAGCGCGTCCTCGCGCAGCTCGGATTCGCTCGCACCGATGGCAGCGGTGCGCAGGATATAGCCGGCCCCCACGATCAGCTCGCCCGTCTTGTCGCTCGCGAAGCCTTGCACGATCCCCGTCAGGCGCGCCCGCTCCGCCTCGTCCTCGATACGCCGCGAAAGCGCGACCCCGGGCGAGTTCGCCACCAGGATAAGCAGGCGACCCGGAATCGTGATGTTGGCCGAAAGCCGCGCGCCCTTTTCGGCGATCGGATCCTTCACCACCTGGACCAGGATCTCTTCGCCTTCGCGCACGAAATCGGAGATGCGGAGCTGCCGATCTTCGTCCGTGTACGGATCGTCTCGGAAAATGGCGGTGCGGGGCCGCGCTTCGCGCGCCGCCAGGAAGCCGGCGCGGTCCAGCCCGACATTGACGAAAGCGGCCTGCATCGCCGGCAGCACGCGCTGCACCCGGCCCAGAATGATGTCGCCGACGATGCTTCGCGAGCCGGCCGCGGCCGACGCGCGCTTGCGGCCCGGTATTTCCTCGAAACCGATGGTTCGTTCGAGCCAAAGCTGATCCAGGACGCCGTCTTCCATGACCGCGACACGCACTTCGCCCGCTCCGGCGTTGATCAACACATCTTTGGCCATGAAGGCTCCCTTTCGGGCAATCTAGCACAGGCAAAATAATTGCTCGCGCGCTGCGTGACTCCGTTTGAATCTACACGCCGCAAACCGCTAATATACGAACGGGCCGCAACAAACACTCAGACGGCTTACCAATGTGGAGGAGATTCTCCACCGCAAATCGGGGTAAATCGCATGCCGATGTCTTATCGTCCCATGCTGGCAGCCTCTATGTTTTTTTTGGGACTTGCGATCGCGTCGTCGCAGGCGATGGCCGAAGGACCCGAATTCAAGGTCGATCCTTCCTGGCCCAAACAACTGCCCAACAATTGGATCATCGGCCAGATCGGCGGCATGACGGTGGATGCGCAAGACCACATCTGGGTCTTGCAGCGCCCGCGCTCCCTGACCAAGGACGAAGCAGGCGCGGCGCAGAACCCACCGGTTTCCAAATGCTGCATTCCCGCGCCGCCTGTAATGGAGTTCGACGCCGCGGGCAATTTCATCAAGGGCTGGGGCGGACCGGGAGAAGGCTATGACTGGCCCGATCAGGAACACGCGCTGCGCCTCGACGGCAAGGGCAATATCTATCTTGCCGGCAATGGCGCCAAGGACCAGATGCTCCTGAAGTTCACCACAGACGGCAAATTCGTCAAACAGCTCGGCAAGACCGCTATGCCCTTTGGCAGCAAGGACACCAACAGCGTCGGACGCGTCGCGGACGTGTTCTTCGATGCTGGCGCCAACGAGCTTTATCTCGCCGACGGCTATGGCAATCACCGGGTGATGGTGGTCGACGCCGACACTCTGGGCTTCAAGCGGATGTGGGGCGCCTATGGCAAGCCGCCATCGGACGAGAACATGCCGATGTACAATCCGGCGGCCCAACAATTCGCCAATCCGGTGCATTGCGTGAAGATCGCCAGCGACGGGCTCGTCTATGTTTGCGACCGCTCCAACAATCGCATCCAGGTTTTCCGGAAGGACGGCAGTTTCGTGAAGGAATTCGTCTACGACAAGGACACCAAACAGTCCGGCTCGACCTGGGACATCCAATTGTGGCCCGACAAGAACAACACCTATCTGCTCGTGGCGGACGGCACCAACAATTATGTGCGCGTGATTCGCCGCTCCGATGGTCAGGTGATGAACACATTCGGCCATGGCGGCCGCCAGCCCGGACAATTCCATTGGGTGCATGTGATGGCAGTCGATACCAAAGGGAATCTTTATACGGGCGAAGTCGACACGGGTAAGCGCATCCAGAAATTCACGCCGAGCATGACACCGTAAGAAACCGGTCCAGCCGGACAAAACAGCGCGGCAAAGCACGATGCTTTTGTCGCGCGCATATTTCGGGAGGAATCGATGAGGAACCGCTCTAAAGCTTTTCTGCTTGGCCTAAGCGCCGCATTTGGTGTTCTCGCGTCCGCCCTGCCGGCGGCGGCCGAGGGACCGGAGTTCAAGGTCGATCCCTCCTGGCCCAAGCAGCTTCCCAACAACTGGATCCTCGGACAGATCGGCGGCATGACCGTCGATGCGCAGGATCACATCTGGGTCTTTCAGCGTCCGCGATCGCTGAACGAAGCGGACCGCGGCGCGACTCTGACCCCGCCGCGCTCCAAATGCTGCGCGCCCGCGCCGTCAGTGGTGGAATTCGACGCCGCAGGCAATGTCGTGCAGGCCTGGGGCGGCCCGGTCGGCTTCAACCCGGACTGGCCGGAGAGCGAACACGGAATCATGGTGGACGCGAAGAACCAGGTCTGGCTCACCGGCAACAGCAACAAGGACGGGTCGCTGCTAAAATTCAGCCGCGACGGCAAGTTCCTCGCCAAGTTCGGCAAGCAGGGGCCGATCACCAACAGCCAGGACACCACGCAGCTCGGCAGCACGGCGAGCATCGCCCTGGACACGCAAGCGAACGAGCTCTTCCTCGCCGACGGCTATGGCAATCACCGGGTCATCGTGCTCGATGCCGACAGCCTCGCGTACAAGCGGATGTGGGGTGCCTATGGCAAGCCGCCGCAAGACATCAAGCCGGCGCCCGCCAATTATAATCCGAAAGCGGAGCAGTTCACCAATCCCGTCCATTGCGTAAAGATCGCCAATGACGGTCTGGTCTATGTCTGCGACCGCACCAATGACCGGGTGCAGGTGTTCCAGAAGAACGGCACCTTCGTGAAGGAATTCGCGATTCGCCCCGACACGCGCGGCACGGGATCGTCCTACGACCTCGCCTTCTGGCCCGACCGGAACCAGACCTATCTGATCATCGCCGACGGCGCCGATGGCGAGGCGGTCATCGTGCGGCGCGCCGACGGCAAGGAGGTCGGCGCCTTCGGCCATTACGGCAAGCAGGTGGGTCAGTTCCACAACATCCACCAGCTCGTCACCGATTCCAAGGGCAACGTCTATACCGGCGAAGTCGATACCGGCATGCGGGTGCAGAAATTCACGCCGAATATGGCGCCGGCGAAGTAGCGTCGCCCCCTCCGCCTCGCGCACCAGGCACCTTCCCCGCTTCGCAGGGGAGGAAGCTTGCGCATGTCAGCAGCGGTAGCCGCAGCCGTTGAGCAATGCCACCGTCTCGTACAATGGCAGGCCGACGACATTGCTGTAGGAGCCGTTGATGAAGCGCACGAAGGCTTCCGCCCGGCCCTGAATCGCATAACCGCCGGCCTTGCCCTCCCCTTCCCGGCTGGCGAGATAATCGGCGATCTCGGCCGAGGTGAGGACTTTGAAAGCGACGCGCGTGGTGACGATGCGCGTTCGGATTTTTTCTCCTGGGACCGCCAGCGCGAGCGCGGTCATGACCTGATGCCGGCGGCCGGAAAGCAGTTTGAGACAACGCTCGACCTCCTGTGCACTCGCGGCTTTGGGGAGAATCCGCCGCCCCAAAGCGACGACGGTGTCGGCAGCAAGCACGAACGCTCCTTCTTCACCCTCCCCTTGAGGGAGGGTCGAACCGCGAAGCGGTTCGGGGAGGGGTCTGCGGCCCCCATCTCCCCTCCCCGAAATCTTCTTCTCGCTACCGCTCGAACGAGATTTCGACCCTCCCTCAAGGGGAGGGTCGAAGATCGTGTTGGCGACGGCTTCGCATTTGAGCAAAGCCATGCGCAGCGCATAGAGGCGCGGCAATTCCTGCTTTAACGGCGTCTCGTCGATTTCGGGCGCCGCGATGCGGGCGGGCGCAATCCCGGCTTGCGCGAGAAGCGCGGCGCGCCTCGGGCTGGCGCTCGCGAGGACAAGCGGGAGGGCTTTCGCCGCAGCCACGGGCGTGGCGCTTCGTCTATTTGAAACGATAGGTGATGCGGCCCTTGCTGAGGTCATAGGGCGTCATCTCGACCAGAACCTTGTCCCCCACCAGCACGCGAATGCGGTTCTTGCGCATCTTGCCCGCGGTGTGGGCGATAATCTCATGCCCGTTCTCGAGCTTGACCCGGAAGGTCGCGTTGGGAAGCAACTCCGAGACGGTACCCGGAAACTCGAGCAATTCTTCTTTGGCCATTCGGGTCCTGTATCAGAAGGGTTCGTGCGGCGGGTAAAGCCGCGGGAGCATGCACTTGGGAAGCCGAAAATCAAGCGTCCGGCGGCCTAAGCCTTGAGATAAAGCGCCGATATCAACGTGAAGATGCGCCGCGCGGTGTCGAAATCCATCTCGATCTTGCCGTTGAGGCGGTCGCGCAGGAGATGCGAGCCGTCATCATGCAGGCCGCGCCGGCCCATGTCGATGGCCTCTATCCGCGCCGGCGGCGCTTCGCGAATGGCCGCATAATAGCTCTGGCAGACCTGATGGTAGTCCTTCAGAACGCGGCGAAACGGCGTGAGTGAGAGGAATACCCGTCGATGCTCGCTCTCGTCATGCAACCTGACATCGAGGATCAGGCGGTCGTCGGCAGTGCTGAGAATGAGATGATAGGGCCCGCCTTCGGAACCCTTGGGCTCGAAATGATTCTCCTCGAGAATGTCGTAGATCGCGACGTGTTTTTCCTGCTCGATCTCGGGCGAATGCCGTCCGATGCCCTCGCCCAGCTTGATGCTGACGATACGGAACGACGGGTTCGATGCAGGTGCGATGACCGCCTCCTAGTGTGGCGAATCCGAAGTTCGCAAGTGCTTGGGCAATGCTTTGGGCGAATTTCGGATTCAAAGCCACACTAGCAATTTATTGAATCTAGTGTGGTTTTCGGATTTGAAGTTCCTAAACGTGGATGCCATGGAATCTTAGGAACTTCAAATCCACCACACTAGTGCTATTTTCGATTCAGCCGGATGGCGATGGAACGGCCATGCGCGCCCAAGCCCTCGGCCTCCGCAAGCGCGAGAGCGGCGGGCGCGAGCCGCGACAGCGCCTCGGCATCGCAGGCAACCACGCTGGTGCGCTTGAGAAAATCGAGCACCGAAAGGCCTGAGGAAAAGCGTGCGGTGCGCGAGGTCGGCAAGACGTGGTTTGGCCCGGCGATGTAATCGCCGATGGCTTCGGGCGTATGGCGGCCAAGAAACGCGGCGCCTGCGTGTCTGACTCTTGCGAAAAACGCCCGCGGATCGGCGGTGGCGATTTCGAGGTGCTCCGGCGCGATCCTGTCCACCAGCGCGGCCGCATCTTCAAGCTTCGCCACGACGATGATGGCGCCATGTTCCTTCCATGAGCGTGCGGCGATGTCGCGGCGGGGCAGCGCAGCGAGCTGGCGTTCCACTTCGGCGGCCACCGAATCGGCGAACGCGGCATCGTCGGTGATCAGAACCGATTGCGAAGAGGTGTCATGTTCGGCCTGGGAGAGAAGATCGGCGGCGATCCAGGCCGGGTCGTTGGCACCATCGGCAACGACCAGAATCTCGGATGGCCCCGCAATGGAGTCGATGCCGACGCGGCCGAAGACTTCGCGCTTGGCGGCGGCGACATAGGCATTGCCGGGTCCGACGATCTTGTCGACGGGCGCAATCGTCTGTGTGCCATAGGCGAGCGCCGCAATCGCCTGGGCGCCACCGATGCGGTAGATCTCCGAAACGCCGGCGATCCTCGCCGCCACCAAGGTCAAGGGATTGATCGCGCCACCCGAGGCGGGCGTCACCATGGCGACACGCTCGACGCCGGCCACGCGGGCGGGCACCGCATTCATCAACACCGAGCTCGGATAGCTCGCCGTGCCGCCGGGCACGTAGAGCCCGACGCTGGAAAGCGCGTTCCAACGCCAGCCCAGCGTGGCGCCGGTGTCATCGGTGAAGCTCTCGTCTTTGGGTACTTGGCGCCGGTGATAGGCTTCGATGCGCGAGGCCGCGAGAGAAAGCGCGTCTTTGATGTCTTGGGCGCAGGCGCGCCATGCCGCCGCGATGTTGTCGGACGAGACGCGCAAGGTCTCGACGCTGAGGTCTACATTGTCAAACCGCCGCGACAACGCGATCAGCGCGGAATCGCCCTGCGCACGCACCTCGGCGATGATCGATTTGACGTCGCGCGAAACATCCTCTTCCGCTTCGCGCTTTCCCTCTGTCAGCGCGGCGAAATCGGATGCGAAATTCTTGGCGCGTGCATCAAGGCGGCGCGGCATTAACTCACCTGTGCTTTGCCCGGAGAAAATAACCGGACAGCTTCATTCACGTAATGGATTACCACCTTCGCGGGAATGACAATTATCTTTATGTATCAACTGCGCCAGGGGATTCCCACTTCGCGGGAATAGCAATTCTCTGCTAGGGGCGTTCGAGATCATGGGCCGGACGTGCGACGGCCGGGCGCGGCTCGGTGATGTCGCGCAAGGCAGCCTCGATGCATTCGACCTGGAGCCGGATGCGGCCCCCGCCTGAAAGCATTAGATCGATGATTCCGCTTCCGTCCTTTTCAGGCGTGAACTCGATGGCGAGCAGCACTGCCACAGCGTCCGGATCGTCCTGCCGGACGTTCTGAGACTGGACCTTCAAGACACCATCGAAATGCAGGCCCGCGCGGACGCGCGCGCCAAGATTCGCTTCGCCGCAATCTTCCCAGCAAAAACGGTTGACGAGCGCGGCGAAGCGCCTGTGTTTGGGGAGATACGCCACATCGCCGACGCGCATCACGGCATCCTGCAGATGCGCCGAGATGACCTTCAGATCCTCCTCGTCCTCGGCGAGAAGCCTCACCTTGGTCATTGTTTCAACCGCTCGATATCGGCGCCGCAGGCCTTGAGCTTTTCTTCGATGCGCTCGAACCCGCGGTCGAGGTGATAAACCCGATTGACGATGGTTTCCCCTTCCGCCGCGAGCCCCGCCAGGACCAGGCTGACCGAAGCCCGCAAATCCGTCGCCATCACCGGCGCGCCTTTGAGGCGGTCATGGCCGGTGACGATGGCGACATCGCCCTCGACCTTGATGTCGGCACCCATACGCAAGAGTTCAGGCACATGCATGAAGCGGTTCTCGAAGATGGTCTCGCGTATATGGGAAGTGCCCTTCGCAATTGCCATCAGTGCCATATATTGCGCCTGGAGATCGGTCGGGAAGCCTGGAAACGGCGCCGTCGTCACGTCGGCAGCCCTCACCCCGGCCCCGTTTCGTGCCACGGAAAGACCGAAACTCGTCGCCTGGACGTCCGCTCCGGTGCTCTTGAGCAGCGGCACAAGCACGCCGATCAGCTCAGGCGTGGTGCCCGTCAGCTCGACCTCGCCCCCGGCAATCGCGGCGGCGATGGCATAGGTTCCGGTCTCGATGCGGTCGGGCAACACGGCATGGGTCGCGGCGCCCAGCTGCTTGACGCCATCGATGATGATCCGCGACGTACCAAGCCCGGAAATCTTTGCGCCCATGGCGATCAGGCAACGCCCAAGATCGGCGATCTCAGGTTCCCGTGCCGCGTTCTCCAGGACCGTCGTGCCCTTGGCCAGGGAAGCGGCCATCAGCAGGTTTTCGGTCGCGCCCACCGATACCGAAGGAAATACGAATTCCGCCCCCTTCAGCCCGTTCGGCGCGCGCGCCATGACGTAGCCGCCCGCAAGTTCGATTTCTGCCCCCATCGCCGCGAGGCCTTTCAAATGCAGGTCGACGGGCCGCGCGCCGATGGCGCAACCGCCGGGCAGCGACACCATCGCTTCGCGTATGCGCGCGACCAGCGGGCCAAGCACCAGGAAGCTTGCGCGCATCTTTCGCACGGCGTCGTAGGTGGCCAGGCTCTGCGGCCTTTTGGGAGCATGCAGCTGGATCTTGCCGCCGACATGGTCCGCCCCGCTCATCTGCCAGGCGACGCCGACGCCCAGCTGGCGCAGGATATCGGCCATGTAGACGACGTCGGCGAGATTGGGAACATTGGTCAGGGTGAGCGGCTCTTCCGACAAGAGGCAGGCTGCCATCAAGGGCAGCGCGGCGTTCTTGGCCCCACTGATCGGAATCTCACCTTTGAGCCGGCGCCCGCCTCTAATGCGAATGCGATCCATGATTTTGTTGTGTCTCCTGGACGGCCGGCCCGTCTAGCGGAAAATGCTGCCGGATAGTTAAATGCGCTTTGGGGCGCTTTTCAGACCCGCTTCGGACTGATCTCGAAGACCCGCCCGAGGGGCCGTGCCAAGCCCTTTGGCCTTCGGGTGTATTTCGGCCTTGGCCCGGGCCTGGGCTTTGCGGCGCCTTAGATTCTCCTTCAGGGCCGCCGCCAGACGGTCTTTGCGTTTGTTGCTCGGCTCCGCCGCCATAGGCTCTTCCAACGCTCTTTCGCCCGCCTAACGCTTGGGTTATAGCAGCGGTCCCGCGGCCCTTCAGGCCAACGGTTGCCGCAGTAGCGTAGTGGTAGCGCAACCCCTTGGTAAGGGGTAGGTCGACAGTTCAATTCTGTCCTGCGGCACCATCTTCTTTTCGTTCAGTCGCGGGGGCTCTCTCCGTCAGACCGAATGGGATTTTGAGGAAAAGGCGGAAGACGCAAAGCATGGATTAGCATAATCGGTGCATTCGTGTCGGCGATGGCGACGTTGTCTTAGCGCCGACGCGGCGACCCTCATCCCAGCTTCTCATCCTTGTCGTCTTTCGCAGGAGAAGGTGGTCGACGAGGCCCATTTCAACGCCTACCTTCTGACCCTTGAGATCTTTCATTGTCTTGATGTTCGGCTTGCCGACGATCTCGTTGCCGCTCGAATAATCGGTTCAGCATCACCATCACGCCCTTGCCGCCGGCCCCGATCACCGAAGCATCGCCATTGGTGATGAGAATGCCGTCGAGCTTTCCAGCGCCGAAGGCGTCTAGGGATGCTCCGTAAGCGAACCACTCGAACGTGATATTGAGCCTGGCATCTTTGATCCAGCCTTTGTCGACTTGCTAGGCCACGAAGCCGGGCCAGTCGCTACAGCCGGCCTTTAGCGGTCTTTGCGCGGTATTGGCGATGCCCGCAAGCAACGAAGGGCGATGCCAAAAACGACAGAAAGAGGGCTCTTGAAGTGCCTGGGTTCCCGTGGAAAGCCCGTACAACGACGTGCTAGCGAAGAAGAAAAACTCCCCAGCAATTTCAAATGCTTATTTGGTTGCTTTCATTCTATATTGCTGCGCTGCACACACAACGGCAGACGCTGCGCAAAGATGCACTCTTGGGAGCTGACGAGTATTTGCCGCTTTCCCCCCATCCATTTGCAATCAACGGATCTGCGAGCACGCGCTCGCTGCTTCGGCATACCCTCGCTCTCGCACCAAGGGACAGCTGAAAGACAAGCTTCCCTCCGCGCAGAATCCGTGCACAACTTTGCCGGAGCAGAGTAAAGCCAAGCGTGTAAAGAGAAAATTGGCTTGATACGATGGCTTGGTTAGGGGTAGGTCGACTGTTCAATTTTGTCCTGCGACACCACCTGTTTGCACTGGTGAAGCTTGGTTTAACGTCCCACTCGCGCCGGAGCCAAGCTTACACGTGAACGACAAACCCTTCGAAGAAGAATTGCAGTTCCTGCGCGGGCTTATCGCAAGTCCACGCGGAGTGGGCGCGATCGCGCCCTCCAGCCCGGCGCTGGCGCGCGCCGTCGCGGCGCAGGTCGATCCGGACCGGAACGGACCTGTTCTGGAACTTGGCCCGGGTACGGGCGCCATCACCAAGGAGATCCTGGAGCGAGGAATCGCGCCCGAGCGGCTGACCCTGATCGAGTACGACCCAGCGTTCGTGAAACTGCTGGCGGAGCGATTTACGGACGTGCGCGTGCTCAAGGGCGACGGCTTTGAATTCGAGCGCACCATTGGAAATCACGCCGCGGAAGACTACGCAGCGATCGTGTCGGGGATGCCGCTGCTGAACTTCCCCCTGCCCAAACGGCACGCGCTCATTGAAACGGCGCTACGGCGCCTCATGCGCGGGGCGCCGTTCGTCCAGTTCTCTTATGGCTTCCAACCGCCCCTTCCCGCGCCCGCCGGCGCAAGCGTGCGGCAGGCGGCTTTCGTGTGGAAGAACCTGCCGCCGGCGCGTGTATGGGTTTACCGGCGGCGTTGATACGGGCGGTTTCGGCTATGGCTTGGCGCGCTGCGCGGCAAGTTCGCCGTTCAGCTTTACGATGACGACCGGAATCGCCGCCAGATAGACGCAAATGCCCACGATGAACGTTGCCCAGGGAAGATAAATCGCGAACGGGATCAGCACGATGGTGAAGACCGCAATCGCGATCCACGCGTGCTGACTGAGCTCGGTATGTTTCAACGATGGAGTCGGCACACGGCTGACCATCAATACCGAGGTGAGCGCGATCAACGCCATTG
>Ga0193699_10001147_pt1 | contig 10668 bp, 6 predicted proteins | sample L3c2metaG_FD_160095 | JGI IMG/M metagenome (GOLD analysis project Ga0193699, IMG submission 160095) | Soil microbial communities from a riparian zone of the East river system, Colorado, United States - L3c2 | ecosystem: Environmental > Terrestrial > Soil > Riparian zone | place: USA: East River... | reverse complement strand
AATCGTGTGCTCGGCGAGGCGCACTATCTACGCGCCTTGATGTACTTCGAGCTTGTCCAGATGTTCGGCGACATTCCGCTGATGGACCACGAGGCGAAGTCGGTGGCCGATGCCAAGATCGCTCGAACCCCTGCCGCCGAGGTCTATGCTCTGATCTTGAGTGACCTCCAGACAGCGATGGCCGATCTTCCGGCGAGTTACTCCGGAGTGGATCTTGGCCGCGCCACTTCCGGTGCCGCGACCTCACTGCTCGCCAAGGTCTATCTCACTCAAAAGGACTACAACAACGCGGCCAAGTACGCGGGGCAGGTGATGTCCTCCGGCCGCTATTCGCTCAACGCGCGCTGGCTCGACAATTTCAAAGTCTCGGACGAGTTCGTCAGTCCGGAGAGCATCTTCGAGATCAACTACGGCGCGCCGGAGCAGACCACCGGGGTCGTTGGCAGTGTTCAGACCCTGTTCACTCTCCCTTCCGGATTCCCGGGTGGAGCTGCGTACGGCCTGATCCAGGTGAATCCGGACCTGGTAGCGCTCTACTCCGCGAACGATCAGCGTGGGAATGGCGCCACCTACATGACGTCCCCCTATGTTACCGCGCTGGGTGACACAGCAACGTGGGGAGTGCCGAACGGCGCGGCATTCCACAAGTGGATTGACGAAACGGACAGCAAGGACATGACCGCCCGAGCCTGGCAGGAGATGCCGAACAACTGGATCATTCAGCGGTACGCGGACGTCGTGCTGATCTACGCTGAGGCCGTGACCTCGGGTGGCACTGCGACCAACGGGCCGGCAGAGGCGGCGCTGAACCAGATTCGTGCGCGCGCCGGGATTCCGACTGTCTCCGGCCTCGGCTCGGCCGCGCTGACGGATTCCATTCGCGTCGAGCGGCGGCGTGAGTTCGCGATGGAAGGCCAGCGCTGGTTCGACTTGTCGCGCTGGGGAATCCTCGATGCCACAGTCCAGGCGAAGACTGCGCAAATGCAGACACTCTTCCCGGGCGAGACATTCGTTCATGGCGCTCCAAGTAACCTCTTTCCCATCCCGGACGGGCAGATCAACAGCAACTCTCTCTTGACACAAAACCCCGGGTGGTGACGCTGCAAACGCTATCCTGGGGACGTCGAGCCCAGCGTGTCCGCTGCGTCATCCTTGCCGGATTCCTGGCAGGGTGCGGGCACAATACCGCGGTCGATCCCGGAGGCGATGGAACGCCTTCGGGCCCGACAGCGGAGGTATGGCTCACCACGGCTGATCAGTCGCGGCTGCTCTCTCGGCAACCCGATGTAGTCATTCGGTCGGGGACGGACGCATCGTCCGTAGTCATCGACGTGCATGAGGAAACGAGCTATCAGGAGATTGTCGGCTTTGGCGCAGCCATGACCGATGCATCGGCATCTCTCATTCAGCAGAAGCTCGGCGCCCAACACGATGCGATTCTCCACGAGCTGTTTGGTCGCAATCCCGGCATCGGACTGAGCTTCGTGCGCGTGCCGATGGGTGCGTCGGATTTTTCCACGCACGACTACAGCTACGACGATATGCCGGCGGGACAAACCGACTCCATACTCGCCCACTTCACCATCAGTGAAGATCGCGTCGACAAGCTACCCGCGCTCAAGGCGGCGCTGGCGATCAATCCGCAGCTCAAGCTCGTCGCCTCGCCCTGGAGTCCGCCCGGCTGGATGAAGACGACGGGAAGCCTGATCCAGGGCACCCTTCGCCCTGAGTTCTACGACTCCTTTGCGCAATATTTTCGCAAGTTCATCGAGGGGTACACGGCGGAAGGAGTTCCGATCTTTGCCGTGACGATGCAGAACGAGCCCGCGTATGAGCCGGCGGATTACCCGGGCATGCGGCTGGATCCGCCGGCGCGCGCCGAGGTGATTGGCAAGCACGTTGGACCTCTCTTCGCGCAAGCGGGCATTCCGGCGTTGATCCTGGACTGGGATCACAACTGGGATCTGCCAAACTCTCCGCTTGCCGTTCTCTCCGACATCGACGCGCGAAAATACGTTAGCGGCGTTGCCTGGCACTGCTACGCTGGCACAGTGGGCGTTCAGGAGAACGTGCATGCGGCGTATCCTTCGAAAGATGCCTACTTCACCGAATGCTCCGGTGGTGGATGGGCAACCGTATTTGGCGACAACCTGAAGTTTTTCGTTGGTGAGCTCATCATCGGCAGCGTCCGGGGGTGGGCCAAGGGGGTGGCGTTCTGGAATCTTGCGCTCGACGAGAACGCGGGTCCCCATCTTGGCGGATGCGGCAACTGCCGCGGCGTGATCACGATCAATTCGGCCAACGGCTTTGTCACGCGCAACGTGGAGTATTACGCGCTCGCCCACGCCAGCCAGTTCGTCAGGACCGGCGCACACCGCATCGCGTCGAGCACCAACGTGAGCGGGCTACAGAGTGTCGCCTTCAAGAACGCCGACGACGGCTCAAAGGTTCTGATTGTTCTCAACACCGCCGCGGCCGAGGTAACCTTTGCCGTGCAGTTCGGAGGAAACTCGATTCGCTACGCGTTGCCCGCCGGTGCCGTAGCGACCTTCACCTGGAACTAGGGTAACTGCCGGATAAGGCAAGGAGAATTGCGACGCCTCGCCATCACGTCCGGACGCAAAATGAAAACGGGGAGCCAGTGATGGCTCCCCGTTTTGTCCGTAGTCCGCAGTTAGTCCGCAGTCCGCAGTTTTTCTGCTTATGAACTACGCGACCTCCGCCATTTCGAGCGGTGCCGCCGGCTCGACGGAATCCGCCGGGACCAGCGCGATCTTAAGGACTTCGCTGAGCGTCTCCACGGGATGGAACGAGAGGGTCTTCCGAACTTCCTCCGGAACGTCCTCGATGTCCGCCTCGTTCCCCTTCGGGATGATGATGGTCTTGATCCCGGCACGATGCGCTCCGAGAACCTTTTCCTTCAGACCACCGATCGGCAGCACCCGGCCACGGAGCGTGATCTCGCCCGTCATCGCCACGTCCTGCCTCACCGGACGATCCGCCATCTCCGACACGAGCGCTGTCGCGATCGCGATTCCGGCCGACGGTCCGTCCTTCGGAATCGCTCCCGCAGGCACGTGGATGTGCGCTTCGATCGCGCCCAGCCTGTCACGTGGAATCCCCAGTGCCGCCGCGTTGTTCGTGGCGTATGTGAACGCCGCGCGCGCCGACTCCTTCATCACATCGCCCAGCTGGCCGGTGAGAATCAGGGACACAGGACCGCCAGGACCGACCGCGGTCTGTCCGTCTGCCTCGCGGCTACCGTAGTAACGCCGGATCGACGCTTCGACGAACATGATGTCCCCGCCCATCGGCGTGTAGTACATACCGGTCGCGATTCCGACTTCGCTCTCCGGCAACGCGTGCTCCGGATGAACGCGCGGCCTGCCGAGCAGCTCTCTGACTGATTCGGCGTCGACCGTGTGTTCGACTTCCTCGCTCGATGCGATCTTGCGCGCGAGCTTCCGCGCCACCGCGCCGATCTGACGCTCGAGTTGCCGCACTCCACTCTCACGAGTGTAGCTCGACACCACCGACATGATTGCGTCGTCGGTAAAGGTGATGTTCTTGTCGCTCAGCCCCGATTCCTCGAGTTGCCGAGGCAGCAGGTACTTCTTCGCGATCTCGGCTTTTTCCTTCTCGGTGTAGCCCGCGAAATCCACGACTTCCATGCGGTCGAGCAGCGGACCGGGGATATTCTGAACGAAATTTCCGGTCGCGATGAACAGCACCTCGCTCAAATCGAACGGGATGCCGAGGTAGTGATCGGTAAATGTGTCGTTCTGGGCGGGATCCAGGACTTCGAGCAGAGCGCTCGACGGATCACCCTGGTACGACGTGCCGAGCTTGTCGACTTCGTCGAGCAGGAAGACCGGATTCCTCGTCCCCGCCTGCTTGAGTCCCTGAATGATTCGGCCCGGCATGGCGCCGACATAGGTGCGACGGTGTCCGCGAATGTCCGCTTCGTCACGGGCGCCGCCCAGGGCCACGCGCACGTACTCGCGACCAAGCGACCTCGCGATCGACTTGGCGATTGATGTCTTGCCGACGCCTGGTGGTCCGATGAAGAGAAGGATCGGTCCCTTCGCCATCGCGCGCGACTTCGCCTCCACCTTATCGGTGATCGGCCGGTCTCCCTTTTCTCCTATAGCGAGTGACGGCGTAGCGTCGTCCTTGTCGGCGAACAGGCGAGCGGCCGGCACTTCCCCCGTCTTCTCGACTTCGTCCGCGAGTTGAGTTGCGCGCAACTGTCTCACTGCCAGAAACTCGAGAACGCGATCCTTCACGTCCTTGAGTCCGTAGTGGTCCTCCTCGAGGACCGTCTCCGCACGTCTTAGATCGAGCTGGTCATCGGATCTCTTGTTCCAGGGAAGCTCCGCGATCCACTCGAGGTATGTGCGGATCACCTGTGCTTCCATCGACTCGCGGCCGGCTCTCTCGAGCCTGCCCAGCTCGCGCTCGACCTCCGCGCGCGCCTCTTTTGAGAGCTCCAGCTTCGCGAGCTTGTCGCGAAGCTCCGTGATCTCCTTGCTCGAGTCGTCGTCGCCCAGCTCCTTCTGAATCGCCTTGAGCTGCTCGCGCAGGTACATCTCGCGCTGGCGCTCGCCCAGCTCCTCCTGGACCTGCGACTTGATGTCTTCCTGTGCCTCGAGGAGTCCAACCTGCCGCTGGACGTGGACAAGCACGCGGCGAAGCCGCTCTTCCACGCTCAATGTCTCCAGGAGACCCTGCTTCTCGGGGACGGGAAGCTCTATATAACCGGCGACCAGGTCGGCAAAACGACCGGGCTCGGTGACGGAATCGAGCACCTGGTGCACGACTTCCTCGGGGAGTCCTCTGCGCTCGCCCAGCTCAGCCGCGCGCTCACGGGTCTCTTTCTGTAACGCCGTAAAGGCTGGATCGTTCTCAGTTTGAGGGGTCATCTCCTCTGCCGGAACGGTTACTGCGCTGAGATATCCGTCCGCGGTCGAATACTGAAGGGCGGTCGCACGTTGCTCGCCTTGCAACAGAAGCTGAACGCCGCCCAGGCCACGCTGAATCTGACCAATGCGCGCAATCACACCCATCGAATACAGGATGTCGGCAGTCGGCTCCTCTGAGTTGTCGCGCTGTGCGACAGCGAACACAAGGCGATCGCCCTTGAGGGCTGCCTCGATCGCACGAAGAGTTGAAGGCCGTCCTGCCGCTATCGGCTGGGTAAGGCCCGGGAAAATCACAGTCCCCCTCAAAGGGAGAACGGGTAGTGTTTGACGCTGTGCCATTGTCATTTCCGAAGACGAGATTCTATTTAGATACTACTCCAGAGGCCTCCCACACTGCATCTTTTGCTCTCATTGTTTACGCCAGCCCGGCACGAATCGCAACGCGGTACCTGCTGAATTGACGCGGTCAAATGCCAATTAGTCCAACCGACGAGCTCGGTACACATGTGGCTCAGGTCCTCTCTGCAAACTATGAGCTAGAGAGCGAGGTCGGTCGTGGCGGTATGGGCATCGTGTATTGTGCTCGAGACAGACGTCTCAAGCGCGAGATTGCGATCAAAGTGCTGCCGCCGGAGCTGAGTTTCCGCGCCGACATCCGGCAGCGATTTCTGCGCGAGGCCGAGACCGCCGCGCAGCTGAATCATCCGAACATCGTCCCGATCTATACCGTTGAAGAGCGCGACAACCTCGTCTACTTCGTCATGGCGTACATCAAGGGCGACAACCTCGGCCAGCGGCTACAGCAGCACGGTCCGATAGCGCCTGTCGAAGTGCGGCGCATTCTGCGCGAAGTCGCGGATGCGCTCTCTTACGCGCACAACCGCAACGTCATCCACCGCGACATCAAGCCCGACAACATCATCATCGACGAGGAGACGGGTCGCGCGATGGTGACGGACTTCGGCATCGCGCGCGCCCTCACCGACAGCGGCGACTCGCGGCTCACTGCGACGGGAATGGCGATTGGAACCCCGGCCTACATGTCTCCGGAGCAGTCCGCCGGCGATAGCGCCATCGATGGACGGAGTGATCTCTACTCACTCGGCGTTGTCGGTTACCAGATGCTGTGCGGGCAGCCGCCCTTCGTCGCCAACAATACGCCGTCCATGCTGGTGAAGCACCTCTCCGAGAGGCCAATTCCGGTAGACGAGCGCTGGCCCGACCTCCCGCAGGATCTCTCGCGAGCCGTGATGATGTGTCTCGAGAAGGACCCTGCGGATCGTTTCCCCAACGCGGCTGCCTTCGCGGTCGCACTCGATGGTGGCTCGATGCCGACGCTCGCGACACGCGCGTCGTCAGCCGCTTCGACGGCCGCATCGCGCGCCAATACGCGCGAGCGCGAAATCACGGAGCCGCTGCGCGATCGCTACACGCCCGCGCAGACGCCGTACGCGTCTTCGCAGCCGAGCGTGGAAGAGATGAGAAGGTGGGAAGAGCCGAGGGTGGTTTCTTTCCGGCGCAAGCTCGCGCCCTATCTCGCGGTGAACGCGATCCTGGTGCCGATTTCGCTCTTCTCGAACCACGACTTCATCGCGCTCACGGTCATCTGGACCGTGGCCCTCGCGTTCAAGTACTCGAAGCTGTGGGCCGCCGGATATGATTGGCGCGACGTGTTCCGCCAGCCGCGCAATCGGCTGATCTTCGATGTCGCCGCCGAAACCATCGACGATGCACGGGCGCTGTTCGACGACAAGAAGCGCGAGCAGGTTCGCGCCCGGGCGCGGTCACGAGGGCAGGGGATGTTCTCGCCCATGTCTCCTCTCCCGACCATGCAGCCGTTTCAGCCCTACCCGAGGATAGGTGGCCCGACGACGAGCCTCAACCCGCTGAGCCCGGTTCCCGCTGGATCGCCGGCTCCGTTCGCGGACACGCGGTATGGATCCGCGATTCGTGACGCCGAGAACGATCACCGCGAGATCCATCGCCAGCTCCTCAACATGCCGCAGGATGACAAAGATCAGATTCCTGAAGTCGCGACATCAGCCGATGCTGTGTTCCGAAGAGTGCAACAGCTCGCGCTTTCGCTCTCCGACATGGATCGCAGCGCCGGCCGCGAGACGTCCGAAGGCGTCGAGAAGGAGATAACGACGCTCGAGTCGCAGGCGAATCCGCTCGACTACAACGCCAGCGAGGGCCGCGTGCGTCGTCTGGCGATGCTTCGGCGGCAGCGCCGCGCGCTCGTGGAGATCGCGCGAAAGAAGAAAGAAGCCCAGGAGAAGCTGGATCACTGCCGCCAGCTCCTGAGAGAGATGCGTCTGGAGCTGGTGCGCTTCCGCACCGGCGGGCTGAATGCCCAACCGACCGGTCTCACCATGGTCACCCAGCAGGCACAAAGCGTGGTGAGGGAGATGGGTTATCTCTCCGACGCCAACGCCGAGCTCAACGCGCTCTGACCCCGGGCGCGCTGCGCCCACAGATACCAAAAAGACGATGAACACAGCACGGATCGGAACGATCGCGCTCTTTTCGTTTTTGCTCGCGTGTCAGGGAGAAAAGGGCGCTCAGAGCGGTGACTTGTCGCCGGTGACGGGCGGCAAAGGGCCAGCTTCGTCGATACCGGCGAAAGCCGACGCAGTTGCGCCCGTCGCCCACGTCCCGACTCCCGACACGCTCCGCGGCCTCTACGTGAATCGCTGGGCGGCGCTCGGCAGCAAGCTCGGTCGGCTGATTGACGTCGCAAGAAAGACCGAGATCAATGCGCTTGTTATCGATGTGAAAGACGACCGCGGATTCGTGCTCTACCGGTCGAGCGTCCCGCTGGCGCAGGAGATCGGTGCCGATACGGCTGACGGACACTGGATGTCGCGCGCAAAGCTGCGCGCGATCCTCGATACGATGACGGCGAACGGCATCTACCCGATCGCGCGGATTGTGGTCGCCAAGGATCCGCTCCTCGCGGCGAAGAAGCTGGACCTCGCGATCAAACGGAAATCCGACCTTGCGCCCTGGCTCGACAAGAACGGCCGGCCCTGGCTCGACCCGCATCAGCGCGTGGTGTGGCAGTACGCAGTCGATCTCGCGCGCGAGGCGTACTCCGTTGGTTTCAGCGAGGTCCAGTTCGACTACGTCCGCTTTCCCGACGAGAAGCGGCTCATCACCGAGACCGTCTATCCCTTGGCCAACGGCCGCACGCGGGCGCAGGTGATTCGCGACCAACTCGGGTTCGTTCGCACCGCCCTCAAGCCGCAAGGCATCCGCGTTACCGCCGACGTATTCGGGCTGACCGCGACTGACACCACCGACATGGGAATCGGCCAGCGATGGGAGATGTTCGTCGACCAGGTCGACGTTGTGCTTCCGATGATCTACCCATCGCACTTCGCCCGCGGCACCTACAGGCTGCGAAACCCGAACGCGCACCCGTACGAGACGATTGCTCACGCGCTCAAGGATGCGATCGCGCGGAGCGATTCCATCCCCAACGCGGCGCTCATCATCCCCTGGTACCAGGACTTCACGCTTGGCGCGCCGCGCTATGAAGCGGCGCAGATTCGCGCCCAGAAGAAGGCCGGATACGACAACGGGTTCCAGAGCTGGATCCTCTGGAACCCGAAGAGCAATTACACGCTCGCGGCCCTGGAGCCGCAGTCTTAGCTGAAGCTTAGCTGCCGCTGCGGCGTGATTCCATGCGCGCCTTCATCTCGGCCAGATTCTTGTCGAAGGTCGCCTGCTGATCGGCGGTAAGGATCGCGCGGATCTCAGCGGCCTGCTTGGTCTGGAGATCCATCATCTTGGCGCGAGTCGCGTCGTCGGGCGGGGTTCCGGTCGCCATAGCCGCCTTGCGAAGCTCCGCCTGCTGCGGAACGTACTTCTCGCGGATCGTCTTGACCTGTGCTTTCTGCGCATCCGTCAGATTGATGTCCTTGAGGAGCGTTCCGCCCATTCTGTCGCCACGACGCATTTCGCCCTGGCCTTGACCCTGTTGAGGCGGCTCGGTGCCCTGAGCTGCGGCGACCGACGTGATGCCAACGCAGAGGGCAGCAGCCAGCGTGGCGATGCGAATAGCCTTCATCCTTCTCTCCTGGAGATGTGTGTGCGACGCCGAACTGGCGCCACCGATGTTATACGCCAAAGAACACGAAATGGTTGGGGCAAAATCAAGAAAATGCCGCTGGTTCAGGTGCGAGCGGCGAACTGGACAGTTGACGGACCGTCACCTCAGGACTGATGCGGCTCAACGGCCCCACCGCTCTGGCGTCTAACCTGTTCTCCTTCAGCGACTTAGCTCACAACCCCTAGCGCCGCAATGAAATCGTGCTATTCTTCCCGCGCTGCCCCCGGCTCGCCAGCTTGCCGGCTTTGAGTATTGCTCCTTTCAGCGTGCCGAGCGCCGCCTGTGACCGCACCTAGTACGACCGCCGAACCAGCCCCAACGATACAAGCGCCCGCTTCGGAGCCAGTCTCTTTTCCGCTGAGCTGGCTGCTCGAGCACGCGTCGGCGCCAATCAAGTACCGGGCGATGACCGAAGTCGCGCGCACCGCCGACCCGTCTTCACCCGACTTTGACTGGCTGCCATACTCGCACCGGCCCGCCATCAGGCTGGCCGTCACGCAGACGCGCGACGGGATGTGGAATCAGTCGGTTCTTTCGATTCCCGGGCGCCACGCGACAGATTTCACGAACGTCGGAACGATTCCGGCGGTTCGCCGTCTTTCCGAGTACGGTTGGAGTCGCGAATCGCCGCCACTCGTGCTCGCCCGCCGGATTCTTTTCCGTCTGCTTGCCGAGGACAACGACCCGGCGTTCACGTTCGAGCTTGGGACGAAGACCAGAGACGATGATATCGTTCGGCGCACACGCGGCATCTTCCGCGAAGCCGCGGCCGCGACGCTCGCGCAAATGGGCTACGAGAACGATCCGCGGCTCCGTGGCGCCGCGCGTCGCATTCTCGAGCGCACCGTCTCGTACCTCAACTCGCCGCTCGGCGAGAAGCCGTGGATGCGGGTTGGGAACACGCACGTCCTCGCGGCAGAATCGGCGCCGCCCTCGATCTACACGCTGACGATGCTGGCCCATATGCCGATCTTTCGGCACGAGCATTTTAGCGGCGTCGAGCGCATCTACGACTGGATTACGCAGCCGCTCCCGCGTCAGGAGACCATCCAGCTCTTCGGAAAAAAAATGGTCCCACAGCCCCATCTCATAATGGGAGACATGCTGCCGCACCGAAACGCGGTCGAGGCGGACGTGCCATTCTCGCTCGTGTGGCTGGAGACGATGGCGCGACTCAACTTCCTGCGCCGGAACGAGGGGTGGATGAAGCTCTACGAGAGATTCGTCGACGATCGCGACCGCAACGGAGTCTGGCACCCGCACAAGGGATTGGAGCGGCCGACGACGACACATCAGTGGGCGTGGTCCACGTTTCCTCTCGACGACGCCGCCACGCCGGAATCGAAATGGGCCGATGTCACCTTCCGCATTGGCCTCATTGGAAAACTTCTCGGCCGCGAAATCGAACTAATCTGATCTGGTGATCTGGTCTCGTCGTCGGAACCGTCTCACTCCCGGCGAGATGTTTCCCGCCGGCGACGCGGCCTACCGCGTGAGTTTTCCGCGGCTTCGCTCGGGATTGAAGGTTCGCGTCGTTGAGCGAGGCGATCCGGCTTCACCGCCAGTGTTGCTCGTTCACGGCTATGGCTGCAGCGCCTACACGTTTAACCGCAACATGCCGGCGTTGGCCGA
>Ga0193699_10001146_pt1 | contig 10671 bp, 10 predicted proteins | sample L3c2metaG_FD_160095 | JGI IMG/M metagenome (GOLD analysis project Ga0193699, IMG submission 160095) | Soil microbial communities from a riparian zone of the East river system, Colorado, United States - L3c2 | ecosystem: Environmental > Terrestrial > Soil > Riparian zone | place: USA: East... | reverse complement strand
GCGGCTTCCTCGACGGCGTCGGCATCCGCCTGCCGACCATCGTGGTGCGGCCGGGCAAGCCGAATAAGGCGGCGTCCGGGTTCTTCTCCGGCATCATCCGCGAGCCGCTGGCCGGGATGGAGGCGATCCTGCCGGTCGCCGACAGCGTGCGGCATACTCACGCCAGCCCGCGCTCTGCAGTCGGTTTTCTCATCCACGCCGCCGGCCTGACCCGCGAGCAACTCGGGCCCCGCATCAACCTGGCGATGCCGGGCGTGTGCTGCACCGTCGCCGAGCAGATCGAGGCGCTGGCGCGGATCGCCGGTCCCAAGGTCGCCGCGCGCATCCGCCGCGAACCGGACGAGTTGGTGGTTCGGATCGTCAGCGGCTGGTCCGAACGTTTCGATGCCAAGCGTGCTGCGGAACTCGGTTTCAAGGCCGAAGAAACCTTCGACGAAATCATCCGTGCGCATATCGACGACGAACTGGGCGGCAAAATCGGCTAATTCGCCTGCAAAAGCGGTGGTTGCGCGTTTTTCTCCAGGCCTTACATTGGGCCAATGACCTACGTTGACGCCGCCGTCGCCCCCCTTCGCAAGACCGGCCAGATCAAGATTCACGGCCCTGCCGCGTTTGCCGGCATGCGCAAGGCTGGACAGTTGACGGCGCGGTGCCTCGACATGCTGACCGAGCACGTCAAACCGGGCGTGCCGACTGACAGAATCGACAAGCTCGTCTACGACTACGCGATGGATCACGGCGCGCTGCCGGCGACGCTGATGTACCGCGGCTACAAGAAATCGACCTGCACGTCGCTCAATCACGTCGTCTGCCACGGCATCCCGTCCGACAAGCCGATGAAGGAAGGCGACATCGTCAATATCGACGTGACGCTGATCCTCGACGGCTGGCACGGCGATTCCAGCCGCATGTACCCGATCGGCGCGATCCCGCGCCGCGCCGAGCGGCTGATCGAGGTCACCCACGAGGCGATGATGCGCGGCATCGCCACCATCCGTCCCGGCTCGACGTCCGGCGACATCGGCGCCGCGATCCAGAGCTACGTGGAAGCCCAGCACATGAGCGTGGTGCGCGACTTCTGCGGCCACGGCCTCGGCCGCCTGTTCCATGACGAGCCGAACATCGTCCACGTCGGGCGCGCCGGCGAAGGCATCGTGCTCAAGCCCGGCATGTTCTTCACGGTCGAGCCGATGATCAATCTCGGCCGGCCGCACGTGAAGGTGTTGTCCGACGGCTGGACCGCGGTGACCCGCGACCGTTCGCTGTCGGCCCAATTCGAGCACACCGTCGGCGTGACCGACAAAGGCGTCGAAGTCTTCACCTTCTCGCCGGCCGGGTTCGACAAGCCCCCGTATAAGATTGCCTCCGTATAAAATCTGAGATTTACGCCGCCTCAGCCAAAAACTTCCCTCGTCGGTTGCATTTGGCTGCACTACACTGTCTCCAGCGAGGGCAGCGTGGGCATTGCGGACGACCAGGACAGGGGCGAGGCAGGGATCGGCCTTTCCGAGGGCGTCCCGCATTATCACGGCCACCGCGAACGGCTGCGCGGCCGCTTCCGCGAGGCCGGCGCCGACGCCGTCAGCGACTATGAACTGCTCGAACTGGTGCTGTTTCGCGCCATCCCGCAGCGCGACGTCAAACCGCTGGCCAAGGACCTGATCGCCAAATTCGGATCTTTCGCCGAGGTGGTCGCGGCGCCATCGGGGCGCCTTGCCGAAGTCAAAGGCATGGGCGAAGCCGCCATCACGGAACTTAAGATCGTGCACGCGGCGGCGAGCCGGCTGGCGCGCGGCCAGGTGCAGAAGCGGCCGGTGCTGTCATCGTGGTCGAGCGTGATCGATTATTGCCGCACCGCCATGGCCTATGCCGACAAGGAGCAGTTCCGCCTGCTGTTCCTCGACAAGCGCAACCAGTTGATCGCCGATGAAGTGCAGCAGGTCGGCACCGTCGATCACACGCCGGTCTACCCGCGAGAGGTGGTCAAGCGCGCGCTCGAGCTGTCGGCGACCGCGCTGATCCTGGTGCACAACCATCCGTCCGGCGATCCGACGCCGTCGCGCGCCGACATCCAGATGACACAGGCGATCATCGACGTGGCGAAGCCCTTGGGGATTTCGGTGCACGACCACATCATTGTCGGCAAGGAAGGCCACGCCAGCTTCAAGGGACTGAAGCTGATTTAAGTAGCGGGATCACCGGACCACGCGCCTTTGGCGCGGCCCGGTGATGACAAAAACCGCTACCGATACCCGCCCGACGCGGCGATGCGCTCGCCGGTCAGCCAGCCGGACTCGTCGGACGCCAGGAACACCGCGACCCGCGCGATATCCTCCGGCTGGCCGAACCGGCCAAGCGGCGTCTCGGATACCGCCTGCTTGCCGAATTCGCTCTCGAGAAAGCCCAATCGTTGCACGCCTTCGGTATCGACGCTGCCGGGTGCAATGGCGTTGACGCGGATCTTGCGGGCGCCGAGCTCCTTGGCCAGGACGCGTGTGATCGAATCGACGGCGCTTTTGGTCGCCGAATAGACCGACGCGCCCGGGATCGCATTGGTGCTGGCGACCGAACTGATGTTGATGACACTGCCGCCGCTATTGCCGAAGTGCTTCAGCGATTCCTGAATGGTGAGGATCGAACCCAGGACATTGGTATCGAATTCGCGATGAAACTCGCCCTCGGTGATGTCTTCGAGCGGCTGAAATTCATAGACGCCGGCATTGTTCACCAGCACGTCGAGCTTGCCGTAAGCCTTCTTGGTTTCGGCAAACAACCGCTTGACGTCGGCGGACTTCGACACGTCGCCCTGTACCGCGATCGCCTTGCCGCCGCCCTTTGTGATTTCGGCGACGACGCGGTCGGCGCCTTCCTTGCTCGATGCGTAATTGACGACGACAGAGGCGCCCGCCTTGCCTAAGCTCTTGGCGACGCCCGCGCCGATGCCCTTTGACGCCCCGGTGACGATGGCAACTTTGCCCTTGAGATCGCTCATTTAAAATCTCCGATGTCCGATCGTCCATTCGACGATTAGACAACCATCTAAGTATTGGTCATGGCGCCTGTCAAGGGATGGTTCGATATTGATCGAACTATGTTCGGAGGGGAGACCCGCGCGACTAGATTTTCGCCAACCGGTCCAGGTAGTTACGCAGGACGTCACGCTGCAGCACGAGATTCATGAACTTGCCCTCGCGCTTGATCGCGACCAGGCCGGCGGTCTCCAGCTCTTTGATATGATGCGAGAGCGTGGCGGCGCTGATGTCGTGGGCTTGGTGAATGGCGCTACACGGGCACGGCGCCTCCGCCGCCCCGATCTGTTTCAGAATTTCAAAGCGACGCGGTTCGGCAAGCGCGCGCGAGATGCGCGCGAAATCCTTGTCGGTCAGACGCGTTTTGGAAGCCGCCATGGGTACACGTTAGACTGGTAAGAATTCATCTGTCTAGCGATGGCTACATGGGCACGCTGCGGCGATGCAGCAATGCTTAAGGCAACACTACTGCTTGATCAGAAAAACAGGGCTGTTGCCTTCCGGCACGCGGCGCCAGTTGCCGCCTTCGACTTCCTCGAAGCGCCACGGATTGCCGCGCGCAGGCACCAGCATCAACTCGTCGCGATCGAGGCGCCACAGCGTGAAATTGAGCCGCGCAATCGAAGCATCGCAGCCCGGCTTCACCGTCAGCGCCAAGCCGTCTTTGGCGGCATCAGCCGACAGCGCAACCATACAGATCGGCGCGCCGCTGCCGCGCTTGATCGCCCAATCGCCGGCGACCTGTTCCGGAAGTTTCGTTGGCGGAGCCGCGGTGGCGGCGTTTTGCAGGAACAGCACGCCGACACCGGGCGTCGGCGCTTCGTAGATGCCGCTCTCGACTTCGCTGAACTCGACCAGCACCTTGCCCTGCGCATCGAGCAAATGCAGCAGATCGTTATCGGGAAAGATCCAGCCCGCGACGTCGTTCACAATCGGAAACAGATCGGCGCAGGCTTTGTCAAACTCGACCTTGAAGCCGACTTTAGTCGCGTCGCTTTTGAACGTGACGGAACAGATCTTGTCGCGGTCGGCGTTGGAGAATTCCCAGGTTCCGATCAGCGCCTTGGCGGAATCGCCCAGCACTGCCGGCGCCTGCGCGTGAGCGTAGCTAGCGGCAAGAAGAACGAGCACGCATGCAATGGCGCGGCGCATGGCGGTTCACCGCTTCGGCGAATAGGGCGTCTCGGGCACCGGCGTCAAAGGCGGCTTGCCGGCGGCCCAGGCCAGAATGTTGTCGACCACCAGTTGGTCCATCGCCGCGCGCGTCACCTCGGTCGACGAGCCGAGATGCGGGAACAGCACGACGTGGTCCATCTCCAGCAGTTCCTTCGGCACCTGCGGTTCCTTCACGAACACATCGAGCCCGGCGGAATAAATGGTGCGGTTCTTGAGCGCCTCGATCAAGGCCGGCTCGTCGATCACCGAGCCGCGCGCCATGTTGATCAGAATGCCCTGCGGCCCGAGCGCCTTGAGCACCTCGGCATTGATCAGGTTCTGGGTCGCTGCGCCGCCCGGCACGATCACCATCAGCGTGTCGACGTCGCGCGCCATGTCGAGGAGTTTCGGATAGTACTTGTAGTCGACGCCGCCCTGCGGGTTGCGGCTGTGATAGACGACCGGCACGCCGAAGGCCTCCAGCCGCTTGGCGATCGCCTTGCCGATGCGGCCCATGCCGACGATACCGACGGTCCGGTTGCGCAGCGTCGCCTTGGTCAACGGATACTGCGCGTTTGCCCATTTGCCAGCGCGCACGTAGCGCTCGGCCTGGGGGAATTCACGCACCGTGCAGAGCAGCAGGCCGAGCGCGGTGTCGGCCACCTCTTCGTTCAGCACTTCCGGTGTGTTGGTGACGATGATGCCGTGCTCGCCGGCCCATTTGGCGTCGATGTGATCGTAGCCGACGCCGAAGCTGGAGATCTGCTCGAGCTTGGGAAACTTCTGCAGGAACGCGGCATCCACTTTGTTCGCCGTATAGGCGATGGCGATGGCGCGGACTTTGTCGGCGATCGACGCCACCAAGGCGTCCTTGTCCTTGGCGCCGAGATAGTCGTGCAGATTGACCTTCGGCTCAAGGCCGTTGACGAGCACCGGCTTGCGGGCTCCGACCAACAACACGTCCGGCTTTTCGCCAGCCATGATCAATCTCCTTTTAAAGCAACGCGGTGACCGGCGATTCAACAAAACTCTTGAAGGCCGCGAGCAGTTCCGCGCCGAGCGCGCCGTCGACGACGCGATGGTCGCAAGACACTGTGACGGTCATCTGGCTGACGAATTTGACACTGCCGTCGACCGCTTCGACCGGGGCGCGGCGCGACGCGCCGACTGCGAGGATGGTGGCGTGTGGCGGATTGATGATGGCGGCGAATTCCCGCACGCCATACATGCCGAGATTGGAAATTGCGCTGGCGCCGCCCTGATAGTCGGTCGGCTTGAGCTTCTTGGCGCGGGCGCGCTCGGCGAGATCGCGGATTTCAGATGAGATCGCGGTCAGCGATTTGGTCTCGGCGTTGCGAATCACCGGCGTGATCAGGCCGCCGTCGAGCGCCACCGCGACGCCGATGTCCGAATGGGTGAAGCGGAGAATGCGGTCCTGCGCCCACACCGCATTGGCGGCGGGAATGCGCTGCAACGCCGCCGCCCAGGCCTTGATGATGAAATCGTTGAGCGACAGCTTAAAGGCGGGAACGCCATCTTTGTCTTTCGGGGCGGCGGCGTTGGCTTCCTCGCGCATCGCCATCAGCCGACCGATCTCGATATCGCCGGTCAGATAGAAATGCGGAATCGTCTGCTTGGCCTCGATGAGGCGCTTGGCGATGGTCGTGCGCATGCCGTCGAGCGGCACTTCCTCGTAGGCGATGCCGTCATAGAGCGCCTTGACCTGCGCGGCGCTGGCGCCGCTGGCCATGCTGGCTGCGGGCGGCGCGGCATTCTCGATATCGCTGGCGACAACGCGGCCGCGCGGACCGGAGCCGGCGACGCGCGAGAGATCGATGCCGCGTTCGGACGCCAGGCGGCGCGCCAGCGGCGTGACGAAGGTACCGGACGCAAGCTTTGCGGGTCCGAAATTGCGCGCGGGGCTGCGGACTTCCTGCCAGGGGTCCATTTTGATGGGAGCTGAAGCAACTGACGCGGGCGCCACAGCTTGTGCGGCGGGTTTAGCAGCAGCGGCTTGCGGCGCTGCCGATGCAGCAGCCTTCGCCGGCACGGCAGACGCCGTTTCACCCGCGGCCAGGATCTGTGCCACCACAGCGCCGACTTTGGCGGTTTCGCCGACGCCGAAAGCGATCGCCGCCAGCGTACCGGCCGACGTCGCCGGCACTTCCATCGAGGTCTTGTCGGTTTCGATCTCGAACAGGTTGTCGCCCGGCCTCACGGCGTCGCCGGCGGCCTTGAACCATTTCACGATCTTACCCTCGGCGACCGTCTCGCCGAGTTGCGGCATCAATACGTCCACGCGCTTCCCCTTATCGTCCGGCGTCTACCAGATCACCGACACGTATTGCGTTTCCTGGAATTCCTTCATGCCCTCTTGCGCGCCTTCGCGCCCGAGGCCGGATTGCTTGGTGCCGCCGAATGGCGCCGCCGGGTCCGACACCAGACCGCGGTTCAAGCCGATCATGCCGAAGTCGAGCTTCTCCGACACGCGCATGCCGCGCGACAGGTCCTTGGTGTAGAGATAGGCCACAAGGCCGTATTCGGTGTCGTTGGCGCGCTTGATCGCCTCGTCTTCGGTCTTGAAGGTCTGGATCGACGCCACCGGCCCGAAGATTTCCTCGTTCAGCATCTTGGCGTCGTCGGACACGTTGGTGAGCACGGTCGCGGGATAGAAGTAGCCGGCGCCGTTCGGGGCCTTGCCGCCGGTCAGCACCTTGGCGCCCTTGGCCACCGCGTCGTCGACCAATTCGATCACCTTGTCGCGGCCTTCTTTGTTGACCAGCGGTCCGACATTGATGCCGTCGTCGAGGCCGTTGCCCATCTTGAGCCCGGCCATCTTCGCAGTGAGTTTCTTGGCGAATTCGTCGTGCACCTTCTCGTGCACATAGAAACGGTTGGCCGCGGTGCAGGCCTCGCCCATGTTCCTCATTTTCGCAATCATGGCGCCGTCGATCGCGGCGTCGACGTCGGCGTCCTCGAACACCAAGAACGGCGCGTTGCCGCCCAGCTCCATTGATGGCTTGATGATGTTGTCGGCGGCTTCGTGCAGCAGCTTGCGGCCGACTTCGGTCGAGCCTGTGAACGACAGCACGCGCACGCGCGGATCGTGCAGCATGGCGCTGACCACAGGACCGGAGCGGCGTGACGGCACGACGTTGACCACGCCGGCGGGAACGCCCGCTTCTTCAAGCGCCGGCATCAGCGCCAGCATGGTGAGCGGCGTATCGGACGCGGGCTTGAGCACCACCGGGCATCCGGCAGCCAAAGCCGGACCGATCTTGCGCGTCGCCATCGCGGCCGGGAAATTCCACGGCGTCACCAGCACGGCGATGCCGGCCGGCTTGTGCTGCGCGACGATGCGCGCGCCGGTCGCCGGCGCCATCGAGATGTGGCCGATGTTGCGGACCGCTTCTTCGGCGTACCAGCGGAAGAACTCCGCCGCGTAGGCGATCTCGCCGCGCGAATCCGACAGCGCCTTGCCGTTTTCGAGCGTGATCAGCTTGGCGAAGCGTTCGGCGTCGCGCATGATGATTTCAAAGGCCTTGCGCAGAATCTCGGCGCGCTCGCGCGGCTTGCGTCCGGCCCAGTCGGCGAAGGCGTCCTGCGCGGCATCGATCGCGCGCTTGGCATCCTCGACCGACGCGCTCGCCACCGAGGCGATGGTCTTTTCGGTCGCCGGATCGATGACGTCGAAACGCGCGCCGTCGGATGATTTGCACCACTTGCCGCCGATCCACAGGTCGGTCGGAACATTGGCGAGAAGATTTTCGTACATGTGACTATCCCTTAACTTGCGCCACTCTCCGCTCATTCCCGCGAAAGCGGGAATCCAGTACTTGGCCCTGGGTCCCCGCTTTCGCGGGGACGAACGGAATTCACATCAACAGCAATCTAACTCCCCAGACTCCGGCGGATCGTATCGACGATGCGCGCGGGAGTCGGCAGCACGATGTCTTCCAAAATGTCGGCGGCCGGCAGCGGAATATGCGGCGTGGTGATGCGGACCGGCGGCCCGTCGAGATCATAGAACGCCTCATCGGCGACGATCGAGACAATCTCGGCGCCCCAGCCGCACAGCCGCGGATTTTCCTCGACCGAGAACAGCCGGTGCGTCTTGGCGACCGAAGCGAGAATGGTCTTGGTGTCGAGCGGCACCAGCGAACGAACGTCGATGACTTCGCAATCGATGCCGTGTTCCGCCTGCAGGATTTCCGCCGCCGCCAGCGCGCGCGACACCATCAGCGCCAGCGCGATGATGGTGCAGTCCTTGCCCGGGCGCACGATCTTGGCGGTGCCGAGCGTGTCGAGAATTTCGCCGTCGGGCACTTCGCCCTTGGTGGCGTAGAGAGACTTGTGCTCGAGGAAGATCACCGGGTCGGGGTCGCGCACCGAAGCCGCCAGCAGGCCGATGACGTCGAGCGGCGTCGACGGCGCCACGACCTTGAGGCCGGGGATCATCATGCACCAGTTCTCGACGCTCTGGGAATGCTGCGCGCCGAAGCGCGAGCCCGCGCCATTACCGGTGCGCACGACCAACGGGCACTTGGTCTGCCCGTTCGACATGTAGCGGCTCTTGGGGAATTCGTTGGCGATGTAGTCGAAGCACACCGCGAAGAAATCCGAGAACATGATTTCCGCGATCGGCTTCAAGCCCGTCATCGCCGCACCCATGGCGGCGCCGAGAATGGCCTGCTCGGAGATCGGCGTGTCGCGCACCCGCAACGGGCCGAACTGCTCGTACAAGCCCACGGTCGCCTTAAACACGCCGCCGGCCTTGGCGACGTCTTCGCCAAGAAACACAACGTCGTTGTCGCGCGCCATTTCCTGCGCGATGCCGCGAATAACCGCGTCGCGATAGCTTATTTCGGCCATGTCAGTTTCTCCACGCCCAGCCGCCGTCGGCGTAGACATCGGTTGTCAAAATGTCGAGCGGCGGATTCGGCGCGGCCTTGCAGACCTCGGTAGCGTCGTCGACTTCCTTGAGCACGCTGGCGTCGATGTCCGAGATCGTCTTGTCGCTGACGCCGAACTGCTTGAGGCGCTCACGATAGATCTTGATCGGGTCGCGCTCTTTCCACTTCTCCAGCTCGCCCTCGGGGCGATACTTGGCCGGATCGGCGCGCGAATGGCCGCTGTGGCGGTAGGTCATGCACTCGATCAGCGATGGGCCCTCGCCGGCGCGCGCTTTCGCAAAAGCCTTCTGCGCGGTGCGGTAGACTTCGTCGGCGTCGTTGCCGTCGATGACGATGCGCGGCAGGCCGTAGGCCGAGGCGCGGTCGGCGGCCGGATGCTCGACGGCGGTGACGTCGGCAATCGGCGTGTATTCCATGTAGAGATTGTTCTCGCAGACGAAGATCACCGGCAGCTTCCACACCGCGGCGAAGTTCAGCGCCTCATGAAACGCGCCGATATTGGTGGTGCCGTCGCCGAAGAAGCAGACCGAGACGTCTTTGTCGCCTTTGTATTGTGCGCGCCAGGCGGCGCCGCAGGCGATGGGCAAATGTGCGCCGATGATGGCGTAGGAGCCCATGACGCCGTGCTCTTCCGACGTCAGATGCATCGAACCGCCCTTGCCGCGCATGAGGCCGTTGTCGCGCTGCATCAGTTCGCCGAGCACCTTCTCGACCGGCACGCCGCGCGCCAGGGTGTGGGCGTGGCCGCGGTAGGTGCAGAACGAGAGATCGCCCTTGACCATGGCCTCGGCAAAGCCGGCGGCGATGGCCTCCTGGCCGAGCGACAAATGGCTGGTGCCCTTGACCAGGTTCTGCAGGAACAGGTCATAGGCGCGCTGCTCCGCCTCGCGCAGGCGCACCTGCGAACGGTACAATTCCAGGCGCTTCTTCTCGCCGATATCGTCGTTCAAACCGGCACCAGGCGCCGCCCGGTCTTTCAGTGTCGACATGCATAATCCTCAAAAGTCGAAATCCGCGGGGAACTTAGCCCCTATGGCAAAGCTCCCGCAACCGGCAATCTTTTACTCGATCACGGCTTCACTTGTCGTGGTCTTGCCCACCTGCCGTTCCCGGTACAGCAAGTAGAGCCCGGAACAAATGACAATGGCGGCCCCCACCATGGTCAGTTCGTTGGGCACGTGGTCGAACACCAGATAACCCAGAATCCCGACCCAGATCAGCTGCGTGTAGATATAGGGCGACAACACCGAGGCCGGCGCCAGTTTGTGTGCCGAAATCATGAAAAAGTGGCCAATGCTGCCAAGCGCGCCGATCCCGACCATCAACGCGGCGATTTTCCAGTTCTGCGGCATCGTCCAGACAAAGGGGATGACCGGCAGCATCACCAGCGCGCCGACAGCATTGTTGTAGAACAACGACGTCTGATTGGAGTCGCCACGCGACACCATCCGCGTGAACACGGCGTAGAACCCGTAGCAGATCACCGACGCCACCGAGAGCACGGCGCCCGGATTAAACTCGCCAAAACCGGGCCGCGTGATCAGCAGCACGCCGCAAAAGCCGACGCAGATCGC
>Ga0193699_10001145_pt1 | contig 10673 bp, 6 predicted proteins | sample L3c2metaG_FD_160095 | JGI IMG/M metagenome (GOLD analysis project Ga0193699, IMG submission 160095) | Soil microbial communities from a riparian zone of the East river system, Colorado, United States - L3c2 | ecosystem: Environmental > Terrestrial > Soil > Riparian zone | place: USA: East River... | reverse complement strand
TTCCGAGTCGGACACATCACCCGGATGGTGGGAAGATGTGGTCGGAGCGGGCCGCGCGATCGACACTCGGCAGTTTCGGGTTCTTTGCATCGACTACACCACGAACAAGAGCACGACAGACCCGGTGACGACGACTGATCAGGCTGAAGCCCTTGCGGCCGCCCTTGATCACGCCGGGGTGCGCAGCGTGCACGCGGTGGTCGGGGCATCCTATGGGGGAATGGTCGCTCTCGCGTTCGGCGTCAGATTTCCGGCGCGCGCAAATCGCCTGATCGTGATCAGCGCCGCCCACGAGAGCGATCCGATTGCGACGGCGCTCAGACATCTTCAGCGCCGAGTCGTCGCGCTTGGAACCGCAGCCGGTCGCGAGCGCGATGGGCTGGCGATAGCGCGCGGCATCGCAATCACGAGCTACCTCACCGGTCGGCACTTCGAGGATCGGATCGCTGGCCGCGATCGGAACGATGCGCGTCTGGTCGAGGATCGGATTGGAAAATACCTCAAGACGCGCGGCGAAAAGTTCGCTGAACAATGGACGCCCGAGAGATATAACGCGCTTTCTCTCTCCCTTGATCTTCACCAGATCCGGCCTGAGGATGTTACAGTTCCGACGACCGTCATTGCTATCAGTGGAGACCGGCTCGTGCCCGTCGCGCAGTCGCGCGAGCTAGCACGAAGACTGGGCGGTCCCAGCCAGCTCATCGAGCTCGACTCGTCTTTCGGCCATGATGCGTTTCTAGGCGATTCCTCCCGCATCGCTCCGTTCGTCAACGAATTACTTCGACTCGGAGTGGAGGTGCTATCATGAGCGACGAGATCAGGAATTCATCGACGCGACCTCCGCGCCGACCGGCAACGTGCGCCGTACGTGCTGGCATAGCGACCGACCTTCACCATGGTGCTGTAGTACCTCCCATCCACCTCACCTCGACATTCGCGTTCGAAGGGTTCGGAAGGAAGAGGCTGTACGACTACACGCGAACGGGCAATCCAACCCGCGAGCACCTCGCTAACGCGCTCGCCGAACTGGAAGGTGGAGAGGGCGCGGTCGTGACGAGCACCGGAATGTCGGCGGTAGCTCTCGTGCTGCAACTGGTACGGCCGGGAGATCTCATCCTGGCGCCGCACGACTGTTACGGAGGAACGCATCGCATTCTGCGCTCACTCGCGGCCCGTGGCCATTTCGACGTCGAGTTCATCGATCTCACCCACGAAGCGGCTGTGGAGAGAGTGAGGTCGCGCCGGCCCAGGCTCCTCTGGATTGAAACGCCGAGCAATCCGCTGCTCAGGCTGACTGATCTCTCCCGCGTCATCGGAGCAGGGCACGAGGCCGGAGCCGTTGTCGCCGTGGATAACACGTTTCTCTCACCCGCGCTGCAGCGGCCGATCGAATTCGGTGCTGACCTCGTCGTCCACTCGACGACGAAATACTTGAACGGACACAGCGACGTTGTCGGCGGCGCAGTCGTTGCGACGGACGCGGCGCTCCTCGAAGAATTGGCGTGGTGGGCGAACTGTCTTGGGATCACAGGTGCTCCCTTCGATAGCTTCCTCACGCTTCGGGGCGTTCGCACTCTCCACGCGCGGATGCGCGTCCACTGCGAGAACGCGGCAAGAGTAGTCGAGGTTTTGGCGGACAACGACGCGGTAAGGCGTGTCTACTATCCGGGCTTGAGCTCGCATCCTGGACACAGCATTGCCGCCTCCCAGCAGGATGGCTTCGGCGCGATGGTGAGCTTCGAGATAAAGGGAGGAATCGACAACGTACAGCGATTTGTGAACGCGCTTCAGTATTTCACGCTTGCAGAATCATTGGGCGGCGTCGAGAGTCTGATCGCGCATCCAGCAACAATGACGCACGCGTCCATGGATGAGTCAGCGCGCGCGACAGCGGGGATCGACGATTCGCTGCTGCGACTCTCGGTCGGGATCGAGCACGGAGACGACCTTGTTGCGGATCTTTCAGCCGCGCTGGATGCCGCTGCTTGTGTTTCCGAGAGTTACGCCGAAGCGGGCGCGGATTCCTCTAGGAGCGGTCTGTAGTGCGAAAGCGAACGGTCTGACCAGGGAGGGGCATCACCCAGCCTGTGCGCGGTTGGAGTGAACGACGTAGGCTGCCAACGAACAGGTGCATGTCCGTCGCGCGGCTGAGTCTGGGCGGCCGAGTTGCTGGGCGAAAGAACGATTCCCAGTGCGTGACCATCACGCCTCTCGGGTTGAGCAACTTCAAAAGACTGTCCGGGGTCGCTTTGACGTTCGACGATGTTGCAGCGCACAGGATCGCCAGATCCACGGTGCCAGTCGCCAAAATGCGAGCCGATGGAAACCCCAGTGGAGGCTCGCTCGGCGCATCCTCGAAGTAGATCCGAAAAACTGTGCGGCGGGGAGAATCGGAAAGCACGTCGATGAGGTACGCGTACGGTTCGCCCAGTTTCCATTCGGCGGCCATCTTGGGCAGGGTGTCCATGTCGGCGGGGACTGTACCGTCAGCGAATAGGTAGCGCCAGTTCTCGATCTTGACCGTTGGCGCGTGACCGGCGACGAGGGCCATGAACCGAAAAGCGCTGTCGGGAGAGTAGAACCATGCGCCGTCGCGCGTGCTGTCACCGGCGCTCTCACGCGGAATCGCAACAAGCCTCCTCGCGTCCGAGCGGAGTGTCGGGTTTCCCATCAGCATGTGACGGATCGACGGGCCGCCGAAAATGATTGCTGATTTTGTCCGGTGGGTCGCGATGTACGGTATGTCGAGCAGATGGTCGTAATGGCCGTGACCCACAAGGATCACCGATGCACGATCTGCAGATCTCGGCAGCAGCCGCTCGATCACTGCGGTATCGGGTGCGATGGGTCTTCCTATCAGCCACCGAAGCAAGCCTGGGCGCCAGTCGAGGAGCGGGGGATTCGTGAAGAAAGGAGCCGTCAGGAGCGCGTGCCCGCGATGCTCGACCAGCATCCCGGAAATGCCGAGGTAGGTGACGGAGACCTGATCGCGCGGGTCGCCACAGTCAGCGGGGACGCACCCGACAGCGTGCGGTGTCGAAACAATCTGGTGGCGAATGATCCTCTCGGGCCCGCAGCCCGCCGCGAGAATCAGTGCGCTCGCCAGCGCTGCTAAGTCAAGCCGAGTTGCGCGAGACACTGGCTGAACCTGGGATCTGAGCTGAGTCGTTCATACAACGGAAATCGAATCCCTAGTCCGAGTACACAGCTTTTCTCCGCACAGGCTTTGTCCAGCCACTCGAACGCCTTATCCCGCTCGTCGAGTCCGGCGTAGATCCAGGTGTACAAAACGGGAGCTACATACATCTTTTGCGAGCGCTCATTAAGCTCGTCCACTATCGCGAGGGCGGCCTGTCGCTCGCCGGCCATCGCATACACCGCGCCGAGCATGCCGCGCAGAAAGTTCACGTCTGGGGAGCGCTTCACTGCCCGTTCTGCGTGTCCGATCGCCTCCTTGTACATACCCTTGGCGGCATAGGAGAGACTGATTCCCAGCAACCCCAGAAATGAACCGGGATCCCTCTCCAGCGCGCGCTGGAACTCCGCGATCGCCTGGTCATACTGCCGGCCGTGGTATGACACCAGAGGAACGATTCCGTTCGTCGCCGGAGAGAGAGGATCCAACTCGTAGGCGATTTGCGCCGCATCCGCGGCTTCCCTCTGTCTTCCACTCGTGGCGAGTAGCCACGCGTAGAAGAAGTGAGCTAGCGCATAACGGGGATTGAGATCGATGGCGTGTAGCAGTGTTGATTCCGCGGCCGACCAATTCCACCCCAGAAGGTGCACGATTCCGAGCGACGTTCGCGTCTCTGCCAGCTCCGGCGCCAATTCGACGGCGCGAGTCGCGGCGGCGAGTGCCTTCGGAACGGCAACCGATGGTGGAAGAAAAGCGTACAAGCCGGGGACGCTGTAACCTTCGGCGAGACCGTGATACGCCAGCGCGTAATGCGGATCCTTCGCTATGGCGGCCTCGAAGTAGCCAAGCGCTTTCTGCGTCATCCCGCGGATGTTCCAGCGGTACCAGCAGTATCTGCCGCGGAGATACAGCTCGTAGGCCTCGACGTTTTCGGTATGCCGTCTTCCCAGGGCCGCATCCTGACTCGCCGTGAGTTTCACCTTCAATCGGTCGACAATCGTTCGCGCGATCTCGTCCTGGATCTTGAACACGTCCTCCACTTCGCGATCGTAGCGTTCGGACCAGAGATGGTAGCCGTCGGCCGCGTTGATCAGCTGCGCCGTGATTCTTACCCGCGAACCGGCGCGACGCACACTCCCTTCCAGAACGTTTTTCACGTTCAGCCGGCGCCCGATTTCCGCGATGTCAAACGACTTTCCTTTGAGCGCGAAGGACGATGTGCGCGACGCAACCTTCAGGCTGGGAATCCGCGTCAGCGCATTCAGAATCTCCTCGGTGATGCCGTCCGAGAAATACTCGTTGTCAGCGTCGGCGCTCATGTTGGCAAACGGAAGCACACCGATCGACGGCTGCTCGACTTCCCGCACCACGGCAGCCTTACCGGCCGGCGTGTGGTACTGTCTCGAGTCCGAGCGAATGGGATCGGAGCTAGTGTATTCGCTGCTAGCCGTGCCGACCGATCCGGGGTCGTACGAGGTATGAGCCGACAGTGCACGCACGAGGTCCGCGGCCGAGCTGTATCGGTCGGCGGGATTGCGCTCCAACGCTTTGGTTACGACCGCGTCGAACCACGGCGGTACATCCTTTCGCGACGCGGACGGGAAGGGCGCCGGTTCAGTGAAACGCTTCACGAAGCCGTCCCTTCCGCCGAAGGGTGGTTTTCCAGTCGCCATCTCGTACAGAACTGCCCCAAGACTGTAGATGTCGCTCCGGCTATCCAGGTCATGGTCGCCCATCAACTGCTCGGGACTCATGTACGCCGGAGTGCCCGGTCCGCCCATTCCGGTTTTGGTAAGGTGCTGAACACCGGCGACGTCGATGGCGCGAGCTATTCCGAAATCAGCTACGACGGCGTGGCCCTCCGACAACAGAATGTTCTCGGGCTTGATGTCTCGGTGAATGATTCCCTGACCGTGCGCGTAGGCTAGAGCGTCGGCGACTTCGGACCCGATGCGCACTGCTGCCTCGATCGACAGCTGGCGCTCGCGCGATATGCGGAGGCGAAGAGTCTCGCCGCTGACGTATGGCATCAGATAGTACAGCATCGCCTCGACGTGCCCGGAGTCGAGGAGCGGCAATATGTGGGGATGCTGGAGGCGGGCTAGCGTCCGGATCTCGCGGATGAAGCGAATCTCGCCGGCTTGGGAGTTCGGATCGGCGTTGAGGACTTTGAGCGCTATCTTCCGCTCGTGCCTCGCGTCGTAGGCCAGATAGACGGTCGCGAAAGCGCCTTGACCGATCTCGCCCTCGATCTCGTACCGGGGAGCCAAAGCTGCGCGCAGTGGGGCGAGCGTATCCTCCGAGGCGGAAGGAGTTGTCACACCGCCCCCCACACCAACTCACCCTTCGTTAGAAACGAACACGAGAATTTGGTGGAACGCATGCCTGAGCCCAGGTCGGCAAAGCTTTGGCAAACATAAGCTTACCCTGGCGCTTGAGCCATAGCGCTCCCGCGGCGTCGGCCGAGACGCTCCGCTAGTCCGTGATTGTCAGAACAACTGGCGTATCGAGGTAGATCGTCTTCTCTTCGCGCCGGGAGTGGATTATCCGCCAGAACCAGTTTTCCTCGCGCGGCTGTCCACCGTGCTCCATGATCAGCTTCGCCAGGTCTGCAACTTCGCTTGGATCCATGCGAAGACACCCATGCGAGGCAGCGGAGCCGAGGCTCCCGACATCGTCGGTCCCGTGGATGTAGTAGTCAGGCTCTTGAAAAAAGATCTTCACGACTTTCATTGGGTTTGCTGGGTCGCCCGGTTCCTTTGCAGTTTTCCCCCGCGCCCAATCTGAGCCCGGTGGCGGTTTCCAGCTCGGGTTCCAAATGATCTTGCGGATCGTGAACGTCCCTACGGGAGTCGGATAGCCGTCTTGACCGATGGCCACCGCGAAGGTTTTGAGAGTGCTATCCGCGCGCTGGGCAACGAGCATGCGCGCGCTAAGGTTGGCCTTGAGCACGAGTGGGGCGTCGGCCACCAGCGGTTGCGCTGTGCTGTCCCTGCCCGCGGTCGCGGCAGTGCGAGGCAATTCGATCTGGGCGACCGCAACCTCGGTGACGAGCGGCGCCGCGAATATGATGAACAGTCCTAAAATCCGACGAGAAAGGGGCATTTGAAGGTCGAGGGTTCAGAGTTGAGTAGACTGGCTGCTACAAATGATTACAAATGCCGTTCCACCGCGATTTGAGCCCTGCTGGCCTGGGCTGCCGCCCATCTGCATTTTCTGGCACGAGTTCTCTCCCACAGCCTACCATCATCTGAAATGGCGCAAACGCGCACGACCATTCTATTGATCGCAACCGCCGCGATCGTTGGCTCATCGGCATCGGTCACCGCCCAGAGCGTCGACCCTTCACTTTATTCCACGCTCGAGTGGCGCATGATCGGGCCATTTCGGGCAGGTCGCACCGTCGGAGCGACCGGGGTTCGCGGGCAGCCGAACGTCTTCTACATCGGAATCAACAACGGAGGGGTGTGGAAGACGACCGACTACGGACACATCTGGACGCCGATCTTCGATGCGCAACCAAGCGGCTCCATCGGAGATCTCGCAGTCGCTCCATCGAATCCAAACGTGGTCTACGTCGGAAGCGGCGAGGGAATTCAGCGGCCCGACCTCTCTACCGGTGACGGTATCTACAAGTCGACCGACGCGGGGAAGACCTGGAGGCACCTGGGACTTCGAGATGGACAACAAATCGGCGGGGTGATCGTGGATCCGCGCGACGAGAATCGGATCTTCGTCGCGGTGCTCGGTCATCCGTACGGTCCGAACCCTGAACGCGGCGTTTACCGCTCGACCAACGGCGGCGAGACATTCGAGCGCGTCCTGTACAAGGACGAGAACACCGGAGCGGCGCAGGTTGGATTCGATCCGAACAATCCACAGATCATTTACGCGGCGCTGTGGGCCGGCCGGCAAGGACCGTGGGAGAATTCGTCGTGGAACGGACCACTGAGTGGACTCTTCAAGTCGGTCGATGGTGGCACCACCTGGCGTCAGCTCACCACCGGATTCCCAACGACGGCTCAAGGTCTGGGAAGAATCGGTTTCACGATCGCACCAAGCGATTCACGGCGCATGTATGCGACTGTGGATGCACCGACGTTGGGCGGCATTTACCGATCGGACGACGCCGGTGAGACGTGGCGGCGCACCAACTCCGAAGTGCGAGTGTGGGGGCGCGCGTCCGACTTCGCCGAGGTCAAAGTGGACCCGCGCAATGCGGATGTGGTGTATTCGGCGAACACCTCGACCTACCGGTCGACCGATGGCGGCAAGACCTTCACCGCGGTCAAAGGCGCCCCAGGTGGTGATGACTATCATCGAATCTGGATCAATCCCGACAATCCGGAGATCATGTTGATCGCCAGCGATCAGGGCGCGACGATCACTGTGAATGGCGGTAAGACCTGGAGCTCGTGGTACAATCAGCCGACCGCGCAGTTCTACCACGTGATCACCGACAACCGGATTCCGTATTGGGTTTACGGGGGACAGCAGGAGAGCGGCTCGGTCGGCACTACAAGTCGCGGCGATTACGGGGCGATCACGTTCAGGGATTGGTATCCGGTTGGAGTCGAGGAATACGGATACGTCGCGCCGGACCCTCTCGATCCGAACATCGTCTACGGTGGCAAGATCTCGCGCTTCGATGCGCGCTCGCGTGAGGTGCAGGACATAAGTCCGGAACCGGTGCGATCCGGCAAGTACCGTTTTCTTCGCACGGCCCCAGTGATTTTCTCGACCGTCGATCCACACACGCTCTACTTCGGATCGAACGTTCTGTTCAAGACGACGAATGGCGGCCACAGCTGGGACATCATCAGTCCTGACCTGACACGTCAGAACTACGACGTTCCGCCGAGCTACGCGATGTACACGGGCGGGAATCTCGATCGTGCCAGGAACCGGGGCGTGATCTACACCGTCGCACCATCCTTTCGAAGCATTAACACGATCTGGACCGGCTCCGATGATGGATTCATTCAGCTGACTCGCGACGGCGGGAAGACGTGGACCAACGTCACGCCGAGCGCGCTCACTCCGTGGAGCAAGGTGTCGCTCATGGAGGCATCGCACTTCGACGACCAATCAGCGTACGCGGCGATCAACCGCTTCAAGCTCGACGATCTTCATCCGCACATCTATCGGACCCACGATCGCGGACGTAGCTGGAAAGAGATCGTGAACGGAATTCCCGACAACGAGGTCGTGAACTCAGTCCGCGAGGATCCCGTGCGGCGCGGGTTGTTGTTTGCGGGAACTGAGCGGGCCGTCTATTTCTCGCTCGACGATGGTGAACACTGGCAGTCGCTTCGCCTCAACATGCCGGCGACGTCAATCCGTGATCTCGTAATCCACGACGACGACATTGTTGTCGGAACCCACGGTCGATCGTTCTGGATCCTTGATGACATGACGCCGCTGCGTCAGCTCGACTCCAAAACCACGAGTGCCGCTTCGTACCTGTTCAAGCCTAAGCTCACGTATCGGTTCCGCCGGGACAAATGGACCGACACGCCGTTGCCGCCCGAGGAACCGGCGGGCAAGAACCCACCCGACGGTGCAATCATTCATTACCATCTTGGGTCGAAAGCAACGACGCAAGTAATCTTGGAGATTGTAGATGCAGCCGACCGCATCGTGCGCACGTTTACCAGTGCTGATTCCGTTGAGACGATCGATCCCGAGCTCAACGTGCCCACGTATTGGATCCGTCCACCACAGCGTGTGTCAACCGAAGCCGGGACGCACCGCTTCGTCTGGGATCTCCACTACGCGCCGCCCCAAGTCCTGGGCTACGGGTATCCGATTTCTGCGATTTACGGTGACACTCCGCGCCATCCACTCGGGCCGGCCGTGCTGCCGGGTCTCTACACGGTGAAGCTCATGGCGAACGAACACACGTATACCCAGCCGCTTATCGTGAAGATGGATCCGAGAGTGCAAATCACCGCGGCCGGACTCAAGCTCCAACACGACATTGGTGTGCGCATGAACGAGGCGATCAGCCGCGATTTCGCTGCTCTCAGTCAGATTCGGACGCGGCGCGCAGCGCTGCGAGCTCAGCGCGAAGGAGCGAAGGCCGGCGGGCTCGCCGATTCTCTGGCGGCTCTCGACAGTCTCCTTGTCGCAATCGAGAGTGGAGCTCGCGGGAGTACCACCGAGAATCTCGTGAGACTCAACGATGAGCTTGCAGGGATTCTGTCGACAGTCGAAGGCGCGGACGCCGAGCCGACTACACAGGTCGTCGCTGCCGCTTCCGATCTCGAGCGGGCGCTCGCGGCCGTCCTGGCGCGGTGGGCCGAAGTCCACCGCACGCATTTCCGAGGGAATTAGCGGTAGATTTCAGGCGACGCGCGCGCCAGGCGGTTCCACGGTGCACCTGCAGCTTCTGGAGAGTGAGATGACCACCAGCAAGGAAACCGAGTGGATGAATCACCCGCGACTGCGCAAGCTCGTCACCGCGGTGAACGAGCTGACTCTCGCGGAGCGAATCACGCTGGTAAAAGGTCTGGTGCCCGCGATTGCCGACGAGCTGTCCGACACCGAATACGAAAAGTTCGTCGCCGCGATCCGGCTCAAGGGAGAGCGCTTTCACGAGGCGCAGGCGCATCCGGGCGAGGGCAGGGCAGAACGGAAAGTTCCGGGTGATCGTGACATCGAGGGGCGGTGAGGCGCCGGGCCCTACCATGAACCTGGTTTGGACTCTCGGAATCCTGCTCGGCGCGGCTGTGATTTTCGCGCTTTACGCCGGGAATACGCGCCGGAAGCCCTGAGCTAAATCCCCAGCGCCAGCTGGATCGGAGCGCTCGCTGCGGCCGCGCTCGTGCCCGCGGTGAAAGGCCCGACGACCCTGTCCTGTGAGGACGCGGTTAGCCGGCCCTTGAAACCCGCCTTGCGCAACGCGGCCCCGACTGTGTTCAACGCTGTGCGTGGGTCATTGCACTTCTCGCTCAGGTGCGCGAGCACGATGTTGTTCAGTCCGACGTGGATACTCCGACTGGCAGTCTGCGCAGCTACGCGATTGCTCAGGTGCCCGAAGTTGCCGGCGATGCGCCGCTGCAGCGACGGTGGATACGGGCCGGCTCGCAACATTCCTTCGTCGTGGTTCGCCTCGAGCACCAGCATGTCCAGCTTGTCGAGCGCCCTCGCGACACTCTCCGTGACGTGACCGAGGTCGTAAATGATTCCCGCTCTTATTCCTTCATCAACTGATGTAACGATCACGCCAATGGGCTCATTCGCGTCGTGAGACACCGGAACTGTCTCGAGATGGAAATCACCGACGATGACGGTGCTCTTCCGCGGTGTGAGAATTGTCGCGAGTCCGCCCCAGTCCGGGCACATCATCCTGGTTCCGGCCGTCGAGATAATGGTCCAGCCCCATTTTCGCGCCGCGGCGGCCACTCCCTTCGCGTGATCGTTGTGCTCGTGCGTGACAACGACGGCCTCGATCGATTCGGGTGCCACACCGGCTACGGCAAGTCTGCGCTTCAGCACTCGCGGAGCAAAGCCCGCATCGATGAGTATGCGCGAG
>Ga0193699_10001144_pt1 | contig 10678 bp, 10 predicted proteins | sample L3c2metaG_FD_160095 | JGI IMG/M metagenome (GOLD analysis project Ga0193699, IMG submission 160095) | Soil microbial communities from a riparian zone of the East river system, Colorado, United States - L3c2 | ecosystem: Environmental > Terrestrial > Soil > Riparian zone | place: USA: East... | reverse complement strand
GGCCCGAGCGGCTGCTGCACCGGGTGCGGCCAGTCCAGCGTGCTGAGCCGTCTGTCGGCGTCGGTGCGGCGGACCACCAGGAAGCCGAAGCCGACACCCTCCACCCGGTCGCGCTCCAGCGCGGCCAGCCACCCGTCGTACCGCTCGACATAGCGCTCGTCGCCGCGCTCCCCCGCGTCCCGCAGCCAGGTGGCGACGTACTCGGCCGGGTCGAGCACCTCGCGCTGCACCGCGAGCGCGTCCACGCCGTGCGCCGGCAGCCAGCCGGTGACCCGCTCGTGCCACGGCTCGCCGTCACGGAGCACCCAGTTGGCGAGCATCACCAGGGTGCCGCCCTCGGTCAGGAGCGCCGGAGCGTCACCCGCGAGCCGGGCCCCCACGCCGTCCAGCGGCAGCCCGCCGTCGCGGTAGGTGTACCGGGTGCGCCCGGCCGGCGCGCCGATCACGAACGGCGGGTTGCTCACGACCAGGTCGAACGTCTCGCCGTTCGCCGGCTCGAGCAGGTCACCGCGACGCAGCTCCAGCCGTACGCCGGACAGTGCCGCCGTGAGGCCGGCCAGCTGGAGGGCTCGCTCGGAGACGTCGGTGCCGATGACCTCGGCGCTGTGCCGGGCTGCGTGCAGCGCCTGCACCCCGCTGCCGGTGCCCACGTCGAGGGTGCGGCCGACCGGGCCGCGCGGGACGAGCTGGGCCAGCGTGGTCGAGGCGCCGCCGACGCCGAGGACGTGCTCGGCGGGAAGCGGGCGGTGGACGCCGTCCAGCCCGGTGCCGAGGTCGGAGACGACCCACCACAGCTGGTCGCCGCCGCCCTGCTCGCCGTACGGCCTGACGTCGAGGCGGGCGTGCACCTCGTCGCCGTCGGCGTACAGCACGCCGAGGTCGACCGCGGCGTCCAGCGGCAGGGCGCAGGTGGCCGCCTCCTGCGGCACCGGCCGCTGGAGCAGGAACAGCTGGATCAGGTTGTCCAGCGGGTCGCCGCCCGTCGTGGCGCGCCGGGCCGGGACCGTCTCGTGCCGGGCCAGCGCCGCGGTGGCCACCGGCCCGAGCCGGTCCGCGACCCCGTCGACGGTGTACCCCGCCGCCAGGAAGGCGTCCCGCAGCCGGCCGGCGCTCACGTCACCGCCCCCGCGCGATGATCAGACCTGGGCGAGACCGGCGTCTTCCTTCTCCTCGGCCACCGCGATGCTGCGGCGCTTGGACCAGTAGACGGCCCCGGCGATGATCGCGGCGGCCACCAGCGCGATGAGGATCCGCACCGCGGTGTTGGCGTCGTTGCCGACCGACAGCGACACGATTGCCGGCGCGATCAGCAGCGACACCAGGTTCATCACCTTGATCAGCGGGTTGATGGCCGGGCCGGCGGTGTCCTTGAACGGGTCACCGACCGTGTCACCGATGATGGTGGCCTCGTGCGCCGGCGAGCCCTTGCCGCCGTTGGCGCCGTCCTCGACCAGCTTCTTCGCGTTGTCCCAGGCGCCACCGGAGTTGGCCAGCATGATCGCCATCAGGGTGCCGGTGGCGATGGCGCCGGCCAGGTACGAGCCGAGCGCTCCGACGCCGAGGCCGAAGCCGACGGCGATCGGGGCGAGCACGGCCAGCAGGCCCGGCGTGGCCAGCTCGCGCAGCGAGTCGCGGGTGCAGATGTCGACGACCTTGCCGTACTCCGGCTTGGCGGTGCCCTCCATGATCCCCGGGATCTCGCGGAACTGGCGGCGCACCTCGAACACGATCGCGCCGGCAGCGCGGGTGACCGCATTGATGGCGAGCGAGGAGAACATGAAGACCACCGAGGCGCCGATGATCAGGCCGACCAGGTTCTTGGGGTCGGACACGTTCAGCACACCGCTGTACTGCAGGTTGCGGACGTTGTCGTCGAGCTGAGCGCCGGTGTCGGTGACCGCGGTCTTCACCGAGTCGGTGAACGAGCCGAACAGCGCGGTGGCCGCGAGCACGGCGGTCGAGATCGCGATGCCCTTGGTGATCGCCTTGGTGGTGTTGCCGACCGCGTCGAGGTCGGTGAGCACCCGGGCCCCGGCCTCGTCGATGTCGCCGGACATCTCGGCGATGCCCTGGGCGTTGTCCGAGATCGGGCCGAAGGTGTCCATCGCGACGATGACGCCGACGGTCGTGAGCAGGCCGGTGCCGGCCAGCGCGACGCAGAACAGGCCGAGGATGACCGAGCCGCCGCCGAGCAGGTAGGCGCCGAAGACGGCCGAGCCGATCAGCAGCGCGGTGTAGACGGCCGACTCGAGGCCGACCGTGAAGCCGGACAGGATCACCGTGGCCGGGCCGGTGAGCGAGGTGCGCACGATGTCCTTGACCGGGCGCTTGTTGCCCTCCGTGAAGTAGCCGGTGAGCAGCTGGATGATCGACGCCAGCGCAATGCCGATGACCACGGCCCCGATGGCGAGCAGCCGCGGGTCGCGGTCGCCGGCGTCGGTGACGATCTCCTGCGGCACGTTGGCGAGCTCGGACAGCTTGCTCGGGAGGTAGACGAACGCGGCGACGGCGCACAGCACGGCCGAGATCGCGGCGGAGGTGAAGAAGGCCCGGTTGATCGCCTGCATGCCGCTCTTGTCGGTCGGCCGCAGCTTGGTGAGGAACACGCCGATGATCGCGGTCACGGCGCCGATGGCCGGGACGATCAGCGGGAAGACCAGGCCCTCCTCGCCGAAGGCGGCCTTGCCGAGGATCAGCGCGGCCACCAGCATCACGGCGTAGGACTCGAACAGGTCGGCGGCCATGCCGGCGCAGTCGCCGACGTTGTCACCGACGTTGTCGGCGATGGTGGCGGCGTTGCGCGGGTCGTCCTCGGGGATGCCCTGCTCGACCTTGCCGACCAGGTCCGCGCCGACGTCCGCGGCCTTGGTGAAGATGCCGCCGCCGACCCGGATGAACATGGCCAGCAGGGCCGCGCCGAAGCCGAAGCCCTCGAGCACGGTCGGGGCGTCGCCCTCGAAGATGAAGACGACCGAGGCCGCGCCGAGCAGGCCGAGGCCGACCGTCAGGAACCCGACCACGCCACCGGTGCGGAACGCGATCCGCATGGCGGTGGCCGCGCCGTTAGCCTCGCGGGCGGCGGCCGCCACCCGCAGGTTGGCCCGGGTGGCCAGCCCCATGCCGGCGTACGCGATGAAGGCGGAGAACCCGGCGCCGACGATGAAGTAGACGGATCGTCCGATCCGGATGCCGGCGGTGTCGGCCGGCAGCAGGCTCAGCAGCACGAGCGCGAGCACCGCGAACGCGGCCAGGGTCTTGAACTGGCGGGTCAGGAACGCCGAGGCGCCCTCCTGCACGGCGGCCGCGATGCTCTGCATCTTCTCGGTGCCCTGCCCCGCGGCCAGGACGCTGCGGCGCAGCGACACGGCGAAGCCGAGGGCGACCAGCGCGATGGCCGCGACCACCACGACGTAGGTGAGGTTGGCGCCACTCAGATCGAGCGTGTCACCGCTGGCGGCACGGGTGAGCCCCGACATTCGTCCTCCTCTGGGGCGCCACCGCGTACGGCGGCGATCACCCGAATCTGTGGTGCGCACGAGGGGACAACCCCTCGGGGCCGACCCCGAGCAGCCCGTCGAGCTGTTTCGCGGGCGGGGGTGGGACCCAGCGCGGCCGGAGTCTACGCAGGCGGGGCCGCCGGGCCAAAACCCGGGGCGGGTATGGCAGTACGGCGTTCTTAGCCGGTGGGCCAGGTCATCCGGACGACCAGGCCGGAGTCGCGGCCCTGCTCGACCACCACGTCGTCGACCAGGCCGGCGATGACGGCGAGGCCGACACCCGGCGGGACCGCCTCGGCGTCGACCAGGTCGGCCACGTCGGTGAGCGCGCCGAAGCCCTCGCCGCCGCCGGGCTCGGCCGGCGCCTCGTCGGTCACGGCCACCCGGAAGGCGTCCTCGTCGTCGACCAGGGTGACGAGCACCGGCCGGTCCGGGCAGTGCCGCCGGTGCAGGTGCACGGCCCGCGAGCAGGCCTCGCCGACGGCCAGCCGGACCTCGTCCAGGACGCCCTCGTCGACGCCGGAGCGGCGGGCGACGGCAGCGGCGACCAGCCGGGCCGTGCGGACGTGCGCCGGCAGCGCGCTGAACCTGAGCTCTACCGTGGCCACGCGGGACCTTTCTCGACAGCTCGTACGACGGTGGTGCGCACCCGGCTCACTCGGTCGCGCCGACCGCTTCCTCCACGGATGAGTGGATCGGGAACACCTTGGTCAGGCCGGTGATGCGGAAGATCTTGAGGATGCGCTCCTGGGTGCACACCAGGCGCAGCGACCCGTCGTGCGCGCGGACCCGCTTGAGCCCGCCCACCAGCACGCCGAGGCCGGTCGAGTCGAGGAAGTCGACCCGCTCCATGTCGACCACGAGGTGGTACTTGCCGTCGGCGACGAGGTCGACCAGCTGCTCACGGAGGCGGGGGGCGGTGTAGACGTCGATCTCGCCGCCCACCTCGACGATGGTGCGGTCGCCCTCGGTGCGGGTCGAGAGGGAGAGGTCCACAAGTCCTCCAGCGTTGGAGTTGCGATCGTGAGTACGGGCCTGACTGCCTCGGGTCTGCCCCGGGACCGGTCGCATTCAACCATCCCGAGCAAGATCACTGCCGGGTGGCACACTGCCGAGGTGCTGCAGCCTGAGCCCGACCCGGCTCCGGGGGCCGCGGACCGGCGGCTCGCGCGGCTGCTCGCGGCGCCCGGCCGACGCGACCGGCTCACCCACGTCGAGCGGGTGCCGGCCCGGCCCGGGAACCCCGTGGGCTTCCCGTCCTGGACCCACCCCGAGCTGGTGCGCGCCCTCGCGGCCACCGGGGTGGCCAGCCCGTGGTCGCACCAGGTCGAGGCCGCCGAGCTGGTCCGGGCCGGCAGGTCGACGGTGGTCGCGACCGGTACCGCCTCGGGCAAGTCGCTCTGCTACCTGCTGCCTGCGTTGTCGGCCGTGCTGGAGAACGCCGACGCGGGCGGTGTCGCGACGCCGCCGACGACGCTGTACCTCTCGCCCACCAAGGCACTGGCGGCCGACCAGCTCCGGGCCCTCGGCTCGCTGGGGCTCGAGGCGGTCCGGGCCGCGACGTACGACGGGGACACCCCGGCGGAGTCGCGCGACTGGGTGCGCCGGCACGCGTCGTACGTGCTGACGAACCCGGACATGCTGCATCGATCGATCCTGCCGGGGCACCCGCGCTGGGCCCGGTTCCTGCGCGACCTCCAGTACGTCGTGGTCGACGAGTGCCACCGTTACCGGGGCGTCTTCGGCTCGCACGTCGCCGCGGTGCTGCGGCGGCTGCGGCGGATCTGCGCGCACTACGGGGCGAACCCAGTGTTCGTGCTCGCGTCGGCCACGGTGTCGGACCCCGAGGTGTCGGCCGGGCGGCTGGTGGGCCTGCCGGTGGTGCCGGTGACCGGCCACGGCGCGCCCCGCGGCGAGCTGCTGTTCGCGCTCTGGGAGCCGCCGCTGACCGAGCTGGCCGGGGAGAACAAGGCGCCGGTACGCCGGTCGGCGACCGCCGAGGTGGCCGACCTGCTGGCCGACCTGGTGGCCGACGGAGTCCGCACGGTGGCCTTCGTCCGGTCCCGGCGGGCCGCGGAGACGGTGTCGTCGACCACCCGGCGGCTGCTCGCGGAGGTGTCGCCGGACCTGCCCGGCCGGGTCGCGGCGTACCGCGCCGGCTACCTCCCCGAGGAGCGGCGGGCGCTGGAGGCAGACCTGCAGGCGGGCCGGCTGCTCGGCGTCGCCTCGACCAACGCCCTCGAGCTCGGGGTCGACATCGCCGGGCTGGACGCCGTGCTGCTCGCCGGCTGGCCGGGCACCCGCGCCTCGCTGTGGCAGCAGGCCGGGCGAGCCGGCCGGGCCGGGCAGGACGCGCTGGCGGTGCTCGTCGCCCGGGACGACCCGCTCGACACCTACCTGACCCATCACCCGCAGACGCTGTTCGGCCGGCCGGTCGAGGCCACCGTGCTCGACCCGGGGAACCCGCACGTGCTCGCCCCGCACCTGTGCGCCGCCGCCGCCGAGCTGCCGCCCCTCACCGACGACGAGCTGCTGACCTTCGCCCCCGACGCCGGCCAGGTGGCGGACGCGCTGGTGGACCGCGGGATGCTGCGCCGCCGGGCCACCGGGCTCTACTGGACCCGGGCCGAGCGGGCCAGCGACCTGGCCGACATCCGCGGGGTCGGCGCCGGGCCGGTGGGTCTGGTCGAGGAGGGCACCGGCCGGCTGCTCGGCACGGTCGACGGCGCGGCGGCGCACGCGACCGTGCACGCCGGTGCGGTCTACGTGCACCAGGGCGAGACCTACCTGGTGTCCGAGCTGGACCTGGCCGACCAGGTCGCCCGGGTCACCCGGGCCGATCCCGACTGGACCACGATGGCCCGCGACATCACCGAGATCGAGGTGGTCGCGACCGACCAGTCGCGGGAGTGGGAGCACGTCACGCTGTCCTTCGGGACCGTGCAGGTGACCAACCAGGTGGTGTCGTTCCTGCGCCGCCGGCTGATGACCGGCGAGGTCCTGGGCGAGGAGCCGCTGGACCTGCCGCCCCGGCACCTGCGCACCCGCGCGGTCTGGTGGACGGTCGACCCGGACGGGCTGGAACGTGCCGGCCTGGCTGCCGCCGACGTACCCGGTGCGGCGCACGCCGCCGAGCACGCGTCGATCGGCCTGCTGCCGCTGTTCGCCACCTGCGACCGCTGGGACATCGGCGGGGTCTCGACGGCGCACCACGCGGACACCGGGCGGATGACGGTGTTCGTCTACGACGGGCACCCGGGCGGGGCTGGCTTCGCCGAGCGCGGGCACGCTGCCGCCGTCGACTGGCTCACGGCGACCCGCGACGCCATCGCCGCCTGCGAATGCCTGGACGGGTGCCCCTCGTGCGTGCAGTCGCCCAAGTGCGGCAACGGCAACGAACCGCTGGACAAATCGGGCGCGCTGCGCCTGCTCGAGGTGGTGCTCGGGACGGACCGCCGGTAGACCGGTGCATGAACCACGCCCGCCCGGGGCATGGGGGCCACAGCGAAAGGGGCTCTTCATGTTGGCACTCGGCCTTCTGTTCATGATCGTTGCCGCGGCAGTCACGGCCGGCGCCATCTACGACGGCGGCGAGGACGCGACGTTCGAGGTCTTCGGCCAGACCGTCGGCACCACCATCGCCGGCGTCTTCATCCTCGGTCTGGCGACCATGCTGGTCTTCTTCGTCGGCGTCTGGATGTTCATGAAGGCGCTGGCCCGCTCGCGCCGGAGGCGGCTCGAGCGCAAGGCCACCAACGCCCGCCAGAAGCAGTCGGTCGCCGAGATCGAGGAGGAGCGGGCCCGGCTGCGGGCTGAGAACGAGGAGCTCCAGGAGCGCCTCGCCCGCGACACCCGCCCGGCCGCTGCACCGGTCGCGACCTCGACGGACGACGCGACCTCGACCGACGGCGGGGTGGCGGATCGGCCTGCTCCCGAGCGGCCCTCGGACGGTGACCGGATCGTCGACCACCGCACCGACCTGACCTCGCGGGAGGAGCCGGCCACGTCCACCTCCGCTGCCCCTGGGCACCGCCGCGAGGACGTCTGACGGCGTCACTGCTGCACACCGGCCCGGGCTCTTCCCCGGGCCGGTGGCATGTCCGCCACCAGCCGGGCCAGCAGGCCGCCGCCGGCGTTGCTGCCGGAGAGCGGCAGCTCCACCACCACCAGCACCGAGTCGCCGACGACCGAACAGGTCGGCACCCCAGCCGTCGGCGTGGTGGCTACCGCCACCCGGCGGGCTGCCGCGCACGGGTCGCCACCGCCGTTGACCAGGATGTCGGCCGCGGCGAGGGCCGCCAGGTCGGCGGTGCGGGCGGCCCGGTGCCGGGCGGCGACCGCTGTGCCCCAGACCATCGCTGCCGTGCCGACCGCCAGCACCAGGGCTGCGGCCCAGACCGCCAGCAGCCCGGCCGAGCCGCGGTCCGGCCGCCTCACCCGGCACCGCTCTCGGCCACCGCCACCGCGCGGTCCCCGACGTCCACACCCGGCCCGGCCCGCGACCACGGCCCGGGCAGCGGCACCCGGGCGCTGACCTCGACCGTCACCAGGTCCCCGTCCCGGCCGAGCCGGACCACCGCGCCGGGAGGTGCCACCTGCCCCACCAGCCGCCGCACCGACCCCGGGTCCTCGCCGCGGGCCAGCGCCCGCGCACCCGCCCCGGCCGCGTCCACGCAGCGCAGCTGGGTGGCAACGACGGCCACCGACCAGACCCCCAGCGCCGCCAGCAGCACCAGCGCCGGCAGCACGACCGCCAGCTCGGCCGTCGCGGTCCCCGTGTCCCGCCCGCGCCCTGCCGGACGCCGTCGCCTGCGCACGCCGGTCAGAACGCGACGCTGAGCGCGCGCTTGATCAGGTCCCGGAGCATGTCGAGCACCTCCGGGCTGGTGAGCACCTTGTAGAGCAACCCCCCGAAGCCGCACGCCGCGACCGTTCCGACGGCGTACTCCGCCGTGGTCATCCCGTCGTCCCGCCCCGCCCGCACGAAGCGGTGTCGTCCCGTCATCTTTCTACCTCGCCGTTTCCCGCACCGCGTCCGGCGGCACCGCGGGGGCCGGCAGATCGCCCTGCCCTCCTCCACGGTCGAGCCGGGATCAGGCGCCACGACCGCGCCCGGGCAGTCCTGTGGACGACGAGCGCCGCGCGCCCGTCTGTGGATCCGCTCGGTCAGGCCCAGCCCGCCAGCAGGCTGCGAGCCACCCCGACCACGACGGGCAGCACGCCGACCAGGACGAACGCCGGCAGGAAGCACGCGGCCAGCGGCCCGACAGCCTGCACCCCCGCTCGGCGGGCCCGCTCCAGGGCGTCCCACCTCGCCCGCTCGCGCTCGTCGGCCGCCAGGTCCCGGACCGAGGACGCCAACGGCGCCCCTGTCTCACCGGCCCGGACCAGGGTGCGGACCAGCCGCCCGACCGGATCATCGGGGCCGCCGGACCCGACGCCCGCCCTGGTCGCCGGCGAACCCGCGGCCAGCGCCAGGGCCACGGGCCGCAGCCTTGCTTCCAGCGGACCGCCGATGGCAGCCGCGACCTCGCCCAGCGCCGAGGCCGGCTCCGCGCCAGCCTCGAGGCAGGTAGCCAGCAGGTCGGCCGCCCGGGGCAGGTCGCGCGTCAGCCGGGCCCGGACCCGCGTCTCGGCCCGGGTTCGCCGCGCGCCCGGACCCCGCGATGCCACGGCGACGGCGACCAGGGCGAGCGCGGGGACGCCGTGGCCGGCCAGCAGGGCGACCATCGCCGCGGCGGCGACCGCCCGCGGCGTCCACACGGGCACCGGCAACCGCAACTGGCCAGGCCCGCGGTCGGGCCGGAGCCGTCGCAGCCGGACCTCGGCTCCCGCGGGGCCGGCCACGACCAGGCCCGCCAGCAGAGCCAGGGTCACAGCCGCGACCGCGGCGCTCACGGGTCCGTCGCGCGCCGGACGATCGCCTCGGTCCAGCCGACCCCGGCGCAGACCAGCGCCGCCCCGGCCACCAGCGTCCCGCGACCGGCTGCGGTGCCCAGCAGGAAGCCGAGCGGGTCCGCTCCCAGCCCGCTGCCGAGCAGCACGCCGGCGGCTGGCAGCAGCGACAACAGCAGGGCGCTCGCCCGTGGACCGGCCAGCTGGGCGTCCAGCTCCCGGCGTACGGCCTCCGCCGCCCGAGCGGACTCGGCCAGTCGGACGGCGGGTCCGGCCAGGCCCGCCCCGGTCGACGCGGCCACCCGCCAGGCCACGGCGAGGTCGGCCAGCAGCTCCGACCCCGGGCTGCCGCCGAGACCGACGAGCGCGGTCACCGGGTCGCCCGCCGGGCTCCGCGCCGCGGCCGCGACCGAGCCCAACCCTGGGCCGCAGGCGGTGACCAGGGCAGCCCGGGGCTCGGCGCCGGCTCGCAGCTCGGCGACCAGCGCGCCGACCAGGTCGAGTGCTGCGGTACGCCGAGCAGCGGACCGTCGACGCCCGGCCCGGGCCCGCAACGAGCGCGCTGCGGCCACGGTCACCAGCAGGGCGGCCAGCGCCAACGCCACCGACCCGGTCACCCCCGCCACCACGGGCGGAGCGATGGCCGCGGGCGCCCAGCTCGCGAGCCCCCGGGCTCGCAGCGGACGGCGGTCGGGAACGACGGCCGCCACCCGAGCCAGCAGCCGGGCGGGGTCACCCGGCAGCACCGCGCCGGCGGCCACCGCCAGCGCCACCGCGGCTGCCGCCGCCGACCGCATCAGGAGACCGGCCCCAGCACGGCGGCCAGCGCGGCCGCCGCGGGTCCCTCGACCAGCGCCCCCGAGGGATCGACCAGCAGGGCCGGGACGACCCGGGCGAGCCCGTCGGCATCACGCTGCAGGCAGCCGACCTCGCGCACGACCCGGTCACCGCCGACCGGCCGGTCCAGGTGCACGACCACCTGGACCCCGGCGGCCAGCTGGCTGTGCAGCGCGGCGCGGGGCAGACCTGCCGCCAGTGCCAGGGCCTCGAGCCGGGCCGGCAGCGCAGCGGCGGCGGACGCGTGCACCGTGCCCGCGCCACCGTCGTGGCCGGTGTTCAGCGCGGCGAGCAGCTCGACCACCTCGGCGCCGCGAACCTCCCCCACGACGATGCGGTCCGGGCGCATCCGCAGCGCCTCGCGCACCAGCGCGCGCAGGTCGACCGCACCGGCGCCCTCGACGTTGGCGGTGCGGGCCTCGAGCCGGACGACGTGCGGATGCGCCGGC
>Ga0193699_10001143_pt1 | contig 10678 bp, 11 predicted proteins | sample L3c2metaG_FD_160095 | JGI IMG/M metagenome (GOLD analysis project Ga0193699, IMG submission 160095) | Soil microbial communities from a riparian zone of the East river system, Colorado, United States - L3c2 | ecosystem: Environmental > Terrestrial > Soil > Riparian zone | place: USA: East... | reverse complement strand
ACGCGGCTCGATCCTAGCCCCTGCAACCGTTGCTCTTAGCGCCCGATTGCGCTACCTGACAGCCGCCCGGTTACGATCCTCGGAGAGCTTCCCCCATGGCCGATCACGGCACCGTCGAATACGCCACCGCCGCCGGAAACGACTATCCGGCGCACGAGAACACCTACGATTCCTTCGTCAAATTCGCCACCGTCGGCACCATCTACGTCATCAACCTGATGCTCGGCCTCGCGGTCGGCGGGGTGATGGGGCACTGGTTCATGGCGCTGCCGATCTTCATCATCGGGATCATCGGCTTGATCCCGGGTCTGGTGACCGGCTCCAAGACCTCGAGCGTCGTCGCTTTTGTGATCTGCTTTCTGATTTTCGCGTTTAACGGGCTGTAGTCCCACACCAAGACGGCTGGATGAGGGGAAGACGCGAATGCGAATTGCCGTGGCGCGTGAAACCGATGCCGGCGAACCCCGCGTCGCGGCCACGCCGGAAACCGTCAAGAAATTCAAAGCGCTCGGCGCCGACGTCGCGGTCGCCCGCGGCGCCGGCATCGCCTCCGGCGTTCCCGACGCGGATTATGAAGCCGCGGGCGCCACTCTGGGCGACGACGTCACCAAGGACGCCGATATCGTCCTCAAGGTGCGCCGGCCGGCGGCCAATGAGTTGTCGCAATATAAGAAGGGCGCCCTGGTCGTTGCCATCATGGACCCCTACGGCAATGAGGCCGCGCTCAAGCAGATGGCCGATGCCGGGCTGATCGCCTTCGCGATGGAATTGATGCCGCGGATCACCCGCGCGCAGTCGATGGACGTGCTCTCCAGCCAGGCCAATCTCGCCGGCTACCGCGCCGTGGTCGACGCCGCTGGCGAATACGGCCGCGCGCTGCCGATGATGATGACCGCGGCCGGCACTGTGCCGGCGGCAAAGGTTTTTGTAATGGGCGTCGGCGTCGCCGGTCTCCAGGCCATCGCGACCGCGCGCCGCATGGGCGCCGTCGTCACCGCGACCGACGTGCGCCCCGCCACCAAGGAGCAGGTCGAAAGTCTGGGCGCCAAGTTCCTCGCGGTCGAAGACGAAGAGTTCAAGAACGCGCAGACGGCCGGCGGTTACGCCAAGCCGATGTCGGCTGAATATCAGGCCAAACAGGCGGCACTCACCGCCGAGCACATCAAGAAGCAGGACATCGTCATCACTACCGCGCTGATCCCGGGACGTCCGGCGCCGCGGTTGATCACCAAGGAGATGGTGGCCTCGATGCGCCCCGGCTCCGTGATTGTCGATCTCGCGGTCGAGCGCGGCGGCAATGTCGAAGGCGCCAAGCCAGGCGAAGTGGTGCAAGTCGGCCCCGCCAAGATCGTCGGCTATCTCAATGTGCCGGGACGGCTCGCAGCTTCCGCCTCGGCGCTCTACGCCAAGAACCTTCTGACCTTCGTCGACACGCTGATCGACAAGAAAGAGAAGACGCTGGCGATCAACTGGGACGACGAGATCGTGAAGGGCACCGCGCTGACGCGCGATGGTGCCATTATTCATCCGAATTTCATGCCGAAGACGGCGGCCTGAGGGAGTCGACATGGATCACATCGCTACTGCAGTCGATCCCTTCGTATTCCAGCTCTCGATCTTCGTGCTGGCGGTATTCGTCGGCTACTACGTCGTCTGGTCGGTGACGCCGGCGCTGCATACGCCGCTGATGTCGGTGACGAATGCCATCTCCTCGGTGATCGTGGTCGGCGCACTGTTGGCGGTCGGTGTCCCGCTCGCGGTCAATGATAGCGGCCCGCTTTGGGCCCGCGCGCTCGGCTTCGTCGCGCTGATTTTTGCCTCGATCAATATTTTCGGCGGCTTCCTGGTCACGCAGCGCATGCTGGCGATGTACCAGAAGAAAAAGAAGTGAGCGCGCTATGAACGCCAATATCGCGGCGCTGCTCTATCTGGTCGCCGGCGTCCTTTTCATCCAGGCCTTGCGCGGCCTGTCGAACCCCGCCACCAGCCGGCGCGGCAATCTGTTCGGCATGGTCGGCATGACCATCGCCGTTCTGACGACGCTGGCGGCGCATCCGCCGGCGGACACCATCGCTTGGGCCTTGGTGATTGGCGGCATCGTCATCGGCGGCAGCATCGGCGCGGTCATTGCCCGCAAGGTGCCGATGACCTCGATGCCGGAACTGGTCGCCGCCTTCCACTCGCTGGTCGGCATGGCCGCCGTGCTGGTTGCGGCGGGCGCCTTCTATGCGCCGGCGGCCTTCGGCATCGGTAGCGAAGGCCACATCCACGGCGCCAGCCTGATCGAAATGTCGCTCGGCGTCGCCATCGGCGCATTGACGTTCACCGGTTCGGTGATCGCCTTCCTCAAGCTGTCGGCGCGCATGAGCGGCGCGCCGATCACGCTGCCCGGCCGCCATGTCGTCAACATCGCCATCGCGCTGGCGCTGGTGTTTTTCATCTACCACTTCTACGTCGGGCAAAGCGTCGTCGCCTTCTGGGTCATTGTCGGCCTGGCGCTGCTGCTCGGCATCTTGATCATCATCCCGATCGGCGGCGCCGATATGCCGGTGGTGATCTCGATGCTCAATTCCTATTCGGGATGGGCCGCCGCCGGCATCGGCTTTACGCTCGGCAATTCCGCGCTGATCATCACCGGCGCGTTGGTCGGCTCGTCCGGCGCGATCCTGTCCTACATCATGTGCAACGCGATGAACCGCTCGTTCATCTCGGTCATCCTGGGCGGCTTCGGCGGCGAGGTGGCGGGGCCTGCGGCTGGCACGGCCGAGCATCGTCCGGTCAAGCTCGGCTCGGCCGAGGACGCCGCCTACATCATGAAGAATGCACAGAAGGTCATTATCGTGCCGGGTTACGGCATGGCGGTGGCGCAGGCACAGCACGCGCTTCGTGAGATGGCCGACCGCCTCAAGAAGGAAGGCGTTGAGGTCAAATACGCCATCCATCCAGTGGCGGGCCGCATGCCCGGCCATATGAACGTGCTCTTGGCCGAGGCCAACGTGCCTTACGACGAAGTGTTCGAACTGGAAGACATCAATTCCGAATTCGCCCAGGCCGACATCGCCTTCGTCATCGGCGCCAACGACGTCACCAATCCGGCGGCGGAAGAAGACAAGACTTCGCCCATCTACGGCATGCCGGTGCTGCAGGTGTGGAAGGCGGGCACGGTGATGTTTATCAAGCGCTCGCTGGCGTCCGGCTATGCCGGTATCGACAACCCGCTGTTCTATCGCGACAACACCATGATGCTGCTCGGCGACGCCAAGAAGATGACCGAGACCATCGTCAAGGCGATGTGATGGACGATGTGAACGCGTCCGGCTCTGGCGCGACGTAGCGAAACCGGTGGCCATGCACCGTAATGGTTGGGCTCACGCCGAAATGGCCGGCGCCGAAGACATCAAGTCGCCGCTCCAACTCATTCTTTGAAATCTCGGCTGAAATCTCGCACAGCGCCGCATAATTCCGGCGCGTGCTTTTGCGGCCGCTCCAGGTAATTTCAAGCGGGTTCAACGGCTCGCTATGGGTCGCCAGCAGGTTGGCAAGATTCCAGAACAGCCGCGCCAGCGAGGTCAAGGCCAGCTGCTCCAGGCCTTCCACCGTTGTGTTCGGCCGGATGCCAAACAGTTCGACGCCGATGATCGGCCCGGTGTCGACACGTTCATTCATGACATGCGCCGTGGCGCCGAATTCGGTGGCGCCATCGTAGATCGCGAAATGCGACGGCACCCACCCGGGATAATGCGGCGGCCCGGGATGAAAATTATAGGCGCCGTAACCGAGGCCTTCGAGGATGCGTTTTGGCACGATCACGGGCGTCACAAATCCGATCAACCGCGCGCATGCCAGCAGCTCCGGCTCCAGTGCCAGTGCCTCAAGCTCGGTGAGGGATTTGATGCCGCGAATATTGAGTTGCGGATTGTGCGCGCGCAGCACGGCGGCCAAGGTTGCTTCCTCGACGGGTCCGGTGAGCAAGATGATGGTATCGAACATGGCAAGCCGTTGACGCAGAAAGTTGCGCGGAAAGATTGTGGATCATTGGAAGCGCGCGGAGGTTACGCGGTCACATCGAGAAGATTCACCGACGTCTCCGGCACGCGTGGCGGAAGGCTGGCTGGTGTGTTTGAAATGGCCGCGATGGTCATGACACGTCTCCGGCGGGACTCTCGGTCCCAGTCGAATCGCGTCGCCCCCCGGCGTGCCGTGGGTGATAAGGCCGTTGTGATTTTCAATCGGTTAACGATGCGGCGTCCGGACAGCATCTGACGCCGCGCAATGCATTTTTTACGAAGGCTTTATTCTAGCGCTGCTCGTCCAGCGGCATCGGCACCACGCAATGCATGCGCACGCCCTCGGGGCGATAGTCGATGGTCGCGGCAGCCTGGATCTGTCCGGGCAATACGACTTCCAGGAGCCGCGAGCCGAAGCCCTGGCGCTGGGGCGGTGACACCGCCGGTCCGCCGCTTTCGATCCAATCGAAGTTGAGCGTGCGCCGCGTCGCCTCGATTGTCATGCTCCAGGTCACGTCGATCTTGCCGCCCCAGACCGACAGCGCGCCGTATTTCGCGGCGTTGGTCGTGAGCTCATGCATCGCCATGCCGAGCGACACCGCGAGTTGCGCCGACAGCGGCACGTCCGGCCCCGTCAGGGTGATGCGGTTGTCGCTGCCATCGTCGAAGGCGTCGAGTTCGTTGTGCAGGATATCGCCGAAGCTGACGTCGCCGACCTCGTCCGTCAGCAGCCGATGGGTCTTCGCCAGCGCCCCGATGCGCCCGATGAGCGCGTCCTTGAACTCTTCGATCGTATCGGAGGAGCGTGCGGTCGAACCCATGATCGCCTGCACGGTGGCCAGCGTGTTGCGGACGCGGTGATGCAGTTCGCGGACCAGCAGCGCTTGCTGCTCCTCGGCGCGTTTGCGCTCGCTGATGTCGACCAGCATGTTGACGGCGCCGACCAGCCGGCCGGCATCGTCGTGCAGCGGCGTCGGATAGGGAAGGAACGACACCCTCGAGCCGTCGGGGCGTTCGGCAATGGCCTCCATGCCGCGCACGGGCCGGTCTTCCTTCAGCGCTATCGCCATAGGGCACTGGTCGTGCGGCAGAGGCGTGCCGTCGGCCCAGAACAGCTTCCACGAGCCGCACCATTCGCTCGTGCCGAGCGGCGGCCTGTGGCCCCACATGGCGGCGGCGGCGTCGTTGTAATAGGTGATCCGGCCTTGGGCGTCGGTCGTGTAGACCGCCGCCGGCAAAGCCTCGAGCAGTTCGCGGAACCGGCGTTCGCGCTCCTGTGGGGCGACGACGGGCCGGGCGGTCTTGGGCATCGACACAACGTTTTGGTCGCCCGCCGCGCCGCTCTTGGCGGAGACGGCGTGTTCAAACTCGTTTTCTAGAAAACCCAACGGCGTATCCTTCCCAGCCCAAAACCACGCAAAACCTTGTTATCGTTGGCATTTTTGAACGAAAACCCTTCCCCGTAACTGGCAACGCGTAATGCCACAATAGGTTTCATCGATTGACGCAACTTTAAATGTGCTTTTGCCGATTTTCTCTTAACGGCTCAAAGGCCTAAGCGGAACTCGGGCGGTCGGCGCTACAGCGCCCGCACCATCACGAGGGCGTCGACCGGCCCGAGCCCCGGGTGCCGGAACGCCTGCGGCAGTCGGCCGGCAATCGTAAAGCCGCAGGACTGCCACAGCGTCACCGCCCGCTGGTTCGAGGCGACCACGAAGTTGAACTGCATGACGGTAAAGCCGCGCTCGCGAGCCAGCGTCAACGAGTGCGCGCACATTGCGCGGGCGACGCCGCGGCCAGTCGCACCGGTTGCGACCATGTAGCCGCAATTCGCGACGTGGTCGCCGCCGCCGCGCTGGTTGGCGCGCAGATAATACGTACCGATGATGGTCCCGGTATTCTCGGCGACGAAAACGCTGTGCCCCGGTGAGCGCCAATAGGCCAGCGCATCGACGCGGCCGATGTCGCGCGGAATCGGGTAGGTCTCGCCGGCGCGAAACGTCGGCTCGAGGATCGCCCAGATCGCGTCGTCGTCGGCGGCGGCAGCGGGGCGGATGGTGAGCGTGGCGTTCATGGTCCTGGGTTATCCTTGTTCGATGTCATGGCTGAAAGGCTTCCTCATCGTCGCAGTGCTCGGTTACGCGGCGCGCTCGCGCCGATGGAAATATTTCACGTGGCTGCTGTATTTTCCCAATCCCGCGCGTGCGCTTCCCGCGGCGGCTTATGTGCGCAAAAGGTAGCAAAACAGAGCAAAATCTATATACCGCCGATCTCCTTTTTGATGAGTGTCGGTGGAATGCGGTGGAGGCGGCCTTATATCGGTCGAAGGCCTTCCAATCCGCGAAAGAGATCCGACAATGCTGAACCCCGATAAAATCAAATCGCCCACCGCGGCCAAATCCGGTACGTTCAAGGTCGGCGGCGATATCGAGATCAACCGTCTCGGTTTCGGCGCCATGCGCCTGACCGGTCCCGGCATCTGGGGCGAACCTACCGACCGCGCCGAGGCCATCCGCGTTCTCAAACGTCTGCCCGAACTTGGCGTGAATTTCATCGACACGGCCCAAGCCTACGGACCGGAAGTTTCCGAAAAGCTCATCCACGAGGCGCTGCATCCCTACAACGGCATTCTGGTCGCGACCAAAGGCGGCCTTACACGGCCCGGGCCGGACCAGTGGGCTCCGCTCGGGCGGCCCGACCATCTCATCGCAGAGGCGAAAGGCAGCCGCCGCCGGCTCGGCGTCGATCGGATTGGGCTGTGGCAGCTTCATCGCATCGATCCGAACGTGCCGCGCGCCGAGCAGTTCGACGCCATCAAGTCGCTCATCGACGAGGGCGTCATCCGCCACGCCGGTCTGAGCGAAGTCTCGGTCGCCGACATCGAAGCTGCCGGCAAGGTGTTCAAGGTCGCGACCGTGCAGAACCGCTACAATCTGGTCGATCGCACCAGTGAAGGCGTGCTCGATTACTGCGCGCGGAATGGCATCGGCTTCATTCCGTGGTACCCGTTGGCAGCCGGCGATCTCGCGAAGCCCGGCTCGTTGCTCGACACGCTCGCCAAACGCCACGGCGCGGCACCGAGCCAGATCGCGCTGGCTTGGGTCCTCAAGCGCAGCCCGGTCATGCTGCCGATCCCGGGCACCTCACGGGTCGCGCACCTGGAAGAGAACATCGCCGCCGTGACCATAACGCTCAGCGACGACGAATTCGCCGCGCTCGACCGCGAAGGCAAGGCGCACTTCAAGACCAATCCGCCGCAGGCGGCCTAAGGCACACGACACATGACGTAGGCATCGACCAAGCCGCACGCGCCGAGGTGCGCCGGTCTTGGCCGCTGTGGTATCGTTTTCCAATGTCCACGCTGAAATGGCTGCTTATCGTCGCCGTGCTCGGCTACGGCGGCGTGCTCGCGCTGATGTATGTGTTTCAGCGCGCCTTGCAGTATTTCCCCGACACCACGCGCACGCTGCCCGCGCAAGCCGGTCTGCCGCAGGCCGAGGAAGTGACGTTTCCAAGCGACGACGGCGAACGCCTGCTCGCCTGGTACGTGCCGGCGCGCGACGGCAAAAAGCTGGTGCTGTATTTCCAGGGTAATGCCGGCGGGCTCGATCTGCGCGCCGACCGCTTCAACTGGCTCACCGCCGACGGCACTGGCCTGCTGGCGCTGTGCTATCGCGGCTATGGCGGTTCGAGCGGCCGTCCCAGCGAAGACGGCTTGATCCGCGACGCCCGCGCGGCCTATCGGTTCACCAGCGCGCGCCTTCCGGCAAACCGCATCGTGCTGTTCGGCGAGTCGCTCGGCACCGGCGTGGCGGTCGCGCTCGCCGCCGAACAGCCGCCCGCCGGCCTGATCCTCGACGCGCCGTTCACCTCCGCCGCCGATGTCGGCGCCAACGCCTATCCCTTCGCGCCGGTGCGCTGGCTGTTGAAGGATCCGTTCCGCTCCGACCGGCGCATCGGCCGCGTCACGGCGCCGCTTCTGGTGCTGCACGGCGAACGGGACCGCATCATTCCGATCGGTTTCGCCGAGCGGTTGTTCGCGCTCGCCAACGAGCCCAAACGCATGGTGCGCTTTGCGCAAGGCAGCCACGTCAATCTCGATGACTTCGGCGCGCCCAAGGCGATCAGGGAGTTTCTGGCGGAATTGCCCTAGCTACGGCTCGCGCAGCGTCCAGCCGCCTTTGCGGCGGATCACGACGGCGTAGTAGACGAGCGAGAGAACAACGATCACCGCGTTGGCGATCAGGCTCGGCTGGCCGACCGCCGGATCCATGGCGCTGGTGTAGAAAACATAAGCCAGCGCCAGCAATCCGAACACCGGCAATAGCGGATAGAGCGGCATGCGATACGCCGCATGGTTGCTCGTGCCGGAGTGGCGGCCCACAATCGCGGCGATGCACATGATCGCGTAGACGATCGCGATCGACGTGCCGGTGACGACCAGCAGAACCTGCAGGCCGACAAAGCAAGCGGCCGTCGAAAAGATGCCGGCGGCGAGCGTTGCGATCCACGGCGAATTGTAGCGGTCGTGCGTGGCCGTGAAGGCGTTGTTGATGCGTGGATGCCACGTGACGTCGCGGCCGGTGCAGTAGAAAAAACGCGCATTTTGCAGCACGGTTGCCAGCACGGCGTTGACGATGGCGAGCGCCACGCTGACGCTGATGGCGATGCTGAACCAGTGGCCGCCGGTCGCGGCAACGAAGTCGCTGAATGGATTTTGCGAGCTGAGCAGGGCCTTGAGGTCGGGCGCGCCGACAAGAACCGCGGTCACCGGCAGCAATTCGAAAATGACGGTGATGAGCAACGACCAAAGGATGGTGCGCGCGATCACGCGCGGCGCTTCGTGCGTCTCTTCTGCGAAATAGACCGCGGCGCTGAAGCCGTAATAGGCGAAAATGGCAACCGATGTTGCCAGCCCCATCATGGCCAGCGGCGTCGCCTGCAGCGCCTGGTCGCTCACCACGACCGGATGCGCCACGATTTCCCACAGCGGACGCTGGGCGTTCCAAAGGCCAAGGCCCGTCAACGCGGCCAGCGCCAGCAACTCAAGCAGCAGAAAAATGCCCGTCACCCACGCATTGGTACGGATATGCAGGATGCCCAGTAGCGTCGTCACGGCGATGATGGCAATGGCGACAGCCGTCGCGTTGAGTCCGGGAATGATGACCGCCAGGTAGTCGCTGGCGCCGAGCGCCAGCACGGCCGGCGAGAGTATGCTGCCCACGACCGTGAGGCCAAGTGCCGCGAAACCCAAGCCATGGCCGACCGCGCGGCCGGCCATCGAATATTCGCCGCCGGCGATCGGAAACGCCGACGACAGCTCGGCATAGACATAGGCGATCGGCACGGCGAGCAGCGCGCCGGCCAGCATGCTGAGAAACGCGCCGCTGCCGGCCTGTGTAATCACGCCCGGCACGATCACGAATACCGACGATGCCGGCGTGATGGCGGACAGAGTCAGGAGCAGTACGCCGACAATGCGCATGCTGCGCTTCAGGGCGCCGGGCTTTAGGGGGATAGTCAGGGTCGCCTCAACCGAAATGCACGCCACCGCCATCGGGTAGCGGAGGACGATGTTAGTTCAGCGTTGGCCGTTTCGCCAGCGCGGCCAATCGCTTTCGTGTTGAAGGTCCAGGCCGTTTCATTGATCCCGGCCGGGCGGCGACCTAGGCTGACGTGTTAGTTGGGGGGCGCGGCCGATGCCTCGAACCGGCGCGAGGACATCCTCGCCGCGCGCCACACGCCAGCGTAACGACACCGACAGCAAATATTGTTGGAGGTTCTTAAGCTCTAATGCCGCTCACGAAATACTGTCCGCCGAGCGGCAGCCAGCTCAGATATTTTTCCAGCGGACGCAAAGCCGCAAGCTGCGCCGGAAAAAACAGGCAATAGCCGGTCTCGGCGATCTCGAATTGCGCCTCGCGCATCCGCCGCACCGTCTCGCCCATCCGCAGCAGTACGGCATCGGCGTCGAACGGGCAGGTGTTGACCAGGTGCCGCGTCACCGGGTTGAACGGATTGTGCTCGAAGATGACGAAATGTCCGCCGGGCTTCAGCCGGTCGTGGCAATAGCGCAGCGCGTCTTGCCGCTCCGCGGGCGGGATGTGGTGAAACACGCAGGACGCCAGCACCAGATCGAATTTGGTGGCGGCACTGAGTTCGTCCATGCCCGAGAACCGGCAATCCGGATTGTCGCGCCGCGCGATCGCCAGGCTGTCGGCTGACGGATCGCAGCCGACGACGTCGGCACGGGGAAAGGCAGCGCGGAAATAGGGCATCGCGCGGCCGACGCCGCAGCCGAAATCGAGCACGGCATCGACTTCGTCAGTCAAGCTTTGGCCAGCGAGCGCTTTGGCGCGCTCGACTTTGTAGCGGACGAAATAATCGTTATCGCGATCGAAGAAGCCGGTCTGCGCGGCGATCAGCGCTTCATATTGGCCGGCATATTGGTCGAAATCGATTTTCGCCATCGACCGGTCTCCGCGTGCGAGCGAGACAATGATTAGAACGTGATGCGCTTACCAAAAAGAAAACGCGGGCGATCAACGCCCGCGTCAAATTCACTAAACCCGGTTCGTCAGCAGTTAGAAGCGCGGAGCGCCACCGCCGCCCGGACCGCCACGGCCACGGCCGCCTGCACCCGGACCACCCGCACCGCCGGGACCGGCAGC
>Ga0193699_10001142_pt1 | contig 10678 bp, 11 predicted proteins | sample L3c2metaG_FD_160095 | JGI IMG/M metagenome (GOLD analysis project Ga0193699, IMG submission 160095) | Soil microbial communities from a riparian zone of the East river system, Colorado, United States - L3c2 | ecosystem: Environmental > Terrestrial > Soil > Riparian zone | place: USA: East... | reverse complement strand
AGCGTGCGTCCCTGGTCGCGTCCTATTTCCAGCGGCATAAGCCACGGTCGAAGATCCTTGTGCTCGACGCGAAGAGCACATTCATGGGGCAGGATCTGTTCCAGGACGCCTGGCAGCGCCATTACCCGGGAATGATAGAATGGCTCCCGGCCGAATTCACCGGCGGGGTCAAGGCGGTCGACGTTAAGGCCCGATCCGTGATAACGGCAGAAGAGACGTTCAAGGCTGCGGTCGCCAACGTCATCCCTGCGCAAAAGGCCGGGCATCTCGCGCAGCAGATGGGTCTCGCTGATCGATCGGGGTGGTGTCCGGTTGATCCGGTCACGTTCGAGTCGACGCTGCAACCCAGCATCCATCTCGTGGGCGATGCGATCATCGCCGGCGATATGCCGAAATCCGCCTTTTCCGCGAACAGCCAAGCTAAGGCGTGCGCCTTCGCCGTCGCGTCGGTACTGACAGGATCCTCGCGTAGCACGCAGCATCTGTTCAACTCTTGTTACACGTTTCTCGCCCCAGACGACGCATGGAGCAACGCCATCAGCTACAAGCCTCTCGCCGGGACGATCAGAACCGCGCATGCGTCTATCAGTAAAGTGGACGAAAGCTCCGAGATGCGCCGCCGTGCTGCGCGTGAAGCGGAAGGCTGGTACGACGCGTTTACCCGCGACGTGTTCGGCTGATGAGTGGCGTTCAGGGAATCGCCTGGCCGGCGATAATCGGCAGGCTGGACGTGTGTATGGTAGGAGCGCTCTCAACCGCCGCCGATTGATCCGGGGCCGCAGACGGAACGGGATCCGGCAGTCGCTCGAGCCGAAGCGAGTTCAATACGACGATGATGCTCGATCCGGCCATGACTGCGGCCGCTAACACAGGCTGCAGCCACCCAAGCATCGCCAGGGTCACGGCGATGCAATTATAGCCGAACGCCCACATCAGGTTGGTGAGGATCGTCATGCGAACCGCGCGGGCGACGTCAACCGCCCACGGCAGCATCCAAAGCCCACCGGCGGGCAGCACGAGTGCCGCGGTCTCGCGGGCAAGGTCTGTCGCCGAACCAACGGCGATTCCGACGTCCGCTCGGGCCAGAGCTGGTCCGTCGTTAAGGCCGTCGCCGACCATCGCCACAATGCCATAGGCTTGCTGGAGCCGATCCAGGGCCACCGACTTGGCCTCCGGCGCAAGGCCCGCCCGGATATCTTCGGTCTCGATCCCGACCGCGGCTGCGATTCGCTGTGCCGCAGCAGGAAGATCGCCGGTCAACAGCATCACGCGCAGCCCGCGGTAGCGTAGTGCTTCGACCGTCGCGCGCGCCTCCGGCAGCGGCGTATCGTCGAGCGACAGTACGGCATGCACTCGCCCACCCCAACCGACATAGACCACGGAGTGACCGCTCGCCTCGCGCGATCGCCCTTGCTTGGCCAGGGCCGGCGGCAGCAACCAGCCTAGATCGCGCATGAAGGCGCCACTTCCGGCCGCCACCGGCTGACCTTCGGCGTTGCCGCAGATGCCGCGGCCGGGCACGGTCCGCACGTCGCGGGTGGGGACCGGCTTGAGCCCGCGCGCGGCGGTCGCTACGGCGACGGCGTGGGCAAGGCCATGCTCGGAATGGCGTTCCAGGCCGGCGGCCCGTGCGATCACCTCGTCAGTCCCGGCGCCATCGCTCTCGATTCCAACAACATGTGCTCTGCCCGACGTGAGCGTGCCGGTCTTGTCGAAGGCGAGCAATCGCATGCGCGCGAGGGCCTCCAGCACGCCGGGGTCGCGGACCAGGCAGCCGCAGCGGGCCAACCGCCCGATGCCGAGCGAGGTCGCAAGCGGCGCGGCGAGCCCCACCGCGCAAGGACAAGCAACCACCAGCACCGCAAGACCAAACAGCAATGCCCGCTCGAAAGGCAGCCACTGCGCCCAATAAAGCACCGTCAGCCCGCCGAGGGCCAGAACGATAGGCACGGAGGCGCCGACCACGCGGTCGGCAATGCGCTGGGTCGGGCTGCGCCGAACCAACGCGTCCCGAACTGATCGGCAAATCTGTGCCCAACGGGTTGCGGTTCCCGCGCCACTGCTTCGGATCAGGAGCGGACCATCGAGATTGATGCTGCCGGCGATCACGGGCGAACCGACGCTTTTTGCAACTTGCCGGCTTTCTCCGGTGATCACGGCTTCATCGGTGTGGGATTCCCCCTCGGTCACCACGCCGTCGACCGGAATGCGCTCCCCCGGCCGGACCCGAACCAGCATGCGGGCGTCCACCTCCCGCACCGGGCGGCGGGTCTCCGCCCCGCCGTCGACCACGGTGGCGAACTCGCTTTCCGCCGCCAAAAGAGGTTCGAGGTCGCGCGCCGCCCTGGCGCGGCCAGCCGCCTCCAGATAACGGCCTACGGTGAACAGCATCAACACCATGGTGGCTGTATCGAAGTAGACATGTGTGCCGCGCTCGATGACGGCAAAAGCCGAATAAATGTAGGCGGCACCGACGCCGACAACGATGAGCGCCGAGGACCTCAAGCGCCCCTGAACGCCATCGAGCCAGGTCTCGCGAAGGAATGGTCCGCCGAGAATGACTAAAGCTGGCGTCGCGAAGATCCAGAGCAGGAGGTGAACCCAAGGAAGCAGCCTCGCATCGACACCTGTGAAGGCACCTGCATACAGCAGGAGGCTGAACAACATGATGTTCATGGAGAGAAAGCCGCCCACGCCGAGGCGGATCAAGAGCCAGGCCGCCTCCCACTCTTCGCTCTTCCCGCTCTTCACCTGAAAGGCGATACAGCAGCCATAGCAGCAGAACGCACAATTCTCGCCGTTCACAGTGCGCCGCATCGCGCGCGGCCCGATGGTCAGCAGACAATGGCGGCACAAGCGATCGTCTGTCATGCGGGATGTCCTCCCGGCCAACCATTTGCAATATGCGCGGCGATCGGCAGAATGCCACGGCCGAGGGTGATAAGGCCGAGCAGCAGAATGCAGCTACCGGCCAACCACACACCGCGTTGCCGCCACGCCGGCGCAAGAGCCTGGCCAACACCGCCCATCATCAACATGGCGGGGAAGGTTCCCAATCCAAACGACGCCATGGTGAGAAATCCGGGAAGCGCTCCGGCAGCGCTCGCCGCCTGGGCAACGAAGGCATAGACCAGGGGACACGGCAGGAAGCCGTTGAACACCCCAAAGGCAAGCGGCGCAGCGCGGCCGCGTGCCGTCAGCAGGCTGCGCAGGGATATGGCAAGCGTGCTGCTGCCGAAGCCGCTCGCAAGGCGATGAAAGCCCAGCAACAGGCCGAAGAACTGCAGCGCCATGCCGATCATGAGCAGCCCCGCAACAATCGCGAGAATTCGCTGGGCGGAGTCGAGGGAGCCACCCACGAGCGAGACCGTCATTCCCTGCGGCGTGCATATCACCTGGCCCAGCGTGCCCGCGAGCCCGCCCAGGAAGCAATAGGTCGTTAATCGGCCTGCGTTGTAAAGCAGGTGGCGCAGGACGGTCGCGCCGTGGCCATGCGGATCGTGGCCAAGCGCGCAGGCAAAGCCGCCGCACATGCCGACGCAATGAAAGCTTCCGGCGAAGCCCGCCGCGAAGAGCATCAGATAGTAAGCCACGGCAGAATTTCCTGCCAAACCGCCCGAGCTCTCTGCGTCGGGTGGTGCTGCTCCGTTATCGCTACTTCTTTCGCACTAGGTAAGCGACCCAGACGAAGAAGCCGATTGTAAATAGCGAGAAGCCGACGAAGGCGATGGCTTGCTCCGGGCTTGCATTAGCGAATGAGAAAACTGCGCTCGGTTGCATGCTCTCTCCTGTTCAGCCGAAGTAGACCCGGACCACGTTCATGGTCAGCTCAGCAAACAAAAAGATCAGATTCAGGGCCGCGATCGCAAAAATGATCTTAACGATCAGCATCCTCGCTGCCCTCTCCGCCTGTCGCATTGCCAGCTCCGTTCACGATCCCCACCGTCAGCCGAACCGTCCCGGCCCAAGCCCACCCCAATAGGTGAAAAGGTAGTAGAGCGCCCAGATGAAAAGCACCGCGTAGACGACCAACAGCCAAACCGGGATGTGCCCGACCCTTGCCTTGATGTAGCCACCCGCGTACTCCTCCATCTCGTGGGCCGAGCTGTCACTCGCTGGCTTGCTCAGTGTGCTCTCGGGCTGCGTCATTTTCCACCTCCGTGCAATAGAATCTGATTGCCGCGTCATCTGCACCACTCAGGGCGCCAGAGAGGACGCCCCACACGAAGGCGCACAGCGCACCGATGCTCATCAGCAGGGCGATCGCGTAGGGTCCCATGATCTCGAAATCCGTCATGACTCACTCTTCTTTGTTCTGGGGGCCGGCGGCCAGCGTCGCGTCGGATGCCGCGGCGCGATGCATCGTGCCCCCACCCGGAACATAGGCGTTGTCCGGGGTGCCAGCCTCCAGCTTGGGATCGTTGAGCGCCGCCCGGTCCGCTGCGGAGATCGGCAGCGGCTCTCTGGTGAGCGGGTCCTTGAAAGAGGACAGCGAGACGACGTAGTAGGCGAGAGCCCAGCGATCCTGCTCCGGCAACGAATCCCTATAGGAGGGCATGGGCGTGCTGCTGAGCCCAGTGCTCATGGTGCGGAAGATGTCCCCTACCGCCGGACCTGACTTGAACTGGCCGCTGGTAAGATCCGCGGGCGGGCTCGGGAATCCGAAATCGTCCTTCAGCCCAGGAGCCTTCTGGCCGTCGCCCTTGCCGGTGTTGCCATGGCACTCCCAGCACTTGGCACTCTGCCAGACCTCCTTGCCGTGAGCGACAATCTGCTGAGACGGTGGCGGCGGCTGTCCGATGTACAGAGGGGCGCCAGGCGGCTCCTCGGTGAAATAAGCATAAGGCTTCGCGGGCTCGGAGCGGTCAACTGCCAGCTCATACTTGATGTACTGGATGACGGCGAGACGATCCGTCAGGGGCAACTCATACCAGGCCGGCATCGCTGTGCCGCGCACCCCACGGGTGATCGTTCGCAGCAGGTCGCCATCGGTCGGGACTGGCTTTTGGGTCAACCTGAACTTGAACACACCCAAGGTGAAGTTTCGCGGGCGCTGATTGAAGAGGAAGGTCGCGGCCGGCCCGTTGCCATCCCCTTTGGCCCCGTGGCAGCCGATGCACCGCCGCTCGTAGACCTCCTTGCCGTAGGCGATCCATTCGTTCGAGCGCGGTAGGGTGGCCTCAGTAACTTCGAGCTGCTGCGGCTCGAACATGTCGCGCCACTTGCCACGGTTCATACCGAGCTTCTGGACATATGCAATGAGGGCCTCAAGCTCTTCCGTCTCAGCGGCAATCTTGACCGTGTCGCCCCTGTACTCCTTATTTGGCGTCCACACGATCGGAGACTTGCCGCGCGCTTGCATCGGAACAAACAACAGCCCGTCCGTGTTCGGCGTGAGCTTGATCTGCTCCTTGCTTGTGAAGTCGAATAGCCTTGCGGTATCCGACGTTTTATCGAGTGTGCGATTACCGGCCCCGTCATCGACAATCTTCACTGGCTCCGCAGGCGTGTCGAACAGTCCCCGATAGGGCGACATGATCGAATCCGGGGAGAGCTGCCGCGGATTCCAGAAATGGGCGAGATGCCACTCGTCGCTGTATTTGAGCCCGACCCTCGTCAAATCCGGTCCGATGCGCCGGGTGCCGAAGAGGTGCGGCACGTCGTAGGCGTATTCACCGGCCTCGCTTACCGGGCCCCAGCGGCGCGTCTCGCCGGTCACCGGACGCACGTACTGGGAATGGCAATACCAGCAACCCTCGAGAAGATACACGCGGCGGCCGAGCTCTTGCCGAGGCGTATAATCTGTGGCCTCAGTCAACATCCATTTGAGCTGGCCCAAATCGGTGCGGACGACCGCGGTCACCCGGTTGGTGCGCGCTGACGGTTCGACGAAGGGTAGAATGCCTTGAGTGGCGACGGCGAGGAAGAAGAAGAAGACGCCAGCCACCAGGGCGACAAAACGCGCGTTCATTCGCCCGGCCCTCCAGCGGGAACCGGGGCCACCCCGGGTCTCGGAAGCGGTTCCCTCGCCTCACCCGGCCGGGCGAGCGCGGTCATCATCAAATTGATGACAAGCAGGGACATCCCGGTGTCCATGCTGACGCCCGAGAGAGTCCGCACCAGCCAATAACCCTTCATCCGCACCACAGTGTCGACCCACTCGGTACCATTCATCCACTCGAAGCCTTGCTGGAGACCGGCGGCCGTCAGCACCAGGCCCATGGTGGAAATGCCGACGGTGATCAGCCAGAATGACCAGTTACCGAGCGTGAACGACCACAGCTCGCGTGCCCATAGCCGCGGCCAAACATAAATCAGACCACCCATTGCCCAGACGACGAATGTCCCGAACACCGTGAGGTGCGAATGCGAGATGACGAAGTCCGAGAAATGGGTCGGCTGCTGGATGGAGCGCAGCGCCTCGACCGAGCCTTGGAAACAGCCCAGCAGGTACATGATCGAGCCCATGATCAGAAACTTCGCCGGAAGATTGCTTCCGAAGCGGTCCCACCGGCCCATCACGGTGCCGAAGAAGTTCACCAGCACGGTCCACACTGGAATGATGAGCAACATGGAGGTGACGATCGCAAGCGTCTGGGACCAGTCGGCAATTGGGCTATAGAGATAATGATGGATGCCGACGAAGGGGTAGAACAGGGCAAGGGACCAGAAGCCGACCAGCGAGAGCTTATGTGCGTAGAGCGGATTGCGCACGCTGACCGGGAGGAAATAGTAGATGAGCACGTAACCGGCCGGCGTGATCCACAGGCCGACGATGTAGTGGATGTAGAGACCGTGGAAGGCCGCGCTGTTGATGCCTGAAATCGTGTAAGGCAGGATCACGCTGCCCAGAACGAGGTTCATCGTCGTCCATATGAAGGCGGCGATAAGGTACCAGAGCGCAACGTAGAGCGCTGGCTCGAGGCGCTGCGCGATGGTCGCAATGAATTGTGCTGTCGCCGCCGCTATTACGATAAAGAGAGGAATTTCGGCAAACAGCGGGAGCTCGCCGGCTTCGAGCCCGTGATTGTAGCCGAAAGGCAGCGAGATGAGCCCGGCCAAGAGGGCGAGGCTCCACACCCACGCCAGCGCTACGCCCCATTCTCCGCGGACCACCCGGACCCCGCACAAGCGCGGCACCAGATAATAGCATTCGCCGATGAACAGGGTCGAAAAAGCGCCGAAGATGACGCCGTTGACGTGGACCGGTCGGAGGCGGCCGAACGTCAGCCCTAGATTATTAGTGCCGAGGTAATCGGGATAATTGAAGAGGCCGGACAGCGCTACGCCGACCGAGGGGGTGACTATGAGCCAGAACATCCCCCAATAAAGCCACGTCAGCACGACCCGCCGATCGACCAGCTCATCCAGGTCGATGCCGGTAAACCTGCCATGCAACGTTTCTGCCGTGTCTGCCATGGCACGCCCTCTCCGCCGTCGACGCGGCCTCCGGCAGTACTGCTGAAATCGATGGGACCTCTACTCCATCGAGGACCATCGCACGGGCGTGCCTCGAGCCGCCCCTCGGCGAAAGCTGGTACTGGGACCTGCCGCTCCGTGTCGCACAGGAACAGAACTAATACTTGCCCGGGACCAACACCGAGCCGGTGTTCGACCAGTAGATGTACGCTTCCAGGGCCTTCATCGCGTCTGAATCAGAATCGATCTTCTCGCCCTGGTTGGGTTTCTCGATACACCAGTTGATCATGTCGCGAAGCGTCGCGAATTTGTTCATGCTCACCTGATACTTTGGGAACGCGTGCGGATGCGTGTCGGAGGCAAAGGGATGGCACATCGCGCAGGCCATTCCCGTGGTGGAGAGTATCGCGTTCATCTGTTTCGCGGTCGCGGCATCGCCGTGGAACAAGAGGTCGCCCTTTTTGACCTGCTCCATGAAGGCTTCCTCGTAAGCTTGCAACTGTTGGGGTGTTACCGGGTCCTTATTCGCATTGGCAGGGCCGACGAGAACCGCAATCGCGGCCAGCAGGCCAACGAGCGAAGCGATGCAAAGAGCGAACAGGAATGTCGTTCTGGTTGTCATAGCCGTCCTCCCTAGTACGGCCCGATCTGGTCGGCGATCCGCGGCCGCAGGATCTCAGGCTGACTCAGCGAGGAGTCCGGCGCCGACTGAACGAAGACCTGCTTACGGCCCCACATGATGTACTCGTTCTCGATCCGATCATTGTTCATGCTGATCTCGCTCCGGCCGACGCCGTCGTAGAAATCGCCGGGGTCGGCGCGGATCATCGGCTTGGTGAGCTTGGGCACTCCCTCCGGGGCATAGGGCCAAGGCCAGGAGGTCGCCAACATGCCGATCGAGCGCATGGTCCCGATCTCGTTATAGAGCACTTGATGGACGTGACCATGGATGTTGGTGACCTTGGTATAAGGCTTCAGCACGTCATTGACTTCGCGCCAGTCACGCACCCAGAAGTTCCAAGGCGGGTAGTACTCGTAGAGCGGATTATGGCTGAAGATAACGACCGGCCTGGATTTATCCCAATCGGCGAGGATCTTCTGCAGCCAGTCGAGTTGGTCGCGGCCCACGCCGGCCCACGGGCCGGCGACGCTGCCGTCGAGGGTCGCCATGTGGCCCATGCGCTCCTCGGGACTCATCTTCCTCACCGTCCAGTAGTCCGGGCCGCGACTGACCGTGTCGAGCCCGACAAAGCGCACACCCTTGTGATCGAACGTCCAGTTGGGCTGGCCGAAGAGCTCCCCCCACTTCTTTCCCATGTCCAAATACCAGTCGTGCTCGCCCGGGATGAAGACCTTCCGAATCTTTATCTCTTTGAGGAGCTCATTGCCGAGCACGAGCTCCTCGATTTTGCCGAGCTGGGCCAAGTCGCCGCCGAAGATCATGAAGTCGGCAGGCGGGCTCATGGCCTGAACCTCGCTTGCTGCGCGCACCACCTTCTCGACGAAGCGCGTGTTGAGAGACCTCGGATAGAGATGGGTGTCGGAAACCCAGGCAAACTTGAAGGGCTGCTCGGCAGCGTGGGCGACGTCGATGGTGTTGAGCAGCGGCCACCAGGCGAAAGTCTGAGCGACTGTAGCCGCGCCGGTCAAACAGGATTTGTGGACGAAGGTGCGCCGAGTAATCCGGAGCGAGGGGTCGGGACGAACCCCGGGCCGTTGGAGCACCGCGACCATCTCACGTCGTTCACGATCAAGCTCAGACATGTGGCATCTCCTCTCGACGGATCGCTTGCTTTTTATGGATCTCTCTGGACCGCTTTGTAGGACCTCGCAGATCTGTCGGACGTTGCATAAGAATGCGACCTGCCGGCTTGGCCAAGTCGCCTATTGCTTCTTCAATTCGATGGTCAGATTCGTGGGCTTGCCTGCGGTAACAGTTACGGGTTGCTGAATGGGGCCGGTAAAGGATTGGATCGCTACCAAACTGTAGTTCCCAGGCGGCACGTCGGTGATGCTGAACTTGCCATCGGCGCCGGTGATCGCGTAGTAGGGGTTGTCGACGACATAAATCCAACCTTCCATCCAGCCGTGCGCGTCGCAGTCGATACGCACAGTGCCTGCTCGCGTCAGTTCCGTGGGAATTCGCTGCCCCTGGTTCGGCAACGCCATGTTGAAGGCGGTGCGCTTCCCGTAATAGCCGTGGGTGTTGTGCAGTATCGGGTCGTCGTTGACGACATCCAGGGGACCCGCGCGGATCACCTGAACCTCAGGCTCGAAACGGCATTTGCGATTGTCGAGTTCGGGCGTCTTACCAGCTGCCGGCCATGCTTTTCCCTTGGCCACGTCGACCAAGTATACGACCGCGTTCTTGACGCCCTTGTCGGGCCCAACCTCGATCAGCGGCTCCTCGCGGATGCTGCCGCACACCTCGACATCCTTGTTCGGGATGATCTTCCGCGTCTGCACCGCGTCGTTAAAGACGACCTTGCCGTCGATCGTTCCGCCGCCCGTGACCGGGCCCGCTTCGTAGGCTTGTGCGGGTACGCCAATCATCCCTGCGAGGACAATCGCAACAAGCCCTGTAGTCAACGTGAGGAGTTTCTTCATGGTCACCCCCTCGTGCGAACTTCCGCAGGGGAACCCACTATTTGGATATTTAACCACAAATGGGTGTTACGGGAAATGAAAAAATGGGCTGGTACCGCGGTGCGCTGCAAGGTGGGCCGCTCCGGCGGTGGAAGCCGCCAGTTCGTATTGCACACCGCTGGCCGGATAGTGGAACGTCGGATTGGCCAGGGATCGTGAGAGTGGGCCGAGACAATGCCAGACCGTGATGCCAAGCTTGACACGGCCACCGGCCACAAGCTTGGGATCTCAAAGCGTTCTGGTGGCATTCCGGAGGTGCGCTATGGAAGTGCGCTATAAAGGCCATATGAATCACCGGCATGGACTCATTCGCCAATCGGTTCTTGGTCTGCAGACCCTCTCCAATATCGTCTTCGCCATGGCCCTGATTATGAGCCAGCCGTCGTGGGCAGCCACGTCGCCCGTAACAATCGGCGGCCCATTCACGCTCATAGCACCCGACGGCACGACGGTGACCGACCAGACATTTCGCGGCAAATGGCTGCTGGTTTATTTCGGGTACACTTTCTGCCCCAACACCTGCCCGATGACGCTGAACGAAATCGCCACTGCACTTGAGAAGCTCGATGCCGACGCCGCCAAGATGCAACCGCTCTTCATCACGGGCGACCCG
>Ga0193699_10001141_pt1 | contig 10680 bp, 7 predicted proteins | sample L3c2metaG_FD_160095 | JGI IMG/M metagenome (GOLD analysis project Ga0193699, IMG submission 160095) | Soil microbial communities from a riparian zone of the East river system, Colorado, United States - L3c2 | ecosystem: Environmental > Terrestrial > Soil > Riparian zone | place: USA: East River... | reverse complement strand
CTTCAGCCATCACGCTCCGATCTGGTGGGGCAACAGGCTCTTAATGCTGATAGAGGCTGCGGGGTTCGCCATCCTCGTCCTCACGTATTTCTACATCTGGCGGAGCTCCGATAACTGGCCGCCAACCGGAGTTCTCGTACCGGATATCGGGATTGGCATGCTCAATCTCGCGATCCTGGTCGTCAGCATCCTTCCGATGTGGCATGCGGCACGGCTCGCTTTGCGAAACGACCGCCCGCGAGTCCTCGGCTATTGGCTCTTCGTCTGTGTCCTGTTCGGATTGGCGGCGGCGATTGTCCGCCTGATGGAGTTCAAGGGGGTTCACGCGCGCTGGAACTCCAATCCCTACGGCGCGATCGTGTGGTCGATTCTCGCGGTGCACTTCGCCCACATCCTCGCCGCCACACTGGAGACCTTGACCCTTGCGATCCTGATGCTGAGGGGTCCGGTAGAGAAAAAGCACTACGGCGACATCACCGTCAATGCGGTCTACTGGTATTTCGTCGCGCTCTCGTGGGTCGGGCTGTGGACGGTGCTATACCTCGCGCCGCGAGTGATATGACGGACTAACTTCGGGGCTTTGCCGTCGCGAGCAGCGTGACGCCGATATAGACGGAGCGTTGAGAGCCCGGCTCGTAGAATTTTCCGCCGGCGGCGTTGACGCTCACCGAGGAGACGTAGCGCGTATTGAAAAGATTCTGCGCGCCCAGGGTGAGCTCCGCACCCGAGAGTCCGAGTGAGCCCCCCACCATTATCCTCGCATTGAAGATCGCGTAGCCAGGAGAGCTCTCCGAGTTCGCGTCGTTGACGGCCATCTTGTCGGCAATCGTCGTCTCAGTCACGAACGTCGCAACCCCTGTGCGGACGGTCGCGCTGGCCTGAAGAGTCTGGCGCGGTATGCCGGGAATGCGATTGCCGGCGTAATGCGCGGTATCGACGGTGAAATCGATGAAGCGATAGTTGGCGTACGTGTACGCCCCTCCGAGCTCTAGGGCGCGAATCGCAACGCCAAGACCCAGCTCGGCGCCGCGGCGCGAGGTACGACCGGCGTTGCGGAAATAGCGCCGTCCTCCACTCGCCGGAATGTCGAACGGAATCAGCTCGTCGTGCACGCCGGTCGCGAAGAGAGAGGCATTGTACTGGAGACCGAGTCCGCCCACTCCCTTTGCGCCCACCTCGTAGGTGATCGACTTCTGCGGCTTGAGATCGCGGTTGATTCCCGCCGCGCCGCTGGGCTGATTTCCCAGCTCGGTTGCCGTTGGCGTCTCGAACGCCGATGAAACATTGGCGTAGGCACTGTGCGTGGCGGCGAGCCGCGCGAGAATGCCCACCATCGGACTCACCGCACCGAGCGAGCGGCGGCCGGAGTCGTCCGGATTGTTGGCGTTGATCAGGCGGTCCTTCACGCGGAAGCGGACGGCGTCAGCGCGGGCGGAGGCGGTAAGGACGTACCGCTCGCCGAGTTGCAGCTCGTCACGCAGGTACGAGCCCACAGAGGACACGATCTCCCGCTGGTCGAGCGTCAGCGTTCCGCGTTCTGCCGCGGGGTCCGGACATGTGGCAGTTGGAACCGTCGGGGGCGGGACGTTGTTGCAGTTGGTGAAATTCGCTCGGAGATCATTTTGGAGCTGAAGCTCGGTTCCGATGGTCAGTCTTTGATCGACGCCGATCAACGAGAAGGGGACAGTCGCTCGCACGCTCGCGCCTGACGTGACGCGCCCGACGTCGACGATCGCGAACGTCAATGGATTGTCCAGCGATCTGGTGCCCGTGTACGCCGATGCCTCGATCTCCCCGCGCGCGCCTGCGCCGCGAGCAGTCGCCCCGAACTGGGACTGCGTGACCGCCTTTCGTGCACGCTTCCTGATGGAGAGCGGGTCAGCCAGTCGCGGATCGACGTCAAACTGTGCGCGCGTCAGCGCTCCGGGGTTTTCCGCAACGGGAGTGTTCACTCCCATCCAATCGAGCGCATATGATCCGCCGCCGGCATCCACTGAGAGCCGCGCGAACCCATTGGTGGTCCGCTGGCGCGAGTATTCGCGATACCCATCGCCCTCGGTACGCGCCACGTTGGCCTGGTATCCCAGGCTTCGCCCACCGCCGCCGGCTTTGGCGACGAGCTTTTGCGAGCCGAATCCACCGTTCCAGACCCGCACGGCGCCCGACACGGGCACCGCCGGCGGCTCGCTGGTCCTCAGGTCAACAACGCCCCCGCCGGCGTTCCCGTAGAGAGACGATGCGCTGCCCCGCATGACCTCGACGCGCCCGACCGATTCGAGGTCGAGATAATCAACTGGTGTCTGACCGTCGGGAAGCGTGAGCGGGATTCCATCTCGTAAGACTCTTATTCCGCGGACGCCGAACGCGGACCGCGCCCCGAATCCCCGAATGGATATGCGCGGGTCCTGCGACGGATTGGTGCGATTTGAAACCGTGAGTCCCGGGATCAGCGAGAGTGTTTCGTCGAGTGAGAGATGGCGCTGTCCCGGTCGCAACGAGTCGGGTGTCTGCACCGTGACCGCAAACGGGAGATCGAGCGGAGATCGGTGCGCGCCCCGTGCGACTTCTACCACCACCGGCTCCAGTCGCGCAACGGTCGTGTCTTGTCCATGAGCAACGCCTGGGAACGACACGAGAAAGCCGGCGCCGATAGCCGCGCGACTGAGACGCTTCGCGTTCATCACTATATATAGGGAGCCGCGCGCGCTCTGGAAATACGGGAGCGCGGGAAGCCTCAGCCAGCGTCGAGCACTTTCCTCACGGTTTGCAGCAGCCCGTCGGAAGTGAACGGCTTCTGCAGAAAACTCTTCGACGGCTCGATGAATCCGCGGCGAATGATGTCGTCGTCGGTATAGCCAGACATGTAGAGCGACTTGATCCCCGGACGAATGCCGGTAAGCCGCTCGACCAGGCCCCTGCCGTTCATTCCCGGCATCACTACGTCGGTCAGTACGAGGTCGATGTGGCCCAGCTCTTTGCTGGCGATGTCCATCGCTTCGCGTCCGTGCTGGGCCGCAATGACGCGATAGCCCTGCTTCTCGAGGATCCGCGAGGTGAGTCCTCGCACGGCAGCCTCATCTTCCACGAGCAGAATCGTCTCAGACCCACGCTCGACCTCTTGCGAGGCCGCGCGATTGTCCGTCGTGGCGAAGGCCGCAACGGCGCTGACTTCGGGGAAATAGAGCTTGAGCGTCGTACCGTGGCCCGGCTCGCTATAGATCCAGACATAGCCCCCCGACTGCTTCACGATTCCGTAGACCGTCGCGAGACCCAGGCCGGTGCCCTTTCCAGCTTCCTTGGTCGTGAAGAAGGGGTCGAATGCGTGCTCCCTCGTGTCCTGGGTCATTCCGACGCCGGTGTCCCCAACTGCGAGCATCACGTACCGGCCCGGCACGACTGGAGCGTGCTCGCTGCTGTAGTTCTCGTCGAGGTCGATGTTCCGCGTTTCGATCGTGATGCGCCCGCCCTGCGGCATCGCATCACGCGCGTTGACGACGAGATTCATCAGAACCTGATCGAGCTGCCCAGGGTCGGCCACGACGTAGCCACGCGCGGCGCAGCTCGAAGCGATGGTGATGTCCTCTCCAATGAGGCGGCGTAGCATCGGCTCGACGTTTCCGACCACGGCGTTCATGTCGAGCACCCGTGGCTGGAGAATTTGCTTGCGGCTGAACGCCAGCAGCTGGCGCGTGAGCGTGGACGCGCGCTCGGCCGCGCTCCTTATCTGCTTGACGTCGTCACTGCGTGGATCAGTCGGGTCGAAGCCCTCCAGTATGATCTCCGTATTCAAGCGAATGACCGTGAGGAGATTGTTGAAGTCGTGTGCGATGCCGCCGGCGAGTCTTCCTACGGCGTCCATCTTCTGGGACTGACGGAACTGCTCTTCCAGATTTCTTCGCTCCGTGAGGTCGATAGAGACCTGGACGAAGCCGAGCACCCTTCCGCTTTCGTCGCGCACGGGAGAAGTGGTGAGAAGGGCGGGGAATGCCTTGCCCGATTTTCCCTGCACGAGGAACTCTCCCGTCCACGCTTCGCCAGCGGCGCCGCGCTCGAGAATTCGCGCTCCGTGCTCACGCAGGAAAGGCGACGGAGTGAGATCATCGATCGTCTGCCCAACGGCTTCCTCAGCCGCCCACCCGTAAAGATTTTCCGCGAATTTATTCCAGAAGATCACGAGTCCTTCCGGATCCGTTGCGACGACCGCCTGCTGCACGGCGTTGAGGAGCTGCGCCTGGAATCTGATCGCCGCCTCGGACCGTGAGCGCTCCGTGACGTCCGTCATCGCTCCGATAATCCGCGTCGCGGCGCCCGCGCTGTCGCGCGCGATGTAGCCGCGGTCGCTCACGTTCGCGTAGGTTTCGTCCGCGCGGCGGTAGCGGTATTGATCGCTCCAGCTCGTGCCACCGTGGTCCAGAACTCCATAAATCCCGGCGATCACTCGTTCGCGATCGTCGGGATGGATATGATCGAACCACCATTGGATCTCGGGATAGATCTCGTTCTGTTTGTGGCCGAACACAGTCTCGACGGAATCGTTCCAGACCAATGCGTTGGTCGTGATGTCCCAGTCCCAGATGACGTCGGTAATCGCGCGCGCGACGAAGCGGAATCGCTCGTTGGTGGCCCGTACGGCGCGCTCGGCTTGGCGCTGGTCAGTCAGATCGACGACGACCGCGACGGCCGCCACGACCTCGCCAGTCTCGTCGATGACCGGTGCGGAGCTCATGCGAATGACGCCCTCTGTGCCGTCACCGCGCTGAATCCTTATTTCTTCGCCGCGAACCTTCTCCTGAGTAGTGATCGAGCGCGCCAAGGGCCACTCGAGCGCTGTGTAGCGTGCGCCGTTTTCGTGGAAGCCAATCATCTCGTGGTAGCTTTTAAGATCTGGCGCCGCTTTGAACGACGTCCGAAAAATCGCGGTCATTTGAGCGTTGACCGACACGAGACGGCCTGATGGAACAGCCGCTACCATCACACCCACAGGCATCTGCTGCTGCACTGCGTGAGCAAGGGTACGCTCGGCGACGAGCCGCAGGTGTGCGTCGTGGGCGGCGCGCTCAGCCGTCCGACGGTGTATCTCCGACATCACGCCCGAGGCGAGCGCGGTCAGGATGATAATGTCCTTGTCGGTCCAGACGTGCGGCGCGTCGTCGATGGCGCAGAGCGCCCCCAGGACGTGGCCGTCGTCGGTGGTGAGCGGAACCCCGGCGTATGCGCGCACACGCCTGCCAACCGGCGACAGCTCCGCCTCCGTCAACGCATCAGGCACCACGAGCGGCTTGCCGCTGCATACGACATGCTGGCAAAACGAAGTCTCGAGCTCATTCCAGCCGGTAGTCGCGCCGTTGGCGCACGCAGCGCTCTTGAAGTACTGCCGCTTGGACTCGACCAACGTGATTATCACCGTTGGAACGCCGAGTATTTGCGCGGCGAGCCGAGTGAAACCGTCGAAGCGCTCTTCTTCAGCTGTTTCGAGTAGTCCCGTCTTGTGGAGTGCTGCCAGCCTCGCGGGGTTGGCTAGTGCTTGTGAGTTGGGCAATTACGGAGAACGGGAAGGAGAAATCGCACTCTATCAGACGACTGAAGCCCGCCCTCCGCTACGTAATTACCCCGTAAACAAGCCGCGCTAGCAGCAGGGCAAATACCTACTCCTCGTATTCATCTGACCCCTGTACCCAGAGAAACGACTGTATGTCGATCATGTCGCGGGGCCGGAGGTCCCCCAGGTCGCTACGAACGAGCCGCGCGAACTCCAGGAGATTCGAATACGTCTCCCAGTTTGGCCGGGATTGGTATCGGAAGTCGAAGCCGTATTGGCGGGCAGCCGCGCGCGTAACCATCGGCTTGAGGAAGAAATGCACGTCGGGGAGCGCGAGGAATCCGAACACCGTCAGCAATGGCCAGGTCAGCACGCGGGTCTGCCGCCGCGGGAGTCCCGCCACCACCTCGCACCAGCGTTCGAATTTGGCGCGGTCGTTGCCCATCCCATAAAGGAAGTCGTAGAGTCCCTCCGCGAACGCACGTGCGCCGCCGACGGGTCTGATAGCGTCGCGCAACGCCATCTTCTCGAACGAGAACAGCAGGTTGGTTCGGGATTCTATAGTCACCGCGCGGCGGGCAACCTCGGCGAAGTCGCCCTCGTTGATGAGATCGCGGTGGACTTCGCGGTCGAGGATCTCCTCCCAGCGCTCGTGGGCTTCCCACTTGTAGCCGCGCTCCCAATCAACGTACTTCGGGTCGTAAAAGCCCTTCGGAAAGAACCGCAGGAACTTCCGGCGGCACCTGATCGCGCCCTTTGCTGTCTTTGATGGTCTGACCGCCACAGCCATTTCTGCAATCTCCCGTGTCGAGCCGTTCGGGAGGGATTAAATGCGAAGATCAGACCAATCTGATGAGGAGCGCTCGCTCAGGCCGCAGCTGGACGCGCGGCGGCTGGTGTCCTGCGCGATGGGGAGAGGGGAACGGTCACAGTGAACACTGAGCCTGCTCCGACCTCGCTTTCCAGCACTATGTCGCCACCCATCCCACGCGCCAGACCTCGGCTGATTGCGAGCCCGAGGCCGGTCCCCTCGGTCGTGCGAGTCAGCCCGCGCTCGAGCTGCACGAACGGCTCAAACACCGCTTCCTGCTTGTCGCGGGGGATACCCGGTCCGGTATCCTCGACGTGAATCGACACCGACTTTTGGTTGACGGTCCACGAGACACTTATGCGCCCGCCATCGGGCGTGAACTTCACCGCGTTGGAGAGAAGGTTGATCAAGATCTGACGTAGCTTGTCCGGATCGGTGCGCGCGTAGACGTTGGCGGCGAGCGAATCACACTCGTACTCGAGGGATTTGGCCTGCGCGAGCGAGCTGACGACATCGTCGAGATCGGTGATGAGCGCACGCACCGGAACGTCGATGATCTCGAACTTGACCTCGGTCGCCTCGAGTCGCGTGAAATTCAGGATGTCGTTGATGATACCGAGCAGATGCAGCTGGCTCCGCTTGATGCGTGCGAGATCGGATTTCTGCGCGTCGTTGAGTGGACCGCGCAGCTCCATCTCCAGCATATCGATGTATCCACCGATCGAGTTGAGGGGAGTCCGAAGCTCGTGGCTCATGACGGCGAGGAACTCTGCCTTCGTCCTGTTGGCAGCGTCAGCGGCAGCCCACGCCTTCTTGGCTTCGCTGATGACGCTGCGGAGCTCCTCGTTGGTGAGAGCCAACTCGTGCGCGAGCTCGCGCGCTTCGTTTGTCTGGTCTTCGAGCTGCCGCGCCTGGGTCTTGAGAAGCTCGTTGCTTTCTTCAAGGGCTGCCATGCGCGCAGCGGCAACCTCACGCTGACGGGACCACCTCACAGCGCGAATTACCGCCTGAACCTTCGAGAAAGAAATTGGCATTTCGCGCCCGCAATCCGGGTTACTTTGAAGACGATTATTGTCTGGTCACAGACACTGCGTCCGCCGGGAACGCGTACTGGGTCACCGCTGGCGCGATCAACGCAGATTTGTGATATTTTGCGAGCCACGCCGACACGATGTCTGCCGGCTCCAGCCGCGTGTATCTTGAAAGCTGTTCAAAGACCCGGTAGCTCAGTTGGTAGAGCAACGGACTTTTAATCCGTAGGTCGTGGGTTCGAAACCCACCCGGGTCACTCATGCGCAAGGCGAGGAAGAACCGACCGCCCGATGTAGCGCGCGCTCTCAACGCGCTGCGAAGAATGGTGCGTGCCCTTCGCTCCGCAGCGGAAACCGTAGAGCGAGGGTTGAGAGTGAGCGCCGCACAGCTGTTCGTGCTGAGCGAGCTGTCGCAGGTCCCCGATCAGTCCGTCAAGGATCTGGCGGCGGTTACAATGACGACGCACAGCACCGTCTCGCAGGTCGTTGGCCAGCTGATCGCCAAAGGGCTCGTGACGCGCACTGCTGACACGTCGGATCGCCGCCGGTCCGTGCTTCGACTCACACGCAAGGGAACGGATCTCGTGAGACAAGCCCCGCGCGCGATTCAGGAGGACCTGATCGATGGCTTCGCCACGCTGCGTCAGTCGGAGCGCCGGGGTTTGACGATCGGACTCGAGAAGTGGCTTACGGCGTCCGGCCTTGGCGCGGTTCGCTCGACAATGCTCTTCGAGAGGCCGCTGCTCAGCAAGCGACCAACTCGCGGTAGTAAACGAAAATGAAAAAGGGCCGTGGAGACACGGCCCTTCTTCATTTCCAACCGCTGTCACCTGATTAGGTGCAGGTGACCACACCGTACTTAGACGCAGTTGATTACGCCGGCGTTCATGGTGCAGACCTTCGCGGACTGCGAATGCGTGGCGCTCGCGTCCCACGTCGGGGGCGGGCCTGGATTGTCCGTGACCGTCACGGTGACGTTCTGCGACGGGCTGAAGCCCTGAAGAGGAGCCGCTGAAGTAGCGACACCACCAAAGTATGCACCACCGTTATCGGCAGCGTATTGCTCTTCGTAGGTCGCCATGTTGCGCAGGTCTGACTTCATCGCCGCGACGTACGCCTTGTCCTTCGTATTTGCGAACTTCGGGATCGCGATCGCGGCAAGAATGCCGATGATGACGACCACGATTAGAAGCTCGATTAGTGTAAAGCCCTTGTGATTGCGTGACATCCTGTTGTTCCTCCACGGGGTGATTACTGGGTGCCGCAACGTCTGCTTAGTTGACGAATACCCATTTGTCGCGCAACGCAAAGTGCGTCGGTACCGACGCATGTTTCCGGCTTGCGTTCGGGAGAAACCCCTAAGCGGAGCCTTCGGGTGGTTTCGGTGGCGCTGGTTCGCCGGGTGCCGGTGAGGCCCCGTTGATCGGCGGAAGCGGTGAGCGCTGAATACCACCCTCGGCTTTGCGCATCATTCTCACGAAGGCGGTAGCGGCTTCGGGCTCGAACTCCGTTCCGGCGCGCTCTTCGACATAGGTGAGCACTCGCTCCGCCTCCCACGCATCGCGGTAAGGACGCTTCGTGCGCAAAGCATCGTACACGTCGCAGACGTGCACGAGCTTGCTCGCCTTGTGGCAATCCCGACGGTAGTGACACGTCGGGTACCCATGCCCGTTGATCATGATGTGGTGCTCGTGGGCCACGGCCGCTGCAAGATCGAGGCGTCGTCCGCTCTCGATTATCAGCTTGGCGCCGGCAACCGGGTGTCCCTGCATGATCGCGCGCTCTTCATCTGACAGCTTGCCGGGCTTGTTGAGGATTTCCTCGGGAATGCTGACCTTGCCTAGGTCGTGCAGAAGGCCCGCGATGCCGAACGTGCGGACGTCCTGTTGCGCCAGTCCAAGCGATTCAGCCAGCGCCATCGTCAGCACCGACACGTTGAGAGAATGCGTCGTCGTGTACTCATCGAACTCTCTGAGCTGCAGCAGCGGAAGAATCATTTCCTGCTCGCCGTGCATCGCCATCGACAACGAGCGCACGACGGCTTCGGCTTCCGCGAGCGGTAGCTTCCCCCGATCCTGCACTTCTCTGTGCATCGACTGGATGGATGCGGCCTCCTCGCCGAGAGAGTACGAGATCGTCGCGACCTTTACTTCTGCCGCAATGGTCTCCTGGAGCGCGCGCGTGTCGCCGCGGATCCCGAGCGTGCCGACCTTGATGCCGGTCGCACGAGCCGGCCTCGCTTCCGCCGAATCGATGAAGGACAGTGTGATGCGAGCCATCATTTCTTCGAGGAACTCTTCGTACGCTTCGCGCGTGACATTCTGGTCCAGCTCCATCCGCTGGACTCCTGCCTGCGCCAGGCGCGTGCCCCATTCCCAGTCGCCCAGATCTCTCAGCGCCGTTTCCTGGTAGATGGTCTCCTCACCCAGAAACGAGAACCGCGGGAGCGGGTCGTGCTGCTGCAGGTCGCGAAGGCAGCGATACGAGCGGTCAACGGCGCGCTCACGCGCGGGATGGCCATCGTCGTAGAGAGCCATCGTCGACACTGCCTGCCCAAACGACACGAGGAATCGAACCGGATCACTCATTCCTTGCTCGCCTTGGGGCTGGAGGCGGAGCGCGTGCGCGCGATCTTAGCTCTGACTTCGGCATCTTTGCTTTGCTCAGCGAGCTTCAATACGACATCCGCCGTGGGATCGTCCGCCCATCCCGTTGCGATCATGCTCAGCGCGGCAAGCATCTCCGGAGTGGACGCGCGCAGCTTGGGCCGGCGAGGCCAACGAGCTTCAGTGACCACAAGCTCCAGAAACCAGGCGAGCGTCTCCGGTGTTCGCTGCTGCGCGATGATTCGGATGCCCATCGTGCGAAGCTGCGAATCCAGCTCGCCGTGATCGATCCGGTGCTTTATCAGGTCGATCCCGGGAGGCGGACACTTTTCTTGCGCGGCCGTGAGCCCGGCGAAAACGACTCTGTCGTCGTCATCTTCGAGCGCGCGCATGACGGCCTCGCCGCGCGCGGCCGGTTCGCGGAGCAACATTCTCACCGCCTCGCGACGGACCAGAGGGTCGGCATTGCCGAGGTAGGCGTGAGGAGAAAAGCCCGCTGGAAGCGCTGTCAGGCGTCCAAGAAGTACCAGCAGCTCCCGCTGCACCGCTGGGGTCGTGTCTGTAACCATCTCGGCGATCGAGGGCCCCGCTTCATCGCCGAAAGACTGCAGCAGCTCGTAGAGCTGCGCGCGCGCCTTCGCATCCTCGAAGACGAGCGCCGCTGACAGAAGCGTAGGAGCCGCCGAAACTCCA
>Ga0193699_10001140_pt1 | contig 10681 bp, 8 predicted proteins | sample L3c2metaG_FD_160095 | JGI IMG/M metagenome (GOLD analysis project Ga0193699, IMG submission 160095) | Soil microbial communities from a riparian zone of the East river system, Colorado, United States - L3c2 | ecosystem: Environmental > Terrestrial > Soil > Riparian zone | place: USA: East River... | reverse complement strand
GGGGCTGACGTTGTTCCGCGCCAGCAGACTGATCGCCGGCTCGATTACCCGGAGCGCTCCTTTTTTCAGATAGTCGGTGGGAGTTGGCATTCAGCAGTGGCGGGCGGTGAACAGGCGCTTGCCGACGCGCCGTTCTACCGGCAGTCGGAGCAGAAAAAAGAGGCCGGCGTGTGACACACGACGGCCTCGTAAAATTAAGTCCTTCAACGATCTATTTCCACCCGCGAGCCAACTGCCGAGACACATGTCTCATCAAGGCAGGCGCCAATCGTAACCGCTATTGAGGGTGACGTTGTTCTTGGTGTACGTGCGGGTTCCATCGACCGTGCTGGCCCGCAGATTCACTGTGGCACCAGCCGGAACGCCCGCTACCGGAAGATTGTCCACGGTATTCGCCGAAACCTGCTTGATGAAGATGTCGTTCCCGCCGCTGACGACATATACGTTCACGGCCTGACTCAGATTGTTCGTAAGGTGAATCGAAACGTCAGTTGCCGGCTCAGGACCGGTGCGTACTTCGACCTGGCGACCGCCGCATGCCGCGAGGGCCATCATCGACAGCGAGAGCATCAGAACACGCATGCAGGGCCTCCGAAAATGTTTGGTTTGGAGATTCCGACAGTGTGCAAGACGTATGCTTCTCCAAAGAAAACTGCCTGTACCCCGAACGCCACAGAGACCCGTCCCGGCGTCGTGCACTAGATAACTGACAGCTATGCTACTTGCGCCTCTCGCCTATTCAGTTGCAGATCGTTGAATCGGCGAAGATGCACCAGCCCTACCTGTAAATAAGGTATTGTCGGGTGGCATCCCTAAAAGCGTATGCCGCCTTGTACTCCCTGTCGATGAGCACGTCGGGGTCGTCGCCGCGCAGAAGCGCCTGTCTCACCGCCGGCGAGCCGAAGCGCAGATCGAAACCGCGATTCTCGATCGTGAGCTTGTTTCCCGCCGTCTTGTTGATCGCCCACAGCAGACTCGCCCCCACCCGCGCGGACTGCAGCGCACTCCGGTTGATGACGACGATCTTGATTCCGGGAATCGTCTGGCCGCCGTACTTCCCGTCACTTGGGTTCACCGGTGTAAAGCTCTCGTTGAAAAATCGAACGCCAGGAATTTCGCGGTCCTTCAGCAGCGCGACCGTGGCCGCGGCATTGAGCCACGGGGCACCGATACGCTGGAAGGCTTGTGGCGTTCCTCTCCCAACCGAAAGATTCGTTGACTCGAACGCCACTAACCCGGGATAAAGAATGGCGCTGTGCAGATCGGGCATGTTCGGTGACGGCTTCACCCACGGCAATCCCGTAAGATCGAACCAGACATCGCGCCGCCAGCCCTGCGCCGGCACAACGTGCAGATTCGCGTGGATCTTGAGCACGTCATTGAAGTAGAGCGCCAGCTCACCCATCGTCATCCCGTGCCGGAGCGGTATCGGCCACAGCGCATACGCCTGACCCGCTCGGGCCGGTGTCGGGTCCTCCGGATTCGCCAGTGCGCTGTCGAGAACCGGACCTTCGATGATGTAGCCGGTGATGGGATTCGGCCGGTCGAGCACGATGAACGGCTTGTGGAGCCTGGCAGCGGCGCGCATCGAGTACACCATTGCTCCGACGTACGTCCATGTCCGCGTGCCGATATCCTGAAGATCAAACACGAGCGCATCGAGTTTACCCAGCAGGCTGTCCGGCGGCGCCATCGTCTGCTGTCCGTACAGTGAAAACACTGGCAGCCCGCTCGTCTGATCGATCCCGCTCGCTATGTTCGTCCGATCCTCCGTGCCACGCAGTCCGTGCTCGGGCGAGAAGAGCTGGACAAGGCTGACGGCGGCATCACGCGCCTTTTTGTCTCTAAGGAGATCGATGTCGGACCTCCCCTTCTCATTTATTCCCGTCTGGTTCGTCAGCAGTCCGATCCGCTTTCCGCGAATCAGCTGGATGCTGTCGCCGAGCAGAATCGTAATGCCGGGCCTGACCTTGGCCTCGGCGAGCTCGGAAGTGGGGTCGATCTGCTTGCTGATGACAACACAGCCGGCGCAGAGAGGAAGTAGCGCTGCGAGCAGCCGATAGGTTCGCATCATTGATTGGTGTCCTGTAAGTTGGTCGCGTACGGTGGTAACAAATGATACTCTTTTGCGTCCTTTTACGTTAACCGACGCGAGCAAGTATAAGACACGCGAGCGTCCTGCCTACCCACCTCAATCCCGTTTTTATGGCGCTAACTGCGATCGACTGGGCGATTGTTGTCGCCTACTTCGCGCTCTCGATAGGTATCGGGCTCTACTTCACCAAACGTGGCGGAGAGAGTTTAAACGAGTACTTCCTGTCCGGCCGTCAGGTGACCTGGTGGCTCGCCGGCGCATCGATGGTCGCGACGACGTTCGCGGCTGATACCCCGCTGGTCGTCACAGGTCTCGTCTCCCAGCACGGGGTCGCTGGAAACTGGCTCTGGTGGAACATGCTGATGAGCGGGATGCTCACCGTGTTTTTCTTCGCCCGCCTGTGGCGACGCGCCCACGTCATGACCGACGTCGAGTTTGCGGAGATCCGCTACAGTGGGAAGCCCGCGGCAGTGCTGCGGGGATTCCGCGCTCTCTACCTCGCCATCCCGATCAACCTCATCATCCTTGGCTGGGTGACGAAGGCGATGATCAAAATCCTTACGATCTCGCTCGGACTCCGCGACGTCAGCATCCTCGGACGGATTGTCCCGGGAGAGGTCATCGCGGTCGGCATCTGTTTCATCATCACCGTTGCATACTCGGCTGGCGCCGGTATGTGGGCAGTCCTCTGGACCGATCTCGTACAATTCGTAATCAAGATGAGCGCGGTCATCGTGCTCGCCGTTTACTCCGTGCGTGCGGTCGGCGGAATGGACAAGCTCAAGGAAGGCCTGACGACCCATTTTGGAAGCGCCGACGCGGCGCTGTCAGTGCTTCCGGTGAAAATCACGCCCAACGGTATCGAGGCTTACGCCTGGATGCCTCTGCTGGCGCTGGCAGTGTTCCTCTCCGTGCAATGGTGGGCGGCGTGGTATCCGGGTGCTGAGCCAGGAGGCGGCGGCTACGTCGCGCAAAGAATCTTTTCCGCCAAGACGGAACGCGACGGCGTCCTCGCCACTCTCTTCTTCAACGTCGCCCACTACGCAATTCGGCCGTGGCCGTGGATCATCACCGGACTTTGCACCATTCTGCTTTATCCGGCCGGGATCGGTCCTACACACGACCACGAAGCCGCCTACGTTCAGGCGTTCGTCGACCTTCTTCCGACGCCGTGGCGCGGGTTCATGATGGCCGGCTTCGCGGCCGCGTACATGTCGACGGTCGGCACTCAGCTCAACTGGGGCGCCTCCTACCTGGTCAACGATTTCTACAAACGATTCCTCAACAGAACCGCTACCGAGAAGCACTACGTGGCGATTTCACGGTGGGCCACGGTCTTCCTGTTTCTCGCATCCGCCGTCGTCACCCACTATCTGGGAACGATCGAGGGCGCCTGGAAATTCCTGCTCGCACTGGGTTCAGGTACGGGACTCGTCCTGATCCTTCGCTGGTACTGGTGGCGGATCAATGCCTGGAGCGAGATCAGCGCAATGATCGCCTCGTTCGTCGTTTCCGTGACCGCGATCAACGTGATCAAGCCCCGCTACGCCCCCGGCGACCTCAAGGCTGACGCCGTCGTAATGCTCGTTACCGTAGCGGTGAGTACAGTCGTCTGGTTAGGGGTGACCTTCGCCACCAAACCAGAGCCGGACCGTGTCCTGGAGGCCTTCTACCGGCGTGTGCGGCCTGGCGGGCCCGGGTGGGCGACGGTGTCGACCAGGATCGGGTTCGGCCGGGAGAGTATCCCGGGAGGAGCGCTGGCGTGGACTAACTGGATCGCTGGAATCGTGGCAGTGTATTCATCACTGTTCGGAATCGGCAAGATCGTGCTGGGCAATCTGCTGCCAGGCCTGGTGATGCTCGCCATCGCCGTGATCGCCTTCAGCTGGATTGCGAGGTCGTTCCGGGAAGAGCCCGCTACACTACCCGGAATGGGCGTACCTGCCTGACGGAAACACTACCACGAACAGAACCGGTCGCGTAAATTTCATGCAGTATCGGAGGATAAATGTCTGTATCGTCACAACCTGAAATCGATCTCGCCGTCACGCCCAATGCTGGCGTTGAGGTCAAGAAGTTTATGGACGCCGAGGGCGTCACGGCCGAACAGGGTGGACTGCGCGTGAGCGTGCAGCCCGGCGGCTGCAGCGGCTTCAAGTACAGCCTGGTAATCGAAGATCGCGCCGCGGAAGACGACGTCGTCATCCCGCGCGAAGGCTTCAATGTCTTCGTCGATCCCTTCTCGGCTCAGTACCTGAGCGGCGTCACGATCGACTACGTGACTTCAATGCAAGGCTCGGGATTCACCTTCAAAAATCCCAATTCTACTGGTGGGTGTGGCTGCGGAAGCTCATTCTCTGCGTAGAGTCTCTGCTGGCCAGCAGTACAAATCGAGGGCGGTGAAATGAAGACCAATTTCACCGCCCTCGATTTTATTGTGCTGGCCGCGTACCTGATCGGCACAACTCTCCTCGGCGTCTGGCTCGGACGCAACCAGAAAGACTCTAAGGACTACTTCGTAGCCGGTCACGCGATTCCGTGGTGGGCGGTTCTCTTCTCGGTCGTGGCAACGGAAACGAGCGCGCTGACGTTCATCAGTATTCCCGGTCTCGCCTACACAACCAATCTCGGCTTCCTCCAGATCGCCGCGGGATACCTGCTCGGGCGCATCGTCGTCGCTTACACGTTGCTTCCCCGATACTACCAGGGTGATCTCGTCACCGCCTACGCGCTGCTCGAGAAGCGGTTCGGCGTCGGGACGCGCCGCTTCGCGTCGATCGTCTTCCTGGTCACACGCGCCTTTGCGGATTCGGTGCGTGTGTTCGCAACGGCTATACCGATCGCATTGATACTAGGCCCATCTGTGCCGCAGCAGTACGTGATGCCGGTCGCGATCCTCGTGCTTGGCGCGCTGACGCTCATTTACACTTATCACGGCGGCATGCGCGCGGTTGTGTGGACGGACGTGTTGCAGACAAGTGTCTACCTGCTCGGTGGATTCTCGGCAGTGTATCTGCTGGGCAAGGGAGTCAGCGGCGGATGGAGCGCGATTCTGAGTCAGGCTCACGACGCCGGAAAGTTGAAGGTGGTCGACGTCTATTTCGGCTTCGACAAACCGTACACGCTTTTCGCGGGATTGATCGGCGGAGCATTTCTTTCCATGGCGTCGCACGGCGCAGACCAGGTGATCGTCCAGCGTTTGCTCGCAGCGTCGAGCCTCAAGGAATCACGCAAAGCTCTCATTGGGAGCGGAATCGCCGTCTTCTTCCAGTTCTCTCTTTTTCTGATGATCGGCATCGGCCTGTACGCGTTTTATCAGGCGCGGACATTTGCCGTTCCTGACTCGATCTTTCCGACCTTCGTCGTCGATTCCATGCCGGCTGGGCTAAGAGGCCTGATCGTGGCGGCCGTGCTCGCGGCGACGATGAGCGCGCATTCCGGCGCGATGAACTCACTCGCCGCATCGACGACGCATGATATCTATCTGCCACTATCGGGGCGCAGGGCAGACGATCCCCGCACGCTCAAGATGGCGAAGATGTTCACGCTGTTCTGGGGTGCCGTTCTTCTCATCGCCGCGCTGCTCTACAAGCAGCAAGGCACGCCGGTTGTCGTAATCGCGCTCTCGATCGCGTCGTTCACCTACGGCGCGTTGCTCGGCGGCTTCTTCCTCGGCATGTTGTGGCGACGCGCGATCCAGCGAGATGCAATTCTTGGCATGGCGGTCGGGATCATCGCTATGAGCTTTGTCGTGTTCGCGAAGCCGATTATTTCGGCGTTCCCATCTTTGACCGACGCGCTGACTCCAATCTCGCGCATCGCGTTTCCCTGGTACGTTCTGATCGGAACCACGTTCACGGTGGGTGTCGGTATCCTCTCATCATTCACACACCCCGCGCCGACCGATGGAGATCGCTGGAATTGAGTGAAATCGTTGTTGGCGTAGATGGTGGTGGCTCGAAGACCCGCGTGATGGTCGGCACCGCGGAAGGAGAGGTTCTCGCTACGGCTGACGGGCCCAAGTCCGCGGTCGTACCTGGACAAGCCCGGCACTCAGCCGACGTCATCGCCGAGCTGGTGACACAAGCTCTCTCGGAGATCGCGCAGCCGGGTGCGGTGTTCCCCCGCGTTCTCTATTGTGGCGTCGCTGGAACGGGTCCTGACGTTGAGCGACGGGCGTTGCACGCCGCACTCGATGCAAAGGAATTAGCCGAAGAAGTCATCATCGATTCCGATGGCTTGATCGCGATGTACGATGCCTTCGACGATCGCGCGGGAATTCTACTGGTCGCCGGCACTGGCTCGATTGCCTACGGTCGCAGCCCAGCCGGGGAAATCGTTCGCTGTGGTGGATGGGGTCCGACGTTTGGCGACGAAGGAAGTGGTGGCTGGATTGGAAAGCGCGCGCTCAGCATCGTCGCTGCCTCGAGTGATGGCCGAGAGCCGCCCACAGCGCTTCTCTTTCCCATTCTCGCGGCGACTCAGTGCGAGGACGTTCAGGATCTCATTGCGTGGGCGGCCGGCGCGGATGCGCGTGCGTTTGCTTCCCTCGTTCCGGTTGTGTTTGCGGCCGCTGCGGCAGGCGATCCCCGCGCCAACGCCTTGCTTACTCTCGCCGCGGAGGAGCTCGTGCTCCACGTCCGCGCGCTGTCGCGTCAGCTATTTACGGATGAACGAGCAGCGGTCGCCGTAGCTCTCAGCGGTGGGCTAATGGATCGTGGCTCGCCGCTCAGGAAGCGGCTGGAGCACCGCCTGAAGTCCGCGGTGCCGGGGGCACAGATTCGATCGGAAGAAGTCCTTCCTGTGCGAGGAGCACTTCGGGCTGCGGCTCGGAGAATTCACCTTCCCACCTAGCCATCACGACTGTCGCGAGGCAGTTCCCGATCAGATTCGTGCTGGTGCGCGCCATGTCCATGATGGCGTCGACTCCCAGAATGATTGCGACACCCTCGAGCGGCAGGCCGAACGTCGCCAGCGTCCCCGAAAGAATTACGAGAGATGCTCGCGGAACGGCGGCGACGCCTTTGCTCGTAATCATGAGTGTCAGCATCATGAGGAGCTGCGTCGTCAGCGTCATCGGGACGCCGGCGGCTTGGGCTACGAAGACCGACGCGATAGCCAAGTAGAGCGTTGATCCGTCCAGATTGAACGAGTAACCCGTAGGCATCACGAACGCGACGATGCGTCGAGGGACTCCGATCGCTTCCATCGACTGCATTGCCAATGGCAGCGCCGCCTCCGAAGAGGTGGTCGAGAAGGCGATCAAAGCCGGAGATCTCACAGCTCGCACGAAGCGGCGGATCGGCACCCTGAACAGCCAGGCAATTGGCAGCAGCACGACCAGGAAGAACACGAGCAACGCGCCGTATAGAGTGAGAATCAACTTCCCGAGATTGAGAAGCACTCCCAGACCGCTTTGGCCCACCGTCACCGCAATGGCGGCCCCGATTCCGAACGGCGCGAATCGCATCACGATCATGGTGAACTTGAACATCACGTCGGCGAGCCCCTCGCAAGCCGCAAGAACGACCTCTTTCGAGCGTCCCTGAACTTTCGACAGAGCAACCGCAAAGATCACCGCGAAGAACACGACCTGGAGAACTTCGTTCTTCGCCGCCGCGTCGAAGAAGCTCGTTGGGACCAGATGCTCGAGAAATCCGGCTGGCGTCTGGGTGCTGCTGGCCAGCTCCTTACCTGCCTCCGCGGATGCCGCGAGCACGATACCCTCGCCCGGACGCACGAGATTCACGGCCGCCAGGCCAATCACGAGCGCTAGCGTGGTGACAATCTCGAAGTATATGATCGACTTGAGCGCGAGCCGACCCACGCGCTTCATGTCGTCGCCGTGCCCGGCGATCCCAACGACGAGAGTGCCGAATATGAGTGGCACGATGATCGACTTGATCATCCGCAGGAACACCGTCGACACCGGCTTGAGCGTCATCGCGAACGCCGGCGCGAACGTTCCAATGAGGACCCCGACGACCATCGCGATCAGGATCCAAGATGTCAGTGGGATGCGGCGAAACTTTCTGTAGATCATGGATTTCCGGAAAGCGTCTGGAAGCTGCAACTCATAAGAGGGATCTCAAACTGATTAGGCGAGAGGTCCCAGTAGGTAAGCTGCGAGTGTTTTAGTTCACTACGCCCTGACTTTACTATTGGCGTGCTGGGCACAAGCAGTGGCTTTCACGCCACCGAGATAAGTCGGGGCGTAGTGAACTAATCAACTGCCAACTTACCTACTGAGACCTCTCGCCTAATCAGTTGCACCAACCCTAGATGTTATCAACCATCGGCCCGGTCTCATCGGCCGATCGGCGGCGGCGGCTCTACAGGGACAGGAGGCCTATCGCGTCTGAGCGTGGAATGCCCGTACCCGTACAGAACGTACAGCACGAGCCCGATCAGCAGCCACCATCCGAATCGGACCCAGGCGAGATGCGGCAACCCCTTCATCACGAAAATGCAGAGCGCGGCTCCGACGATTCCGACGAAATGGACGAACGGAACTCGGAACGGACGCGGCCGCTCGGGATCGGTGTAGCGCAACACTATCACGCCGGTGCAAACCAGTGCGAACGCGAACAGCGTCCCGATGTTCGTGAGATCGTAGGTTTCACCCGCGTCGCCGATCAGTGACCAGAGCGCCACGAACACACCCGTCAGTATCGTCGTGATGTAGGGCGTCCGGTATTTTCCGTGAAGCTTGCTGGCCCAATGAGGCAGGAGTCCATCACGCGCCATCGCGAAGAAAATGCGTGGCTGACCGTACTGAAACACCAGCAGTACCGCCGCCATCGAGAAGACAGCTCCCAAGGCCACGATCTTCGCGATGTTGGTCATCCCCGTCGCCTTGAGCGCGAACGCCAGCGGATCCGCCGCCGACCCAAGTTGCTGGTAAGGCACCATTCCCGTGAGCACGTACCCGATGACGATGTAGATCACCGTACAGATGGCGAGACCACCGAGGATTCCAATTGGAAGGTTTCGTTGTGGGTTCTTAGTCTCTTCGGCGGCCGTCGAGATCGCGTCAAAGCCGATGTACGCGAAGAATACGATCGCAGCGCCCTGATGGATTCCAGTGAAGCCATTTGGAGCAAACGGATGGTAGTTCGCCTGGTTGATGTGCTGCGATCCCATGACGATGAAGAGGGCGAGCACAATGAGCTTGACGGCGACCATGATGTTGTTCGCCCTGGCGCTCTCTCTCACCCCCAGCATCAACAGCCACGTGATCAGCGCCACGATCGAGAACGCCGGCACGTTGATGAGAATGGGAACTCCCGCGATATGCGGCGCGGTGGCGATCAGTCCGTGAACCTCGGGATTAGAGCTCAGTAGCGCGGTTCGATAGCCCGTAGTCAGCCACACGGGTATCGACACCCAGTCGCCGACCAGCGACTTGAAGTAGTCGCCCCAGGAGATCGCGACAGCGACATTCCCGACCGCGTACTCGAGAATCAAGTCCCACCCGATGATCCAGGCGACAAGCTCGCCGAGCGTCGCATACGAGTAGGCGTACGCACTACCCGCCTGCGGAATCATCGACGCGAGCTCTGCGTAACACAAACCGGCCAGCCCGCAGCAGGCGCCCAGGAGCAGAAACGAAATCACCAGCGCGGGACCAGCTCCCACCCGGATTACGTTCCCCGCGGCATCGACCTGCCCCGCTGCCGCCGATCCGATAGAGCCGAAAATTCCGGCGCCGATCACTGCTCCGATCGCGAGCATGATCAAGTCGCCGCTGCCCAGAACCCGCCTCAGGCCATTTGGATTCTCACCCTCTGCGAGAAGCGCCTCGATCGGCTTTCGCGCGAACAGCGATCGGATCATGTCAGGTGGGAAAAAGGAAAACCCTGGCGGACCATCCAGCCCGCCAGGGTAGCTTGTCAGTCGCCAAACTCAGGCATCGCTGCTTTTCACGCGCATCGCATAGAATGAACGCCATACGAAAGTCACCGAGATGAGGAAGAACACCGCCGCTAGAATGCGCGTCAGCGTCGCTCCCTTGTCCGCCGTCAGTGACACCGCCAACTCCACCGCTAGCAATCCGAACAACGTCGTGAACTTGATGATCGGGTTGAGCGCGACCGACGACGTGTCCTTGAATGGATCGCCGACCGTATCGCCAACTACAGTTGCGGCGTGCAGAGGCGTGCCTTTCTGTTTGAGCTCCACCTCTACGATCTTCTTGGCGTTGTCCCAGGCGCCGCCGGCATTGGCCATGAAGATCGCCTGGAACAATCCGAACAGCGCGATCGAGATCAGATAGCCGATGAAGAAGTAGGGCTCAATGAACGCGAACGCCAGCGTCGCGAAAAATACAGTCAGGAAGATGTTGAACATTCCCTGCTGCGCGTATTTCGTGCAGATCTCGACCACCTTCTTGCTGTCCGCGACTGACGCTTTCGCAGAGCTCGCGAGATTGATGTTGGCCTTGATGAATTCGACCGCTCTGTATGCACCCGTGGTTACCGCCTGCGTTGATGCGCCGGTGAACCAGTAGATCATCGCTCCGCCGGCGATGAGACCAAGCAGGAACGGCGGGTGCAGAATCGAAAGAATGGCGTTGAACTCGGGCTC
>Ga0193699_10001139_pt1 | contig 10682 bp, 8 predicted proteins | sample L3c2metaG_FD_160095 | JGI IMG/M metagenome (GOLD analysis project Ga0193699, IMG submission 160095) | Soil microbial communities from a riparian zone of the East river system, Colorado, United States - L3c2 | ecosystem: Environmental > Terrestrial > Soil > Riparian zone | place: USA: East River... | reverse complement strand
ATGTCGAGCTCGCCTTCTCCCGCCAGCTCGCTCACCGCTCCCGGTACGTGCGCGTCCTCGAAAATGAGCGACGATCGCTGGACCTGGAAACGGTTGAGCGGCCCGCCTGGCGCCCTCACGTGCCCGGTGATCTTGCCCTGCCAGTCGTACGGAAAATCCTTGCCGTTCAGAGTGCGCAGCAGGTCGAAATCCACCGGCATCGCCTCGAGGTCGACGTTCTTCACCGCCAGCACCGGTCCGCCTGTTTCGAACGTCATGTTCCCCATCAGGTGTGAGCGAGTCGTCCTCACGTCCATGTTGGTGAGGATGTAGTCCATGAAATGAGGATTCCGCTGACTCCGGATCTCGAGATTCATCTTGCCGCCGCCCGTCGTCGGCAGAGTGGGATAGACCCACGCGACATCGCTGAGCGACACCGAGTCTCCGACGACGTGCACGTAATAGCGGACGGGCAGATCGCTTCCCCACACCACGCTGCCGTGGCCGCGCCCGGTCGATTTCGGCAGATCAAAATGATCCGTGTCCATGAAGATCGAATCGCCGAGATTGAGCATCGTTCCAGACACGTTGCGGAACTTGAACGGCGGATCGGTCTCGGTGAAGCTCATTTTGCGGATGCGGGCGAGTCGACCAACTGTGTCCGGATCCGCTATCCGCGCGAAGCCCAGGTTCGCCTGCATTTCACTCCACCGCCACGTCCGCGCAAATCCTTCGCGCGTGCGGCGGATCTCGTGATCCGGACGACTCAGCTCGAACCTGATCGCGCTATCGAGCTTCGCCCCGCGCAGGCTGTCGCTGGGGTGCCACGGCAAAGTGAGAGTGAACTTCCCGTCGTGAATCTCCGATGAGTCCACGACGATGTATTGTCCGAATCCGCGCTCGTTTCGCTTCTGCTTCTCGACGCTGGCGGGAAAGATTCGTCTCCAGTTCCAGTCGCCGTTCTCGTGCTGCCGCAGGTGGACTACGGGCCGCGTGGCTTCGAGATGACTGAGCAGAATCCGGCGATCGAACAAATCGCGCACGTCGTACTCGACGCGAATCGGCCCCGACGCGATGAACACCGAGTCCTCGTCGTCCCGGATTTCGACCGAGTCGATCGTCACGCCGTTGAAGAATCCGCCACTCATGTGGCCGAGGTAGACCTTGCCCTTCACCTGTCCCTCGAGCATTGAGCCGACCATGCCGCGCACGCGCTCCTGGCCGAAACCGGTGTGCGTGACACCGATGAAGCTGAGGACCACGATCAGGAGGAGCCCCACCAGGACGATGGCGCTCGCGAGCACGATGCGTAAACGGCGAGTCATGGGGTGTTAGAACGCCTGGCCGATTGCGAAGCTGAAGGTGAGCTTGCTTCGGAAGCGGTTGTCCTTCGCGGGTTGATACGAGGATGGACATCCGCCGACTGGCTGTGTGATGTTGATCACCTTCGTTCCCGTATTGTCGTAGAAGAACTTGGTCGGGATGTCGTTGTTTGGGCTCACGCACAATAACGCCCCGCCCTCGTCGGTCGCCTCGTGGTACAGCGGACCCTTGGGACGTTGATAGGGATTGTAGCCAATTGCAACACGGACAGGCCCCACCGGGGAGAAGGCCGTCACCTGTATGCCCGGGGTGACCTTGAGTTTTACGCTTTTCACCTGCGCCGCTCCTCTGTTCCACACTTCGCCCGCGTCCGTGAAAAGCGTGAGCTGCAGCAGCTGAGGAGCCACGGGACTCCGCAGACGAAGCTCGAGGTTTCCCACGAGAAGCGAGTTACCTCCGACTGGCACTATTCGACGATACGTCGAATCACTCGCGAGCACTACGGTATCCGGTAGGCCGGTGGCCGGATCGGTCGACAAGAACTTCGTGTAGCCGCGCGCGATGTAAATCAGCGAGCCGAGCTCGTTTTGCGAGAATCCGCGCACCGTCGTCGGGCCCCCGGCGTACAGTCGCTCCTGCGGCGGGATGAATCCCGTCGCGGGTCCCAGATTGCGCCCGAAAACGGTGCCCCCTCGAATGCGCAGCGCGAGGACGTTGCCGCCACCGACGTTGATGTATCGCGATCCGTCGCCCACGAACTTGTTGAACTGGAGTCCGCTGTCCGACAGGATGAGCGGCGAGGAATGCCTCGCCTCGAGCCGGATGATCGAGCCACGCGTTGGAGAGAGGATGTTGTTCGAGTTGTCGCGCGTGACGGAGAGACTCAGCACCGCGAGACGCTGCGTTTTCTGAATTCTGTCACGCTCGGCCACGTCGCACAGATTGAAGACCGCGCAAAACAGCGCCGGCTGCGCTTCGGTGCGGCCGAGATCCATGGAGTAGCTGAGATTCACCGGCGTTCTCGTGGCGCCGCGCCAGACGAGTGAAGCAACACCTCCGATCGCGGTCGTGCGCAGATATGCGTTGTACTCCGACACGCGCTGGGTGTATAGCGTGATGGTCGGGACGGACCGCAGCCCGAGGAACACCGGCTGCCTTAGCGTCGCACCGGCGTAGTAGTTCAGGCGGCTGCTGAAGATGTCTTTCCTGGCGGCCGGACACAGTCCGGGCGTGCCATCGAGCGGCCTGCCGATTCCAATCTTCGACACCCTCGCGTTAAGATCGAGCCGCCGTGCTCCACTCAGAAAGTTGTAGTTCGTCAACTCTCCGGTGAGCCTCAGGCAGTCGAGCGTGCCATATCCCGCTCCCACGCGCGCCGAATGCATTGGCGCCTCGGCCAATCTCGTGTAGAGCGTGACGAGCGAGTCGGAGCCCGAGTCGGGTGTGATCGAGACGTGCTGGTACGCTTCCGTCTGGTAAAGCGCGCGCTGAGCGTCGATGACCTCGTACTCGCGGAAAAGCTGCCCCGAGTCGAGGCCCATGATGCGGCGCACGATCCTGGTCGGTATCTGCTGCTTCTTCCCCTCGAGCGGCAACACCTCGATTTTGATTGCGCCAATCCTCGTTCGTGGTCCGGGCGTCACGGTGAGAGTGTCCCACGCGAGCAACGCGCTGTCGTTCTCCGTGAACCGATTGAATGCATCGGCGCGCGGGTATCCATTGTTGCGCAGGCGGTCGCGGATGGTATCACCCGCGGCGTCTATCGCGTAGCGGTCGAACCGCCCCTCTTCGCGCACGGGCAGGTCGCGGGTGATCCGCGTTTTTTCGGGGACGGAATCCAACCCCTGTATCACGAAGGACTTGAGTATCACCGGCAGCCCCTCGTTGATCTTGAACCTCACCTCTACCGCCCCTGGAGCCAGCTCCTTTACGACGGTATCGACCGTGACCTTTGGATACCCCCGACGGCGATAAAAGATTATCAGCCGGGCGCGATCATTCGGGAGCTCAGTCCGGTCCAGACAATGTTTGACCGTGAAAGGCAGGTGGAGGTAACGGCGCGCCCACGCCGATGGTGTAGTGACGATCGTCTTCGCGAGATCAGCGTCGGAAAAGGCTCGGTTTCCCTCGAATTCCAGTCGCATGACCTCGAGGTCGCCGCGATCGCAGTTGATGTCCTGCGCGCCGGCCTTGCTGCCTCCAAGAAACGCTGCGGAAAACGCGAGTGCGGTGAACGCGAGCCGTACTCGGCGTCGCGGCTTCACCCGTTCAACGCGCGAGCGCCTGGCGGCTGCCCGGGGGGCAGCTCGCGAGCGTAATGCGTCTCCGTCTCCGGCTCGGTCCTGTCGCCCAGCATTCGGCGCGGGGGCGTGGTTGGCGCCCGAGGGAGATCGCCCTGCGGAACGAGAGGCGTCCGCTGGATTAAGAGTTGCACAACGTAGAAGGCAGCCAAACCGGTAGCGACGCCGACGCCGACGGCTGGCAGTATGTCCTTGGCACCAAGTCGGCGGCGATAATAGTATTCTGCGCTCACGGTGAGGCCTATTTCGGGGGTGCGCGAAAGTTCTCGTATTTTGCCCCTTCATGTCAACCGGCAGAGCAATCGTATGCGGCGACTTTTCCTCCTCGTATTACCCGCGTTTCTCGCCTGCGGCGGCGGTGGTGGTGAATCAGCCCCGTCGCGCAAAACAATCATCGACTCGCGCGACACCTACGATCCAAGATCGATGGATCCCGCCCTCTCTACAGACGTTCCAACAGGACGAGTGGTCTCGTATCTCTTCGATGGGCTGACGCGAATCACGCCCGAGGCGAAAGTGGTTCCCGGATTGGCGAAATCGTGGGATGTCAGTCCGGACGGAATCACTTACACGTTCCACCTGCACAGCGGCGTCAAGTTCCACGACGGACGCCCGCTCACCTCCAGGAACGTCGTCGCGTCCTTCCAGCGCGTACTCGACCCTGCTACCAAAGGCGGCCGAGGCTGGCCGTTTTATCCGATCAAGGGCGCCGAGGACTACGCCGCCGGAAAGGCAAAGACCGTGGCCGGACTAACCGCTCCCGATGATTCGACCGTAGTGATCACGCTCAAGGAGCCACTCGCGATTTTCCCGAAGCTGATGACGATGCCGGTCACCTCCATCGTTCCCGACAATCCGCCGGCGGATTTCGGCCAGAAGCCCGTCGGCAGCGGACCGTGGAAGTTCGTCGAATGGCGGCACGACGATTACATGCGCTTCGCCAAGAACCCCGATTACTTCGACGGCCCTCCGAAGACGGATTCGCTGATGGCGCGGATCATCCCTGAAATGAGCACCGCGACGGCGGAGTTCGAAGCTGGCAACGTCGACGTGCTCAACGTTCCCGATCAAACTTCGAAATCGATGGAGGCCGATCCGGAGAAAAAGAAGCTGCTGACGTCGACGCCAGCGCTTCGCTTCTGGTACGTCGCGATCAACGTTACACGGGGGCCGCTCAAGGACCCGCGCGTTCGGCAGGCGCTGAACTACGCCGTCGACGTGCCCACCATGCTGGCACAGGTGATGGCTGGTCGCGGCGCAATCGCGAACGGTGTAGTTCCTCCGATACTCGACGGCTACGATGCGAATCGCAAGCCGTACCCGCACGATGTCGCGAAGGCCAAACAGCTTCTCACCGCGGCCGGATTCCCAAACGGAATCGATGTAGAGCTCTGGGCGTCGACGACCGATCAGTCGCCGCGCATCTCACAGACACTGCAGGCCAACCTGGCGGAAGCGGGGATCCGCGCCAAGATCGTGCAGCGCGAGGCGTCGTCGATGCGCGAGGCCTCGCGGAGCGGCAAGACCGACCTCGCGCTGAAGGAATGGTGGGCCGACTACCCGGATGCGGAGAACTTTCTGTTTCCGCTTCTTCACAGCAGGAACAAGGGAGCGGCCGGCAACGTGTCGTTCTATTCGAACCCGAAGTTCGACGCACTCGTCGATCAGGCGCACCGCGAGCAGGACGAAGCCAAGCGGAACTCGTTGTACACGCAGGCCGATCAGATCGAGTTCAACGACGCGCCGATGATCTACCTTTTCTTTTACAAGGACCTTTACGCGGTACAGCCCTGGATAAAGGGTTTCAAGGTTCCCGCTATTTTCACTGGTCAGCGCTGGACCGACGTAACGATCAGCAAATAGAAAGTGCTGTCTTTCATCGTCCGCAGGCTCGCGCTCTCGATTCCGACGCTGTTCGGAGTGCTGGTCGTGGTTTTTCTCCTGCTCTACGTCGCTCCCGGTGATCCGGTGCAGGAGATGGTGGGCGAGCGGGCCGACCCCGAGACGATCGCGCGCCTGAGAAAAGATCTGCACCTCGACGAGCCGCTGCTCAAGCAGTTCACGCTCTACACCGGCGGAGTGTTGCGCGGTGACTTCGGCAATTCCTACATCACCCAGCGCCCGATCATCCAGGACATTCGTGAGCGATTTCCGAAGACATTGCTTCTCGCCGGCTCGGCGATGCTGCTCGCCTCGATCCTTGGCATCACGCTGGGGGTCCTGAGTGCACGAAATCCCGGAGGCTGGTTCGACCGGCTCGGACTCGGCATCGCCTACCTCGGAATCTCGTTCCCGGTCTATTGGGTGGGGCTGATTCTCATTCTGATATTCGCGGTGACGCTGAAGTGGCTGCCACCATCCGGCTACGGCGGGATCAAGTACCTGATCCTTCCCGCGTTTGCTCTCGGCTCGCGCTCGATCGCGTTCCTCGCCCGCGTGACCAGATCGGCGATGCTCGATGTGCTGGGCGGCGATTTCGTCCGCACCGCGCGGGCAAAAGGATTGACCGAGCGAGTGGTGATCGTGCGGCACGCGCTGCGCAACGCGCTTATTCCGATCATCACCGTGCTCGGACTCGACTTCGGATATTATCTCACGGGAAGCATCCTCACCGAGACAATCTTCAGCTGGCCAGGACTCGGGCGTTACGTCGTCAACGCCATCACGCGACGTGATCTGCCGGCAATTCAGGGATCAGTGCTGTTCCTGAGCGTGGTCTTCGTCCTGGTCAATCTCCTTACCGATCTCGCCTACGCCAAAGCGGATCCTCGCGTAGCGTACTCCTAAGCTCCGCCATGCCGAAGACGGAGACACCGGCGCCCGCACGCGCGCAGGCGCTGCGAAGCGAGATCGAAAGGATCGAGAAGGAGTCCGGCGCGAAAGCGATCGCGGTGGCTCTGCACGATCTCGAGACCGGATTCGACCTGCGCTACAACCAGGATCGCTGGTTCCACGCCGCCAGCACGATCAAGGTTCCGATTCTGCTCGGAGCTTTTGCCGCGATCGACCGCGGCGAGCTGTTGCCGCACTCGCGCGTGCACGTACGAAACCGCTTCCTGAGCATCGTCGAGAACATCCCGTTCCGCGTCGAGTCGGACCGCGACGCCAACTCTGCCGTGCACAACGCGATCGGGAAGATGATGCGCGTCGATGAGCTGGCGTACCACATGATCACCACCAGCAGCAACCTGGCGACCAATCTCCTGCTGGGCGTGATCGGAGCCGACGCGGTCAATCAGACACTGCGCGAGCTCGATGTCGACGAAGGCATAGAGCTCAGGCGCGGAGTCGAGGATGAGCTGGCGTTCGAGAAGGACATCAACAACAGAGTGACTGCGGAAGGGCTTCTCCGCATTCTGGTGATGCTGGCTGAAGGCAAGGCGTTCTCGCCGGCGTTGTCACGACGGATGATGGACATCCTGCACGGGCAGGAGTTCAATCAGGGCATTCCTGCCCGACTGCCGAAAGGCGTGCGGGTGGCACACAAGACCGGCGAGATCTCAACCGTCGCGCACGATGCGGGCGTCGTCTATCTGCCCAAACGAAAACCATACGTCCTGGTGATACTCACTGAATGGGATGATTCCACGACTGGACGGTCTCGGACAATTGCGTCGATCTCGCACGCGATCTACGAGTTTCTCACCCTCAGCCCCGCCGATGAATGAGCTCTTCAGCCGGCTTCGCTGAGGACGCGGGAATGAACGAGTCCCCAAACTTCCCGCTTCGGGTCGTTGACGGCCTGACCCTTCCAATGGAATACCGGAAGGCGCTCAGGCCTGGGGAGGACTGGAAGGACTCGACGGGACGCCCCCGCCAGCTTCCACGCTATTTCTATGAGATCCCATCGTGGGATATGGCCATGAAGATCGAGTTGGCCTCCCATTTCCTGCTTTGGGAGTTCATCCAGGTGGACGTGCGGGAGGCCCCGCCTCTACGGACTTTCCCCCGGTACGTTCCGTGCGCTATCACGCTGTTGGCAGTGTGCCTGGAGAGGTTCCGGGAGGCCGTCGGGGCGCTGGTCCACATCTCGGCGAATGGGGGGTATCGGTCCCCGTCCCATCGGTTCTCCAAGAACGCGACTCCGCATGCGTGGGGGACCGCCGCCAATATCTATAGAATCGGCGACACCTACCTCGACAATCGGAGCGCGATCGAGCGGTTCAGCCTCATCGCACGACAGACCCTGCCAGGCATTTGGACTCGGCCTTATGGAGCACCGACTGGATATTCAGAAGATCACCTGCACCTCGACCTCGGGTATGTGTTGTCGGTTCCGCGGGATGTGCAGAGTTGAACAGATCGTGGCAAAAGCACGTTAGAAAAAATGAAGGACTTGAGGCAACGGCAGAGAATGGCGACAAAGAAGAAGAAGGGACCGGAGAACAAGACATCAACTCGCGAGCAGATCCAGCTCGCGGCGATCGGAATGGAAGCCGAATTCGCCGTGATCATGGATGGCATCCAGGTCAGGCCCGAAGACATATTCGGGAGCCCGCGCCGGATAATTCGCGAGAAGATGATGCACCGCAAAGGCAGGTCGTATCACTTGCCCACGGGCGGCGCGGTGTACTTCGACACCGGCGTCATCGAGGTTGCTACTCCGGTAATTGAGATCGAGCGCGGCTGCGCCGCGCGCGCGGGCCGCTCGTTGTGGGAGGCCATCCTGTTCGTGCGGCAGGAGCTGGATGCGTGGGAACAGGCCCACGACACCGACGTTCAGCTCGCCGGGTTCAGCACGCACTACAACATCTCGTTCGACCTGCCACCCAACGAGCAAGGCACGACCAGAACGGTGGATCAGTTGGCGTATCTGTTGGCGCACATCATCCCCGTCCCTGTCATGCTCCTGGCGACGAACCGACGCTCCACTGGAATCGGCGTTCGTCCCCGCGGCGATCGCATCGAGATCACTGCCGACTTCACGCCCGACGCACCGCTCATGATCGCGACCGCAACGTTGATCGTGGGAATCGTCCGAGAGGTGATGGCGTGGCCAAGCTACGAGATCAGCGAGCTGGAGAAGACCGACATCCCGGTGATCAGGGGATTCCACCCTATGCCGCACACCACTCGCAAAGGCTGGCTGGCGCGCTTCGACTGCTATCCAAAAAATCCTTTCGAGTCCGACATCGACGAAGACAGGTGGCCGACGACGGACGGACGCGCGCTCTCCCTCCGCGAGATATCCGGCCAGATCACGAAACACTTCTGGCCGTACATCCGACGCTACTCGGACCCGTTCACCTTGCGCCTGATCGGCTCGGTGATGAAGGGACGCGCGCCTTCGCTCCTCGATCTCGACGATCGGCCAGCGGGCTACGAGGATGTCGGACGCCTTTGCACCTGGGACAATCTCTTTCCGGAGCGGGTCCTTCCTCGTTCGCAGTACGAGCGCGTTCTCATTCGCGCGATCTCAGGCGACAAGCTGCACATGGACGGAGACTGGTACACACCCACCGGGATGCGAGGCTGGTCGCGCGTGATCTTCAGGCGGAAGGCTGACAACTCGCGACACGTTTTCTCGCTCGACTACCTGCTCGACCATCTGCGCGAGTGGGAGCGGCCGTACAGAACGAGCAAGAGAGGGAATGGGCGGCGTTCGCGCCAGCCTACAGCCTGAGATAGCTTATTGGCGTGTCGTCTTCGCACTCGACGCGCTCATCGCACCGGCCTCACCCGCCAGCGACAGCGCCCGCCAGCGCCAAACCATCGACCACCAATTCGACTCCACCGGCGTCAACTACGCACATCGCGCTGCTGAGGGGAATCAACGTCGGCGGACACCGCATGGTCGGCATGACCAACCTCCGCAACTTTCTCACGGAGCTTGGCTTCGACAACGTACGGTCGCTGCTGCAGAGCGGGAATCTCGTGTTCGGCAGCAGGTCGCGATTCGGCGCTGAGCTCGAGCGCTATCTGGAGATGGAGGCCGCGAAGCGTCTTGCGCTCGAGGTCGACATCTACGCCCGCACGGTCGACGAATGGAAGAGCGTCGTGAGGCAGAATCCGTTTCGCAAGGAAGCCGAGCGCGATCCGGGACATCTCGTCGTCCTGTTTTTCAAGAATGCGCCGGCGCAGAAAGACGTTGCGCTGCTCCAGTCGGAGATCACCGGTCCTGAGCTCGTGAAAGCCAAGGGGAAGCACGCTTACATCTTCTACCCGAATGGACAGGGCCGCTCAAAGCTCACCAACGCGATGATCGAAAAGCGAATCGGTCGCGGCACCGGACGGAATTGGAACACCGTCATGAAGCTGGACGTGATCGCCAAGGCCGGCTCGTTGAGACTCACACCGGTCACGCAGCGACGAAAGATCTAGGTAGCTGCGTCGGCCTACGTAAGAAAGTAGACGCCGGCAAACGCTGCGATCACTAGAGCAGCCCACAGCGCGAGCACCTGGAACGCGTGCGTTGGACTCCGCGGCAGCCAGTTGATTGCGAAGTACGCGACGACCGGTACCTGTGCAACCATGAGTATCTGAAAAATGTGCGCGGCCGCTCCCTCATCGGTCTCGTGGAGATTGCCGTAAACGGCGTAGTGCCCAAGCACCAGCGCCAGGCAAGCCGACGCCATCGCAAGTGATAAGTAGGCGCTCGGTTGCTTCAGCAAGGATCTCATGTGCAGGCCTCCCAGGCACGCTCCGGTGTACCATTGCAAAGTACTTTATGCTGCAATGTACCGGAGGCGTGTCCGCCTTGCAAGGAGCTACTTCGTCACCGCCAGACGCTTACGTCCGTTAGGCGCTCAGTGCAGGAATTGGTTCACAAAGTTGATGACATCCTGACGGTCCAGGCGGAAGACTCCCCCAGTCCCCGCGCAATTCCCGTTGATCCCGAACGACGTAACTCCGGCGACCACGTTGCTTGAACCAAGGTAGTCGGGCCCGCCCGAATCTCCGAAGCAGGTGCCACCCGTCGAGGCGTTATTCGACAACAGCAGCGAGAAGCTCCCCGTGAAGCCTGTGTTGATCTGAATCAGGTGGGGCTCGGCGTACCTCCGGATCAAGTCAGCCTGAACGAAGACGGGATTGATTCTCTGCAGCCCGTAGCCTACGGCGGTGAAGGTCGTCGAGCTGCTT